>Ga0209378_1000091_pt1 | contig 58918 bp, 57 predicted proteins | sample GraSoiAngelo_156_FD_186170 | JGI IMG/M metagenome (GOLD analysis project Ga0209378, IMG submission 186170) | Grasslands soil microbial communities from the Angelo Coastal Reserve, California, USA - 14_1009_13_40cm (SPAdes) (version 2) | ecosystem: Environmental > Terrestrial > Soil > Grasslands ...
TTCGTGGTCGTCGAGGACTGCGGAAGGATCATCAATCCGCTGATCGTGGAGGGCCAGGCGATCGGCGGCACGGCGCAGGGCATCGGCGCGGCGCTGCTCGAGGAGATCGTGTACGACGACGACGGCCAGCTCCTCACGGGCAGCCTCGTGGACTACCTCGTCCCGACGGCCGCCGAGGTGCCGGCGATCGAGGTCGTCCACCTCGAGCGTCCGTCGCCCACGACGCTCGGAGGCTTCAAGGGCGTGGGCGAGGGGGGCACCATCGGCGCGCCTGCCGCCGTCGCCAACGCGATCGCCGACGCGCTGGCGCCGTTGGGGGTCGAGATCAGCGAGTTGCCCGTGACGCCCGAGCGTCTCTTCCGGCTGATCTCACCGGGCGGACGTCCGCTCCGTTGACAGCTCCTTCATTACCCGACTTCTCGAGGCCCAGCTCGGCCGCGATGAACTGCTTGACGCCCATGCGTCCCGTGAGCCGCAGCCACGCGGCCCGACCTTCGTCCTGCACTTCGAGCTCGAATCTGAAGAACGGGCAGCAGCGGCGCTCAAGCTCGATGAACTCTGCGACTCGTACCAGGCTGCCTTCTGGGGCCGAGAGCAGAAAGGCATACCCGTCTGGCAAGTCCCGAACTTCTCGAACCATTGGATGTAGCTGGGACCGTACCTCCATGAGTCTTGCCCGCTGATCGGGGCTCAGTGCGGACAAGTCGCAGGCGATGGGTGAAGAGTCATCGTCGAGGCTGCCTCGTGTTACGAATGACTTTCCCATCTGTGCCTCGCGCTCATTTCTTGGCTGTTCGGATCGTCTTCCGGGTTCACGAAATTGGGGGCAAAGGGCCCTTCTCCGTACACCTCGACTACATTCCCGGCTTTGTGCAGACCGAAGTGGGCCATCGTTGCCGGCATCAAGGAGTGCGCACCAGGCTTCAGCTCGATCAGCCTCGATGCATCGTATTTCTCGCCACGAGCCATCAGGAACGAGCCCGCCAGCACCGTGACGTGTTCGCCGGTCGGATGCCAGTGGGGCGGCACCTTGACCTCTCCTTTACTACGGATGCGGATCACGTACAGGCCACCCTTCTTGCCTGGGTCGCCGGAGACGACGGCCATTTCAACGCCGGGGATGAGCGGCTTCCAGACCAGTTGGCCTGGCGCGACGATGGCGTGGCCTTGCGCGAATGCCAACATCGGCATGAGAAAGATCGTCACGGAGAAAACCGAGCCCGCGATTCCCATCGCCAACTGCAACAGGTCGGCACCGCCGCGCGACAGAACTCCCTTGAGGACGCTGTTCATGGTCGGATTCTCCTATCGCCGCCCTGACGCGGCCAGTCTGGTCAGGCGGGGCCGAAGCCGAGGGCGGTCCCCTTCTCCTTGACGAGCGGGCGGAAGCGGACGCGGAGACCGATGGCGACCTTGTCGAGGGGGATGTCCACGATCCGGCCAAGCAGCGAGACGCCCTCGCGGAGCTTGACGACGGCCACCGCGTAGGGCGCGTCGGCCGCGAAGGCGCGCGGCGCGACACGGATCACGGTGAAGCTCTCGATGGTGCCCTCGCCGCCGAGGGGCACGGGCCGCCAGGCGCGCTCGTGACAGGCCGGACAGAACTGCCTCGGCGGGATGGCCAGCTCGCCGCACCTCCCGCAGCGCACCCCGGTGAGCTCGCCCTCGCGCGCGCGCTGGAAGAAGTGCTGCAACGTGATGACCGGCTCAGTCACGGCCGAACAGGCTCACGAGGACGGTAGCGGTGTTGCCGCCGAGGGTGTGGGTGAGGCCGACACGCGCGTCGCCTACCTGACGCGGGCCCGCCTCGCCGCGGAGCTGGGTGACGATCTCCGCGATCTGCGCCGCGCCCGTCGCACCGATCGGGTGCCCTTTGGCCTTGAGGCCGCCCGACGGGTTCACGGGGATGGCGCCGCCGAGGCTCGTCAGCCCCTCGGCCGCGGCGCGTCCGCCCGCACCGGGCTCGAAGAGACCGAGCCCTTCTGTCGCGACGATCTCGGCGATCGTGAAACAGTCGTGCAGCTCGACCACGTCCACGTCGGCCGGGCCGAGCCCCGCCTGTTTGTACGCGGCGGCCGCGGCGCGCTCGGTGGCGGGCACGCGCGCGAGGTCGCGCTTGTCGCCGAGGAGCATCCAGTCCGACGCGGCGGCAGAGGCGAGCACCCAGACGCCTCTGCGATGGCTGCGCGCGACCTCCTCGGACGCGAGGACCACGGCGGCGCCGCCGTCGGTGAAGGGACAGCAGTCGAGGAGTTTGAGCGGGTCGGCGACGTACGGGCTTTGCAGGACCTGCTCGACCGTGATTTCTTTCTGGAACTGCGCCTTCGGGTTGAGCGCGCCGTGCTTGTGGTTCTTCACCGCGACGGCGGCCATCTGCGCCTCCGTCGTCCCGTATCGCTGCATGTGGGCGCGCGCGATGAGCGCGAAGACGCCGGGGAAGGTGAGGCCGAGCGTCTGCTCCCAGCTGGCGTCCGAGGCGTAGGCGAAGTACTCCGTCGACTCGGGCGTGGGAACGTTGAGCACGCGCTCGGCGCCGCCGACGAGCACGACGTCCGAGACGCCCGCGGCGATCTCCATCACGGCGTGGCGGAAGGCGGCGTGCGAGCTGGCGCAGGCCGCCTCGAACCGCGTCGTGGGGATCGCCGGGATGCCGAGGATCGACGCGGCCTGCGGGCCGGTGTGGAGCTGGTGCTCCGTCTCGCTTCCGACGACATTCCCGTAGTAGAGCGCCTGCACGGCGCTCGCCGGCAGCTCCGCGTCGAGCAGCGCGTCCGCCGCCGCTTCGGCGAACAGCTCGGCCGAGGTGCGCTCGTGCTTGCCGAACTTCGTCACGCCGACCCCGATCACCGCGACTCGTCGCATGGAGCCTCCGCGTCTGGGCCCATGCTAGCATCAAAATTGATGGCCGCGCGAGCGCTCGTCCTGCTCGGGTGCGGCTGGATCGCGCGCCGCCACGCCGCGGCGGCGCGCCGCCTCGGGATCCCGCTGCTCGCGGCGAGCCGCGACCTCGCGCGCGCCCGCGCCTTCGCCCGCGAGTTCGGCGCCGCGGACGCCTTCGGCGCGTACGAGGACGCCGTGCGCGACCCGCGCGCCGCGGGCGCGATCGTGTGCACGCCGCACGACCGGCACCTGCGCGACGCGCTCACGGCGCTCGAGGCGGGCCTGCACGTCCTCGTGGAGAAGCCGATCGCGCCCAGGCTTGCCGAGGTCGACCGGATGGTCGGCGTGGCCGACGCCGCGGGCCGGATCCTGATGGTCGCGGAGAACTTCCGCTTCATGCCTGCCTTCCGTCACGTCCACCGACTCATCGCCAGCGGCCGGCTCGGTGAGCTCCGCGAGCTCCACCTGGTCGCCCGCGGCTATCGGCGTCCAGGCGGATGGCGGCTCGACGTCGGGGCGTCCGGGGGCGGTGTCCTCATCGACGCCGGCATCCACCACGTGCACAATCTCCGCTGGTGGGGCGGCGAGCCGCGGCGCGTTTTTGCGCTCGCCCCGCCCCGCACCGTGGCCCTGGGGGGTGAGGACGCGGTGGATCTCCTCGCCGAGCTTCCGGGCGGCGTGGTCGGATTCCTGTCGAATTCCCTTGGCGCGCGCGGCCTCCCTCGGGTTCAATGGTCCACAGTGACGGGGACTGCCGGCACGTCCTTGGCAGACAACCGGGGCCGCTGGGTGCTCCTCCGGGGTGAGCGCGGCACGCGGCTGTCGCTCTTCTTCCGGGACACCAGAGGCCATCTGGCCCTGCTGCGGGCGTTCGACGAAGCGATGCGGACGGGCAGGGCGCCCGAGGCGGATGGCGCCGCGGGCCGGCGCGACCTCGCGGTCGTGCTTGCCGCCTACCGCTCGCTCGCCGAGCGCCGCCCGGTGGACGTGGAGTGCTGAGGGAGGAGGAGCTGATCCTCGTCGCCGTCGTGGGAGGATCCGCACTGCTGATCCTCGGCATTCTCGAGCTGATCTGGCCGTCCACGCCCCGTCACCCCGTTCGTCGCCCCCAGCCCGCCAGGGCGCCGCCGCCGACCCCGACGAAGACCGTTACGCCCGCCCGCGCGACCGCGCCAGCGATGCCGGTGCGGGAGCGCCGTAGCCAGGTCTCGCCCCACGCGCGGCCTCACGCGGGATCGACCGACCGCGTCGGGGAGCGCGTGCCCCTCCCCGCGTGCGTTTCGCCCTTTCCGATGGAGCGCCCGGCGGTGCCCGTACTGGCCGTGCCCGTAATGGAGCTCGAAGCGGAGCGCCTGCCGGAGCCGGTCGTCGCCGCCGAGGCGCCTCCGGAGCCGCCTCCAGAGCCGCTACCGGCCAGCTCACCCGAACCAGCGCCCACAGCGACAGGACGGGCCGATCTGCTGCTGGTCGAGAGGTGCTTCTCGCTCTACGAGGATCGGCGCTACGACGAGGTGGTGTCGGTCGGCGAGGAGGCGCTCGCGCGGCTCCGGGACACGCCGCTCTCGACGCCGCAGGCGCGCCAGACCGCCGCGCTCTGGGCCGTCGTGGCCCTCGCGAAGCAGGCGCTCGGCGACGACGTCGGCGCCAGCGTGGCGCTCGAATCCGCGCTCGGTGTGGCCCCCGCGGAAGAGCGCGTGATGTACCAGCAGGATATCGCCGCGCTCTCGTACAGCGCCGCCCAGGCCGCGCTGGCGCGTGCCGGGGGCTCTGACACCGACGACCGCATCGCGGAGGTCCGTCGCGCGCTCGCGTGGAGCGAGCGCGGCCTGAGCGCGGTGCCCTCTGACGGGCGACTGCGCGAGATGCGCGAGACGGCCCGCGCGGCGATCTGGCCCGCGTACGAACAGTCAGTGCACAAGCTCCTCCAGCGCCGGGAGTTCCGCGCGGCGCGGCGTCTGCTCCGCGAGGCCCTCGAGGACCCGGAGATCCCGGCGGCGCGCGTGGGACCGTTCGAGGAGCTCCTGTTGAGCACGCTGGGGGGCGAGATCGGTCAGCTCACGGCGCAGGCGATCCAGCGCATGCAGGCGGCGCGCGACTCCGAGGCGCTCGCCGCGCTCCGCCGCGAGGCGGGCGACTACGAGGACACCCTCGACCCGCTCGTACGCGCGCTCAAGCTCGGCGACATCGGCCCCGACCGCGAGGTGGAGACGCGTGCCACGAGGGTGCGCGCAGTCGAAGGCGTCGCCGGCCTCCGCCCCCTCCCGATCCGCCAGCTCCCCGACGCGGACGACCGCGACGAGGCCGTGCTGAGGACCGAGACGGTGCGCGAGCGCCTGCGGAGCTGCATGGAGCAACTCGGGCTCTCGGCGGAGGAGCTGTCGGTCGCGTTCGCGAGGATCCAGCGCCTGTGCGATGAGCTTGGGATGGAGGACCGCGTACGAGCGTCCCGGCGCCGCTGACGCTGGGCGCCTTGCTGGACTCGGAAGTGGACTTCCTCGCCCGGGTGCGGTGATCAGGCGCCGAGCGCGGCGCGGACGGCCTCCAGGATCTCCGCGTTGCCGAACGGCTTGAGGAGCGTGCGCACCGCTCCGAGCTGAACCGCGTCGCGGAGATAGTTGAGCTCGCCCGTGTGTCCGCCGCCCGACATCGCGATGATCTTCACCGAGGGCAAGTCGCGGCGGATCTCCATGATGGTCTCGATCCCTTCCTTACCGGGCATGAAGATGTCCGTGATGATGAGGTCGACGGGCGCCGCGCGCGCGAGCCGCAGCGCGGAGTCGCCGTTCGTCGCGACGCGCACCTCGTGGCCCACGTGCGTCAGCAACATCTCGAGGATCTCGCCGATCTCCGGCTCGTCATCAACGACCAGGATACGAGCCATCCCTGGCCTCCGCGTCGCCCGCCCTCAGGGCTCGACGCTCCTGCGCCGGATCTCCTCCAGCAGGGCCTCCGGCACCCGGAAGAAGGACTCGACGACGCTGGGGTCGAAGTGGCTGCCGCCGCACCGCCTGATCTCGGCCTTGGCGACGTCGAAGGGCTTGGCCTGCGAGTACGGGCGGTCGAAGGTCATCGCGTCGAACGCGTCCACGACCATGAAGATCCTGGCGCCGAGCGGGATCTCCTCGCCCTTGAGGCGGCGCGGATAGCCGCTGCCGTCCCACTTCTCGTGGTGCGACCAGACGATCGGCACCGCGCCGCGCAGGAACGGGATCCGCTCGATCAGCGCCTTGCCGATCTCGGGGTGGCGCCGCATGATCTTCCACTCCGCGTTGGTGAGCGGCCCGGGCTTGAGCAGGATCGCGTCGGGGATCCCGATCTTGCCGATGTCGTGGAGCAGGACCCCGTGGGCGAGGTCGGGCAGATCCGCCTCGGGCACGCCGTGCTCTCGCGCGGTCGCGAGCGCGTAGCCGTGGACGCGCCGCGAGTGCGCCTCGGTGCCCACGTCGCGCGTGTCCAGGGCCGAGCCGAGCGCCTCGAGCGTCGAGCGGTATGTGTCCTGGAGCTGGCGGTAGGCGGAGGCCAGGTCGCGTGTGGCCTCGACGACCCGCTTCTCGAGGAGCTCCTGGTACTCGCGGCGCTCGATGAGGAGCTGGCGCCGCTCCAGCGCGCGCTCGGTGGCGATCAAAAGCTCGTCGATGTTGACGGGCTTCATGATGAAGTCGTGGGCGCCGAGCTTCAGGCTCGCGATCGCGGTCTTCACATCGGCAGCGCCGGTCAGCACGATCACGGCAGCGTCTCCGTCGACCGCGCGTACCTGCTGGAGGAGCTCCATGCCCGTCATGCCCGGCATCTTGAGATCGGTCACCACGAGCGGGGGCCGGCTCGCCGTGAAGACCTCTATGCCCTCGCGGCCGTCGCTGGCGAGCAGGCAGTTGTAGCCCGCCGAGATGAAGATTTGGTGAAGGACTTCGCGCACCTGACGGTCATCGTCAACAATCAGGATGTCCCGATGCGCCATGTGATGTGACTTTCTCCGCCGGTCCCGCCGCGGCGACCTGGTTCTTCCCGGCTCGCTTCGCGGCGTAGAGCGCCTCGTCGGCGGCGCGGAAGAGGTCCTCCGAGTTGGTCGCTTCGTCGTCCGGGAGGCTCGCGACGCCGAAGGATGCGGTGACGGGCTTGCCATGCGAGAACGGGCACGTGGCGACGACCTGCCGGATCCGGTCCGCGTAGAGCCGGGCGCCGGCCTTGGAGGTCTCGACGAGGAGGATCGCGAACTCGTCGCCGCCGTAGCGGGAGACGACGTTGATCCCGCGCGACTGTTTCATGAGGATCTGGGCGATCTCACGCAGGGTCTCGTCGCCGACCGCGTGGCCGAACTCGTCGTTGATGCTCTTGAACCCGTCGAGATCGAGGAGCACGACCGACACGGGGTGGTTGAAGCGCCGGAAGCGGGAGATCTCCTCCTCGAGGCGCAGGGAGAAGAAGCGCCGGTTGTAGAGCCCGGTCACGTCGTCGCGGAACGAGGTCTCCTTGAGCTTGGCGTTGGTGACCTCGAGCTCCTTGTACGCGGCGTCGAGGCGCGCGGCGAAGGTGTTGATCTCGACCGCCTGCGCCTCGATCGTGGTGAGCATGCCGGTGAACGACTTCATGAGCGCACCGACCTCGTCGGTCCGGGCGCCGGGCGCCGTGGCGTTCGGCTGCGGCGACAACAGATCCCCCATGCGGCTGACGGCCCGGCCTATGTCCCAGATGATCCAGGCGCCCCCGACCATCGCGAGCAGCGTGAAGAAGACCAGGCCCTGCAGCCCGATCAGGTGGACGCCCCGCAGCGAGCCGACGTCCGCGAAGAGGTAACGCAGCACCGCGTAGGCGAGCACGAGCACGGGGAGCAGCCCGGAGAGGCAGAGCGCCAGAAGCACCCGCCGCCGCAGTCGCCGCCCCACGACCGTCGCGTCCTGCGAGGCGTGGCTCACCATTATAAGCATTATTCTTGTTGCTGTGACACCCTGTCAATGTCAGAATTTCAAAGGGTTTTCGGGATGCCCCTGGTAGCGGACAAGAGGCTTGACTGCGTGGGGCTCTTCTGTCCCATGCCGATCCTCAAGACGCGCGAGGCCATGAAGCACCTGGCGGTGGGTCAGATCCTCGAGACGACGTCCGACGACCCGGCCTCCGAGGCGGACATGAAGAGCTGGACGGCCCGAACGGGCCACGAGCTCCTGGAGATCGACAAGAATGGCACGGTCTTCCGCTTTTTCGTCCGCAAGACCCGGTAGCGGCGGCCCCGACGCCACCGTCTCACGCGTCTACCTGGACTACGCCGGGTTCTCTCCTGTCGACCCCCGCGTCGTCGCGGTCATGCGACCGTTCCTGGAGGGAGGCGTGGGCAACCCCGGCGCGCCCCACTCCCTTGGCCTCGAGGCGCGCGCCTCGCTCGACGGCGCGCGCGCGAAGGTCGCGCGGCTCATCGGCGGCGCTCCGGCGGGGGTGATCTTCACCGCGAGCGCCACCGAGGCGAGCAACCTCGCGATCAAAGGCGTCGCGCAGCGGGCCCCGGGGCGCCACATCGTCGCCTCGGCCGTCGAGCACGTCTCGGTGATCAACGCGTGCCGCGACCTCGAGAAGCGGGGCTTCGCGGTGACGTACGTCCCGGTGGACGCGGAGGGACGCGTGGACCCCGACGCCGTGGCCCGCGCCGTGCGCGCCGAGACAGCGCTCGTCTCGCTCATGGCGGCGAACGGCGAGATCGGCACGCTCGAGCCGATCGCCGCGATCGGGAAGGTCACCCGCGCGCGCGGCGTGCCCTTCCACGTGGATGCGGTGGGCGCGGCGGGGCGCGTGCCGCTCGCGGTGGACGAGGCGCACATCGACCTGCTCACCCTCTCGTCGAACGATCTCTATGGGCCGCCGGGCGCCGGCGCCTTGTGGATGCGGCCCGAGATCAAGCTGGCGCCCCTGATCCTCGGCGGCGGCCAGGAGGGCGGCTACCGCGCGGGGACCGAGAACCTGCCCGCGATCGTCGGCATGGGCGTCGCGGCGGACCTCGCGCGGCTCGAGGGACCGGCGGAGGTCGCCCGGCTCCGCGAGCTACGCGACCGGCTGCTCGCCGGGCTGCTCGAGCGGCTCCCGGAGGCGCGCCTCACGGGCGCGCGCGGCGAGAACCGGCTGCCGCACCACGCGTCCTTCGTGGTGCCCGGCGTGAAGGCGGACGGCATCCTGCTCGAGCTGGATCTCAGAGGCGTCGCGGCCTCGTCCGGCTCGGCGTGCGGCGCGCTCACGGGCGAGCCGTCGCACGTCCTCCGCGCGATCGGCTGCGACCGCGACGCGCTCGAAGGCTCCCTCTGCTTCACGCTCGGACGCTGGACGACCGCGAGCGAGATCGACGTCGTCGTCGAGACGCTGCCCGCCGTGGTCGCGCGCTTGCACCGGCTCGCGCCGCGCTGACGTGCGGCTCTTCCTGTTCGACGTCGACGGCACGCTGCTGACCGCGCGCGGCGCGGGACGGGCGGCCTTCAAGGAGGCACTCAAGCGGACCTTCGGGACCGCCGAAGGGCTCGACGCGTACGACCTCCGCGGCAAGACCGATCAGCGCGTCGTCTGGGACGTTCTGACCGCCGCCGGGGTCCCGCGTGAGGAGATCGAGGCGCGGGTCGGCGCGTGCTTCGAGGCGTATCTCGGCGAGCTCGAGACGATCCTGGGCAACGGGAGCGCGATCCAGATCATGCCCGGGATCCGCGAGCTCGTCCCCGCGCTGAGCGCGCGCCCCGATGCGGTCGTGGGCCTCCTGACCGGCAACATCGAGGCGGGCGCGCGGCTCAAGCTTCGCCCGACGGGGCTCCTCGAGCACTTCCGCGTCGGCGCGTTCGGCTCGGACCACATCGATCGCCGGTGCCTGCCGAGCATCGCCCGCGAGCGGGCGGGGCGCCTCGTCGGCCACGACTTCGACTTCGAGCGTGTGACCATCATCGGCGACACGCCCCACGATGTAGACTGCGCCCGCGCCTGCGGCGCTGTCGCCGTCGTCGTGGCCACGGGGCAGTACCCGGCCGATGAGCTGGCGGCCTGCGCGCCAGACCTCCTGTTCCGCGACTTCTCCGACGTCGCCCGCGCCCTCGCAGCGCTCACCGACGGCGGGCGAGGAAGCCAGGCGGCACCTGTCCCGGGCCAATAGACCGTGGCGCTCCTCTCCGTGTGGCTCCACCTGCTCGGCGTGGTCGCCTGGATCGGCGGGCTGATGTACCAGGCTCACGTCCTTGGCCCGGCGGCTCGGCGCGGTGCGGTGGGCGTCTTCGCAGAGGCCGCGCGGGGTGGCCGGCCGGTCGCGTGGACCGCGATCGCGGTGGTTGCCCTGACGGGGTTCTACAACGTGACGCGTCTCGGTCCCCTCGAGCGCGTGATGGAGACCGGCGCCGGGCTCCTCCTGGCCGGGAAGTTCATGCTGGTGCTCGCGGCCGTCGCGCTCGCCGCCCAGCGCGACTTCTCGCAGGTGCCGAGATTGCGCCGCGCGCTGGCCGAGGGCCAGGACCCGGCGCCTCCCCTCAGGACGATCGCGTGGCTCGACCGCCTCGTGCTGCTGCTCGCGGTCGCGATCGTCTACCTGGGCGTGGCGGTGTCGCGCGCCTGAACGCGAGCCGCGGGCTCAGGCCAGCGGTCGCGCGCGAGGATGTTGCACTGGGCGGCGAGGGGCGGGGCTCCTCAGAGGCCGGTGATCTTGATGCCGGCGTTCTTGAGCCCGTAGCGGCGGTTGATCGTCGCGAGGATCGCCGTGACCCCCTCCAGCAGCGCCGCGTTCGAGAGCGGCCCGACGTCGACGGGCCGAAGCCCCATCGAGCGCCCGAGCTCGGCGACCGTGTCCTTCGCCGCCTGATCGCCGCAGAGGAGGAGGTCGCAGTCGATCGGCTGGTCGGTCTCGGCAAGCTCGTGGGCGGCAATGTGATGGAACGCGGCGACCACCTTCGCGCCGGGCAGAAGCGCCTGAGCCTCTTCGGCGGATGACCCCGCCGGCGGCGGCGTGTAGAGGCGAGGGCCGCCGAAGGACAGGGCCACCACGGTGCTGATCACGACCTTGTCGCGACAGGCGGCGCTCACCTCGGGAAGCGTGGTCGCGAGCCCCGGGGCCGGCAGCGCCAGCACGACGACGGTGCCGAGCTTCGCCGCCTCGGCGTTCGACTCGCCCATGATCGGCATCTTCCGGGTGATCTCGCGCAGCTCGGCCGCCTTCGCCTTCGCGCGCTCGCGGTCGCGGGAGCCGATGATGATCGAGTGACCCGCGAGCGCCCAGCGTCGGGCGAGCCCCGCACCCTCCTTGCCCGTGCCGCCCAGGATCGCGATGTTCACGTGCTTTCCCTACCGAAAGAGATCCCGCGCCGGGTCGCGCAAGAGCGGCTTTGAGCCCTCCTCGCTCGGCATCAGCGGCGCGCCCCGCACGATCGCCGCCGGGATCCGGTCGAGCTTGCCCATGACGGGCTCCGCCGCGGCGGCCAGCTCGTCGGCAACCGCGAGGATCGTCGCCTGGAGGGGCCGGCCTGCGGGATCGCGCTCACCGAGGTAGCTCCGGAGGGGCGCCAGGCCGGCGACCCCGATCGCGACGTTCGTGAGCCCCTCGCGCCACGGGCGCCCGAAGGTGTCGGCGACGATCACGCAGACATCGGCGCCGGTGAGGGTGCGGATCCGGTCGCGCAGCGCGCGCGCTGCGCCGTCCGGATCCTCGGGGAGGAGCGCGACGCAATCGATATCCACATTGGACTGGTCGACGCCGGCGTTGGCGCAGACCCAGCCATGGTGCGTCTCGGTGATGAGGACGCCCTGGTCCATGCGCACGACGCGGCGCGACTCGCGCAGGATGATCTCCACGAGGCGCGGGTCGCGCCCGAGCCCCGCCGCCATGGCGAGGGCGACCGGCGAGGGCGTGACGTCGGCGAGCCGCACGATGCGGCCCTCCGCCTTGGAGACGATCTTCTGGCCGACGACGAGGAGGTCGCCTCCGGCGAACGGCGTGGACTGGCGTGCCGTTGCCTCGACGAGGAGGCGCGCGATGTCGTCACCCGGCCTCACCTCGGGGATGCCCTCGATACCGATCACCTCGTAGCGCGGCGGCGAAGGGACGGAGCTCACGGTGGCCGCAGCCTCGCGGACCTCGCGCCGACGGACGCCCACGCGCGGACGACGCGGGCGCTCTCGGTGGTACCGCCCGCGGTCGCGAGCGCCGCGACATCTTCTGGCGCGTCCACGTCGAGGGCGAGGCCGGGGAGGACCGTGACCCGCGGTTCGAGGCCGAGGGCGCGCGCCGCCGCGAGGTGGTTCTGGAACGAGGGCTCGCCGAACTTGAGCGGCATCGTGTCGGGAGGCGTGAGCGCCACGCCGTTCGTGCCGAACCCGGAGCGCGAGGGGGCAAACGCGGGCGCGCCGTCCGCCACCGCGGCGGCGAGCGCACGAATCTCGTCGGCGCTCACGCAGGGCACGTCGCCCGGCACGGTAAGGAAGACGCGTGCGCCCCGTCGCGCGGCCTCGGCCTGGGCGAACGCGACGGCCGAGGTGTGACTCGAGTTCTCCACCGGGCCGAGCGAGGCGAGCGGCTCGGCGCCGAAGGCCGCGGCGAGTCCGACAACCTCGGGGTCGCGCGTGACGACCCAGACGCCGTCGAGGCGCGCGGCGCGGAGGGCGGCCAAGACGTCGCTCAGCATCGCCCGAGCGAGCTCGCGGCGCTCCGTGGGCTCGAGCGCGGGGACGAGGCGCTGCTTGGCGTTGACGAGGTCCTTGACGGGGACCGCGCACACGATCATGCGGCCAGCATCAACTGCGCCAGGGCGATCTCCCGATCACGATCGGTCATGAGGATGTCGGCGAGCACTGGCCTGACGCCCAGGCGCTCGAGCTCGGGGACGCGCGCCGCGTCACTCCGATCGATGACGAGCGTCCCGAGCCATGGCGCGTATGCCGCGGCAACTCCTACGGGGGAGACGGGCAGCCCGCGGGCGCGCATGAGCTCGCCGGCCGGGCCGCTCACGGCGGCGCCGCCCACGATCGGGCTCACCGCGACGACGCGGCTGCGCACCGCGGCGAGCGCCTGCGCCATGCCGGGGACGGCGAGCACCGGGCCGACCGACGTCACAGGGTTCGACGGGCAGACGACGACCAGATCGGCCTCGCGGATCGCCTCGAGCACGCCGGGAGCCGGACGGCTCGCGGCGGCGCCGGCGTACTCGACGTCGAGGACCCGAACCTGGGCCTTCTCGCGCACGAAGTATTCCTGGAACGAGAGCCAGCCGTCGGGCGTCCGGACGCGCGTGCGCACCGGGTCGTCGCTCATGGGGAGGATGCGCGCCGCGACGCCCAGGCGCCGGCACAGCTCCGCCGTCACCGCGGAGAGCGGCGTCCCGTCGCCGAGCGCGCGCGTCCGATAGAGATGCGTTGCGAGGTCACGGTCGCCCAGGTTGAACCACGTCTCGGCGCCGAGGTCCCCCATCGCCTCGAGGCACCGGAACGTGTCGTCCGCGACGCCCCAGCCGCGCATCGCGTCGAGCCGGCCCGCGAGCGCGTACATCACGGTGTCGAGGTCGGGAGAGACGTGGAGGCCCCAGATCTCGGTGTCGTCGCCGGTGTTGCCGATGATGGTGAGCTCGTGCCGGGGGCGCGCCGAGGCGAGGCCACGCAGGAGCTTCGCAGCGCCCGTGCCGCCCGCGAGCGCGGTCACGCGCATCTCAGGCCGGCGTCACTTCGCGCAGCGTCCAGAGGGCGCTCCCGCCGCGCCACGCGTAGAGCCCGACGCCCGCCGGGCGCGCGAGGCCGGCGGGCAGCGTGCTCTCCGGCACCGGGATGAAGCCGTAGCGGACCCACACGCGATCGAGGCCCTGCGGGCGGGCGAACACGGTTGCGATTCCGGACGCCGTCGCGTGGTCGAGCGCCGCCGCCACGAGCTGGGCCGCGATCTCGAGCTGCTCGGTTTCCGCGATCACGACCGGTCCGTGCAGCATCGCGTCGCTCAGGTTGCGCCCGGCCACGAGCGCGCCGATCAGGCGCTCGGTGCCGCTCGCCGCCGCGAACGCTCCCCAGGCCAAAAAGATCGCGCCCGCCTCGGGCCAGGGCAGGGCCGCGAACTCGAACAGGGGACGCGCGTCGCCGGCGTCCGGCAGGGGGCGATAGCCGATCCCCTGCCAGACCCGCGGGACCGTCGCCGAAGCGAGCGAGGGAGTGGGGGCACGCCCGCCCCCGGAGTGGGAAGAAGCCGCGAGCTGCGACTTTGCCCGGGTCCTACTTCTTCCCAAGCACCGCGTCCTTCAGGCTCTTGGTGATGCGGAACTTGCAGACGCGCTTCGCCGGAATCTTGAGGGGCTCGCCCGTCTGGGGATTCCGTCCGATCCGTGCCTTGCGGTTGGCGAGGACGAGCTTGCCGAACCCCGGCACCACGAATCCGTTCTTGGCCTCCTTGCACGCGAGCGCGAGCAGTTCGTCGAGAATGTCCCCGATCTGCTTCTTCGACAGGCTCGTCTTCTGGCCAAGGTACCCCAGGGTCGCGGATTTCGTCATCATCTTCGCCACGGGCAGCCTCCTCTGGAACGGATGTGGGTGAACGCGAAGTGCATTAATACCACAGCGCGCCGCGCACGGCTACCTGCGTGTGTAACGGAACTCGCCCGACGCGATCAAGCGACGGTACGAGCCGAAGCGCGCCTCCGCGTCGGCGATCCGGTCGAGCGGCGATTCGGGGTCGTCGCCGTCCCTGTAGGTCCGTACGATCGCGTAGAGCGTGTCGCGCTGCGCGGGGATCCGCCCCGCGTCGCGGACGAGGCGCCGGAGCTCGGCAGGCCCGACGAGCTGCCCGTACTGCGCGCCGGCGGCGGTCGAGATCGACTCGTTGATCAGCGTTCCACCGAGGTCGTTGGCGCCGGCATCGAGCAAGAGCTGGGCGAGCTTCGGCCCCTCCTTCACCCACGACGACTGGATGTTCCGCAGCGTCGCGCCCAGCATCAGGCGCGCCAGCGCGTGCATCTTGACGACCTCGACGCCCGTGGCGCCGGGCCGCACGCCGTCCACGAGGCGCTTGGCGTACATCGGTGCCTCCGAGTGGATCAGCGAGAGCGGGACGAATTCGGTGAAGCCCCCGGTGTCCTTCTGGATCGCGCGCAACAGCGCCATGTGGCGGATCCAGTGCGCGGGCGTCTCGACGTGGCCGTACATGATCGTGGAGGTCGTGCGGATGCCGAGCGTGTGGGCGGTCGTGACGACCTCGACCCACTGGTCGACGGTGATCCGGCCACGTGAGATCCGGTCGCGGATCTCCTGGTCGAGGATCTCGGCCGACGTCCCGGGAAGTGTCCCGAGCCCCGCCGCCTTCAGCTCGGCGAGGTACTCCTTGATCGGGAGCCCCGACCTCACCGACCCGTACAGGACTTCCTCGGGGGAGAAGGCGTGCATATGGATCCCGGGTAGAGCGCGCTTGATCGCACGCGTGAGGTCGATGTAGTAGCGCCCGTCGAGCTTCGGCGGCAGCCCCGCCTGGATACAGACCTCGGTCGCCCCGAGCTCCCATGCCTCCCGCGCACGTCGGACGACCTCGTCGACGGGCAGGAGGTAGCCTTCCTCCTCACGGTGGTCGCGGCTGAACGCGCAGAAGCCACAGTGCTTGATGCAGACGTTCGTGAAGTTGATGTTGCGGTTGACGACGTAGGTCACGACGTCGCCCACCTGCCGGCGGCGCATCTCGTCGGCGACGAGCGTGATCGCGTGCAGGTCGCGGCCAGCCGCGCCGGTGAGCGCGATGCCGTCGTCGACGGAGAGCTCGTGGCCGTCGAGGACGCCGGCGAGGATGCGGCGGATGTCACGCGACGCCGAGTCGAGGGTCGCGGAGAGGCTACCAGCGGCGCCAGTGCTCATGGGATTCCTTCACGCGGCCGTCGCCGTCGACGAGCGACGCCACGCGCGGGCGCAGCGCCTCGTCCAGGAACTCCGCGCGCATCGCGAACTCGGGATAGATCGCGAGGCGCTCGCGGAGGACGAAGCCCATGCCCTCGGTGGCGCGGCGCAGCTCCGTGATCAGCGGCCACGGCTTCTCGGGGTTGATGTGGTCGGGCGTGAGCGGCGAGATGCCGCCCCAGTCGTTGAGCCCCGCGGCGAGGAGGCGGGGGTAGATCCGCGGCGAGAGGTTCGGCGGCGCCTGGATGTTCACGTCGGGTCCGAGCAGGAGCCGGCCGACGGCGATCGCGCGGAGCAAGTCCCCGAGCGGCGGCTCGGGGTGGTGCCGCATCGGAATGCGCGGCTTCGCGCGGAAGTTCTGGATGATGACTTCCTGGAGGTGACCGTACCGCTCCTGGAGGTCGCGAATCGCCGCGAGCGCGTCCACCCGCTCGCGCGGTGTCTCACCGATGCCGATGAGAATGCCTGTCGTGAACGGGATCGAGAGCTTGCCCGCGAGCGCGATCGTGCGCAGGCGCCGCGTCGGCACCTTGTCGGGGGCACGGTCGTGCGCCAGGCCAGGGCGGAGTAGCCGCTCCGAGACGGTCTCGAGCATCAGGCCCATGCTCACGGTGACCTCCCGGAGCGCGGCGAGGTCGCGCTCGGCCATGACGCCTGGATTGGCGTGGGGCAGGAGCGACGACTCTCGGAGCGTGAGCTCGCAGACCGCGCGGAGGTAGCCGAGCGTGGTCCGGTGGCCGTAGCGGCGCAGGAACGCGCGGTGGACGGGAAAAGCCGCCTCGGGCTTGTCGCCGAGCGAGAAGAGGGCCTCCTTCGCACCGAGACGCGCACCCGCCTGAGCGAGCGCGACCACCTCTTCGGGCGTCATCGTGTGGGCGCCGGGCTCGCCGGGATCGCGGCGGAAGGTGCAGTAGCCGCAGTAGTCTCGGCAGAGGGTCGTCAGGGGCACGAAGACCTTGGCCGAGAAGGTGACGACGCGTCCCCGGCCGCGGTCGCGCACCTCAGACGCGCGCGCCAGCAAATCGCCCAGCGCCGCGTCGGGAGCCTCGATCAGCGCGCACGCCTCGGCGTGTGAGATCACTGTCGCGGGGATCGCGAGGCCGCCTTGGACCGTGGGTGGCCTGCCAGAGTTGCGTTCTTGAGCGCCGGCCGCACGTCGTGGGCGAAGCGCTCCATGTTGGCCAGCACTGCCTTGATGTCGGGCACCGTCGGGTCGAAGACGAAGTGTGTGACACCGAGGGCGACGTACTGCTTGAGGTCGGCGGCGACCTCGGCCCCTGTGCCCTGGAGCAGCGGCCGGTCGCCTGCCGCCGCTTTGGCGCGTTTGCTCCGCACCTCCATCGGCGCGCGGAGCGTGAGCGCGACCGATTTCGGGTCACGCCCGGCGCGCTGGGCCCACGCGTGGATCTGCTTCACCTTCTGCGCGTACTCGTCGGGCCGCAGCATCGCGGGCGGCCGGAGGCCGATCGGGTGCCACGCGTCGCCAAGGGTGCCGGCGCGCTTGAGCGCGGCGTCGGTGTGACCGCCGATCCAGATCGGGATCCCGCCGCGCTGCGCGGGCTTCGGCAGCGCGTGGACGTTGCGGACCCGGTAGTGCTTGCCCTCGAACGTGACGGGATCGGCGGTCCAGGTCGCGCGCATGAGTTTGAGGTACTCGTCGGTCACTGCGCCGCGGTTCTCGAAGGCCGGGGTCGCGAGCGCCTCGAACTCCTCGCGGAGCCAGCCGACGCCCGCGCCGAGGATGACGCGCCCGCCCGAGAGCTGGTCGATCGTCGCGAGCGTCTTGGCCGCGACCAGCGGGTTGCGGTAGGGGACGACCAGGACGCTCGTCCCGAGGCGGACCCGCTTCGTCGCGTGGGCGAGATAGCCGAGCGTCGCGAGCGGCTCGAGGTAATCCTGCGCGGCGCCGCCGGCGAGCTGCCCCGTCGTCGAGTACGGGTACACCGAGCGCGCCATCGACGCGGGGAGCACCACGTGGTCGGTGACGAAGACCGAGTCGTAGCGGAGTGTGTCCGCCTGGGTCGCCATCCCGAGCACGATGTCGGGCTTGGCGAGCGGGCCGCGCCCGGGAAGTGCGAAGCCAAACTCCACGACAACCTCCGGGAAAAGTGCACGCCTCGATCGGGACGGCGCCTATGGTATCACTAAGCCCTGTGCAATTCTTCGACGCGCCGGCGGTCTCCGCGGCGCGCGTCTAGCCTGTTGACATCGAGCAAGAGCTGTGCGGAGGTGAGCCGCGTGACGCCGGAGAAGTTCGCCCAGAGGATCGACGAGTGGGCCCGCGGGACGATGGTCGAAGCGCACGGCGCCCGGTTCCTCCTGGCGGGGCCCCGCCCGGAGCCCGGTCAACCATTTCCGGAACACCAGGGTGGGGCGTTGACAGCCGAGGCCGAGATCGTGCATCGTGGTTGTACCACTCTTGCCGTCGAGGTGACGGTCCTCGACGAGCACAGCGACTGATCGCAACGCTCATGACGACTCTGTTGGCACCGGCGGCCCCGCCGGCAACCGCGCCCGCCGGCCGCCCTGGTCGGTAGGACAGAGGGGGGCATGCGGCTCGGGACCAAGATCTTCCTGACGTCGGCGCTCGTGATCGTCGTGCTCGCGGGCGTCGGCGTCCTGAGCCTCCGCGCGGTGGGCCGTCTCGTGTCCGCCAACCGGGAGATCGCGACCCGCACGATCCCCGCACTGCGCCTCACCGCGTCCGCCCGCGAGGCGATTCCGCCGCTTGTGCGGCTCGAGGCGCGGGTGGTGGTGCTGGGCGACGCGCGCTACGCGACGGCGTGGACCGAGCGGGCGGCGCGGGTTGCCGACGATCTCGAGCGCCTGGCCGAGTTCCCGCTGAACCAGTCGGAGGCGGTGCACTTCAACGCGGCGCGCGCCGCGTTCGAGGGGTACCGCCGCATCGTCGCCGAAGAGCAGGCGCTCATCCGGCGTGGCGACCGCGTGCGCGCCCTGCGTCTGAGCAATGGCGACGCACGGACCGTCGCCGAGCAGGTCCAGGAGAGCCTGGACGGGCTGATGGCGGCGACGCAGGCGCGGGTCCTCACGGCGCAGGCCGAGGCCGCGCGCCTCGAGGTGCGCACGTGGGCCGCGGTCCTGGTCGCGCTGGGCGCGGCGGTCGGCCTGGCGCTGCTCGGCACGGCCGTCATCGCCCAGCGGATGACTCGTTCCCTCGATTTGCTGTCCTCGGCGACGGCCGAGGTGGCCGCGGGCGCGTTCCACGAGCCCATCGTGGTCGAGAGCCGCGACGAGATCGCGGCCCTCGCGCGGTCGTTCAACTCGATGGCAAGCCAGCTGCGCGAGGTGGAGGAGATGAAGACGGAGTTCTTCGCGACCGTCTCGCACGAGCTCCGGTCGCCGCTCACGTCGATCCGTGGCGCCGCCGACCTCGTGCACGAGGGCATCCCCGGCCCGCTCACCCCGAGGCAGGCCCGCCTCATTGACATCATCTCGCAGAGCTCCGAGCGCCTGCTCGGGCTCGTCAACGAGATCCTCGAGATGTCGCGCCTCCGCGCCGGGCAGGTGGTGCTCGACCGGAGGGCGCTCGACCTCGCGTGGCTCGTGGACCGCGCCGTCGAGGAGCTTCACCCCCGGGCCGAGGAGGCAGGCGTCGCGCTCGAGCGCGAGCACTTCGGGTCGAACTTCGCGTACCTCGGCGACGAGGATCGGCTCCACCAGCTGATCGTCAACCTCGGCGCCAACGCGATCCGCTTCACGCCGCGCCGCGGGCGTGTCATCGTGCGGCTGATCGACACGGGTCCGGAGATCGAGCTCCAGGTCGAGGACACGGGCGTGGGCATCCCCGCGGATGCGCTGCCGCACATCTTCGACCCCTACCGCCAGGCGCACCACGACCGAGGCGGCACGGGCCTGGGCCTGGCGATCGTGCGCGGCATCGCGGACGCCCACGGAGGTCGCGTGACCGCCGAGTCGCAGGAAGGGAAGGGGAGCCGCTTCACCGTGCTCCTGCCGCGCTCTTGAGGACGATCGCGGTCGCCACGCTCGTGATCCTCCTCGCCGGCGGCTGCGCGTCCTTGCCCCCATGGCCGTTGTGGCGTTCGGCGGAGCTCGCGAAGGCCGACCGCCTCGCTCAGCAGGGCGACTACGCCGCGGCGGTGGCGGCGTACGACACGTATCTCGCGAAGGGCGGCGACGGCGCCGAGGCGGGGCGCGCCCGGATGAGCCGGGACACGCTGGCGTCGATCCTCGCCCTCCAGCGGGAGATCGCGCGGCTCCGCGAGGACCTCGCCAAGCGTGAGGCCGACCTCGAGCGGCTGAAGCAGATCGACCTTCGTCTGGAGCGCGGCGGAAAGAAGCAGTGAGGCCCTCGCTCCAGTGACCCGGAAGGTCCTCGTGGTGGACGACGATGCGGCGATCCTCGAGGTGCTCGCGATGCGGCTCGGGGCGATGGGCTTCGACGTCACCGCCGTGGGCGAGCCGCGCCGCGCGCTCGATGCCGCCGCGGCGCAGCGGTTCGACCTGGCGCTCATCGACCTGCGCATGGAGCCGATGGATGGCGTTCAGCTCATGGAGGCGCTCCACGCGCACCAGCGCCGGCTGCCGGTGCTCATCATGACCGCCCACGGCACGATCGACACGGCCGTGCAGGCGGTCCGGCGCGGCGCCTTCGACTACCTGACGAAGCCTTTCGTGTCAGACGAGCTCCGCACGAAGATCGAGCGCGCGCTCACCACGCGCCGCTGGGCGCGCGACCGCGAGCGGCTGCTGACCGTGGGTCAGACGCTCGCCTCGTCCGGGATCATGGAGCGCGTGCTCGACGCGGTCGCCCAGGCCACGGTCGAGGCGACCGAGGCGGAGCGCTGCGTCGTCTTCCAGCTCGAGCGTGGGCGCCTCGTGCCGATGGCGAGCGCCGGCTCACCGCCGCCGTCGTGGAAGGCGCTCGAGGCCGCCGCGACCGACGCGATGGACAAGGGGGTGCCGATCATCCGCCCGGCGGGCGGCGACGGCGAGGCGGGCACGATCGTCGCGGCGCCGCTCGTCGTTCAGCGCGGGCCGACGGGAGCGCTCGTCATCGAGACGCCGACGCGCGTCGAGCCCACCGAGGACGATCTCGAGCTGCTGACGCTCTTCTCGTCGCAAGCGGCGATCGCGGTCCGCAACACCCACGAGCTGGAGCGCTTGAGGAGTGGTGCGCTCGCGGCGCTCGGGCGGATGGCGACGCAGGTCGCCCACGAGATCAAGAATCCGCTCGCGGGCCTGCGCCTCTATGCCCGCCACCTCGGGCAGCGGCTCAGCCGCGCGGGGGACGCGGAGGGCCAGGAGCTCGCCGGGAAGATCGCGGCCGGCGTGGACCATCTCGCCGACGTCGTCGCCGAGATCACCGCCTTCGGGCGCCCGCCCGAGCTCCACCGCGCGCCGACGAATGTCCAGGCGCTCCTCGACGAGTGCCTCGAGCTCGCCGCCGCGCGCTTCGACGCGACCGCGATCAAGGTGGTCCGCGAGTGGGATCCGGCGTGCCCCGAGGCGCTCCTGCTGGACGCGCGGGAGCTCCGGAAGGCCTTTCTCAACCTCATCGTCAACGCCTTCGAGGCCCTGGGCGGCTCGGGCCGCCTCGCCCTCACGACCTCCTACGCGGCCGATGCCGGCACGCTCATGGTGATGATCGAGGACACCGGCGTGGGCATGAGCGAGGAGACGATGTCGCGGGCGTTCGACCTCTTCTACACGACCAAGCCGGACGGGACCGGGCTTGGCATGTCGATCGCGCGCTCGGTCGTGCACCTCCACGGCGGCGAGCTCGGCGTCCAGAGCTGGCTCGGGCACGGCACGCGCGTGCAGGTGCGGCTGCCGGTGGTGGCGCCGTGAAGACCAACAGCAGCGCGGTCCTCGTCGTCGACGACGAGACGACGATCGCCGACGGGCTCCGGCTCACGCTCGAGAGCGAGGGCTATACGGTGCGCACGGCCGGGGGCGTGCGCGACGCGCTCGCCGCCTTTGGCCAGTACGAACCCCACGCCGCGATCGTGGACCTGATGCTCCCGGACGGCGACGGCCTCAACCTGACGCGGGAGCTCCGACGGCGCGACCCCTCGATCCAGGTGATCGTGATCACCGCATACGGCTCGGTGCGCAAGGCCATGGAGGCGACGAAGGGTGCCGGGGCGTTCCATGTCCTGGAAAAGCCGTTCGACCCCGACGAGCTCCTCGGGCTCATGCGGAGCGCCCTCGACCACCGGCAGCTCGTCGTCGAGAACACCGACCTCCGGCGCCGCCTGGCCGACCGCGCCGCCGACAGCGAGATCCTCGGACAGGCCCCCGGGATCCAGCGTGTCCTGGAGACGGTCGCGGCCGTTGCGGACGCCGACGCCAACGTGCTGATCATCGGCGAGAGCGGGACCGGCAAGGAGCTCGTCGCCGACGCGCTCCACGAGCGGAGCCGGCGGCGCGGCGGGCCGTGGGTGAAGATCAACTGTGCCGCACTGCCGAAGGACCTCATCGAGTCGGAGCTGTTCGGCCATACCCGCGGCTCCTTCACGGGCGCCACCAACGACAAAACCGGCCTTCTCGAGGAGGCGGACGGGGGCTCGCTCCTCCTCGACGAGATCACGGAGATGCCGCCGGAGCTCCAGGCGAAGCTCCTCCGCGTGCTCGAGGAGCGCGCGGTGCGCCGGGTCGGCGCCGCCAAGGCCGTCCCGGTGGATTTCCGCCTCATCTCGTCGACCAACCGGAGCCCCGAGGTCGCCCTGCGTGAGGGGCGGCTGCGCCAGGACCTGTTCTTCCGGATCAACACCGTCTCGATCGATGTCCCCCCGCTGCGCGAGCGCCGCGAGGACATCCCGCTCCTCGTCCGCGCGTTCCTCGAGCGCTACCGCGCCAAGCACGGCCGCGACGTCGAGGGGATCGAGCCGGAGGCGTACCGGAGGCTGCTCGCCTACGCATGGCCGGGCAACGTCCGTGAGCTCCAGAATGCGCTCGAGCGCGCGGTGCTCGTGACCCGCGGGCCGCAGATCGCGCTCGATGACCTCCCCGAGCCTCTCCAGCGCGCTGACGCCGAGCCCGGCGCGGCCGCGGCAGTCGCGCCCTCGGAGGTACCCGTCGGCTCGCTCGAGGAGATCGAGCGCGTGTCGATCCTGCGTGCCCTCGAGATGACGAAGTGGAACAAGCAGGCGGCGGCGGCGGCGCTCGGGCTGAGGCGGCCGACGCTCTACTCCAAGATGCGCAAGCACGGCATCCCGCAGCGCCGGCCGTAGGCCGGCTCCCCACCGCCCGAAACGCGGGCACTTTCCCGACTCGTGCCCATTTCGTAGGCAAGCGGGCGGCGTCCCGCACCCGTCGGCGTCGTCGAATCGCCTGATTTCCCGTGCCTTTGTCGCGGGCACCCCTGGGGCACGGCGGTTGCTAGCCACGCGCCCAGGAGGATCCGTGATGAAAAAGATCGAGGCGATTATCAAGCCGTTCAAGCTGGACGACGTCAAGGAGGCGCTCACCTCCATCGGGGTGATCGGGATGACCGTGTCGGAGGTGCGCGGCTTCGGCCGGCAGAAGGGCCACACCGAGCTCTACCGCGGCGGCGAGTACACGGTCGACTTCCTTCCCAAGATCAAGATCGAGGTCGTCGTTCCGGACCACCTCGTGGACAAGGTCGCCGAAGTGATCGCCGGCGCGGCCAAGACCGGCAACATCGGCGACGGCAAGATCTTCGTCAATCCGGTCCAGACGGCGGTGCGCATCCGCACGGGCGAGCGCGACGAGAGCGCGCTCTAGTCCACCCACAAGGAGGCTCATGTGAAGCGATTCAGTCTCGCACTGGCAATGGTGCTGGTTCTGAGTGCCACGGCGAGTGTGGCATGGGCTCAGCAGCCCGCCGGCCCCGCGGTGTCGAAGATCGACAAGGGCGACACCGCGTGGATGCTGACCTCCTCCGCGCTGGTCCTCCTGATGACGGCGCCGGGGCTCGCGCTGTTCTACGGGGGAATGGTGAGGCAGAAGAACGCGCTGGCGACGCTCATGCAGAGCTTCATCATCCTGGCCGTCATCTCGATCCAGTGGATCCTCTGGGGCTACACGCTGGCGTTCGGCCCCGACAAGGGCGGGATCATCGGAGGGCTCGAGTGGTTCGGGCTGCGCGGCGTCGGCGTCGAGCCCTTCGACGCGTACTCGAAGACGATCCCTCACCAGGTGTTCATGCTCTTCCAGATGATGTTCGCCGTCATCACGCCGGCGCTCATCACGGGCGCGTTCGCCGAGCGGAAGAAGTTCTCGGCGTTCCTGCTCTTCACGGTGCTCTGGGCGACGTTCGTCTACGACCCGCTGGCCCACTGGGTCTGGGGCGACGGGGGCTGGCTCAAGAAGCTCGGCGCGCTCGATTTCGCCGGGGGGACGGTCGTCCACATCTCGTCGGGCATGTCGGCGCTGGTCTGCGCGGTGCTGATCGGCAGGCGCAAGGGTTACGGCCACCACCCGATGCAGCCCCACAACCTGCCGATGACGGTCATGGGCGCGTCGCTCCTGTGGTTCGGTTGGTTCGGCTTCAACGCGGGCAGCGCGCTCGAGGCCAATGGGCTCGCGGTGAGCGCGTTCACCGCGACCAACACGGGCGCGGCGGCCGCGGCGCTGGGCTGGATGTTCACCGAGTGGATGAGCCGGGGTAAGCCCACTGTGCTGGGCGCGGCGTCGGGCGCCGTCGCGGGGCTCGTCGCGATCACGCCCGCCTCGGGCTTCGTCGGCCCGATCTCGTCACTGATCATCGGCGCCGTCGCGGGCGCGGTGTGCTACACGGCGTGCAACCTCAAGGGGAAGTTGGGCTACGACGACTCGCTGGACGTCGTCGGCGTGCACGCGGTGGGCGGAACCTGGGGAGCGCTGGCCACGGGGCTCTTCGCCTCCAAGGCGATCAACGAAGGCGGCGACAACGGGCTCTTCTTCGGCAACCCGGGTCAGGTCTGGATCCAGGTCGTCGCCGTCCTGGCGACGTACGTGCTCGCGGTCGTGGGGACCGCGATCATCTTGAAAGTCGTCGACGCTCTGGTCGGGCTCCGGGTGTCCGAAGAGGACGAGGTGGCCGGGCTCGACCTCTCTCAGCACTCCGAGACGGCGTACGCCGTCGGCGGCGGGTTGGGCGAGTTCGGCGGGTCGGGCGCGGCCTTCGGCGAGGCGCGGCCGCGCGTGGCCCACTGAGGCCGGTGTCCACCATGCCGAGGCGCTTGATTCGGCCGTGGAGTTCCCTTAAGGTAATCACGCCATTCCATCACCCCCTGAGAAGAAGGAGTTCCGCATGACCGCGAAGGACGTGCTCAAGCTGGCCAAGGAGAAGGGTGCCAAGATTGTCGATCTCCGGTTCATCGACCTGCCGGGTCTTTGGCAGCACTTCTCGATCCCGGTCTCCGAGCTGAACGAGGACATCTTCGAAGAAGGGCTCGGCTTCGACGGTTCCTCGATCCGAGGGTTCCAGACGATCGACGAATCGGACATGCTCCTGATACCCGACCCGTCGACCGCCGCCATGGATCCGTTCACCGCCGTGCCCACGCTCGTCCTCATCTGCAACGTGAAGGACCCGGTCACGGGCAAGTGGTACACGCGCGACCCGCGCTACGTCGCCCAGAAGGCCGAGGCGCACCTCAAGAAGACGGGTCTCGCCGACACCGTCTACATCGGTCCCGAGCTGGAGTTCTTCTTCTTCGACTCGATCCGTTTCGACCAGACCTACAACTGTGGCTACTACTTCATCGACTCGGAGGCGGGTTTCTGGAACTCCGGTAAGGAGGGGACGCCCGAGCAGCCGAACCTCGGTTACAAGCCGCGCTACAAGCAGGGTTACTTCCCGGTGCCTCCGATGGACAAGTTCCAGGACATCCGCTCGGATATGGTCCTGGCGCTCGAGTCCGTCGGCGTCCGCATCGAGGTCCACCACCACGAGGTGGCGACCGCCGGGCAGACCGAGGTCGACATGCGTTTCGACACGCTGACCAAGATGGCCGACAAAGTCATGTGGTACAAGTATTGCGCCAAGAACACGGCGCGGAAGTGGGGCAAGACGGCGACGTTCATGCCGAAGCCGCTCTTCCAGGACAACGGCTCGGGCATGCACACCCACCAGTCGCTCTGGAAGAACGGCAAGAACATCTTCTTCGAGCGCGGCGGCTATGCCGACGTCTCGAAGACCTGTCTCTATTACATCGGTGGGATCCTCAAGCACGCGCCGGCGCTTTGCGCGATCATCGCGCCGACGACCAACTCCTATCGCCGACTCGTGCCGGGTTACGAGGCGCCGATCAACCTCGCGTACAGCCAGCGCAACCGCTCGGCGTGCGTGCGCATCCCGGTGTACTCGAAGTCGGAAGGGGCCAAGCGCATCGAGTTCCGGACGCCCGACAACACGTGCAACCCGTATCTGTCCTTCGCGGCGTGCCTCATGGCGGGGCTCGACGGCGTCGCGAACAAGATCGATCCGGGCAAGCCGGTCGACAAAGACCTCTACGAGCTGCCGTCCGCCGAGGCGAAGAAGATCAAGCAGCTCCCCGGCGACCTGAGCATCGTGCTCGACAACCTCGAGCAGTCCCACGACTGGCTGCTGAAGGGCGACGTCTTCACGCCGGACGTGATCGAGACGTGGATCGAGTACAAACGGAAGAACGAGTTGGACGCCGTGCGGCTCCGCCCACATCCGTGGGAGTACGCGCTCTACTTCGATATTTAGTGTAGCCGACGGGCACGCGCGACAGGGATCGCGGGACCACGCGGCACGCGTCCGCTGACCCGTTGCGGCTGGGCTCCATCTAGGGGCGCGGGGTCCGTTGCCGGTTCGCGGGAACGGGTCCCTTCGATCCCTGTCGCACGCGCCCGCCGGCTCCCCGCTGCCCGGCGCCCGCCGCTTTAATAGGCACTGGCCGCGTCCGTTGCCGGGAGGCGAGGCAACACGCGGCCCCCCCGCTTCGGCTAAGTTGCTGATCTTGCTCCTGGCACCCCTCTGGCATCGCCCTTGCCAGACGCAGCCGGTATGGCTCGAGCCCCGCGCTGGCGCGTGGCGATTCTCGACGACCACGAGCCCTCCCGCGCTGCCCTTCGCGGCGCGATCGCGGCCGCCGGCGGCGAGGTCGCCGGCGAGGCGTCGCGGTGTGCCGACGCGGACGCGCTGATCAAGCGCGCGATCCCCGACGTCGCGATCTTCGCCGTGGGCCTGCCCGACGGCGACGGCATCGAGGCGGCCGCGCACGTCAGCGCGACGACCGACTGTCCGGTTGTGCTCTTCACGAGCCACACCGGCGACGACTTCGTCGAGCGCGCGCGGAAGGCGGGCGTGATGGCCTATCTGCTGAAGCCCCTGCGCCCGGCAGAGCTCGCACCTGCGCTCGACGTCGCCATCGCGCGGTTCAAGGAGGCCCGCCAGCTGAGGCAGACGCTCGAAGGGCGGAAGGTCATCGAGCGCGCGAAGGGCTCGCTCATGGCGCGCTTCGGGCTCACCGAAGAGGACGCATTCCGCCGGCTGCGTCGTGCGGCGATGGACAGCCGCAAGCCGATGGTGGAGATCGCCAAGGCGTTGCTCGTGTCGGAGTCAGTCACGCGCGATGTGCCTGCGGAATAGGCAGACCGTTCAGAGCCCATCGAGATAACTCCCCGAATTTTCTGACGCCGGCTTCGGTACAGGCCTTGCTACCAAGCGCCGGTCGAGTGGACAACGACGTCCCTCGTGAGCGCGGCAGGGGCGCCGCGCAGACGGATCCAGGTCCCAGAGCCCTGCCCGGCGGCATGAAAAGGGCGCGCCGGCAAACACGAAAGGAGACATCATGTCCGCTTGGTCACGTCGTGAGTTCCTCAGAGGGTCGCTCGTCGCCGGGACCGGCCTCGCCGCTGGGATCGGCTTCCCGAAGATCCTGACTGCGCAAGGGCGAGAGCCGATCAAGGTCGGGATCCTGCATTCCCTCAGCGGCACGATGGCCATCAGCGAGGCGCCGATCAAGGAAGTCGTCCTGATGGCCATCGGCGAGATCAACAAGGCGGGCGGCGTGCTCGGGCGCAAGGTGGAGCCCGTCGTCGAGGATCCGGCCTCGAACTGGGACCTCTTCGCGGAGAAGTCCAAGAAGCTCCTGCTCCAGGACAAGGTGGCGACGGTCTTCGGGTGCTGGACATCGGTCAGCCGCAAGTCGGTGCTGCCGGTCTTCGAAAAGAACAACGGTCTCCTCTTCTACCCGGTGCAGTACGAGGGCGAGGAGTGCTCGAAGAACGTGATCTACACCGGCGCCACGATCAACCAGCAGGCCACGCCCGGCGTGGACTATCTGATGTCCCCGGAGGGCGGCGGCAAGAAGAAGTTCTACCTGCTCGGTTCCGACTACGTGTATCCGCGGACGACGAACAAGATCCTGCGGCTCTACCTCACGAAGGTGAAGAAGGTCCCCGAGTCGGCCATCGCGGAGGAGTACACGCCGTTCCACCACCAGGACTACCAGACGATCGTCGGCAAGATCAAGAGCTTCAGCGCCGCCGGCGACGCGGCCGTGATCAACACGATCAACGGCGACAGCAACGTGCCGTTCTTCAAGGAGCTCGCCAACCAGGGCGTGACCGCCGACAAGACGCCCACCATGTCGTACAGCTTCGCCGAGGTGGAGCTCCAGACCCTCGACGTCAAGCCGCTCGTCGGCCACCTCGCGTCCTGGAACTACTTCATGTCGCTCAAGACGCCCGAGAACCTCAAGTGGGTGAAGGCGTACAAGGAGTGGGCCAAGGCACACAACATCCCGGACAAGCAGGCCGTCACGGACGACCCGATGATGCACGCCTACATCCACGTGCACCTCTGGGCGAAGGCGGTCCAGAAGGCGGAGTCCACCGAGGTCGACAAGGTGCTCAAGGCCCTCGAGGGGCTCCAGATCCCGAGCCCGGTCGGCCCCTACAAAGTGGACGAGAAGAACCACCACACGTGGAAGCCCGTCTACATCGGCAAGATCCGCGAGGACGGCCAGTTCGACGTCGTCTGGAAGACGAAGTCGTGGGTCCGACCCGCGCCGTGGAGCAGCGTGACGTATGCCGGTCGCGACTGCGACTGGAGCGGCGACGGCAAGGGCTCGTACGACGTGGTCGGCGGCAAGCGGGTGTGGCTGTCGGAAAAGTCGTAGTGCAAGCACTCGTCGCCGCGATCGCGGCGGTGTGGGTGATCACCGGCCTCGGCGGCCTCGCGGCCGCCGGGCCCGGCGCGCTCGACCTGGAGGCCGTGGCTCGTCGGCTCGCTGCGCCGGCGACCCAGAAGGCCACGCTCGGCGAGCTCGCCGGGTCGAGCGATCCGGCGGTAGAACGTCTGCTGCGGGCGCTCAAGGACGGGGCGCTCTACTCGTGGAAAGGGCGGCTGGTGCTCCTCGGCGACGACGGCGGCCTGACCGACGTCGCGGGGCGCCCGGTCCTGGACGCAGCGCAACAGCCGGCGCAGCTCGAGTCGGGCCAGGAGGCCGTCGCGCTCGAAGAGGCGCACTTCGGCCTCGTGCAGCGCATCCTCGAGCGCTTCGAGGTGTTCGGCAAGGATCCCGCCAAGCGGCAGTCAGCGGCCTTCAAGCTCGGGACCTCCGGCGATGCCGCGGCGATCCCGATACTCGTACGGGCTGTCGAAGGCGAGACGCATCGCGACGTCAGGGCCGCCATGGAGGACGCGCTCGCCAAGCTCCGGCTCCGGTCGCCCGACCCCGCGGACCGGCTCGGCGCCGTCAAGCAGCTCGGGCGGCGAGGCTCGGAAGCAGCGGTGCCCCAGCTCCAAGCGCTCGTGGCCGAGGAGGCCGACCCGGCGGTGAAGGCGGCGGCGCGGACGGCCCTTCAGGACATCGACCGGTTCGTGGTCCAGCGCAACGTCGTCGGGTATCTGTTCAACGGCATCAGTCTGGCGGCCGTGCTGCTGATCATGAGCCTCGGGCTGGCGGTCACCTTCGGCCTGATGGGCATCATCAACATGGCCCACGGCGAGATGCTCATGATCGGCTCCTACACGGCCTATGTCGTGCAGGAGATTTTCCAGGCACGGTTCGCGGCCTCGCAGGACTACTACTTCTTCGTCGCGCTGCCGCTCGCGTTCCTGGCCGCCGGGCTGGTGGGGTTGGTCCTCGAGCTCGGCGTCATCCGCTTTCTCTACGGCCGGCCGCTCGAGACGCTGATCGTCACCTGGGGCGTCGGGATGATCCTGCAGCAGGCCGCCCGTCTCTACTTTGGCGACCAGACCAGCGTCAACTCGCCGACGTGGTTCCGGGGTGGCGTGGAGGTGCTTGCCGGGCTCATCTTCCCGTGGAGCCGGATCTTCATCGTCGGGCTGGCGCTCGCCGCGCTGGGCGCGCTCTGGGTCCTCCTCTATCGTTCGTACGCAGGATTAAAAGTCCGTGCGGTGATGCAGAACCGCGCGATGGCCGCGTGCCTCGGCGTCTCGACCCGGAAGGTGGACGCGGTGACGTTCGCGCTCGGCACCGCGCTGGCCGGCGTGGCCGGCTGCGCGCTCGCGCTGATCGGCACCGTGGACCCGGAGGTGGGCAAGACCTACATCGTCGACTCGTTCATGGTCGTCGTCCTCGGTGGCGTCGGCAAGCTGGTCGGCATGGTCGTGGCCTCGTTCTGCATCGGTCTCTCGAACAAGCTCATCGAGCCGGCGATCGGCGGCACGGCAGCGGCGGTGTACGCGAAGGTGGCGGTGCTCCTGATCGTGATCTGGTTCCTCCAGTGGCGCCCCACCGGGCTCTTCCCTCAGCGGGGGCGCGCAGCGACGGAGACGGCGTGACGGTGGCGCCGGCGCCCGCGCGGAAGTGGGATCCCCAGCTCCTCTGGGTCGGGATCTTCGGCGCTGTGTTCGTCGTGGGATTGCCCCTGGCGAACGCGCTCGGACTCGTCTCGGACTACTATCTGAACCTCTTCGGCAAATACCTCGCGCTCGCGATCCTGGCGCTCGGCATGGACCTCATCTGGGGCTACACGGGCATCCTCTCGCTCGGCCAGGCGATCTTCTTCGGGATCGGGGCGTACTCGATCGGCATGCACATGCTGCTCGAGTCGTCAGGCAAGGGCGTGTACGGCGAGCGCGTGCCCGACTTCATGATCTGGAACCAGGTCTACCAGCTCCCGCTCTTCTGGAAGCCGTACACGTCCGTGGTCGTGGCGCTCGCGTCGTCGCTCCTCCTCCCGGCGCTCCTGGCGACCGTCATCGGGTTCCTGACGTTCCGTCGCCGGCTGCGCGGCACCTACTTTGCGATCCTCACGCAGGCGATCGCCTTCGCGGTGTGGCTCATGCTGAACCGCAACGAGATGAAGCTCGGCGGGACCAACGGTCTGACCGACTTCAAGTCCATCCTGGGCGTCTCGCTCTCGAGCCCGGGAACGCTGCGAGCCCTCTACATCGTCACCGCGGCGCTTCTCGTGGGCGCGCTGCTGGCGTCGCGGGCGATCGTGCGCTCGAAGACCGGGCTCGTGCTCGAGGCGATCCGCGACAACGAGCGGCGCCTGGAGTTCCTCGGCTACAACACGGCCGGGTTCAAGATCTTCGTGTTCGCCGTCTCGGCGGCGCTCGCCGGGCTCGCCGGGCTCCTCTACGCGCCGCAAGTGGGGATCATCACCCCGAGCCAGGTTGGCGTGCTGCCCTCGCTCGAGATCGTGATCTGGGTCGCGTTCGGCGGCCGCGGCACGCTCTGGGGTGCCTTGGTCGGGGCCATCTCCGTCAACTGGCTCCGGAGCGTGCTGACCGCGACCTACCCGACGCTCTGGCCGATCATCCTCGGCGGCCTCTTCGTGACCGTTATCATGCTCTTTCCTGAGGGGCTGGTCGGGCTCGCCGCCCGGGCCAAGACGCTCCTGGCGCGGCGGCGCCGTGCCGTCGCCCCCGCGGCGATACCCGCGTCGGGTGTCAACCGCCACACGGTCTGAGCCATGGACACGCTGCTCTACGTCGAGAACCTGACGGTGTCCTTCGACGGGTTCCTCGCGCTCCGGAACCTCAACCTCATCGTCGAGCGCGACGAGCGGGTGCGGTTGCTGATCGGGCCGAACGGCGCGGGCAAGACGACGCTGTTCGACGCCCTCACGGGCCACGTGACGCCGTCGGCCGGCCGGGCCCTGTTCAGGGACACCGTCAACGTGCTCGGGATGAGCCCGCACGCGATCGCCAACGCCGGCGTCATTCGCAAGTTCCAGACGCCGTCGGTCTTCCCGGGGCACACGGTCTTCGAGAACATGCTCCTGTCGGCGGGTCGGAAGCGCTTCACCTCCACGCTCGGCGCGGGCCGGGGCTTCCACGCGCACGACGCGATCGTCGCCGTGCTCGACCAGGTCGGACTGCGCGAGCGCGCCGGCGACCTGGCGGGCACGCTCTCGCACGGCGAGCAGCAGTGGCTCGAGATCGCGATGCTGCTCGTCCAGGAGCCGAGGCTCCTCCTGCTCGACGAGCCGGCGGCGGGGATGACGCGGCCGGAGAAGGAGCGCACCGGCGCGCTCATCGAGGCGATCGTGGAGCGCTCGGCCTGCGCCGTCATGCTCATCGAGCACGACATGGAGTTCGTTCGGCAGATCGCGCGACGGGGCCACCGCGTGACGGTGCTGCACGAAGGCACCGTGCTCTCGGAAGGCTCGCTCGACCGCGTGCAGGCCGACGAGCGTGTGATCAAGGCGTACCTCGGGCGCGGGAAGGTGCGGGGGACCGCCTGATGCTCGCCGTCAACGGGATCGACGTCTACTACGGCGAGAGCCGGATCCTGTCGCACGTCGGACTGTCGGTCGGCGACGGCCAGGTGGTGTGCGTCATGGGGCGCAACGGCGTCGGGAAGACGACGCTTCTCAAGACGATCGTGGGCCTCCTGGCGCCGCGCGCGGGAGCGATCGAGTTCCGCGGCCGGGACATTACCCGTCGGCCGCCCTACGAGCGCGCCCGGCTCGGCATCGGCTACGTCCCGCAGGGACGCGACATCTTCCCCTCGCTGACCGTCCACGAGAACCTCGTGCTCGGCGCCCGGCAGAAGCGCCCGGCGCCGGCGCGGCTGGACTACGTCCTCTCGCTCTTTCCTGGGCTCGGCGAGATGCTCGGCAAGCGCGGCGGGGACCTCTCCGGCGGCCAGCAGCAGCAGCTCGCCATCGCGCGGGCGCTGATCGCCGACCCGGCGCTCCTCCTGCTCGACGAGCCGACCGAGGGCATCCAGCCCTCCATCGTCGACGAGATCGCCGACGTGCTGCGGCGGATCAAGCGGGAGGGGAACCGGTCGATCCTGCTGGTCGAGCAGTACCTCGAGTTCGCGCGGTCGATCTGCGACCGGTTTTACGTCATGGACAAGGGCGTCGTGGCCCTGGAGGGCGAGCGGCAGACGTTCGATGTCGATGCGGTCAGCGCGCTGTTGAGCGTCTGACCAACGCAGGAGGGCCGACGATGCACCTCACCGCCCGCGAGCAAGAGAAGCTCTTGATCTTCACCGCCGCCGAGGTCGCCCGCCGCCGCCGGGCGCGCGGCCTCAAGCTCAACCATCCCGAGGCCCTCGCGCTGATCACGGCCGAGATTCTCGAGGGCATCCGCGACGGGAAGACGGTCTCCCAACTGATGGAGGCCGGTCCGTCGGTCCTGAGCCGCGACGACGTCATGGAGGGCGTGCCCGAGATGATCGAGGAGGTGCAGGTCGAGGGCACGTTCCCCGACGGCACCAAGCTCGTCACGATCCACCGCCCGATTCGCTGACGCCCGCGCGCCTCGAGGATGCGGTAGCCTGGAGGCGAGCGCCGTCTACGACAAGCTCCTGGGAGGAGGACCCACGTGATTCCGGGTGAGTACCTGTTGGGCGAAGGCGACATCGTGGCGAACGCGGGGCGCCGGACGGTCGAGCTGACCGTGGCGAACACCGGCGACCGGCCGATACAAATCGGGTCGCACTTCCACTTCTTCGAAGTGAATCGAGCCCTCCGGTTCGATCGTTCCCTCGCGTTCGGCATGCGCCTGAACGTGCCCGCGGGCACCGCGGTCCGCTTCGAGCCCGGCGACGAGAAGCGCGTCACGCTCGTCGAGATCGCCGGCGCCCGCCGCGTCTTCGGGCTCAACGCGCTCACCGACGGTGCGGGTAAAGAGCAGGCCCTCGCGAGGCTCGCCGCGTGGGAGCGTCGGTCATGAGCCTGCGACTGCCGCGTCGTCAGTACGCGGATCTCTACGGTCCGACGACCGGCGATCGCGTGAGGCTCGCCGACACCGAGCTCTTCATCCGCATCGAGCGCGATCTGACCGTGGCCGGCGAGGAGGCGAAGTTCGGCGGCGGCAAGGTGATCCGCGATGGCATGGGGCAGTCGGCGCGCGCGACCCGGGCCGACGGCGTCCTCGACGTGGTGATCACGAACGCGGTGATCGTCGATCACTGGGGCATCGTGAAGGCCGACCTCGGCCTCCGCGAGGGGCGCATCGTCGGCATCGGCAAGGCCGGCAACCCCGACCTCATGGCCGGCGTGTCGCCGGGGATGGTCGTCGGGGCCGGGACGGAGGTGATCGCCGGTGAGGGGAAGATCGTCACCGCCGGCGGGCTCGACACGCACATCCACTTCATCTGCCCGCAACTCGTCCACGAGGCGATCAGCGCCGGGCTCACGACGATGGTCGGCGGCGGCACCGGGCCCGCGACGGGCACCAACGCGACGACCTGCACGCCGGGGGTGTGGAACGTCCACCGCATGCTCGAGGCTGCCGAGGCGTTCCCGGTGAATCTCGGTTTCCTCGGCAAGGGCAACGCGTCCGCTCCCGATCCGTTGCGCGAGCAAATTGCCGCGGGAGCGGTCGGGCTCAAACTCCACGAGGACTGGGGGACGACGCCCGCAGCGATCGACTGCGCGCTGTCGGTCGCCGACGAGCACGACGTGCAGGTCGCGATCCACACCGACACGCTCAACGAGGCGGGCTTCGTCGAGGACTCGATCCGCGCGTTCCGCGGCCGGACGATCCACACCTACCACACGGAAGGCGCGGGCGGCGGCCATGCTCCCGACATCATCCGCGTCTGCGGCGAGCCCAACTGCCTGCCCTCCTCCACGAACCCGACGATGCCGTTCACCGTGAACACGATGGACGAGCACCTCGACATGCTGATGGTCTGTCACCACCTGAACCCCAAGATCCCGGAGGACCTCGCCTTCGCCGAGTCGCGGATCCGGGCCGAGACGATCGCCGCCGAGGACGTCTTGCACGACCTGGGCGCGATCAGCATGATGTCCTCGGACTCGCAGGCGATGGGGCGGATCGGCGAGGTCATCATCCGCACGTGGCAGACGGCGGACAAGATGAAGCGGCAGCGCGGGCCGCTGCCGGGCGAGACGCCGGGCGACGACAACCTGCGCGTCAAGCGCTATGTCGCCAAGTACACGATCAACCCCGCGATCGCCCACGGCCTGGCCGCGGAGGTCGGCTCGGTCGAGCTGGGCAAGCTCGCCGACCTCGTGCTCTGGCGCCCAGCGTTCTTCGGCGTCAAGCCCGAGCTGGTCGTGAAGGGCGGCGTGATCGCGTGGGCGGCGATGGGGGACCCGAACGCGTCGATCCCGACGCCCCAGCCCGTGCTCTACCGCCCGATGTTCGGCGCCTTCGGCCGCGCCCGCGCCACCGCGGCGGTCACGTTCGTGTCGAAGGCGGCGCTCGCCCAGGACGTGCCGCGCCGTCTGGGCCTCGCCCGCCGCGCGGTCGCCGTCGGCAAGTGCCGCTCGATCGGCAAGCGCGATATGATCCACAACAACGCGTTGCCGCGGATCGAGGTGGACCCGGAGACGTACGTGGTGCGGGCCGACGGCGAACGGCTTACGTGCGAGCCTGCGCGGGTCCTGCCGATGGCGCAGCGGTACTTTCTCTTTTGATGGGGCCCGAGATAGCGCCGGTCCCGGTGATCACACACCCTCACCCCTACCCGGATGGCGTTGATCTGTCGCATCTGGAGCGCGACGCGCTCGTGCTCACTGCCGAGGAGCGGCGTTGGGGGCGCCGCCGCGTCATCACGCGCGCGGGCCGGACCCTCGCGCTGGCGCTCCCCACGGGCAGCGTCCTCAACCCCGGCGACGTCCTTTACGTCGGCCCGGGGTGGTATGTGGTGGCCGAGGCGGCGCGCGAGCCCGTGCTTGCCGTCACGCCGCGCTCGCGCGCCGAGGCGATCCGCATCGCCTTCGAGGTCGGCAACCGCCACTTCACGCTCGCGATCGATGGCGAGCGGCTGCTGGTGCCCGACGACCCGGCGATGGGCCAGCTCCTGGCCCGGCTCGGCGTCGCCTTCGAGCGCGTCGAGGCGGTGTTCGACCCCATCGGCATGGGCCACCGCCATGATCACTGATTCCGCGTTCCTGGCGCTCCTCCAGCTCGCCGACGGCCTCTTCCCCGCCGGCGGCTTCGCCCATTCGTTCGGCCTCGAGACGTATGTGCAGGAGGGGCGTGTCGGTGATGCGGCGGGCCTCGAAGCCTTCGTTGTCGCCCACCTCGAGGGAGGCGCGGGGCCGTGTGACGCCGTGGCGGTGGCCTGCGCGACCCGGCTCGCCGCGTGCGGCGATATCGCGGGCGTCGTGTCGCTCGACGAGAAGCTCGACGCGATGAAGTGCGTCCCCGAGTTCCGGGCCGCGAGCCGCCAGATGGGGCGCCAGACGCTCCGCGCCGCCTCCGCCCTTGGCGACGATCGGTTCCTTGGGGAGCTCCTCGGCGCAGTCGAGGACGGCCTGGCTCCCGGTCACCACGCCGTCGCCTTCGGCTGCGCGCTGGGCCGCGCGGGCGCGGACGCCGAGCGGGCGGCGGCGGCGTACCTCTACTCGACGGCGGCGCTCTTGGTCGGGGCCGGGCTGCGCCTGATCGCCCTCGGTCAGGTGCAGGGACAGGGCATCCTCGCCACGCTGCGGCCGCGCATGGCGCGCCTGGCCGCCCAGGCGGCCGCAAGGGCCGTCGAGGAGATGTGGAGCTTCAACCCCGGTCTCGAGCTGGCGGGGATTCGCCACGCGACGCTCGACATGCGCCTGTTCCGGTCGTGAGCGCACCGTCCCACGTCCCGCGCCCGGTGAAGATCGGCATCGGCGGCCCCGTCGGCTCGGGCAAGACCGCGCTGACCGAGGCGCTCTGCCTGAGGCTCCGCGACGAGTTCGACATGGCCGTGATCACCAACGACATCTACACGAAGGAGGATGCGGAGTTCCTCGTCCGGCGCGGTGCCTTGCCGGCCGAGCGCGTCGTCGGCGTCGAGACGGGCGGGTGCCCGCACACCGCGATTCGTGAAGACGCGTCGGTAAACCTCGAGGCGGTGCACCTCCTCCTGAAGGATTTCCCGGACCTCGAGCTCCTGCTGCTCGAGAGCGGCGGCGATAACTTGGCCGCGACCTTCAGCCCCGAGCTCGTGGACGCGACCATCTACGTGATCGACGTTGCCGAGGGCGAGAAAATCCCGCGCAAGGGCGGGCCGGGCGTCACGCGCTCGGACCTGCTCGTCATCAACAAGATCGACCTCGCGCCCTACGTCGGCGCCGACCTCGCCGTCATGGAGCGCGACGCCCGCCAGAAGCGCGGCGGGCGCCCCGTCGTGTTCACGAACCTCAAAACGGGTGAGGGCGTCGATGCGGTGCTCTCCTGGATCCGCCACGACCTCCTCCTGGCGCCCGCACGCCGCTGACCCCGAGCCGGCGCGCGTCGGCCGAGACGGCGCGCTCTCGCTCGCCCTCGAGCGGCGGGGCGGCGCGACCGTCCTCAGCCGGTGCCGGTATTCGCTGCCGCTCCAGGTGCTGGCGCCCCTGGCGCTCGACGACCGCGCCGCGGTCGTCTCGGTCCTGAACCCGACGGGCGGGCTCGTCGGCGGCGACCGGCTCGCGATCGACGTCGTCGTCGGACCCGCAGCCCACGCCTGTCTCACGACGCCCTCGGCCACCAAGGTCTACCGCACGGCGGGCGCCCCGGCCGAGCAGCATGTGCGCCTCCGCCTGGGTGGGGGCGCGATCCTGGAGTGGGTCCCCGACCACACGATCCCCTTCCCGGGCTCGGCCTTCCGTCAGGCCATCGACTGCGAGCTGGACGACGACGCCACGCTGATCCTCACAGATGCGTTCGCCGCGGGACGGATCGCGCGTGGCGAGGCATGGCAGTTCGCGCTGCTCGAGAGCGCCGTCACCGTGCGCGACCGGCGCGGCCCGATCCTCCACGACCGGTTCGTGCTGACGGCGCGGGGGGCGGCGCAGGGCCTCGGATTCGTCGAGGATCATCCGTATTTCGGCTCGTTCGTGGCGGTCGCCGACTCGGGGCTCCACGCCTTCGCCGCCGCGGCCGGGCGGGTGCTGCGGGACACGGATGGCGCAGTCGGAGGCGTGGGGGCGCTCGCCCGTCGCGGCGTGGTCGTCCGCTGCCTCGCCGCGAGCGCGCCCGCGCTCACGGCGGTGCTCGAGGCGCTCTGGGCTGTCTCGCGCCGCGAGCTCCTCGGGCTTCCTGCGCTCGCGCTGCGGAAGGCATGATACACTTTGCAATAATTCTATGTTCAGCCTGACCAACCTGATCCCGAGGGAAGTCCGGTTCTTTGATTACTTCGAGCAGCAGTCCGAGAACATCATTCGGGCCACCGGCCTCCTCCACGAGCTGATCCACACCTTCGCCGACGCCCGGGCCAAGGCCTACGCCATCAAGGAAGTCGAACACGCGGGCGACCAGATCACCCACGAGATCGTCCGGCGGCTCAACACGACCTTCATCACGCCGATCGACCGCGAGGACATCCACGACCTCGCGACCCGCCTCGACGACGTGCTCGACTTCCTCGAGGCCGCCGCCGAGCGCCTCGTCATCTACCGGATCAAAGAGCCGACCTCGGCGTGCCGGGCGATGGCCGAGGTGATCGTGGCGCAGGTCGCGGCGATGGACCGCTGCATCCGGTGCCTGCGCACGATGGACCCGGGCTTCCACGAGTACGCGATGGAGGTGAACCGCCTTGAGAACCGCGCCGACACCCTGCTGCGCGAGACCCTCGCCGCGATGTTCGAGGAGCAGAGCGACCCCATCGAGGTGATCAAGTGGAAGGAGATCTACGAGACGATGGAGGCGGTCACCGACCGCTGCGAGGACGTGGCGAACGTCATCGAGGGGATCATCCTCAAGATGGCGTGAGCCGATCGCTCGACCTTCCGTGTTGACCGCCGTCGTCTTCATCATCTTCGTCGCGCTCGTCTTCGACTTCATCAACGGCTTCCACGACGCCGCCAACTCGATCGCCACGGTTGTCTCGACCCGCGTGCTGACGCCGCTCCAGGCCGTCGTGTGGGCGGCGTTCTTCAACTTCGTCGCGGCGTTCGGCTTCGGGGTCCACGTCGCGACGACCGTCGGCAAGGGCGTGGTGGAGACGAGCGTCGTCGACCAGTGGGTGATCCTCGCCGGGCTCCTGGGGGCCATCGTCTGGAACCTCATCACGTGGTACTGGGGGCTCCCGAGCAGCTCCTCCCACGCGCTCATCGGTGGCTTCGCCGGTGCCGGCGTGGTCAAGGCGGGAGTGGGCGCGCTGGTCGTGGGCGGGCTCGTCAAGATCGGCGTCTTCATGGTACTGGCGCCGCTGATCGGCCTCGCCGTGGGCTTCGCGATGATGACGCTCACGCTCCTCACGTTCCGGAAGGAGACGCCGGGACGCGTGGACCGGATCTTCCGCCGGGGCCAGCTCCTGTCGGCCGCCGCCTACAGCGTCGGCCATGGCACCAACGACGCCCAGAAGACCATGGGGATCATCGCCGTCCTGCTCTTCACGACAGGCCACCTCGGCCCGGAGTTCTACGTCCCGTTCTGGGTGATCCTCGCGGCTGGCGCTGCGCTTGGGCTCGGCACCATGTTCGGCGGCTGGCGGATCGTCAAGACCATGGGCATGCGCATCACCAAGCTCCGCCCCTTCGGCGGCTTCTGTGCCGAGACCGCCGGTGCGATCACGCTGATCGGCACCGCGCTCGCCGGGATTCCGGTGAGCACCACGCACACGATCACCGGCGCGATCATGGGGGTCGGCGCGATGCAGCGGTTCTCCGCCGTGCGCTGGGGGGTCGCCGGGCGCATCGTCTGGGCGTGGATCCTGACGATACCCGCTTCGGCCATCGTGGCCGGGGCCGCGTGGTTCCTGATCCGCCTGCTCGCCACCTGAAGTTATCCCCGGCCCCGCCTGAAGTTATCCCCGACCACCCCCTGAGACGGCTTATTTTCCGCGGGGTTCTGCGTTGTGGACAGCCGTGGATAGCGGGTTCCGCCCGGCAGGATTTATAATTTGACATCTCTCGAAATATGGATCTATGATCCGACGAGAGAGCGCTGGACGGAGGGGCTCAAGATGGCTGACAAGGACCTCAAGGACATCGTGAAAGCGAAGTACGGACAGGCCGCGCTCCGGGTCACGAGCGGCGGCAACGCCTGCTGCGGCTCCGCGCCGTCGCGCGGCGAGTGCGACCCGATCACGTCGAACCTCTACGACGCCGGTGAAACGGCGGGGCTTCCCGCGCAGGCGGTCGCGGCGTCGCTCGGTTGTGGCAATCCCACGGCGCTCGCCGCGCTGCGCCCCGGGGACATCGTGCTGGACCTTGGCTCGGGCGGCGGGATCGACGTCCTCCTGTCCGCCCAGCGGGTGGGACCGACGGGCAAGGCGTACGGCCTGGACATGACCGACGAGATGCTCGCGCTGGCGCGCGAAAACCAGCGGAAGGCGGGTGTCGAGAACGTCGAGTTCTTGAAGGGCGAGATCGAGGACATCCCGCTGCCCGACGGCTCCGTCGACGTCATCATCTCCAACTGCGTCATCAACCTCTCGGCGGACAAGGACCGCGTCCTGGCCGAGGCGTTCCGCGTGCTGAAGCCCGGCGGGCAGCTCGCGGTCTCCGACGTCGTCGTCCGGGGCGAGGTGCCTCCCGCGATCAGGAAGAGCGTCGAGCTGTGGATCGGCTGCGTCGCGGGGGCCCTCGAGGAGCAGGAGTATCGCGAGAAGCTCACGAAGGCCGGCTTCGGGGCGATCGACCTCGAGCCGACTCGGATCTACCGGGTCGAGGACGCGCGCGAGTTCCTCGCCGGCGCCGGCCTCGATGGAGATGCCATCGCGTCCGAGGTGGACGGTAAGTTCATGAGCGCGTTCGTCCGGGCGCAGAAGCCGACGAGCTGAGGCGTCGGAGGCTTGGCTTTAGCATTCGGAACCGCGGCGCGGTGACGGTATACTCGAAGACGTGGCCGAATCGCATCGCTACCAGCTCCAGAACGACGCAGCCAATCGCCTGATCCTCGAGCTCCTCGACGTCGCGGGCGTGCCGGCCGACCGCCGCCTCTACTACCACCAGCTCCTGACCACGGTGCTCAAGCTCAACGAGGACGGCGCGCTCACGGGCGACCTCAAGATCACCAACACCGCGCTCAAGGAGCTACGTTACGGGTTCAAGGTCTTCGCGCCGTACGGCGGCGTCCGCAAGGTCAGCGTGTTCGGCTCCGCGCGCACGGAGCCCGGCCAGGATGCCACGGTCGCCGCGAGCGAGTTCGGCCGGCGCATGGTCGCCGAGGGCTGGATGGTCCTCACGGGCGCCGGCGGCGGGATCATGGGCGCCGCGCAGGAGGGCGCCGGCGGCGAGCAGAGCTTCGGGCTCAACATCCGGCTGCCGTTCGAGCAGGAGGCGAACCCGTGGATCGCCTCCGACCCGAAGCTCATCACGTTCAAGTACTTCTTCACGCGCAAGCTCTTCCTCGTGAAGGAGGCGAGCGCGGTCGCGCTCTTCCCGGGCGGCTACGGCACGATGGACGAGACCTTCGAGCTCCTGACGCTCATCCAGACGGGCAAGGCGGCGATCATCCCCGTCGTGCTCGTCGAGTCCGGGCCGAAGCCGTTCTGGCGGATCTGGGACCGATGGACCTCGGGCACGCTGGTCGAGCGGCGGCTCATCGACGCGATCGACACGAGCTTCTACCGCATCGCGGAGACGGTCGAGGACGCGGTGCGCCAGGTCACAGGCTTCTACCGCGTCTACCACTCGTCGCGGATCGTCGGCGACAAGCTCGTGCTGCGCCTCGTTCACGCGCTCACGGACGACCAGATGGCGGAGCTCCAGCGCCGGTTCGACGACATTCTCAAGGGGCCGGCAGACCAGGCGCCAGGGCCGGTCGAGCAGGAGCTCGACGAGTTCCCGGAGCTGCCACGGCTCATCCTGCCATTCAACCGCTCGTCCTACCCACGGCTCCGGCAGCTCATCGACTTCATCAACACGCTCTGATGAACATCGGGGGGAGCGGCGCCGCTCCCCCCGAACGCCCCCCACCGATCACCCGGGGCGGCCTCGCCCGGAACCTCGATTCTGGGGGGAGGCTTCGGAGGGGCCGTCGAGGCCCCCTCCGACCTTCTACTCGGGCTCCGGGCGCTCCACGGTGAGCTGGCATTCCGTACACACCCAGGTGCGCAGGACCGTCTTCGTACGGTCGTCACGCCGGAGCGTCCACGGAATCAACGCCTGACGCCCGCACCTGGGGCAGCGCTCGGGGCGCGCGCCGGGTGGTAACGTCGCGGGCAGCCACGGGACCTTCGCCGGCACCGGCTCGATGATAGCACCTGCCCGCGCGGGCGCCGGGGGCGCACGCGGCAGCGAGTCGACATGTCCAGGCTGCGGCGGGCGAGTACAATACGGTCCATGCGGCGCTTCCGGGTGGGGCTCGGGCAGATCAACCCGACGGTCGGCGATTTCGAGGGCAACGTGCGGAGGATCGTCGAGGGGATCGAGCGGGCCCGCGCGCTCGGCTGCCATCTGGTCGCATTCCCCGAGCTGGCCGTTCCCGGTTATCCACCCGAGGATCTCCTCTTCAAACCGGCGTTCATCGAGGCGAACCTGCGCGCGCTCGACGAGGTCGCGCGCGCCTCGCGCGGGCTCACCGTCGTCGTGGGCTTCGTGGACAGGCGCGACGACATCTTCAACGCGGCGGCGATACTTCATGACGGCGAGAGGGCGGGTGTCTACCACAAGCAGTACCTGCCCAACTACGGCGTCTTCGACGAGAATCGCTACTTCCAGGCGGGCACCGAGGCTCCCGTCTTCGCCGTGGGCGAGACCACCTTCGCCGTGAACGTCTGCGAGGACATCTGGTACCCCGCGGGGCCGACCACCGTGCAGGCGCTGGCCGGAGCCGAGCTGGTCGTTAACGTCAACGGCTCGCCGTACCACGTCGGTAAGGCGCGCTTCCGCGAGCAGATGGTGGCGACGCGCGCCGCCGACGACATCGTGTGCGTGGCCTACGTCAACATGGTCGGCGGCCAGGACGAGCTGGTGTTCGACGGCGCGAGCCTCATCGTGAACGAGCGCGGCGAGGTCGTGGCGCGCGGGCGCCAGTTCGAGGAAGACTTCGTCGTCGCCGACCTCGACCTCGAGGCGGTGTTCCGCGCGCGGCTTCGCGATTCCCGCCGCCGCAAGGAGAAGTTGCGGGCGGCCGAGACGGCGCCGCGAATCGTGCTCCCCGCGCTACCCGTGGCGGAGCCCGCACCGGCCGTCGAGCCGCCGACGATCGCCCCGCTCGAGCGGGTGGAGGAGGTCTACCGGGCGCTCGTCCTGGGAACGCGCGACTACGTGCGGAAGAGCGGCTTCACGCGCGTCGTGATCGGGCTCTCGGGCGGGATCGATTCCTCGCTCGTCGCGGCGCTCGCCGTGGAGGCGCTCGGCCGCGAGAACGTGGCGGGTGCGGGGATGCCGTCGCCCTACTCCTCGGCAGGGACACGCAGGGACGCCCAGCGGCTGGCGAAGAACCTCGGGATCGAGTTCCTCACGATCTCGATCACACCGATCCTGAAAGCCTACAAGCGCTCGCTCGCGAGGGCATTCAAGGGGCTCAAGGAGGACGTCACCGAAGAGAACCTCCAGGCCCGCATCCGCGGCAACCTCCTCATGGCGCTCTCGAACAAGTTCGGGTGGCTCGTGCTGACGACGGGCAACAAGAGCGAGTACAGCGTGGGCTACACGACGCTCTACGGCGACATGGCCGGCGGCTTCGCGGTGATCAAGGACGTCCCCAAGACGCTCGTCTACGAGGTCGCGCGCTACGTCAACGCGCACGCGGGGCGCGAGGTCATCCCGGAGAGCGTCTTCGAACGGGCGCCGTCAGCCGAGCTCCGCCCGGACCAGACGGACCAGGACACGCTCCCGCCCTACGCCGAGCTCGATCCGATCCTGGAGGCTTACGTCGAGGAGGACCGCGGGGTCAACGACCTCATCGCGCGGGGCTTCGCGCCGGAGACCGTCCGCCGGGTCGTCGCCATGGTGGACCGGAACGAGTACAAGCGCCGTCAGGCGCCGATCGGCGTGAAGATCACGCCGCGCGCGTTCGGGCGCGACTGGCGCCTGCCCATCGTCAACCGCTTCCGCGAGCGCTAAATCATCGAAGGGGGCCTCGACGGCCCCCTCCGAGCCACCCCCAGAACTTCGTTGCGCCGGCGGAGCCGGCGCTAGAACGCCGGCGCTCGAACTCCCGGCGGAGCCGGCGCTCGAGCGGCGGTAGACAGTCGCTTCGCGATGAAAACTCGCGTGCTACTCTGCCAGCGTGCCTCCCCCGGTGTCTGCGAGACGGGACGAGTTGGCCGGCCGACCGCGCTGGTACCGGCATCCGTACAACCGTTCTGATCTGTATCGTCTGGCGGCGGGACTCGCGTGGCTACCCCGTCGCCCGCGGCTCGCCCTCGCTCGACAACTCGGGCGCATCGCCCCACGCTTCATGCCGCGAGAGCGCGCCGCCATCCAGAAGACAATCAGACTCTCGACGGGAGTTACGGGGCCGCGGCTCGACGAGTTGACGATCGGCGTGTTCACCGATTTCGCGATGTGCTTCAGCGACCTCGTGTCCACGAACCGCCAGCCGGCGCCCCGGCTCGCGGCCCTCGTCCGCAAAGCGGAGGGGGCAGAGCGACTCACCCGGATGAAGGGGGGCCTGATCTCGCTGACCGCGCACGTGGGGAACTGGGAGCTGGCCGGCCGGCTCCTGGCCGGCCGGACCAACCGGACGACGCACGTGGTCGTCGCCGAGGAGGAGGCCTGGGACCTCCAGCGCTGGGTGCGCCGGGCGGGCGGTGGCGTCCGCTTCGTCACACGCTCGCGTCCGACCATCTCACTGGATCTGATCGCTGCGCTCCGCCGCGGCGAGGTCGTCGCCGTTCAGGGAGATCGCGCACTCGGCACCCGGGGCGACGTGTCGATCCCGTTCTTCGGGCTCCCCGCGCCGTTCCCGCTGGGTCCCTTCGTGCTGGCCCGCGCCGTCGGCGTACCCCTGGTGCCCGCGTTCTGCCTCCTCGACGCGGACCACCGGTACGCCGTGAAGGTGGGAGAGCCGCTCAGCGTCGCGCGCCACGGTGAAGAGGACGCGGCCCGGGCCTGGGTCTCCGTCCTGGAGACGATCGTGCGCGAGCACCCGACCCAGTGGTTCAACTTCTTCGACATCTGGAATCCGTCGGGCACGTGAGGTCACGCCTCGCCTCGGGGGCTACGGCTGCCGACGCGACTGCCGCCGCGGCGGCGCTGCGAGAGCTGCTGCCGCCGCCGCTGCAACCGGTTATCAGCGCCTCGTTCATCCGATCGCATCTGCTGTACGAAGAGTTCGTCGATCGCCTGGCGCTCCGCGTCGCGCGCGAGACGGGGCTCGAGGCGGCGACGCGCAAGCCTGCCAGCGCGCAGGAGGTTGTGGCGGGGCTCGGGCTCGAGGCCCGGCGCGCCCTCGTGCCGCTCGACTGGATCCTCCGCCGGCTGGCGGCGAAGGGCACGCTCGAGGAGGTCGGCGCCGGTGCCGATCGGCGCTTTCGCTCACACACCACCTGGCCGGTGCTCGACCCCGAGCCGGTGCGCGAGGCGCAGCTCCGGCACGATCCCTCGTCGCTGCCCTCGTACACTCTGGCCGGGACCGTGGCGCAGGACTACCCCGCGTTCCTCCGCGGTGAAGCTGCCGGTGAGGAGGTGCTGTTCTCGCCCCGACGGCTGCGACTCTGGGTCGACTACTTCTCGAACGACAACGGCCTCTACGCGATCAGCAACCACGTCGGCGCCGTCGCCGTCGCGGAGTGGCTGCCCCGCGTGGGCGGGGTCATCCTAGAAGTCGGTGGAGGGCTCGGAAGCGGCGCCCTGGCCCTGCTCGATCGTCTCGAGGCCGCAGGACGGCTCGGGGAAGTCCGCGAGTACCGGTTCACGGAGCTCGTGCAGGCGTTTCTCCGGCGCGGGCAGCAGACCCTGCAGGGCCGCTACCGCGATCCCTCGTGGCTCCAGTTCGTCGTCCTCGACATGAACCGCTCCTTCGCAGAGCAGGGGGTCCGGCCGAGCAGCCTCTCGACGGTCTACGCCGTCAACGCATTGCACGTCGCGCATGATCTCGGCTTCACGCTCGGCGAGGTGCGCTGCGCCCTCGAGCCCGGTGGCCAGCTCATCGCGTCGGAGTGCGTGCGCCCGCACCCGTGGCAGACGATCTACGCGGAGTTCATCTTCAACCTCATGGAGACCTTTCGCGCACCGCGCCTTCACCCGGTCTACCGCCCCGCGGGCGGGTTCCTCACGGCCGAGCAGTGGCGCGGCGCCATCGAGGCCGCCGGGTTCGCGGACGTGCGCTTCCTTCCGGACATCCTGCGCATTCGAGAGGAAGTACCCGACTTCTTCGCGGCGGCGATCGGAGCGACGCGGCCGGATTGACCACGCGGCCAGGAGTCGGGGCCCGGAGTGCGACAGGGTGGACGGGGCCACGCGGCGAGAGCTCGGCGGGCCCACCGACCTAGCCGGCGACCCCTTCCATCTGGAGCGCGTAGAGCCGGCGGTAGATGCCCTCGCGCGCCAGCAGCTCCTCGTGGCGCCCGATCTCCGCGATGCGCCCGTCGTGGATGACGACGATCCGGTCGGCGTTCCTCACCGTCGCCAGCCGGTGCGCGATCACGAGCACGGTCCGGCCGCGCATGAGCTCGGCGAGCGCCTGCTGGATCATGAACTCGCTTTCCGCGTCGAGGTCCGACGTCGCCTCGTCGAGAATCAGGATGGGCGGGTTCTTGAGGAAGGCTCGGGCGATCGCGATCCGCTGGCGCTGGCCGCCCGAGAGGCGCACGCCCCGCTCGCCCACGAGCGTGTCGTAGCCGTCGGGGCACGCCGTGATGAAGTCGTGAGCGTGCGCCTGGCGCGCGGCGCGCACGATCTCCTCGAACGGCGCGTGGGGCCGCCCATACGCGATGTTATAGCGGGTCGTGTCGCTGAAGAGGAAGTTCTCCTGCGTGACGACGCCGATCTGCGCGCGGAGCGAGGCCTGCGTGACGTCGCGCAGGTCGTGGCCGTCGAGCGTGATCCGCCCCGCGGTCACGTCATGGAAGCGGGGCACGAGGTCGATGAGGGTGGACTTGCCCGCGCCCGACATGCCGACGAAGGCGACGACCTCGCCCTTGCGGATCTCGAGCGAGATCTCCTTCAGGATCATCTCCTCGGAGTCCGGGTACCGGAAGTCCACCCGCTCGAAGACGAGGGTGCGGCTGAACGTCTCGAGCCGCCTGGCGCCCGGGCGGTCGGAGATCGCGGGCGGCAGGTCCAGGATGTAGAAGACACGCTCGACCGACGCGGTCGACTGCTGGACGACGTTCAGGGATCGCGAGAGGCGGCGCACCGGCCCGTAGAGCATGAGCGCGGCCGCCGTGAACGAGAACAGCGTCCCCGGCGTCATGTGCCCCTCGATGATCCGGTAGCCGCCGTACCAGAGGGCCGCCATGATGCCGAGCGCCCCGGCGATTTCCATCAGGGGCTCGGTGAGCTCGTCGGCGCGCACGTTCTTGAGCGAGAGGTTGAGGAGCCGGTCGTTGAGGGCGTCGAAGCGCTCCTGCTCGTGGCGCTCGCGCCCGAACGCCTTGACGATCTTGGTCCCGCTGAACGACTCGTGCAGCAGCACGGCGAGCTGGGCCACGCGCTCCTGGGTGCGCTTGTTGATCGAGTAGAGCCGCCGGCCGATCGTGCGCACGATGAGAGCGATGGCGGGAAATGCGACGAGGGCGGTCAGGGTGAGCGCCCACTCGCGCGCGACCATGACGACCAGGAGGGCCACGATCGTCCCGAGCTGACGCACGGCCATGACGAGGACGCCGGAGGAGAGCCGCGCGAGCCGGGTCACGTCGGTGAGGATCCGGGACATGAGGTCCGCCGAGTGGACGTCCGAGAAGAACGAGAGCGGCATGGATTGGATGTGCGTGTAGAGCTCGCGGCGCAGGCGCGCCACGACCCGCTCGCCGACGGCGGCCATCATGTACGACTGGAGGTAGCGCGCGAGCCCCTTCACGACGTACACCGCGAGGAGCACCAGCGGGATCAGCTTCAGCATGAACGTGTCGCGCCGGATGAAGATGTCGTCCATCACCGGCTTCACGAGCCACGCGGTGAGGCCCTCCATGCCCGAGACGACGAGCGCCAGGACGGACCCGAGGACCAGGATCGGGACGTGCGGGCGGAGGTACGGGACGAGGCGGCGGTAGGGGCCGATGGGCAGCGTCACGTGCGGGTGCGGGCCGCGACGAGCCGCTGGTAGAGCGCCTCCGTCCGCTCGATCTTCGCGCGGGTGGAGAACTGCCGCTCGACGAGCTCGCGTCCCGCCCTTCCCATGGCGTGGCCGCGCTCGGGGTTCGCCGCAACCCCCAGCAGGGCCTCGGCGAGGCCCGCCGGGTCGCGCGGCTTCACCAGGAGGCCCGTCTGCCGATGGAGGACGAGCTCCGGGTTACCTTCGAGATCGGTGCCGATGACGGGCGTCCCGACGGCGAGCGACTCGCGCAGCGTCCCGGTGAGCCCGAGCCCGGCGTACGAGGCGTCCACCGTCACGTCGCTCGCCTTGAGGATCTGGGGGATGTCCTCGCGGAAGAGGAAGACACTGACCCGGGCGCGGATCTTTCGCGCCGCCGCCTTATCGTACAGGATCTTGGCCTTCGCCTCGTTGGCGCCGACGAAGAGGAGCCGCGCGTGCGGCAGCCGGTCGGCCACCGCCGCCATCGCCTCCAGCACGTCGTCGTTGCCCTTCCACGACCGGATGCCGATCTGCGTGACGAGGAAGTGCTCGGGGCCGAGGCCCAGCTCGCGCCGGACCGCGCCGCCGTCCACGTCGGGGTGGAAGCGGTCGGTGTCGGTGCCCGAATAGATGACCTCGATCTTCTCGGCCGGGACGCCCTGACGGATGAGCCCCTGCTTGATGGACGCGCAGACGGCGACGATCGCGGTCACCCGCCTCGTCGTGTAGCCGAGACGGTTGAACGGATCGAGCGGAAAGCTGACGCCGCGGTTCAGGACGAGCACCGGGATGCGCACGAAGAGCCCCGCGATCATCGCGAGCGTCCGCGCCTTGCCCTTGTGGGCGTGGACGACCTGCACCCGGCGCGACTCGAGGATCCGCACGAGCGCCTTGACCGAGCGCAGGTCCACCTCGGAGGCCATCGGCAGCGGGAAGTGGGGGACCGAGGCCGCGCGCATCTTCTCGACCCAGATCTCGCTCGGCCGCGTGGCGACGGCCACCTCGTGGCCGCGCGCCTTGAGGCCGAGGACCAGCTCGCGGAGCTGGATCGCCGCCCCGGTGAAGTAGTCTTCCTTCGGGTAGAGCTGCAGGACCCGAAGCGGCTCCGCCATCAGGCTCCGAAGAACTTCCGCACCGCCGCGACGACGGTGTCGATCTCCCCGTCGGTGTGGTTCGCCGACATCGGCAGCGTCAGGATCTCCTGGACGAGCCGCTCGGTGCGCGGCAACACCGGCGGGTTGAAGCGCGCGACGGCCGGCTGCCGGTGGGTCGGCACCGGGTAGTGGAGCCCGGTCTGGATCCCGCGCGCGCCGAGGAACGCGGCGAGCGCGTCGCGGCGCGGCGTGCGGACGACATAGAGGTGATAGACGTGGCGCGCGTGCTCGCGCTCCGCGGGGAGGGCGAGCGGGAGGCCGGCCAGCCCCTCAGCGTACCGGGCGGCGAGAGCGCGCCGCCGGTCGTTCATCGCGTCGAGCCGACGCAGCAAGACACGGAGCGCGGCGGCCTGAAGCTCGCTGAAGCGCAGGTTGAAGCCGACCTCGGCGTGCACGTCCTTGCTGAGGCGCCCGTGATCGCGCAGCCGGCGGCAGCGCGCGCCGAGCTCGTCATCATTCGTCAGGACGGCGCCGCCGTCGCCCATCGCCGGGAGGTTCTTCGATGGATAGAACGAGAACGCGGCGGCGCGCCCGAACGTGCCGACGCGACGCCCGTCCCACGCCGCGCCCTGAGCCTGCGCGCAGTCCTCGACCACCCAGAGACCGAAGCGCGCGGCGAGGTCCTGCACGGCGGGCAGGTCCACAGGCTGGCCGTAGAGGTGGACCGGCACGACGCCGACGGCTCGCGCCGTCACCTTCGCGGCGGCGTCCTTCGGGTCGAGCGTGTACCAGTCGTCGGCGTCCACGAACACCGGCGTGCCACCGGCGAAGCAAATCGCCTCGACCGTCGGGAACGCCGTGTGCGATGGGACGAGGATCTCGTCACCGGGCTTCACGCCGAGCGCCTTGAAGATCATCCAGAGTCCGGCTGTCGCCGAGCTCGTGAGGACAGCGTGCTCCGTCCCGGTGTGCGTCGCCAACTCGGCTTCGAGGTTGCGGCACTGGGGGCCGAGGATGTACTGGCGCGAGTCGATCGCGGCCAGCACCGCTTGCTTGATCTCGTCGTCGATCGGGGGACGGGAGAGGGGGATGGGGGAGAGGGGGCCAGGCGTGAGGGGAACGGAAGGCGTCACGAATTCGTTCCTGACAGGCGATCGTACTGACCGCGGTAGTAGATCAACGGCTCACCGGAACCCACGTGGGTGTGCTCCACGCGCCCGACGAGGATGGTGTGGTCGCCCTCGAGGTGCGTGCTCACCGTGACGCACTCGAGCTGCATCAGCGCCTCGTCGATGAGCGGCAGGCTCAGCGCGCTCATGCGGAACGGTACCCCGTCGAACTTGTCGAGCCGGGTCGAGGCGAACCGCCGCGACACCATCTCCTGGTCGCGGCGCAGGACGTTGACGGCGAACCGCCCGCGCTCGAGGAGCGCGGGATAGCTCTGCGCCTTGTGGTCCACGCAGACCAGCACGAGGGGTGGATCGAGGGACACCGAGCTGAACGCGCTCGCCGTGAGACCGGTGGGACGCCCGTCGCTGTCGCAGGTCGTGACGACGGTGACGCCAGTGGCGAAGTGGCCGAGCGCGCGCCGGAACGCGTCCGGGGCAATCACCATCCTTGTGTAGCAGGTCGAAGCCCGAAATGCAAGATTTCGCGCATAGATAAGCGCGAATTCGGGCCCATGTTATAGTCCTTGACGTATGGTGTCCGAAGAGGCCGTGCTCCGAGCCCTCCGCGGGATCCGTGACCCCGAGCAGCAGCAGGACATCGTGACCCTCGGGCTCATCCATGACCTCCAGATCGCCGACTCGGAGGTTTCGTTCACGCTCGCCTTCACCACCCAGTCACCGCAGGCCAAGGTGACGATGCACAGCATGGCCTCGCGCCTCGTGAGTCAGGTCCCGGGCGTGTCCCGAGTCCAGGTGAAGATGGGGGGAGTGGCCAAGCCTGCCGCAGCCGCGCCCGCCGCAGCGGCGCCCGCGCACGGTCACGGTCAAGGGCCCGCGCGCGGCGCCGATCTGATCCCGGAGGTGCGCCATACGATCGCGGTCTCCTCCGGCAAGGGCGGCGTCGGGAAGTCCACCGTCGCCGTCAACCTTGCCGTGGCGCTCTCCCGGACGGGCGGGGCGGTGGGCATCATCGACTCCGACGTCTACGGTCCCGACGTGCCGCTCATGCTCGGCGCGCGCGGGCGCCCCGGAATGTTCGAGAACCGGATCATCCCCGTCGAGGCGCACGGGCTCAAAATGATGTCGATCGGGCTGCTCGTGAACGAGCGCGAGCCGCTTGTGTGGCGCGGGCCCATGATCCACTCGTTCATCCAGCAGATGCTGCGGGATGTCATGTGGGGCGCGCTCGACTACCTCGTCTTCGACATGCCGCCCGGCACGGGCGACGCCCAGCTCTCGCTCTCGCAGGTGATCCCGCTGGACGGCGTCGTCATGGTCACGACGCCCCAGGAGGTCGCGCTGCTCGACGTCCGCAAGGCGATCGGCATGTTCCAGAAGCTCAACGTGCCGCTGCTGGGCGTCGTCGAGAACATGAGCTACTTCCTGGCACCGGACACGGGCACGCGCTACAACATCTTCGGCGAGGGCGGCGGCCGGCGGCTCGCCGAGGAGTACGGGATCCCGCTGCTCGCCCAGCTCCCGCTCGATCTCGAGACGCGCGTCGGCGGCGACGAGGGCTCGCCGATCACGGTGCGGCGCCCCGACTCGTCGCAGGCGAAGGCGTTCCGCGACCTCGCGCTGGCGGTGCGGACGCGCCTGGACGAGCTGGCCGCGCTCAAGCCGCTGCCGAAGATCACCTGAGTCCGTGTCGCGCTCCGCCTCGACCCTGATCCTGCCGATCTTCCCGCTGCCCGACGTCACGTTTTTCCCGCACACGCTCCTGCCGCTGCACGTCTTCGAAGCGCGCTACCGCGCCATGGTGATGGACACGCTCGCTCGCGACCGGCGCCTGGCCGTCGTCAAGCTGCGCCCGGGGTACGAGGCCGCGTACGCCAGCAAGCCGGCCGTCCATGCCGTCGCTGGCGCGGGAGAGATCGTGAGCTGGGAGCGGCTGGCGACCGGCCGTTACAATATTTTGCTGAAGGGCGACTGCCGCGTGCGCATCGAGAGCGAGCGGCCGAGTGACACGCTTTACCGGATCGTCACGGCCGAGCGGCTCGACGACGTGCCGCCCGTGGGGGACGTGGTACCCGTGCTCGACCGGATCCGGGGGGCGTGCGGCCGGTTGCTCAAGGCACTCGATCGCCCGGCTGATCTTCTCGGCACCGCGCTTGCCGATGGCCAGCCACCCGGCGCGATCGCCGACCGGATCGCCGCCGCGGTCCTACCCGACGCGGCGCTGCGCCAGGAGCTGCTCGAGACGCTCGCCGTCACCAAGCGGCTCGAGCGCTTGTCGGGAGCGCTCGACGATCTCGTCAATGAGCTGCTGGGGGGACGGGAGTGATCGCGCGCGCCGGCGCTGCGCTCGCGCTCGCCTCCTGGGTGCTCGTCCTCGCGCTGGCGTCGGCGTCGGCGGCGGACGTGCGACAGTGGTCGTGGCTCGGCGTCAGGATCCGGGACCTCTCGGAGCAGGAGATGGAGGAGATCGCGGCGCGCCACGGGATCCGCGAAGGGTTCGGCGTCGTGATCGTCGAGGTCATCGAGGGAGCGCCCGCTTCGAGCGCGGGCCTCAAGAGCGGCGACATCGTGGTCGCGTTCGGCAAGCGGCCTGTGACCGAGACGCGGATGCTCCAGCGGCTCATCGCCACGGCGCCGACGGACCGCGAGAGCGAGCTGACGGTGCTCCGCCCCGAGGGGCGCCGGCTCCTCAGGGTGCGGCTCACGTCCATGCCGCGCGCGATGGTCGGGGAACGAATCTCCGCCGAATTTGGTTTCCTGCTTCGAGATCCTGAGGTCCAGGGTGGTGAGGCCACCGGGCGCGTCGGGACGACCGTGCCCGCCATCGCCTCCGTCATCCGGGGGGGCGCCGCCGACAGAGCCGGGCTGGAGGCCGGTGATGTGATTCTCCAGATCAACGAGCAGCCCGTCCTGAGCCGCGACGGGGCGCGGGAGGCCCTCGCCGACGCGAGCCCGGAGCGGCCGCTCTCGCTCACGGTGCGGCGGGGAGGGAGCCGACTGTCCGTGACGCTCCCGAGCCCATGACGCGCCCGCTCGCTGGGCGCACGGGCACGTGTGCCCCGCCCCGAGAGGCGCGGGCGGCATCCACATCCTTGGCTCCGAGCTACATTCCAAGCTCCTGAACAGGAGGAGGCGTACATGAGCAACCAGCCACCACTCACGGAGAGCCCGCGCCGCAAGTTTCTGAGGGGCGCGACGGCTGCGGCGACGGGCGCGGCGGCACTCGGCTTCCCGATGGTCGCCAAGGCGCAGGGGCCGATCGCCATGCGCTGGCAGAGCACCTGGCCGCAGAAGGACATCTTCCACGAGTACGCGCTCGACTTCGCCAGGAAGGTCAACGACATGACCGGCGGCGACCTCAAGATCGAAGTGCTGCCCGCCGGCGCGGTGGTGCCGGCCTTCGGGCTGCTCGATGCCGTGTCGAAGGGCACGCTCGACGGCGGCCACGGCGTGCTCGTGTATCACTACGGCAAGCAGACGGCGCTGGCGCTCTGGGGATCGAGTCCCGCTTACGGCATGGACGCCAACATGCTGCTCGCCTGGCACAAATACGGCGGCGGCAAGCAGCTCCTCAACAAGCTCTACGCCTCCATCGGCGCCAACGTCGTGTCCTTCCCCTACGGCCCGATGCCGACGCAGCCACTCGGCTGGTACAAGAAGCCGGTCACCAAGCCCGACGACTTCAAGGGCCTGAAGTTCCGGACCGTGGGCATCTCGATCGACCTGTTCCAGGGCATGGGCGCGGCGGTGAACGCGCTGCCCGGCGCCGAGATCGTGCCGGCGATGGACCGGGGGCTCCTCGACGCCGCCGAGTTCAACAACGCGACCTCCGACCGCATCCTCGGCTTCGCCGACGTGTCTAAGGTGTGCATGCTGCAGAGCTACCACCAGAACGCCGAGCAGTTCGAGATCACCTTCAACAAGACCAAGTTCGACGCGTTGCCCGACAAGATGAAGGCGATCATCGAGAACGCCGTGGAGGCGGCCTCCGCCGACATGTCGTGGAAGGCGATCGACCGCTACTCGAAGGACTACATCGAGCTGCAGACGAAGGACAAGGTGAGGTTCTACAAGACTCCGGCCGCGGTCCTCCAGAAGCAGCTCGAGGTGTTCGACCAGGTCGAGGCGAAGAAGTCGGCCGAGAACCCCATGTTCAAGGAGATCGCCGAATCGCAGAAGGCATTTGCCGCGCGAGCGGTGAAGTGGGACCTCGACACCATTGTCGACCGCCGCATGGCCTACAGCCACTACTTCGTCAAGAAGAGTTAGTCGGTCCGTGACCTGTCCCCAGCCGTCCCGCCAGCCATCCGGCGGTCGCCGGGTGGCTGGCGTTTTCTAGATGCCGATCAGCGCCCGGCGTCTGCTCCGCGCCATCGACCAGCTCAGCTACTGGTCGGGCAAGGCCTTCGCGTGGCTGATCGTGGCGCTGACGTTCGTGGTGTCCCTCGAGGTCTTCAAGCGCTACATCCTCAACGCCCCGACGGCCTGGATCTTCGACTTCAACAACATGCTGTACGGCACGCTGTTCATGATGTGCGGCGCCTACACGCTGGCCGCGGGCGGCCACGTCCGCGCCGACTTCGTCTACATCTACATGAAGCCGCGCGCACAGGCCGCGCTGGACCTCGCGCTGTACTTTCTATTTTTCATTCCGGGCATCCTGGGGCTGATCTACGCGGGGTACGACTACGCCGCCCTCTCCTGGCGCATCGGAGAACACTCCACCGTCACCGCCGAGGGCCCGCCGGTCTACCACTTCAAGTCGGTGATCCCGATCGCGGGCGCCCTGGTGATGGTGCAGGGGCTGGCCGAGATCGTTCGCTGCATCGAATGCCTGCGCACTGGCGCCTGGCCCTCGCGGCTCGAGGACGTCGAGGAGATCGACGTGGTCCAGACGCAGCTCGGAGGCAGCGAGTACGTGGACGAAGAGTCGCGCCGGGCCGCACTGGAGGGGGCGCACGCGATCGACGAGGCCGCCCGCCACCGCACCGTGGTGGAGCACAAGAACCCGTGAGCGATCCGTCACTCGGCCTGACGATGCTGGGGCTCATCGTGGTCGCCATCATGATGGGCTTCCCCACCGCGTTCACGCTGATGGGCCTGGGGATGATCTTCGGCTACATCGCCTTCTGGCTCCCGGGCGCACACTGGTACGACAACCGGATCTTCGACCTGATCGTGCAGCGGACGTACGGGGTCATGACCAACGACACCCTGCTGTCGGTCCCGCTGTTCGTGTTCATGGGCTACATCATGGAGCGGGCGGCGCTGGTCGACCGGATGTTCCACAGCGTTCAGCTCGCCTTCCGCCGCGTGCCTGCGTCACTCGCCGTCACCACCCTCCTGGTGTGCGCGTTCTGGGGGATCGCCTCCGGCATCGTCGGCGCGGTCGTCGTCCTCATGGGCGTCATCGCCATGCGACCCATGCTGAACGCAGGCTACGACGTGAAGCTGGCCTCCGGCGCCATCACGGCAGGCGGGACGCTGGGCATTCTGATCCCGCCGTCGGTCATGCTCATCGTATACGCGGCGGTGGCCGGCCAGTCGATCGTCAAGCTCTACGCGGCGGCGATGCTGCCGGGCTTCTTCCTCACGTTCCTCTACCTCGTCTACATCCTCGGCTGGGCGATCATCAATCCGAAGATCGCGCCGAAGCTGCCGCCGGACCAGTACCGCGTTGCGGTGCCCGACTGGCTGCGACGACTCGAGCGCGGCCGGTCGCGGAGCGTCGTCCCCGGCCTCATCGCCGTCGCATTCCGGCCGAGCCTGGCGCGCGGCGCCGCTGGCTATCGCGCGATCGCCCACAACCTGCTCGCGCTCTCGGTGCCGCTGATGCTGACGGTCGGCACCTTCGCCGCGACGTGGTGGTATGTGGTCATCTACAACGCGCCTGAGGTTGCGACGACCGCGGCCGTGCCCACGGTGACGACGCGCACCGCGGCGATCGCGGCGGCGCCGCAACCCGCGGCGCCCGCGCCCGTCGACGACAAGCCACGGGAGCTGGGCGTGGCAGGAGAGTCCGAGACGGACTCTGCGCAGACCCCGCAAAAGACCGACGGCCCGCCCGAGGAGATGACATCACTCCGGGATCCCACCGCGGCCAGCGGGGCAGGCAAGATCCCCGAGCACTTCTATGCCTGGTTCTGGGGATTCGCAGCGTTCTCCGGGCTGCTGCTCCTGATCTACTTCTGGCGCATGGACGGCGAACAGCTCGAGATCCTGAAGGAGCTGTGCGCGTCGGTGGTGCCGCTGGGCCTGCTTACCGTCGTGGTGCTCGCGGTGATCCTGTTCGGCATCAGCACCGCCACCGAGTCGGCGGCGATCGGTGCGCTCGGCGCGATGTACCTCGCCGTGATGGCGAGATTCCAGCGTCAGGTCTGGTTGTGGAGCCTGGTCGGGGCGATCATCGGCTTCGTCCTCGGGTGGTGGCAGGGCGAGGACTGGGCGTCCCTGCTGGTGGCGGCCTCGATCGGGGGGACGCTCTCGGGGACCGTCGTGCCGGGGCTCTGGAATCTGCGGACCTCGAAGGAGCTCCGCGAGAACCTGAAGCAATCGACCTTCCTCACGGCGAAGACGACGGCGATGGTGTGCTGGCTGTTCGTGGGCTCGGCGCTGTTCTCTGCCGTGTTCGCGCTGCACGGCGGCCAGGGGCTGATCGAGCGGTGGGTGCTCTCCATGAACCTGTCGCCGCTGGGCTTCCAGTTCACCGCGCAGCTGATCATCTTCCTGCTCGGCTGGCCGCTCGAGTGGACCGAGATCATCGTGATCTTCTGCCCGATCTTCATCCCGCTGCTGAGCCACTTCCACATCGACCCCATCCTCTTCGGCACGATGGTGGCGGTCAATCTCCAGGCGGCATTCCTCTCGCCGCCGGTGGCGATGTCGGCGTTCTATCTCAAGGGTGTATCGCCGAAGCACGTGACGCTCAATCAGATCTTCGCGGGGATGATGCCGTACATGATCATCGTCTGCATCTGCCTCGTGTTCATGTACATCTGGCCGGGTATGACCCTCTGGTTGCCGGAGTTCCTGTACGGCAAGTGACATTCGGAGGGGGACGGAGTCCTCCTCCGGACGGTCGTCGCGCGCCGGGGGCGCGTTCCTCCCTGCCTCCCCCGGAACAGGATTGCGCCGGCGGAACCCGCGCTCGAACTGCGGTGTTATGCGGTGGGGGGTGTCGGGGAGGAGCGGCGCTCGCTCCCCCCGACGTTCAATATGGATCTGACCAATCTGCACGTGCTGTCGGCCTCTGAGGCGACGCGGTTGATCCGGGATGGCGTCATCACCTCGGAGCAGCTGGTCCGAGCGTGTTTGAACCGGGTGAGCGAGACGGATTCCCGGGTCCAGGCCTGGGCCTTCCTCGACGCCGATCACGCCCTGGCCCAGGCGCGCGCGGCCGACGAGTGGCGCCTCGGCGGACGGCCGACCGGACCGTTGCACGGCGTGCCGGTGGGCGTCAAGGACATCATCGACACCGCCGACATGCCGACCGAGAACGGGTCCGTGCTGCACGCCGGGCGCGCGCCCTCCCGCGATGCCACCGTGGTCGCGATGCTGCGCGCTGCGGGGGCCGTGGTTATGGGCAAGACGGTGACGACGGAGTTCGCTGGCCGCGCGCCGGGCAAGACGCGGAACCCCCACAACCCCGCGCGCACGCCCGGGGGATCCTCGAGCGGCTCGGCCGCCGCGGTGGCTGCCGGCATGGTGCCGCTGGCGCTGGGCAGCCAGACCGGCGGCTCCACCGTCCGGCCGGCGTCGTTCTGCGGCGTTTATGGCCTGAAGCCGACGCATGGCCTGATCCCCCGTCACGGGATGTTCCAGCTGTCGCGCTCCCTGGACCATGTCGGCTTGTTCGCGCGCACGATCGACGATCTCGCGCTTCTCTTGGAACAGCTCGTCGGCTACGACGAGCGCGATCCAGACTCCCGACCGCGCGCGCGCATCCCGTACCGCGATGTGGCGGCCGAGGAGCCGCCGTTGCCGCCGATGTTCGCATTCGCGAAGACGGCGCGCTGGGACCGTGTCGACGACGACGCCAAGGAGGCCTTCGCCGAGCTGACCGACCACCTTGGCGAGCGCGTGGAGGAGCTCGAGCTCTTCGATGCGGCCGTAGACGCGTCCGAGTGGCACCGGATCATCATGGAAGCGGAGATAGCGGTCAACCTCGGCCGGGAGTGGGAGGAGGGGCGCGACCGGCTGTCCGCCTCGCTACGGGCGCGGATCGAGAGCGGCCGAGAGGTGCGCGCGCTCGACTATCTCCGCGCTCTGGCCCGCATTCCCCAGCTCAACGAGAGCTTCGACGAGCTGTTCGCTCAGCGCTATGACGCCATCCTGACTCCCGCCGCCGCCGGCACCGCACCAGAGGGGCTCGACTCGACGGGGGATCCGGCGTTCTGCACGCTGTGGACCCTCTGCGGCATGCCGGCGCTCAGCGTGCCGCTCATGCAGGGCGCGAACGGCCTGCCGCTCGGCGTACAGCTGGTCGGTCCACGGCACGGCGACGCGCGGCTGCTGCGCACCGCGCGCTGGCTCGTGGCCCAGGTCGCATCGACGCGCCCTGCGTG
>Ga0209378_1000092_pt1 | contig 58606 bp, 90 predicted proteins | sample GraSoiAngelo_156_FD_186170 | JGI IMG/M metagenome (GOLD analysis project Ga0209378, IMG submission 186170) | Grasslands soil microbial communities from the Angelo Coastal Reserve, California, USA - 14_1009_13_40cm (SPAdes) (version 2) | ecosystem: Environmental > Terrestrial > Soil > Grasslands ...
AGACATCCAGTTCTCTGGCATGCTGTGGCGTGGCGGACCCACCGGTACGGTCAGGCGTGAGCCGAATCCCAAGCTTCTGAGCGGCGCCGCACCCATCGAGCATCCCGAGCAAGGTCCAGGCCTTTTCATCGGGAGCAAGGTGGATAACAAGTGGAATGCCAAAGAACTCGGCGCCATTGAAGACGCCTTGACGGCGGCCGGGGCACGGTTTAATATTGACCCACAGGCAACATTGCAACAGGTTCTTGCCTTCAAGGAGGAATCTGGGCGCAAGGGCTTGTGGAAAGAGGATCAGAATGGCCAATACTACCTTTCGCAAATTGCCGCCCGTAGTGGACCGGGAGTGGGATCCGGCCTGGCAGGAAGGCTCGTTCGTACATATCGGCCCCTTGTGGAATCCTGGATCCGTGAAGCCTACCGACTATACGCCGGGGGAGCCGCCTCCGGAGCGCCGCAAGCTGCCACGCCCGCCCCGCCTCAAGCCGGACCAGCCGTAACCGGGCCGGCAGCCATACGTCCGCCTCCGCCCTTGCCAAAGGACATACCGTGAGCCGGTCACTCTCTGACTTGTCGGAGAAATTCCGCCCCTTGGCCGTTGAGCTCATCGCACGCGCCACTGAGGCGGGCATCTGCGTTAAGGTGATTGACACACTGCGCACCGAGGCGGAACAGAAGGAAAACCTTAGACGTGGGGTCAGTTGGACAATGCACTCCAAGCACTTGCCCGATGACGACGGGAAGGCGAATGCCATTGACCTTGCCCCGGTGGAATGCCTGTCGCTGAAGGCTTGGGCTCCGTCGCATCCAGACTGGGAGCGGCTTGGTGAAATCGGTGAGTCTTTAGGCCTCACATGGGGAGGCCGCTGGCGGATCCGAGACTGCTGCCATTTCGAGTTAGGAGAGACCGTACCAGTCGTGGCAGAGTCCCGGATCCATACTGCTACTTAGGATCAGCGACAGTTCCGGCCTTGTCGGCGTCCTTGGCCAGAAGCGCGACAATCATGAGGCCAAGCCCGGACACGAATTGCTTGGTGTCGAGCTGCCCGGTGTTGAGCCAGCCATAGAGTGCCTGACCGGCAAATCCGCCTCCAAAGAGGCTCCCTGCGATAGTGGTCTTGAAACTGCGTAGAAAGTTCTTCACGTTTTTCTCCCGAGGTTGAATTTGGTTCCCTCGAACAGACGACCGCAGAATGACCCTGACTTCGTACCGGCGGTGCGCGGCCCTGTCTGCCGGGCGCATTAGATTTGTCACGGAAATAGTTGTCCTGTTCGAGGGGATTACAGAGGACTCTATCGGAAGGAGTCGAGCTGCGGATTATGGGACTTTAGTGCCACACAAAGGAACTGCGCCCCTTTGTGTCCTTAAGCTGCCCTTCTTCTCTCGCTCGTCTCGTGCCACTCCCGGTGCGCTTGGGTCATTGCGTGCCACACGCTGAGGCCACCCGCCACCAGATCGTCCCGGCGCCTGTGGTAGCCGATGACATCCAGTTTCACGGGTTCGCGCCGCTCTCTGGTTCTGGGTCCACGAAAATGATTGTGTTGCAGAGGCGATGTTTGTGCAGGTACACCTCTTTGAACGCCTCGAAGTTCTCGAACACCACCAGGGAACTGATCGGGGCGCGCCATCGGAGCACAGTCCTGCCGTCCGGAAACACTACTCCTTCGACGATCCGCCCAGTCCCGGACACGCCGGTCGGGTCGGCGACTCTGAGGACGTAGAACCTGCGCAGGGGAGACGTGGGTCTAGTGCCCTTGTCGGTGGCGGCATCATGCCTCATGTCCAGCCGTGTGCCAAGCATAATAAGCCACATCGGCATGACGCCCGCCATACTTAAGTCTCATAGGGGATAATGCTACTCCTAACCGGTGGGAGTGTCACCCACGGCGACCACGGCGTCGCAGCAAGCGCACCACAGAATCGGTCTTTTGTCAGTAGTAGTGAGGTCTTCCCACAGGGAGAGTTCCCGGCAGAAGGGGCAGCGGTCAGACGGGGTAAGGGGCAGGCCGTCACCAGTGAGGTAGGTTACTACGGCCGCCATTTTCTCACGAGAGCTTCCATCCGTTCCTTGCGTTGCGCTTCGAGTTTCTCATTATCCTTACGGTAGGATAACCAGGCGGACCAGACCACAAACCAGATAGTCAAGAATAGCGGTCACGGTGATATTCAGCCAGGACTCGTTCATGGCTTGCCAGTCACCTGCGATGGTAGCGCGAAGGTTTGTTTGAAGTACTCATCGTAGGCTGGATCTTCCGATGTGAATCCCCATTCGGCTTTGAAGCGCGCCTTGTTTCTGTCTGCCTGCTCTCGGATCTTCTCAGCTTCAGCCTCACTCACCTCGGCGAGTGTCCCAGACCCGATGTGGTAGTAGGGTACAGAGAGTGACACCGCCTCGATCCCCAGTCTGTGCAAGCGGCAGTGATAGCTGTTATCTTCGTAGAATGCAATGAGATAGCCTTCGTCGAATGGTCCGGCCTTCTTCCACACCCAGTCACGAATGAGGAAGCAGGAGAAGTCTGGGTGGGGTCGCCACGACGCCGGGTTCACACTCTCCATCTGCTGTCTATCCTTGACTCCCACCGCAGTCACGAATCCCCTCCCGTCAGCCAGTAGGTGGCGGTAAGTGTCTGGCCGCAGTTCCACATCATTATTCACCACTAGGGCATGGGAGCATCTGAACTTACCCAGCACCAGAGAGAGTGCGCGGTTCCACGCCCCAGCCACGGAGTCGTGTCGGTCCCACAGGATGGTCACGTTTCCATCAGGGTATTTGGCCCTGGCCCATTGGCTGAACCCGTCCGTGCTCTCGCGGTCCGGAATCATGACTTTGACCGGGATGTCCTGCTCGAGGAAGGAGGCGAGCGCGCGCCGGGTATTGTCAAGGCCGGCACGGTGAAGGCAGATGATCCAGTTGTCGGAGGAAAGTTGGCTCATTACTGGAAGTCTTCACACTGGCAGAAGAAGCACGCGAAACTGAGCCAGTGCTGCCCATGATCTGATAATGTGTGACCGCATCTGCATTTTGGATTGAGAGGACCAGACACATATCCTCTTTCTTCCAGTAGTTTATTGGTGACGGCCTTATCCAGTATGATCTTCCCGCTTTTCGAGACGCCTATTCGCCTCCATCCGGCCTTGAGGAAGCAGCAGCCCGGATTCTGGCTCTTGATGCGGTGCGGGTCCACATAGGTGAAGAACCGTGTGAATACCGGCTGAAAGCCCCACTTCCTGACAGCAAGTTTCTCTGCCTCAAGGATAATTTTGGAACTCAGCCGGTTCGATTCATTTCGAAACAGCGTGCAATGGTAGCCACCTATCAGCCCGTCCCGACGATATTGCTGGTGCATCCAGACGAAGAGGACTGTGCCAGCAGTGTTGCGTAACACTAGTTTTCTTCCGTTTGGGCAGAACTGTCTGGCTCCTGGCGTTTGGCGGGAATAGTGCCGATCGGCGAGGACCGACATCTCACCGTCAAAGTGAGTGGTTGGAACCAGACCGTCAGTGAAGGGAAGCATCATACTCTTATGGGCAGTACGTCCCTGAACTCGTCATAGATCAGCCGTGATCCACGCCTGTGAACCTCCAGATCGTCCTGATACCCGAGCGACAGCAGCAGCGCCTGATACTCAGGTGTGGTCGAGGTCCTACCACCGAGGTGGCGGCAGGGAACTGGAACGGCCATGACCTTCCATCCAAGCCGTCGCATAAAACAACATGCCGCTAAATCGTAATGGTGGAACACGATGCCGAGGTCGATTATCTTCTGCCAGCCTCCCATCTCTTCATATGCCTCACGCCTGAAGGCCAAAGCGAATCCATCGAGGACTGCCACTTCTCTGGGCTTGTCGAGGTATTCTCCGTGGGTCTTCCAGTCCTCCTGAGCCGAGGCGTAGTTCTCACGCGCTAGGTTCAATGGGTTGTATGAGACTTTGTACAGATCCTTGTGCCCCAACCCGGTGGCGCCGCCCCAGCCAACCAGACCCACCTTGGGGTCATCGAATACGCTAAGTGTGGCCACATCCCAGAAGCGGTTCTTGTCCTCAGCCAGTTCCACGTCATCGTGTAGAAACATCACTATGGATGATGGCCGGTCAGGGATCTCTTTCAACCCAGCCAGGAGCATGGGCAGGAGCAGTCTCTCTCCTGGAGGTGCATCTGGTTTCACCAGGACGACATAAGGGAAGACATTCTTTGGTGAGGCGGCATGGGTGGAGAGACTGTCTATCAGTCGTTCGGCACGTTCCTGATTCCAACTCGGGATAATTATATCGATGCTCACTGTGTATGCTTCTGTAGCCAAGTTTGTGCTTCCAAGGCCAGTTCTATGGTCCCTTTCGTCACCACGACCATGTAGGAGTTGAATTCGTCTGCGCCGATGTGCGGCTTGAGTTTGACGATGGCATCCGCCATCTGCCGGAAAAGCTCCGCGGCAGCGAATTCGTGGAGGCTCTTCTTTCCTGACTTTTGGTAACGATTCAGGAATACCTGCACCGCCTTGTCACGGTCGGAATTGTGGTCATCCTCAGCCCCACAGTGCTTGCAGGTCACTTCGGGTTCCTCCCGTGAATGTCCTCCTCGAGCAGGGTGAGCCTCCGGTCCAAGCGCTCCTCCACATTCGAGAGGCGTATTTCTAGCGCGTCTAGTGAGGCACGCAAGGCCATGGCGAAGAGCCACAGGGCAACCACGCCGGTTATGACTGCGGTGAAGGCCCAGAAGTACATGGTTAGTTTTGTCCTTCGGTCAAGTCGATGACTTGGACGTCTCCGAGCGCCTCACTCACCGCCTTGGCGAACCTTTGCGCGGCTGCGGCGTTCATACCCGGGTAGGTGATGACGTTCACTTTTCCATTCTTGGCGAGGTAGACTGCGCAGAGTATAACCTTGGCTCCAAGCTTCTCCCGCAACGCTTCCATGAGTCGGCCGACATCCTGTTCACCCTTCCGTTTGACGGTCACATTTTCTGATGTCATTGGATTATCTCTGGAACCATTTCTTCCACACACCTGGCCACAGGGCGGTGTGCCAGTCCAAGTGCGAGACCATCTCGCGGGTTTGATGCTCGCATTCGCATCGGAAGAAGTTCTCTATCCAGTCCACCCAGGTCGCGGGGTTATAGACTGGTCTGAGGCAGTTGTAGGGCGTTTCCAGGCGCCACGCCACGGGCGCTACCTTCCACTCCTGATTCGGGACCAGTTCCGCCCCGCCCCCGTAATCTCCGACAATGCAGGGGACGCCGCAGGCCAAAGACTCAACTATGGGGTAACCAAACCCTTCTCCAAGACTAGGCAGCACGGTGAGGTCGCACGCGGAATAGGCGTAGGAGAGCTCCTCATCGGTCATGTACTGGGTGACAGTGACCCTGCTGTTGAGTCCCAGGTCCTGTATGAGCGCGGGGATGGACCATGCTCTTATGAGTAAATCCGTGTGGCACCAGAAGTGCCACTTTGGATCCCGTTTGGCCAAGACTGAAAAGGTAGTCATGGCCAAGCCCCAGTCTTTTCTCTCCTGGTTGGTCATGACACAGCCCACCAGTCTCTTATTCTTCCCTATTCCCAGACTCATGCGGCCAGCCACCTTGTCCCGGGGCTGCCATGTTTCCAGTTTGATTCCGTGGGGTATCCAGTCATCCTCCACCCCCAGTGTCTTTTGGGCAGCGTCTCTCCCGAACTGGGTATAGAAGAGTCTGCGGTCGTAGCCCTGGAGTACGGCGGTGAGCTCATGAGACAGCCTGCCTCCCGGTCCCAGAGCGTCGATGGGGAAGTAGCCCCATCGTTTGAACTGACCGCTGGTCAGGAATTGTTTGAGGTTCTCATCGGTCACAAACTCGGGCCTGGCGAACCACAGGAGGCGGGAGGGGTCCCAGATGGTCATGACTATGCCCTTCTCGTCTCCGGCGAAGTCGTGCCACACCGATTCCAATACTCCCTCCCCCCACTGGGCAGACTCGGGGAACCCGTACTGTTGGAAGGGAAACTGGCGTGACCCCACTCCCCCTCTGCCGAGATAGCCCACGCGGTACTCCGGCATCGAGGACACCAAGGTAGCCAGATCCCTGCCGATGCGGGACAGTCCTCCCGGCAATTCGGGGGCATCACTCAGAAAGAGGATAGGTGTAGGCCTCACTTCCTGTGCTCTGCCTCCAGGGCGGCCTGCATCTTTTTGACCTCGTCGATACGAGCTTGAATCACAGCCTTGTCGATCTTGATGGTTATGGTTCCTATGCTTCCGACAAGTCCCAATGTGAACAACACAAGAACCAAGCGTTTCTTTAGCGTCAAGCTGTTTTCGGTGGCAATTGTGCCGATGGAGAAGGAAAACAGTACGATGAAAAGGATATTCAACCACAGGTCGAAGGTCATTGCGGTTTGTGTTCCGGTTCTACCATGTGTCTGACGAAATCCATGAAGTTGAGCAGCACCATTGGCTCGAGGTAAATCGTGTTTGTGATCGAGATACCGTCCTCTGTGGTGAGAATGATGGTACCGACGGGATCCACCTCGGCATAAACGCCGTCACCCAGATAGGTTTTCATTTCACCCGTCTCACCATGGGTGTGGTATACGGTCTCCCCGGCTCATGCGCCGCCGCGATGGTGTCCGCCGGCACACCGAGTTCCAACAGCCTCTCCGGGTTCAGCCGCCCCGGCGTTGTCCTGTCAGCGAGCGTGACCAGCCACTCCCCGCTCCTCACACTCTTGACTTGGGCGACGTCCATCCACGCCCCGATCTGGCCATTGAGCGTCTCGACTAGTTCCTCGAGTGCCTTCTTGTGCTCCACCGCTTCCTGCCGCTGCCTGATAAGCTCGTCAAACGCGGCCTGGCTCTCCTCACTCTCACTAATCTCTGGCTTCAGTTCCCTCATTTCTCCCCCTTTCCATGTGTGAATTTTCCCATCCGGCACCACCAACGGAACCTCACTGTCCTTCAGCACAAGCATGCTCACCAATACTGAGGTCGCGGTCCCATCCACTCGATTGTGCCTCTGGCTCAATGCGCACCCCACGTGACCCACATACTCAAAGGCAGAATCTTCCACATTCGTAACACCTCGCGCATCAGCAGAGATCATTGCTCATCCTCCAGAGTCGTTGGTAGAGGCCTCACCAGGGGTGGAGCCATCCCGACTTCAGCGGAGCGAAGCGGAGCCGAATGAAGCCGGGATGGCGAGGAGGGGAACGGTTATCCGTCTTCCTCGCTCTTCTCCCCTACCAAGCCGAGTGCGTCATCGAGATTGGAGTACTTCCGGGCAAACTCCATCAGGCAATTCACACTGTCCATCTTCCACTCCACCAGCCTCCCGCCCCTGGTAATCATCGTCAGCAGGTAATACCCCTTCCCAAGCGGCTTGATGCAAACCTCACACTCATTGGGTGTGACCTTGTGCGCCCGGTTCTGGTTACGGGTCTTGGTGGGCATTGGGGTTAGTGCCGTTCAACTCTGCCACAATGCGTTGGCTGAGGATCTTCCCTATGCCGGCCACCTCTTTCCACTGGTCTTCCCCGGCGAGGACCATCTCACGCACAGACCCGTGGAAGTGTCTGGCCACGGCGCCGGCCCGGTCATAGCCCACCCCAGAGAGTTCCTTGGCCACACGGACGGCAAGGGACGGTTTGATGAGTGTGGGACGGTCGGACCTGTCAAATGCGAGGTGTGAGCGGTGGTCCTCCCACTCCTTGTCTGTCCACCAGCGGTACAAATTTAAGACACACGCGGCCGTCTCTCTCTCGCTCTCGGTGCGCCTAAGCCTGACTCCGGTCATGGTCTCAATTGAGGTGAGCCAGTTGTCGAGCTCGCGGTACATCCAAACACGGGTCCCAAATACTACCGTCTGCCACCCGCCGCGGGCCAAACGCTCGAGAGTTCCTTCCTTGCCCGGACGCCACGCGCCTTCGACAATGAGGTAGACCACGTCGTAGTCTCGCAGGAGCTTGGGAAGCTGGCCTCCAGAGAACCTCCCATTCTGAATGCACTGGAGGACATCGCTGAGTCCCTTGAGTTCGATGCCTACCATCATGGGTTTGCCTGGACCTTGGCCTATGAAGGCGGCATCGGCGCTCTCCAGACGACAAATTTCAGCACTCCCAGGAGGGAGAAGGCCATACAGTTCGCGGCTCCCGGTGCGATCGTCGATGAGAATCACTTCTTTCTTAGGCTCAGGATGTACTTGGTGACTTCGTTGGACACTTCCGAGTTGGCATGTTTATCGGGATGCACAAGGGAAAGAATCTTGGTCAGCATATTCTGGTCCAGCGTGCCGTTGGTCTTTTCCTGGGTCATCCGGTGCATCCGGCTCAGCAGTTCAAAGTTGGCCCGGTTCAGTTGTGCTTCCAGATTGGCCGTCTGAACCCTCAGCCTGTGGAGTTCCGCTTCGGCTTTCTCGGCGCGCTCACGCCATCGTGCCATAGCGTCTTGAGGAAGAGAAGCAACGGTTCCTGCCATTCCCCGCTGGAGACCTTGGGCCATCAGGTCTTCCAGTGGGATGCCACCAAATATCCGATTCATTTCGTCGTAGGTCACATCGTGAAAACCTCGTGGGATGCACGCATGGAGTCCCGATGGGTCCGCAGGAACGACTCCGCATCTCGTGCAGGCTGTGGGCATTGGCCTAGCTCCACGTTTCCGGGTTTGTCTCTGGCAAAATCATGCTCGCCAGATACGGAAAGGTATTCATGGGCGCCGCGAGAATCTGGCCCGTCAACTCGGCATTCTGCCTGCACGTCAGTACATGGAGGCGAAAGCCGTCATCCCCAGGAGTATCCGTAGTGACCCGTGATACTCTGACCGAGGCCTGGACGATGAACCCGGTATCCCCAAACCCGCTTCTCTCATACTCACCGGTCCGGCTCCCCTTGGTGCCTCCCTTGCCATCGGGCACATCCACCCACACCGCCTTCATCTTGTGAACCAGGATCAGGTTGGCGTTCCCGTCATAGGCCATCCGTAGCATTTCCCTGAACTCGCTATTGACCGTGGTGTAGTGGTGGGGCATGACCTGGGCCAGCTTCCCGAAGCGCGCGAGCCGCAACAACTCCCACACCTCTGTGGCGGTGTCCATCACCACGGTCCTGAATGAGCGGAGCGCGGCTTTGTAGTCTGCCATCAGTGAGGTCCACACCTTGTCCGCCTCGTCAGCCACTTCTTTGGCGTTGCCTCGGGTCGTGCTGGGGAGCTGGTAACTGGAGACGTAGATCTTCTTGTCGCGGGCGAATTTATGGACGACTCCCTCCAATCCCAAGTCCATATTGATGATGCCGATGGGACCGGGAGCGGTCATGGCAAGGTGGGACTTGCCTTCCTTCTCACGGCCCTCCACCGAGAGTATGACTCTCGGCTTCACCTCAGTGTCGGCGAGGTCAAAGCCGGTTCCTTTCAAGAGTTGACTGTCTTTTGGGTCTCTTTGGGTAGCCACCCTCTGCTCCTTCCATGAGCCAAAATCATGCTCCAGTTGTCATGAAGTTCCCTCTGACTGAACTCAATCGCGTACCCCTGCGGCCGGGGCACAGTGGGTTTATAGTCCCCATTCACATACAGAATACGGAAGTTGGCTCGAGTCAGCTTCAAAGCGTGACAATACGCCTTGGCTTGCACGAACCAGTGCCAGTTCTCACTCTCCAGGTCCCGAGCAGCACTGCGCCAAGTACACTTCCACTCTTCCAACACCGGCGGATCCTGAGCGAAGTCCACGGCGTCAGGAGTCATAAGAATCCCGTCGAGTTCAATTTCCCCGACACGCACGAGTCCCGGTGCGGCCCAGGACCTTTCCCGGTTCATCTCACGGGTGACAATGTCCTCCCATACAAACCCCAGTGTGCGGTAGAGCTTCAACTTCTCGTCTCCCATAGCCCTTGGGTTCCGGTCACGACCGATACTCTTTTCCATGTCCTTGATGACGTCTGTGAGGTGGACTCCCGCGGTTCTCATGCGGTTGTCCGAGGAGAAGTAGGAGGAGTCGATTATCAGGTCGAAGGGGGTGAGTTTCACCTAAGCCATCTCCACCTTCTGGGCTTTGGCATCGTACTTCCACGGATGTCCCTCGCCCCCGAGGAATGAATCTTGGTACACCATTCCGACAATGGTCTGCCGGTCCGGGTCGCTCGCCAATACTTTGAACACCTCGGCAGTGAGCCGGTTCTTCAGGATTGATCCGCCCATCTGCGTGAGTATGCCCAACACCACAGTGCGGGCCTTCTCGACCTGAGCCTCGCCAGCTTGGTTCGTGGCACCGGCGGCCATGGCGGCGGCGTGGGCCTCGGTTGCTGTGGACGGTCCCTTGCTGGCCGGCATCTTTGAGACGCTCCCACCTGCGGCTTTGGCCTTCTTCGCCTCCCATGGGAAGCGGTAAATCTTACTCACCACGAGTATGGTGGCCTCCCGGGTCTTGTCTGCGGACTTGACCAGTCCTTTTCTCTCAGGCTGCGGTATTCGGTGAACGTGGCATTCCATGCCGTCGATCACGGAGATGTCACCCTCGAGGAGTTTGTCTTCGGGGAACCCGGCGTTGACCAGGGCGACGATGAAGAGTCCGACATTAGACGTAGTCTTCAGCCCGCCAACCCCGGTCACCTCGAGTGTCTTGCCATCCGCTGACGGCATGAGGTTTCTGGCGTCTCCGCAGGAGTAGTACTGGGTGTAAGTTTCAGTGAGGGGTGTGCCATCGCCCCCGGTCTCCATTGTTATTGCGAGCGCCGGGACGGCATTGTGGATCTGGCCCGCGTAGTCCCACATGACAAACCTCGCCTCGTTAATTGTCACATCCACATCGTCTATGAGTCCGCCTGTGGTGAAGTCACTGGGCCTCAGGCTGGCGCGTTTTGGTTTTTCCATTTCCTTCATTGATTTACCTCCTAAGTGTGGGTTGGCATCATGCCGTGTCTTGTGTCTGTCAGTCAACAGGAAAAACGTCCAACGCTTCCAGTCTCGCCTCGGCCAGACGCTCCCGCTCACGGAATTCAACCTCTTGACGTTGGGCTTCGGCCAAGTTGGCCAGGATGGTTTCGACAGGAAGCGCCGTAACACGGTTACGGTTTTCGTCTTCGGCTTTCAGTCGGGAAGCGTGCTCGTAGGCTTTCCCGGCCATGTATGCGTCAAGTTCCGAGCCTCTGATTGCCGTGGAAGCGATTATCTCCCCACGGTAATAAAGACGCGTGAACCCGTGACTGTAGATGTAGCGGTAATCCTTGCCTTCTTTGGTCAGGAATAAGCTTGGTCTGGGCATTTTGTCTCTCCCTTAGGTATGCGAGAATGATATGCCATGTGTGTGACTATGAGTCAACAACAATCTTCACTTCCCCTCACTGTTTCTCACGCCACAAGTGGCCCGCTCGGGGGAGCGGGAAGGGGAATGACCACTGACCGTCTGACCGCTTCCCGGAACCACCTTGGGGCCATCCCTTGATTCCTTCCGTAGAACCAGGTCCACATGTCATCCACGATATACGTCTCGCACCAGTCGGTCTGACTCCTGACCCCGCGGCCGGCTGCTTGGACCACGGACTGCATTGCCAGGTACAGGCCATACTCTGGGTCTGCCTCAGTCCTCGCACGCACCAGGGGATCCCTGCCATCGGGGAAGGGCACCTTGGCGATTATCTGGTATCTGCACTCGTCGTCTGGGAAATCCACCCCGGTCGTCACGCTCGGGGATACGAGTACGCTAGGCGCCTTGGCTCGCTTGAACTGGCTCACAGCGTATGCCACTCCTCCAGCCCGGTGGGTGAGCATCAGATCTTTGTACTGACTCCTCTCCAGTATCAAGCGCGCGCGATCATAGCTCACGGTGTGGATGATTCCCTTGCGATCCAATCTTCGGCCTATGATCTGATCCATGCGCATGACCCACAATAAGACGTCTGTCTCACTCGACCTGTGGTTGAGCCTCACCGTGGGAATGTGGGTAACCAGACGGTTCTGCACAGGGAAAGTGCTGGGGCAATCCTCGATCTCCACTTCTTCACTTTGGATTCCCAGGAGGCTCAGTGTCTTTGGCCTTACCGTGGCTGAGGTCAGCATTACCCTGGGTATCCCGAGAAACAAACTCCCTTCCGCATAGGGCGCCGGCCACAGAGGGGTGAGGGTGACTCCCTTCCCTCGCCTATCGATCACCCATTCTCCTTTGGCTCGATTCAACTCCTCGAGCTTCCCTATGAGTTGCTTCAGCTCCCGCGCGCGCCGGCGGGTAGAACCACTCGACCCGACCGAGCCGGCTTCACCTCTCAGCCCTTTGTATGCCTGCGCGGCTGCCACGCTCCCACGGGCGGCCCAAGTCTTCCATTCTTTCAAGTCGTCCGTGTTGGGGAACCTGAGTCCCAGAAACCTCAACTCGTACTGGTCCAGGCTGATCTCCAGGGCCCCACTCAATTCATCAGGGACCAGCGAGGCTTCATCACATACCAGCAGGTCGAACTTTCCCAGGGCATCCGCATCCGCCCTATGGCTGGCTATCCAATAGGCGTAATTGGTCACCACCAGGCGGCTCCTATTCGCGTGTCTCACCGCGTCGAAGTACTCACATCCTTGACCCTTGTAACGGCACTCATACCCATGGTGGCAGGGCCCGTCCCACGCCGATGGGTATGTGGCAGGAACCTCACCGGGGGAGGAGCTTCGAAGAGGCGAAGCCTCTGAGAAGCGAGGAGGGGACACACCATTCCCACCCGTGAGTATGGCGCAAGGGTAGTTAGTCTGACCTCGGATGTCACGTAGTCCTACTTCCTCAAAGTCATGGAGTAATTGATTTTCAAGCGCCTTGGTCGCGGTCAGTACCGCCACACGCCTACCTGTGGCGAGTGCGGCTACCATATAGATGAGGCTTTTTCCCGACCCTGTACTTAAAGTTAGTGCCACGAAGCGTTTATCTGAGTCTACAGCTCTGAGAAAAGCTTCGCCCTGTCCCTGTCTCCAGGTGTCATACCTCTGTGGGGCGCCGAGTGAGTTAGGCGGCGGCAGTATGGTCATGGTCGGGGTAAATCATCCGGTAGAGGTCAGGGTCAATCTGCCTACGGTATTTGCGGAGCATCCATTTGGCTGAGATCAACTGACTTCTGTTCAAGCCACCGTCTTGCGCTTTCGCGGCAAGTGAATGCCCAAGGCCGGTATCGGCCTTGGAAAACCCGACGCCGTTTTTGACCTTAGCATAGTCAGTATCCAGACAAGTCAGGATTCCGAGTATCGTGCACACTGCCGTGACGTGATCCCATGACCAGCATTCATCCCCGATCGGAAGCAATCCGGCTCTCATTCCATCTCTCCTTCCCGGATTATGGCTTCCAGCATTCGGTTGTCTACCCTACCCAATACTCTGTCTATTTCCTTGTTTGACAGGGTGATTCCCTGGACGGCCCGATGCTGCCGCCAAGCATTGAGATAAGCATCCAGCATCTGCTTCATGACCTGTGTTACCGTCATATTTCTTTCCTTGGCGTTTTCTCTCAGCAGCATCCTGTAAGCCGGGTCAAGTCTAAATGTTACAGTCTCTTTCGGCGTTTTTCCCATGGTTTCCCTCTCGGAATGTAAATCACATCTGCTGCCGATAAAATGTGTTTGTCAAGCAAAAAATCGTATCTTTACGTGGCATTACGTGCTCTTTTACGATGTCGATTTTACAATCAAATATCTTCAAGTCAGCTAGTTACAAGAATTAGTATTACAAGTAGGCGGTGGGGCGGCAAAATGGGTAAAAAAAGGTGAAAGTGTGTCATGTCCGGTCTTCATACTACTAATACTTAATACTTACTACTTACTCAGGGCACTTTTTTGTCCAGTATTCGAGGAACTCGCTGAGCTTGGCAAGGTGGGCTTTTTTGCGCCGGCCTTCAGGGAAACTGTTTTTGGCGGCGGCGATTGTGTCGCGCAGGAAGTCGCGGGCTTCCTCTGGACCGTACTTTGCGGCGGCATCGCTCGCGGCACGCTCGGCGTCGGCCAGGTTTTCGGCCAGTCCGTTTTCCTCCATCTGGCGTCGGATGATTTCGCGCTCGGCGATTACACCCCCCAGAATCGTCTTGATCTTCGGTGACCCGTTGCGGTGGAATATGGTCAAAAACAGCAGCGCCAGTGCTGACCGGACCACATCGGCACGGTTATCCCAGTTTGGATAAACCATGGCCTTGATCAGTTGGTCCATCGCCCGACCCACCTTCGCCGTAACGTGTGCGTGCAGGTCAACCGACGGTCCTCCTGCCTTCTGATCCTGGCCAGGGAAAAACACATCTTCCTCAAAGCTGATCCGCTCGTCTGGTTTGGGCAGGCTTTTGTACAGATCCTTCATCCCTTCCTCAAGCATTGGCTCGAAATCCTTCCTTGGCTTGGCGAAATCGACGGGTCTGAGACTGGCTTTCTTTGTGTCGCTCACAGGCTTTCTCCTCCTCGCACAGGGGCGGGTACGGGCGTTTAACAAACAGGCCGGGCGGTGAGCCACGCCCGTGGACTCACCGCCTTCGACCTGTTCGAGGAAGGCACAAGGCTGGGGGCCTCGCGCGTAACGTGAACGACTGGGTATATTATCCACCACCAGGACTGAATCAACAAAAATCTTGACTCAAAGACACCACACTAAGTATCATTTTCCCCGTCATGGTGACCCCGTCTACTATACCCAGGACCAAGCTCAGAACTCACGACGCCGTGGCTTCCCGAAACTCCCTAGCCACCATCGCCAAACGCACCGGCATCTGCCGCTCCCATCTCTTCCGCATCTTCGACGGCTCCCGTGTCCCCAGTCTCCCCGTCGCATGGAAATTGGCAAACGCCTTGCGCATCTCTTTGGACGAACTCTATAACCGCCTCCAGAAGGTCAAGGCGCGACGATTAGCCAAACACCCATCTCAGTCCACCTCAGAGGAGATCTCCGCGCCTTGAGCCGTATACGCAAAACAATAGGCATTCCTCAAGACAGAATGTCCGCCAAATTAACTTCGGTTTGCACCTGTTCCCGCGCTGGTTACTGATGGCTCGACCTACGGTTGACATAGACGATCCCAAGACACTCGTGGTTACTCCTGAGCAGGCAGCACTTTACCTGAAAATGTCACCCTGGACTTTGCGCCATTACAGGCGTGAAGGCCGCGGCCCCCGCTTCGCCCGCATTGGACGCTACGTCATGTATCCGATGAAAGAGCTCGAACGCTGGGTCGAGTCGATGACTGTCGAGCCGGCTTTCTACCACGCGGAGCAGGTGGCCAGAAAACCGAAGTTCCCAGGAAAGCGCAAGCGCCAGCCCGCAGCCTGACAAATTCCCTCAAAGGAAATTGCATCCGTTTTCGCATCCGATAAGGGCCATTATGTCAACTAGCCCCTTATTGGCCCAAGCGGCGAAGCGCATAGGAAGTTGCATATTCCTTGGCCCTGTTAGCCCATTAGGCTACTCATTGTCCGAGGGGTGGGCGGGCCCGGGGCTTGGCGTGCCCCCGGTTTCGGGCGGTAATGTCAAAAAAAATCTTCAGAATGTCATTGACAGGGAGTCAACCACTCGAGTATATGTTTTGGGGCGAAGTTCGGCAAGACGAAAGCGGGGCGGTAATGAGACAAGCCTTTAGAATTCGAGACGCCAACACCGTCCTCAACCGCTACGAGATCGGCTGGACCAAAGACGACAACGCCAATGTGGAAACTTTCGCGAGCCGGAAAGCGGACGCTCTTGACTGGGCGGCAGGGGAATCGGTTAGCCGCCATGGATACACATACTACGTCTTCGACCGGATGGCTAGGCGCGGGTGTGCGTGCCGATGGGATTTCAGATCAGGGGCGCTCGTCGAGGTAACCAACCGATGACCTGGAAGAAACTCACCCCCACCGAGCACGAGGAGCAGGTTTGCTTGTTCGACTGGTGCTCTGCGATGGAAAAAGAGGGGTTGGTGAGTCGAATCCCATTTAGATCCTGGCAAGGGAGGTGAAGATGGATCTGACACGGGAGGAGATGGAGACTGTGATTCGGTGTTCTGCAGCGGACAAGGTATGGGATGTGGTGACAGCGGATCCGAGGGTGAAGACGCGGTTGAGGCGGGCGGGATATGAGGGTGTGCCGGATCACCAACTGTCGGCGCCCTACGAGAAGTTTGAGGTGCCGTTCAAGCTGGTGAGGTTCGGGAGCATGAAGGCAGCGGAGGCGCGGCGGGAGAGGGCGCTTAAAAACCCGATTAAGCCGAAAAGCGAACGTGCAGACGCGGGCAAAATGGGAGAGAATGCGTCATGAGTGGTATGGCAAGGGGGTAAGTCATTGTTACGGTAATTCAGCCGGGAATTTGGGAGGTTTTGGAAATGGCGAAACTGACGTACAAGCGGAGGCAGAGTCTTCCGAAGAAGGAGTTTGCGATACCGAGCAAGGCCCCGAAAAGCGGGAGTTATCCCATTGACACTGCCAATAGAGCCAGGAATGCGCTAGCCCGTGTGAGTCAATACGGGACCGCGAGTGAGAAGCGGATGGTAAGGGCGAAGGTGGCTGGTAGGTATCCGGGGATAGGCAGGGGGAAATGAAGGCGAACAAACACGGCCCAGGATGTCTCACCGATGACACGCATCCCTTCGCGGACCTGGTGGACACCCATACTCTGAGCCGCAGACGCAACGGGCCAGTGCGGCCACGGAAAGAGCCGCTGGAAGAGACGCAGGAGGATGAAACGTTACCAGGGCAGGCGGATGCGGAACCCGTCAGTTCTGCTCTGGACAGGGAGACGGAGACCGTTGCGATCACCGGGGACTCGTCTCCGTCTCCCATACTTTCCCCCTTCCCTGTGAGTGGTGACCTTGCCACCAAACATGACGTCAAATTGCGTGTCATGCGCCGTCTGGGGCGTGACCGGCTTCTCGAGTGCCTCCGGTATTGCGACGACCGGCGCCTGCTCAAGTTCGCGCATGCCTTGGCGGACCCGGCCAATGACGAGAGGGAACTCGACCAGGTTTACCGTGAGTGCGGCCTCTCCGTGGTCGATCTGCTTGGGGCATTCCGTAGGTTCCAACTGGATCTGGCCATGCTGGATCTCTTCGAATGGCTCCCCGCGGTGAGCAGGGACGCGGCTCGGGTCGCGCTGTCTCGGCGGGGGAACTGCCGAAGGTGCGATGGCCTCAAGAAAGTCCAGGACGAGAAGGACGGGCCTTACCGCATGTGCCCCGAGTGCCGTGGCAAGGGGTATGTGAGAGTGCCGGGGGACGCCGCCGCCCGCGCCGCCGTACTGGATGCCGCCGGGGTGACAGGGAAGAAGCAGGTGATCAGGGTGCCTGTTTTTGGGGATGAGGCGTTCGAAACGGATATATCCCGAGTGGTAGTAGTACCCGCGCGGGAGGTCAAGGAATGAACGTCAACTTGGTTCGCCTCCGCATGGTAGAGAAACAGCTCCGGCGTATCGCTGACCTCCTTGAGATAGTGGTGGAGGAGTCCTACGGCCGGCGCCTCACTCCTTCCTCTCCTCCCACGGGCCCGGAACCGGAAGTCCTCTACACCGATGAGGAGGCCGACGCGGTGAGGGAGATGGAGGAAGCCATGAAGAAATACAAGGGTCCAGTGGAGGAGGAAGAATGAAGCCGGAAGAATCTATGGTCATCTCGGAAGCTGTTGATGCCGTGATCCGTTTCTGCTCATCCACCGCGGAGATAGACAAGCTCCATGCCAAGGCCTTGGAGGAATTGACCGGCCTCGTCAGGAATCTCCACGACCGGGCACTGGCTCTGGAGGAGAGGCTGGCTGTGGTCGAGAGGCGGTTTCAGGAAAACGTCACCATCGACTACACCACACCACCGGGCACGTTCGTGCGGACGAAAGTCTCGCAGAGTGACCCGGCCGCCTCTCTCAAGACGCCCAACTGGGAGAAGAAGTTGTGACCATGGTCAACGCGGTGATGCTCGTCAGAGACAGGTTAGAACTCACCCGGCAGGCGATCTTCACAATGCTTGATCATGTGCCTGTCGGTTCGCTCAACCTCACCATTGCGGATGACGGCAGCCAGGACGAGACGCGTTTCCTTCTCGAGCGATTTGCCAATGACCGTGTCCGCGTCCTGCGCCTCTTCCCCCCCGTGGGCATAGTCGGCCTCGCTCGCAACTTGGGCATCCTCGCCAGTGAGAGACTGTTTGGCCGGGGCGACTATCTCTATCTGGCGGACAATGACGCCTACCACCTGCCCGGCTGGCTCGATACGCTACGTGGCGCATTTGAACGGGCTGAACCGCACGTCAAACTTCTCGGTGGTTACACTCATCCGTATCATGGCGTCAACCAATGGGCGCCAGCATCGTCACCAAGAATCGGTCTGCATGACGCGGTTCAGGGACTCTCTCAACTGATGCGTTGGAATACGTTTGACCGCTACGGGCCGTTTGACTCAAACGCTCAGGGCACTAACCAGTCAGAAGATTTTGCCTTTTGTCAGAGAATCATCAAGGACAGCTATCTGGTTGGCTCAATCTATCCTAGGGTAATCATCAACTGCGGTCTGCTCGACTCCTACGGCAAGCCGTGTGTTGGGTATGAGGCGGTGCAGGCGGAGTTAGAGGCGGAGATAAGGGCACGGGGTTTGGAGGGAAAGGTGTACTACCCAACGGTGGGGGAGAAGGCGTCAGCATGAAATGGTACAAGGCCGTGGCCATTCTGTGCCTCATGGCAACCATCGCTTTCTTCATTGACATCTATGGATTCGGTTTTGGTCCCACGCCCGTGCTGCGCTAGGCGTCTCACCGGGCCTTATGGATGCTGATGGGGATAGCTTGGTACGAGTGGACAAGGTGAGCGGACTGAGAATCAACGCCGGGTCAGGTCAGAGACCCTTCGCCAATTTCGTCAACCTCGACATCCAGGAGAAGTGGCGCCAGCCGGCCCTGGACAAGGGCGGTGAATTCATCTTGGGTGACATGGACAGTCTCCCGTTTCCCGATGAGTCCGCCTCACTGGTAGTGTCTCATCATACGCTGGAGCACATGGGCTGTGGCGAGGCTGCGCCCTTCGTCAAAGAAGCTCATCGTGTCCTGCGTCCCGGCGGGAGTCTCTTGGTGTTTGTCCCTGACATGCTGGCGCTCGCACGGGCCTACCTCGAGGGCAAACTCACCACACAGGTCTACCTGACTAATGTCTACGGGGCCTACATGGGCGATCCGCACGATGCCCATGCGTGGGGTTTCGACAGGGGGAGTCTTTATGACTTCCTGCGTGCCTCGGCCCCATGGAAGAGAGTGATGCGCTTCGACTGGCGCGACATCCAGGGAATGGACGCCGCCCGGGACTGGTGGGTACTCGATTGCGAGGCGGTCAAGTGACAAAGAAGGCGCCTGCTGCACTGGAGGCTGCGTATCATGCGGCGTGGGGAGAACCGGTCAACCGTTGCGACAGCCGCAACCCGCACGACAGTGTTCGGCTGCAGCATTTGGTCCAGGATCTCTACTTTCCTGTCCGCTGGATGGCCCGGTGCGTGAAACCAAAGGGTCACCCCGGCCCTCACCTCGGCCCGGACGAATCGGTGTGGCATGATGCGAAGGCAGAGGCGAAATGTACTCCGAAAGAGTGACTGATTCCCAGATCCGCCTGACCGAGCGTTCTCACCACGGGCGCCTCCACCTCACCTACCACTCCGTCTCTGAGTGCGACGACATGGGGAAGAAGCTTGCCTCGGCCATCGACGAGAGTGGGAATCAAAAACGCAAGCTCACCGAGCCCGAGCGTGACTTCGTCCGCAATGAGAGAATCCTGAGTAAGATTGACTTCCATTACTGGCGAGAGAGGTACGCCAGTCTCATACGTGACCCGGTGGAAGGCGGTGGCCTCGGCAGATTTGACCACCTCTGGGATTCCCAAGTGGAGATTCTTCGCTTGGTAGCCAAGGCCGAAGAGGACGCCTACGACGCCTTCCTCGCCGGCGACCCCAGCGACGGAGTACTCCTGGCAATTCACAAGGCCCGCCAACTGGGTGCCTCCATGCTGGCGCAGGCCATGTTGTGGCACCGGGTTACCACCACCGAACACCTCCGGGCCCTCATTGCGAGTGTGGAAGGTGAGAAGACCCGCCTTCTCTATGACCGGGGTGACCGCATACTGAACAATCTGCCGTGGTGGCTCAAGCCCTCCGTCCGCTATCAGGTCAAGGGCGAGCATACGATGTTCGACCGGTTAGACACGATTATCACGTTGCAGGATGCGAAGCAGACCACCGGTCTGGGCCAAGGGGAGCAGTGGGACATCTCGCATCTTACTGAGTGCGCGAGCTGGCCTTACCCAAATGTGATTGAGCATGATTTCTTCCCCACGATCCCACAGAGTCCTCTGGCTCTTTCCTTTCTCGAATCCACCGCGCAAGGCAGAGGCAACTGGTGGCATGATTTCACCGAGCGTGTCCGCAACGGCAAGACCCGGCGCTGGCGCTATTGCTTCATCCCCTGGTACATCGAGACCAAGAAGTATCGCGCCAAACCTCCCGCCAATTGGATCCCCTCGGACGTGTCCATGCTCCACGCCAAGATGGTTCACGACACCTCTGCCGAGTGGTGCGGCGGCCGGTCGGTGTTCTTACCCAAAGAACAACTCTATTGGTACGAGACCACCCGCGCGGAGTACCAGGAAGCGGGGAAGCTGAATTTATTCCTGACCAATTACGCGGCGACGCCCGAGGAGTCATTTCAACATTCGGGTTCAACGGCCTTTACGCCTGAATGCCTGGAATGGGCCAGGCTCATGACGACGAGAGCCAAGGCGACGGCCTACGATCTGGTGACGCGATGATGAAGCTTCACCCGGATGGAACGGTTCGCAAGTACGGGGGCCAGTTTGAGGAAGGCGACTGGACCGTCAGTCCCGCCGAACTGGTCGAGCCGCCAAGCGTGGAGCCGAATCTCTCCTGTGAATGCGGCTCCGATCAGTTCAAGGTGTGCTGGTGGGATTACCCCAATTGCGGCGGCTACTGCCGCGTGGTGTGCGCCGCCTGTGAGAAGGATCTGGTTCTGATTAACGACTACGCCTGAGAGAGGTTGGAGGCCCAATGATGACCGATGCTGAGGTCGCGGCAGTGGAACTCAGGCGACTCAGGGAGAAACGCCGTCTCCGCTTGCGTCCCGCCTCCAGAGTGACCAGGATGAGAGTTGAACGTGAGCGCCTTGGCCTGACGGTGCGCGAGGTTGCACGCTATGTCGGAATCTCGAACTCTTTCGTGAGCCAAGTGGAAAACGGCATGGCCGAACCTTCGCTGTCGAAGGGTCTACGGCTGGCCAGGTTTTTCGGTCTTGCTCCCGGGGAGTTGCTGGTCACGGTGAAGGAGGAAAAGTGAACCGATTTCTGACCGATTGGTATGAGTTCGTGGCGGTGAAGCTCGGGGTATTCATCTGGAGGCTCCCGTGAAAGTAACAGTTGACTTCGACTACGACGACGCTTTGGCCCGTGCGGTGGCCATCCATAACGGCGGCCGCGGTCTCGCCGGCCCGGAGGAGGTCCGCTCCTGGGCTAAAGAACAACTCAGCATCGCCGGGGAGATGGCCGTCGAGGAGATGCGCGAGTCCATGGAAGAAGGAGAACCCTCATGAGCCAGACCAGAGTGGTTGTCTGTCGCTTTGACAGTACTGGTCACCTGGAGGGAAAGAAGCGTACTTATAAGGCGGTCAAGGCCGCCGTGCTCGAAGAGGGCTGCTTCTCTGTCTTCGAGGCAACCGCCAGCATGAAGGACGCGAAGTTGTTCACTCGCCTACACCATGACCCCGAGATCGAGATTGACAAGGAGAATTCCGTCTTCCCGTGGATTGCCGTGAGGAGGAAGGAACCTTCCTGATATGAACGCGCATCAGAAGATCGCCTTGGCCAATCATTGCCGCCTCGCTGTCGAGGTCGTCCGCCCCATGTTTCACTGGGTGCGCCCCGACGGCATGACTGTCACTCTGACCGTTAACTCGGGCTACGAGTTAATCGAGGAAGGCTATGGCGGGCCCGTGTGGCACGCCAGTGTCTGTCCCCAGGGGCGGAAAGTGTCACAGCGCATCTTGGCTTATGAAACACACGGTGTGCTTCGCGGTGTGGGTTTCGCCTCTCTGGGAGAATGGGCAGAATACAGCCCTGACTTGACCGCCTATCACTTGCGTCGTCGCCTCAGTCCTGTTGAGGAAATGCTGATAGTCCCGCCGGTCGCAGACATTCGCGGTACAAAGGAGGCGTGGGACAGAGTGGATCGGGTGCGCGAGGAATTGCCCAAACATAAAGAAATGATCATGTGCTGGGAAGAGATGCTGCGTCAGGAGTTGGGGAGAGTGAGCCGATGCGCACTGTGATCTGTGGCGGTCCCAAGACCGGCAAGACCACCCTCTCCCAATCTCTTCCCAGTCCCGTCTACCATACCGACGACCGCATCTCTCTGGGCTGGTCCGAAGCTTCCGAGTCCGTCTCCCAACTCTTCTCCTCTCCCGGCCCCTGGACCGTCGAGGGCGCCGCCGCCGCCAGGGCGTTACGCAAGTGGCTCGCCTCCAATCCCACAGGCAAACCTTGCGACCAAGTCATCCTCCTCTCGGGCGTCATGGACTCCGCTCAGTACACTCCCCGCCACGCCGCCATGGCCAAGGGCATAGAGACCGTCTTCAGTGAGATCGAAGGGGAACTCCTCGCAAGAGGGGTCGAGGTTATTCGCCAATGAATATTCTCCTTGTCCAACTCGACGGCCGTCTTCCCAACCTCGCCGTCATGCGCCTCTCTGCTCACCACAAAGCCATGGGCGACACCGTCGAATTCCACCGTGGCCGCGTCACTCAACCCAACCTCTTCTTCCGCCCCGACCGTGTGTACGCCTCGCTGATCTTCGAGAAGACACGGCCTTACGCGCATGAACTCTTGCGGACTTATCCCGACGCCATTCCGGGCGGCACCGGCTGGAGCATCGCAGACACTTTGGAAGACCATGATGTGGAGACTTTGACGCAGGACTACTCCTTCTATCCCAATTTCCCTTTCTCCATCGGCTTCACCTCCCGTGGCTGCCGCATGCGCTGTCCCTTCTGTGTGGTTCCGCGTAAGGAAGGCCGTCCGCGCGCCGTCTCCACTATTGCTGGCATCTGGCGCGGCAACCCGTGGCCGCGCAAGCTCATCCTGCTCGACAACGACTTCTTCGGCCAGCCCGAGAGTCAGTGGCAGGCGCGCATCCAAGAAATCCGTGAAGGCAACTTCCGCATCTCCTTCTGCCAGGGCGTCAACGTCCGCCAGATTACTCCCGAGTCCGCCGCCGCTCTCGCTTCCGTCCATTACCGCGACAACGAATTCCGCGAGCGCATCCTCTACACCGCTTGGGACAACCTAGGCGACGAGAAGGTATTCAAGCGCGGCGTCGGCATTCTCAATTCGGCTGGCATTCCGTCCTCCCATCTGCGCGTCTACATGCTCATCGGCTACCGCCAGGACGAAACTTGGGACGAGATCCTCTACCGCTTCCACTCCCTCGTCTCTCTCGGCTGCCAGCCCTACCCCATGGTCTACGGTGACACTCGCCCAGATCTGAAGGCCTTCCAGCGCTGGGCCGTCACAGGCCTCTACAGGGCGGTGAGGTGGGAGGACTATCGTGACCCGAGACTCATAGGCAGACGCGTGGTCAGAGGCCTCACCGGGGGTGGAGCTTGGGCAATCCACTCAGGGTTCGCAGAGCGAACCGGAGAGGGATTGGACAAGCGAGGAGGGGACCAAAGGGGGCAAGCTCCCTTTGAGAACCACCAACTGCGAGGAGTGGACACTCGGTGAATTCCCATCAGCGCGTCTGCATTGAGTGCGGTCAAGTCAAATCCAGAGAAAGGGACTTCCCGGCTGTGAATGATCCTTCCCGTGTTCAGCCTCGCTATCTTGACCGCTGCTGGGCCTGCTATCGTAGCATCCTCAGACGCATCGACATTCGCGAGCGCATACGCGAACTCAGGGTCAGGGGCCTTACCAGGGGTGGAGCTTCGAACGTGCGCAGCACGGACGAAGCGAGGAGGGGGGACAAGTGACACGACCATGGATAACCGAGCAACTCATCTCTCTCGTCGAATCTCCCGCCGTCACCCAGCCCGTCATCGCCCGCGCCTACTCCGCGGCACTGTCTTACTCTGGCGTCAGATGGTCCGAGGTCAATGCCGCCATTCTCCGCCGCTACAAGCCGTCGGGTCTCACGCGCATCAAGGAAATGGCTTGGAAGATAACGGAAACCTATGAGGAGGTTCTTGATGAAATGAGGGCAGAGACTTACAGGAGGTCGGGTGCCTGAAACCTACCGTATCGGCACCTTCGGTAGTCTTGTTCCCGTCTCTTACGACAGAGATCCAAGAGGTGTGATTTTTTTGTTCGAACCTCCCAATCCCCGTGCCACCTATGTCCTGGGCTGTGATCCCACCAAGGGGATCACCGGTTGGTCCCGCGAACTCCGCACGCAAGACGACTCCAAGACCGACAACGGGGCCATCGAGATCATCCGCAAGGGGCGCACCCAAGAAGACCCAGATGTCCAAGTCTGTGAATTCGCGGCCCCCATAGACCCCTACGAACTGGCCATCTACTGCAACATCCTCGGGCGCCTCTACGGAGGGGCGGACGAATCCGGCCAGGCCCTCACGATAATCGAGGTGTGGCCCGGACCAGGACTGCCGACTCAGCGTGAGTTGATCAACAGGTACGGGTATACGAATCTGTTTGTCTGGAAATACCTGGACTCTATGGCGGTCAAGGCCACTCACTCACTAGGCTGGACCTCCACTCAGAAGTCGGTCCGTGACCTTTGGATCATGGGCTCGCGCCACATCCAGGGTCGGCACTTCCTCCCTGCCTCCCCGTGGCTGGTGGAGGAGATGTCGGACTGCGAGACAGACCCGGTCAAGATGTCAGGCAAAGCGATCTACGGCCGTCACGACGACCGGGTGCGCGCCTTACTCATGGCCATCTGGGCGGCTCACGACTGGAGTTTCCAAGTTGAGATCCCGGAGAATGTGGACATCGAGACCGGCGCCCCTGGTTTGGATTGGCAGAGAAGTGACATCAGTGTGGAAGACATGCTGAGCGAGTGGGATGACCGCTTCAGCAGAATGTTGGAGGGTGGGTGAAACTGAAGGAGAAGTTGCGGTCAAGCGTGGACTATGAGCGGGCGGCGGAGTTCTATGGAAAGAAAATCGTCCTTTTCAAAGCGGATGCCGTTATGGGTGCTGGGTCGGCTCAAGAACTCATGAATGCGGTTGTGGCCCGTGAGGCTCTGGTGATTCTTGCCGCTGTGGCACATGCCAAAGAAATGATGTCCGGGAAGGAAGAGGAAATCGAGTTGGAAGGATAATCTGTTGCGTCCGCTCCCGTCTTGTAGTGAAATATCCCGCCGTGGACACCGCTACCGCTGAAACCCGTGAGCAAATCCTGATCCGCCTCCAGGTAGACCTTCCCTCCGACATTGCCACAAGTTATGAGGCTCAGGCTAAGGAGCGGGGGATGACCATGGAGCAACTTCTGTCTGAGCGCCTTTTCCGGTGTGTCTCTCACACCGCCGCCTCGGGCCTCTACTTTTCCGACGCTGAACGCAATGAACTCGAGCGCATCTTCGGTCGTCAGCTCAAGACCGCCGCGGACGTGATCCGCCACGGGGCCAAGCTGGTGACCATCTCTGTGGAAGGAATCAAGGTGGGCCTTACTCCCCGTCTCATCACCCGGATCAAGTCGCGCACTTTCCGCACCCCGCTCGCAGAGGTGGTCAAGCGCGAGGTCCGGGCGGGTCTGGAACTCTTCTGTGGGATGAGGTGAGAGAATGCGGAGCCGGACAGTCCCCCTCGCCCCTTGTTTTTGTAGGTCAAACCGAGGCGCTTTCTCCGTCTCGGCTCCGCACGGATTCATATCGGCACACACCATGGACTGATTTAGATGCCACTGCACGACCTTATCTGCTCCTCCTGTTCCGTCACCCTACGTCACTTCCTCTCCCCTTGGCCCGACCGGGTCGTTCACCTGGAGGATGGGGGCCAGTTCGAGATCCTGTGGTCTGACCCGGGTCGCACCCACACCGCTCAAGTTCACCCCCGGGAGAGGATAGTCCTGTGGCGTCACCCAAAGTCAGGCCAAGTCGCCTACCCGGGACGGAATGATGCCGTGATGCCGGAGCGCTACCGCAAACTAGGTTATGAGCGCGTTGAACTCCACAACCTGCGAAGCGTGGAGCGGTTCGAGAAGGAGAGTCATGTCTTAGGTCATGGGGTCAGGTCAGAAATAGCCTGGTTTGATCGGGGTTCGGGCCGGGGTTTTGACGACCGCATCCCGGACCTTCCCCCTACCGATCCCTCTGTGCGTGGAGGGTTTCGCCGGTGAAGGCTCCCATCTGGCAGTCTGGCTTGACTCCAGAGCAAGAGCGTGACATCGCTTACCAGGAGCGGAACCTCCTGGTCCTGCGCTATGCTGATGGCTGGTACTACGATACTCAAAACAACTGGGAAGGTTGGAAGCGTGTTCTCAGTCTCGACGGTGGCCGCATGTGCTTTCACATCCCAGACGACTTCCCTGTCGGCAATCTGCCTGAGATCAAGCCCAATTGGGATGGCCATTCCACCCGTGAGAAGTGGGAACGCGTGATGATGAAATTTGGCATCCAGCCGGAAGGCTATGGTTCTGATTCTTAGCGTGCCCCATGCGCCCACGGAGGAGAAGGCTGGAGCATGAGCGAAAAGTCTGACCTCACGCCTCCCGAGGCGGAACTCGAACGCAAGATCCTGGGTTGGTGTGCTTCCGCATTGGAAGAAGGCGAGCTATTCCTCAAGCAACAGAAGGGCTATAGCAAGATTTCTGAGACGATTGACGCTATTTCCGGTGACGATTTGCCCGTGAAATCTGTCTCTCTCTCGACCACCACCTGCAACCAATTAGGTCATATCGCACTGAACCTAAGTGCTGCAATGACTGATGTTAAACCGTTCTGGGAATACAAGACCTTCAACAAAAAATACGAGCCCCAACAAGTGGCCCTAGGCAAACTCTCCCTCCACCTCTGGCTGCAGCGCCGCCTCAACATGCGCTATGCCGACACAGTGAGGTATTGGGTTGCGGCCGGAACCGGATTTATGCATCCCTACTACAACCCGATTACCGGCGACCTTGACGCCTCCGCCGAGGATCCTCGGGACATCCTCCCCGTCCGTCCCAGTTCCTACGTTTCCATCCAGGATGCGGTTGGGGTCATCATGCGTCGGGAGCGGTCGGTCAACTACCTCAAGCAGAGGTATCCTGAGAAGGCGCACCTGATCAAGCCGGACCGTGACTCCTCTCTCGCCAAACTCTCTACCTCCACGCGTGCGGGTCGCCTCCTGCAATCGATCAACGCCTTCTCCCCCTTTGCCGAATATCTCTTTGGCAACAAGCCGTCCCAAGACATCAAGGGGATTCCCGTCTGTGACGAGTTCATCCTCTACGTCAAGTCCGACGAAATTCACCGGGGCACCACTCCCATCATCATGGGGGACCCCGAGACCAACTGGTCCTACACGGTCAACCCCGGGGAAAAAAAGTACCCTCGCGGCCGGCGTATCCCGTTCACCCGGACCACAGTCTTGGAAGACGGCCCCAACCAGTACTGGCACGGCCTGTTTCCACTCTGCAAGCTGACACTCGACCCATGGCCCTGGACTTGGCTTGGCAAGGCTCCGCTCTGGGACCTCCTGCCTCTCCAGAAGGCTCTGGACTGCAACATCCGCGTCGTGGACGATCACAACGAGAAGCTGGCCCGCCCCGACCTGATTGCCGACAAAAACGCGGTCTCCCGCGCCGCGCTGGATCGCATAGACACGCGCAAGGGCGGGCTGAAGATGCAGCAGAATCCGCTCGGGGGCAAGGGCATCCAATTGCAGTACCCGAACCCACTGGACCCATCGATCCGGGACTACATCACTTTCCTGATCGACCGGATGGACACCTACTCTGGGATCAAGGATGTGAGTTCCTTGATGCGCTTGGGGCAAATCCCGTCATCCGAGACTATCGAGAAGATTCTCGAAAGTATGACCCCGGCCATCCGTCTCCGCTCCCAGGCCGCCGAAGCCTTCATGACCGAGTTTGCGATGATGACGGCTTCGAATGTGATGCAGTTCTATACTCTGCCCATGCGCCTCGCCATCCTCGGCCCATCCGGTCTCACTTTCGAAGACTTCGACTATGACCCGGGCACCATGGTTCCCGATTACATTCACCCGGAGGACCACAACAACTTCGGCGACGTGACTCCCGAAGCGCTCCTGCGTGGCCCTCGCCCTCGTTATGACCGTGCCCGTGAGTTCTTGCGCCAGTTCACCTACCACATTGCTCCAGGTTCTCTCCTGGCGGCCTCGGAGATCACCAGGAAGCTTTTGTACCTGCAATTGGCGCGTGCTGGGATGGTCGATGTTTGGACACTTTTAGAAATATTGGGAGTGCCAAATGTAGGCGAGCCGCCCGAAGGAACGGGGAATACCATCACCGCCCGCCTGATTGCGCAGCAGCAAATGGGCTTCGGGCCTAATGCGACGAGTGTGGGTAGAAAAGCTTCGGGACAGGAAATGCCTCAAATGACTCCCGGCGGGATTGTGGAGTCAAGATAAGCTATGGTCTTCCTTCTTTCGTCTGTCGTGTTTTTTCATCTCGGGCGGCTTCGTTGTGAGTGCTCTTTCAACAGACCATCCTGCCTTGAGTCTGTTGAAAAGCGTCGGCTGTCGGATTCCGGTGACTCTCGCCCATTCGGTCACACAGAGAGTCTTTCCTTGAAAGGTCAGATAGGTGCTGGAGCGGCGGTTCTGCGCCTGTTGCGTTTTTGTTGCCCAGACACAGTTCTCAGGCGAATAAGGTCCCTCATTATTCTTTCGTTCCAGGGTATGCTGCGACGTTGGGCGTGGTCCCATGTCTTTGTAGAAGGCTTCAAAGGAATTGAGCCACCTCTCGCAAACTGTGATTCCCCGTGCGCCGTAACGGAAAAACCCAGTGTCATTCGGTCTGTAGCAACGGCCTTTCATCGCGTCCCAGATCTTAAACTCGCGCGAGCGTGTGAGTCCGTGTGTTGTTTTGGTTTCGCGTATCCAGTCCTTCAACAGGCAACCGCAAGACTTTGTGTGGCCGGTTGTGAGGTTCTGTGCCTGTACGATCACTTCCCTGCCGCACTCACATTGGCAGAGCCAGTAGGTTCTTTTGTTCTCAGTTCTATCTTCCGAAATTACTGTGAGTCTGTTGAAGTGTCGGTCTGTAAGATTAATCTTACGCGACATGGTTCCTCCAGGTTAGGAACTGTGTTGACAGGGCCGATAGGAAGTAGCATTCCCATCGGCCCGTTATCTTAGCATACTATGACCGTCTCCGAGCTTCTCGACAAACTCTCGTCCTTCCCCCCGGAGATGGATGTGTGGATTTCAGGTGACGGTCCCGCCACCGACGTCCGTGTCGCCGGCCGCGCTCTGGAGGAGTACATCGTCATCGACGCCGCCGAGGACGAAGAGTTCCCCGGCTAGAAAGAGGAGGAATAAAACTGTGGGCTATCATACAGGCCGCCAGTCGGTCACGACTCCAGGAACGAGAGTCGCTCTCACCCCTGCTGTGCGCACCCCTGCCTCCTGGACCACCATTCAGGCCTGGGACGGCAACACCGGAGCCATCTACGTCGGGGACCGGACCGTGGCCTACGACGCTTCTGCGAACGGCAAGAGTTACACAGGTCATAAGCTCGTCCCGGGGGATTTCAAGAATCTCCGTGAGATCGGCGGCACCACGTATTTGGACCTGCAGAACGTGTACATCGATGCCGATAACGCCGCTGACGGATGTTGCTTCGATTACGGAGCCAGGTAGAATGAAATTCAAGCTTCTCTTCCTTCTCGTCCTCCTCACGCCCTTGCGGGCTTACTCACAGATGGGCATCGCCCGCGGCATCGCCCAGGTCCCTGCCCCCCCCACCACCCCATGCTCCCAAGGCGCGGTCCGCTTCGCCCGCTCCACCAACCTCGTCTACCTCTGCGGCCCGAATAACACCTGGACCGCCGTGGGCGCCGCCGCGGGCACGGTCACCGGCACGGGTACGGCCAACCAGTTCCCGATCTTCACCGGGACGTCCACCATCGGGAACTCCATCCTGACTCAGGGAACCAATCTCCTCGAGCAGAAGGCCACCACGAACCCGCAGACGTTCCGCGTCTACGAAACCACCGCGAATACCGGCAGCGTGGCTCAGATCCAGGCGCTCTCGACCGCAAACACAGTGCGCTTAGGAAGCAAAATCCTCAACGGCGCCGCCACCGCGCGCGCTACCGAGTGGGGCTACGAGAACCAGGCGGGGACCTTTCTGGGCTGGTCCGTTTCAACCTCCGGGCACTTGAACGCTGCCGGCACCAATCTTGAGATCGGGAATACCAACGCTCCGAAGGCGCTCTACCTCGGCGGGACCAACGGGCAGGGTTTGTTGAACTTCAACGGGACGACCGCCGGAACACTTACAATTGCCGCCCCGGCGTCGATCACAAGTTACACGCTGACTTGGCCTGCCGCCGTGGGTGCCGCGAATACATTCGTCAAGACGGACGCGAGCGGGAATCTCAGCTACTCGAACACGTTCAATCAGCCCATTCTGCGCGGCATTGCCACCGCCACACTAACCGACGCCGCCACCATCGCCACGGACGCCTCTCTCGGCAATCACTTCCGGGTCACACTCGCAGGCAACCGGACTCTAGGAAACCCGACCAACGCCACGGATGGGCAGAAAATCGTGTGGGAAGTGATTCAGGACTCGACAGGGAGCCGCACTCTTTCATTTGACACCCAGTTTGCCTTTGGTTCGGATGTCGCCAGTTGCATTGTTTCCACCACCGCGAGCAAGCGAGATTTCATTGGGGCCATATACAATTCGACAGCCACGAAGTGGTACGTCACAAGTTGTGTCAGGGGGTACTGAATGCTAAGACGCAAACTCCTCGCCACCGTCCTTTCCGCCATTCTCGCCTTCCCGCCGCTCTTCCTCTTCGGCTCAGTCACGAAGATCACTTACGGCACCTCGACCGCTATCACTTGCACACTGGCCTCTCTTGCCCAGGCAGCCGCTCGTGAGAGCACCGCCGTGGACAATACCTCGAACCTCTTCCTTGACGTTCTGGTCTACGTGGCGGTCACGTTGCAAAGCGGCTCGCCAGCCTCGGACAAGCAGATCGTCATCTATGCCTACGGCAGTGAGGATGGGACTAACTACACAGACAACGCCACCGGGACCGACGCGGCTGTCACGCTTCGCATTCCCGCCAATTTCCGCGTGATCGGCGTTATCGCCACGCCTGATTCCGGGTCTCTTCTTTACAAGAGTCACCCTATGAGTATTGCCGCGGCCTTCGGCGGCGTTATGCCACGCAAGTGGGGCATTGTTGTGGAAAACCGGACCAATATCACGTTCAACGCAACCGAGAACACGCACACGAAAAGCTACACAGGCATCACGCTCACTACTGTCGAGACCCGTCCTCTCACGCTTCCGTTCACGGATGGGGAGCCGCAATACCCAATCGAACTGCTGAGGGTCGCATGAAGAAGGCTTTTGTTCTGATCTTCATCCTTCTTACTCTGACGGGATGCCCCAGGAAACTTCAGGCTCAGGCTCTGCGCAAGGGATGGGGAAACACAAAGCCGCCGATCGGGACGCAACTCCGAATCGGATACCCCTGGTCTGTGGGCTTGCGGATTGCCGTGGTGTTCAACGGGCTCCAGATCAGCGTGGGTTCCGCCGGCGGAAATCAGGTGATCAATTACGGCACTTGGCCGGTGGGCCCGGTAACTCTCGGTTCCACCACATCGGCGGGCCCTCGATTAAGCGGGCCCGATCAGGTGACCCCGACTATTGCCAGGAAAGGCGGCGGCAGGCGTGTGGTTCTTTCCGATGTCTCCTACAGGGTGCAGTTTGACAATTCCAATATGATACCAACCGGCGGCGGGACTACCATCCTGATGGGGCACCAGAAGACGGACACGACAGCGCGCGCCGCGATTGGGTTCTCCACGGGCAGCACCGCCGCAGCCTACTGTAATGCGCTTATCCGCTACACTGGCCTTGGGACGCAGTTCTACTACGGAGGCGCCGTCGAGACGGCAAGTCTTGTCACTTGGGTGACGCCATCTGGGAATGCCGACGACGATGACATCTGGGCCTTCTCGACGGGTCCGCGCGGTATGGAGATCTGGAAAAACGGCGTCATCGGGGCAAGCAATAGCGCCGATCCAACAAGGTCAGCAAGCACAGATCCCTTCACGATCGGGAGTCCATCGGGTACCGATAGCGATCTTGTGATCCGGGATTTTTTCTATCTCTGGGCGCGTCAACTGACCACAACCGAGATCGCCTACTTGAGCAAATTCCCGTTTGACGTCTTCACGCCGCCTCCCAACTGGCTGTCTGTCTTTGCGGCATCTGCGGCAGGTGGTAACTTCACGACCTTCCACGGGGGCGGGAAATGAAACGAATCACTCTCGCGATAATCCTTACGCTCATCCTCGCCTTGGACACCGTGGCGTCTACCAGTTGGTCGATCTGGCCCAAGACTTCCACCAAGGTGAAAGTCTCCGGCACGGACGTCTACTTCGACTTCCCGGCACCGCCCGACACGGCCAATTACCTGCTCAAGCCGTTCACGACTCCGATCTTCTCTTCAGTCACGGCTTCCTTCAGTCTGACCATGGACCCGGGCGCCTTCTTCACTTGGTGCGGCGCCCCGTGTGGCAACCCGTGTCCTGATCCGGCAAAGACCCGGCTTTATCTCGAACAACTGGATCCTCCCACATGCGATTGGAACGACCCCGAAACGCCGTGCCAATACCATCGATGGTGGAGCAATCCCGTCTCCCAGGAACTAGTAGCCGGAGATTTCATGCTGGCGGTGCCGCTCACTCCCGACCAGTGGTCGAGCGTCTACGGACGGTTCGGGACTTATGACGCAACGGCGATGGCGGCGTTTTACACGGCGCTACAGAACCTCAATCGGATCGGCATGTCCTTTGGCGGCGGATGCTTTTTCGGGCATGGCGTGAGCGTGGCTGGGGGCAACGCCCGCTTCACGCTCCACTCGTACACAGCACAGTGAGTGATGGAATGGACCATAGTACTTGTGGCGTTACTCTCCATGTTTGGCCTTGGCGTGCTGGTTGGCTGGCTCCTGCGCGGCGACACAAAGTCAGAAACGTCAGTGACCCTGGCAGCGGACATCCGGGAGAAAAAGTCCCAACTGGCTCTTCTCACTCTCCGGGAACTTGTGGACGTGGTTACCGTGATCCCGTGGCAGGACAATCACGAAGACGTGGAGCACAGCGTGGAGCGTGCCGCCAAGATAATCAACAGGCTCAGGCTGCTCCAGGAGGAGAATCAAAAGTGAATTGTTTTCCTACACTCTTGTGTCGTATAAGGTAAGGCCAGGATGGCTGAGTCAAAGTCGGACAAGATCACCGAGTCAGTCGGCAAGGAACTCAAAGATAATCCGCCCGCGATTCTGGCCTCCACGAAACGGAAGTTCGGCGCCGCGCGGGCCGAGAGTCAGCGCCGTGCTATCCTACTCTCCAAAGCTCGTCGCATGGGCGCTCGTATTCCGAAACCAAAAAGCATGAAGGAGTACTAAAACCATGGCAGGCAGTCTAGTCAAAGGTCCCGCAAACTCACCCGCCTCTCCGGGAGGACACAGGGGTTTGCGTGGCAAAGGCGGGCGCAGGTCTACAGGTAAAAAGGGATTCATGAACACTCCGGCGCAGGCCCCACAGAAGGGCTTCGGGTCCAAGAAAGGCTGAGTTACATGCCTGTTATCCACCCTCCCATGGACCGCTCCGGCGTGGACCTCGACAACCCGCCGCCTTCGCCGTCCGGGACACCCGTGAAGCCTCCCGGTCTCCTGCAGGGTCTGGCCGGCCGCGGACCCGCACCGTCATTCCAGGGACCGGGCATGGGACCCATGGGCAGTTCGCCTCAGACACTTGTCCTCTCCGAACTTATGAGTGTGGAGAACAGTCTCAAGCGCATTGCCACGGTCCTTCCGGGAACCATCTCGGCAATCGGCCCAATGATCGACGCTCTCCGTCAAAGCATCCCGCGCGCCCTGGCGGAATCGGGCGCTGGTCAGCAGTCCCCTGCCCTCGCAGCTCCGCCTGTGCCGGGCCAGGGCATGATCCCACCGCCTGTTCCCGCGGTCCCGCTCCCAGCGATGGGGCCGCAATTGGGGCAGGCATTCATGGGTTAAAAACCAAATCTTCCAGGCGTTAGGCCACAAAGAGGCTTCGCCTTCTGAGAGGCAGACGCTAGGGAAAGAGGCAAAACCAATGGCAACCGACACATCCAACCTCCAAGCCTACTGGCAGGAGCTCGCCAAGCGTGCGGGTCTTCCTGAGGACAAGGCCAAACTGGTTTCAGACGCTCTTGCCGACGAGACCGTGCAGAAGACCTTCCGCGAGGGCTTCCGTGCGATGCCGGACTACAGTCGTGATCTTGATTCTGTCCGGGACCGCACGAGAAAGGAAACCGGCGAGGCGGTGAAGTCTTACTATGACAAGTGGTACGCCACAGAGGCGCTTCCGGTTCTGACTAGTAAGGCAAAGGAGGCGGCCGATTACAAGGCGTCACTGGACCGCTACCGCCAAGCCTACGGTGACCTTGACGGCGACAATGGCAACCGGCAGCAGATCATTACCCCGGCTTCGGGCGATTTCCTCTCCAAGGCCGAATTCACGGAGTATATGCGCTCCCGGGAGCAGGCGGAGATCAATGTCCTCAAGGCCGGTCTTACCGCTGCTTCCCATCACATGCACGTCTTCGGGAAACCTCTCGACGTGGACGCGGTTCTCAAGACCGCGGCCGAGAAAGGTCTGACCTTCGACGAGGCCTACCGCCAGTATGTGGCGCCGGAACTCGAGAAGAAGACGCAGGAGACTCGTGCCGCTGAATTGAAGGCTGCCCGCGAAGAGGGCGCTCGTGACGCTCTCTCACGTCACAAGATCCCGGTGGACGCCGGTCCCAAGGAATTTCACCCCTTCTTCGACCGCGAGGTTTCAGACGGCAAGACGCCTCCACCCACCGAGCGCGACTCCATGGCCGCGTTCGTCGAAGGGTGGTACGAAGCGGCAGAGAAACAGCAGAAGTAAGTTCCCCTCGCCAGAGCCAGTCTTCTTCTGTGACTGTCCCTTCCCGAGGGAGAATAGGAGAAGACACGAATGGCTGAATTAGACCAGCTTACAGTCGCAACAAAACGCTACATCCGCAAGACCCCCGCGTTGGTGGACAACGTCTTCAACCGGGATCCCTTCCTGGCCTACGCCAAGCTGAACGTCAGGGAAGATTTCACCGGGGGCCGGCTCATTGGGGAAGATTTTGTCTATGACGCGCTGATCGGCGGGTTCTATCAGAAAGGCAAGGAATTCGACGTCACCGAGAAGCAGGTTGAACAGCAGGCGCAGTTTCTCATGAAGTTCGCCGAGGCGGGCGTCACCCTCAGCAAGGAAGACGTGCAGGTTCTCAACAAGGGGCCCGAGGCGTCCTTCCGCCTGATCGAATCGCGCCTTACCAATGCCTACATGACCATCGGGGCGCATATGGCTATCGCCCTCTACCTCAACGGTGTCCGTGCCGGATTCACCCCGTTCTACAACGGCATTGCCGAGGCCCTCAACGACAACTCCACGGTCAGTTGGGACAACAACACCTACTCCACCTACGGCGGCATCACGCGTGGCGGGGCAGTGGGCAACGCACTAAACAGTGCCCCGACCAATGTCAATGGAACTATCGAGTACAACACGCTCGAGGAAACCTACGGGGACGCGAGCTTCGGGGATGCGGAGTTTGAACCTAATCTGGGTGTGACCACGGTCAAGGGATATTCGTACATCAAAGAGAAGTTTCAGACTCAGCAAAGATTTAATGACACGCAAGACCCGCGCATCGGGTTCAATGGACTCAAGTTCAACAACGCCACTCTGATCAAGTCGCGCTACGTTCCCGGGTCAGACATCGTGACCGCCAATACCGACTCGAACAAGATCGCGGTAGCGATGCTCAAGGAAACCTCGGGCAACGTCATCACCGCCTACCCCCCGCTTGCGGTTTCCGCGAGCGAGACCTTGCTATGGCTGAATTGCAGGAAACCCTTCTTTTTCTTCTACCTGTCGAACGATCCTGAGTTCGGTCTCGGCTTCACGGGGTTCAAGCCCGGGCAAGGAAACACCAAAATTGTCGGCCAGGTCTTGGCTGCCTCAGCCATCACGTTTCCTGGTCCTCGTTATCACCGCCAGATCCACGGGTTCACCGGCTAGGGAGCTGCGCCCCCTAGGGACCCCGGCCAAAAGCCGGGGCTAAAGAAAGGAGACATTAGATGCCAAATACCAAGATCCAAACCGTCTACATCTCGACCGGCGACCCCGACACGATGAACGCGAGTGAACTCTACAAACCAGGGGAACTGGGCGCGGTGTTCGACTTCGCCGGAAGCCGCCGGTATCAACTTGTTCAGCTCGACTCCGGGGTCGTGGCCGCCAATACCACAGGTGTGGTGGCAGCCACGCAACTGGCTTACTGGAAGGACAAGTCCACGTATCTCGTGACCAATGACCTGCGCTTCTCGCAGCGCAACCTCGTGGCCGGGGTTTTCCGTGTGGCCCTCACCGCCGGCTATTACGGCTGCATTCTGAAGAAGGGCAAGTCCATCAACGTCAAGGCAGCCTCGGCCACCTATGCGGACGGGGATGTCATGATCGCCAATTCCGGCACCGCAGCCGACGCGGTCAACATCGCCGCCGGCACGGCGCCTACTTACCTTCCCATCGGCGTGGCTCGCGGAGCGAGGTCGGGCAGCGTGGTTCCCACGGACGTGGACATTCCTGACGTGATCTAAAGGGAGGAAGCCTATGGCAGCAGTGACGGTCAACCGCCGGCGCGCCTTTGTCTCTGGCAACATGCGCGAGGTTGTGGCCAACGTCTCGGTCGCCGCGGACGGAGACACTTTCAATACCCAGCTCCGGCGCATCGAGGCCGTGGCCGCTACTCCATCACAGTCTTCAGCCACCCAGGTAGGCTGTACTATCTCAGGGGGTACGGTCACTTTCAAAGTGGGTGGCGCTGAGGCTAACGTTCTGGTCCGGGTTGTGGGACAATAAGCATCGCCTGTTTCCAAGCCTGGACCAGGACGAAGCAGGTAAGGGGACGGGCAGGGTAAGAGGGGGGAACCCAGGGGGTGGATGCTCCTTCGACACTCTGGCTTCTTGCTCTGTCCTCCCGTCCCTTTAGTATGGGAATTTGGACCTCGCGGAGACGCATGTGGCCCTGGATACATATCCTGACATCTGGAACCGTGTGCTCCTACGGGTGCCGTCCGCCTCTTCGCTCTTAGCCCAAGATTGGGTCGGGAACGCTTTCCGTCAAGTGGCTGAGCGTCGGCCCTGGTCCTGGCGGATAAAGCGGCAGCAATTTCTCTTTCCCGCGGTCTACAAGACGGGAACGGTTTCAGTCACATTCGGATCAACCACGGTCACAGGATCGGGAACCGCTTTCACTTCCGGGATGGCTGGGCGCCAGTTTCGTGTGGGTCTTCAGGTGCCAATCTACACAATTGTCGCGGTTCCCGATGCCACAACTCTGACTCTTGACCAAGCTTGGGGCGGGGATGACGCTTCTGGAGTCGGCTTCGAGATTTACTCCGCCTACCAGACGGTGCCGGCCGATTTCAGCTACTTCCTGACCGTCTGGGATCCCCGTTTCAACTGGCAGCTTCACCGCAACACCACGCAGGAGGAATTGAACTGGTACGACGCGCAGCGGGCAAACCAGGCGTCCTCTTCCTACTGTGTCGTCAGTTGCGACTACGATCAGACCACCACACCGCCGCGGCCTCGTTACGAGCTATGGCCGCACATGAAGGCGCAGTATTGCTATCCGTACCTTTACATCGCCCGCCCGGCAGATCTCGCGGATTCTGGCGCGCAACTGCCTTTCTATTTGTCAGGTGATGTACTGCTGGAGATGGCTCTGGCCGAGGCGGCCCGCTGGCCTGGCCCATCGCGGGACAAGCCCAGCCAGTACTATTCGCTGGCTCTGGCCATGATGCATGAGCGGCGGGCGGAGAGAAGGATCGTTGAGATGGAGCGCAATGACGACGAGACGTTTGAGGCGGATGTGAAGTACGCCATGAACCTGCCGTTTTCGCCGTGGCCCTTTGACTCGAACTGGATCCAGAGCCATGCGCTGGGATAGGCGAGGAACTTGGACTGATGCCATGGTCTGTCGTGGTCGTGGCATCTAAGGCCGCTCCGGTTTTTCTTTGTCGGATTTCCGGGGCGGCCCACGCGCTTTTCAAAGGAGGGTTTGAATGTCAGTTTTACTTCGTTGCAAGATGAAGGTCCAGTCTCTGGAAGCCGCCAAGAACGCAGACGGTTCCGTCCACGATGAGCGTATCAAGCTTACTGCTGTCTTGGGCCCGGAGAATGAACCCTGGTCACTGTTCACGCCGTCCGGTGAACTCAACATCACTATCACCAATTCGGCGGTGTTCGGGAAACTAAAACAGGACGCCGAGTACTACATCGACATCGTGCCCGTGGAGGGATGAGAAATGCCAAGCTTTGACAAGAGTCTGATTCACACCCCGGTGGAGCCCTGCGCCACGCCGCCCAAGAATAACAAGGGGTCAGGTGGCGGGACTTATGACGGGGAGGAAGGGTATAAAAAACGTACGCCTTCCCCGGATGCCGCCCCCGAGAAGATCTACGATGATGTGGGTCCGCTTGGGAAGCCTCCCGAAAGATTTCCTTGATTCCTGGAGTGCCGCATGATGAAACGTCCCGCCCTGGTCCTGACGCTAGTCTTTCTCCTTTGCTGCCAGCGACCGCTTTTCGGCAGGGAACGCCTCCAAGGATGGTGTCAGGACGGGGCGGGCGTGGTCACGGTTTCTGGGACCACCGCGACCATCACCCCGGGGACCGCCAACCGGGCGATGGTCAGCTACCCCTCCTGCACGGTGACGGTTTACCTCACCGGCACCACTACTCTCGCCAGCCTGTACTCCGACAATTCCGGCACGGTAAAATCCAATCCCTTCACCGCCGCCAACACGGGCCAATTCTTCTTTTACGCTGATTCAGGCCGCTATGATGTCCGTCTCTCTGGCGGGGGTATCTCGACTCCCTTCACTCTCTCTGACTTCTCCCTCTGGGACACGGGCACACTCGGGGCTTCTGGCACAGTCCTCCGTAGCAACGGCTCGAATCCCGTGTGGGCTACGCTCGGTTCTTCCGACCTTCCCACGCTCCAGGCATTGAGTGGCACCCTCACGGCCGCCAAGGGCGGGACGGGCCAGAGTTCATTCGTGAAAGGGACCTTGCTGGTCGCTTCTGCCGGGACGACTCTCGGCAAGCTGGCGGTAGGGACAAATACCCAGGTTCTTACTGCCGACAGCACTCAAACCCTGGGAGTGAAGTGGGCCGCACCCGCAGTCACGGCGCACAATATTCTTTCGGCTTCACATGGAGACAGTCTGGCAGGAACGGTAGTGCGCGGCGACATCATCGTTGGGAACTCGACTCCCGCGTGGTCCCGGCTTGCCATCGGGGCAAACAACCGAGTGCTCAGAAGTAACGGCACGGATGCATCCTGGGCGCAGGTGGCTCTGGCTACCGATGTGAGCGGGGTTTTGCCTGTGGCAAACGGCGGGACCGGGACGGCCTACTTCACCGTGGCTGGTCCCACCACAGCTCGTACTCTGACTTTTCCTGACGCTAACGCGACGGTGCTCACGACTAATGCCGCAGTGACCGCCGCACAGGGAGGCACAGGGCAATCTTCATTCACTAAGGGTGATGTGACGGTAGCATCGGGCTCCACGACGCTCGTGAAGCTCCCGGTGGGTTCGGACAACCAGTTGCTCACAGCGGATAGCTCTCAGACCAGTGGCCTTAAGTACGGGTGGAAGCATCTGACGGCGACCGCCACGTTAGACTTTCCAAGCACCAATGCTCAATTGTCGGCGGATCTCACCATCGCGGTGACAGGGGCCGCCGTGGGAAATCCAGTCATACTCGGCACACCCGCAGCTCCAGATGCAAACAGTGCGTACACCGCCTTCATAAGCGCGAGCGGAGTTTGCACGGTACGCTTTCATAACTACAGTTCAGGGGCGATCAACCCGGCTTCTGGAAGTTTCACGGTTATTGTTGTTGTTCCTTAGAGCGGTGATGCAGAACTCGAATTGGGACAGAAAGCGTTTTCTCTATCGGCCAACCGAGTTTTTGGATGCGGGCAGACAGTGTGCTGCCACTAGTGCCGATTTCTTCCGCCCATTGGGAAACGCACATGGTTTTATTACCGTAGGTCCACTTTACGTTGGATCTCTGGTTTCGCGCTTGTTCCTTTCTGGTTGCCCAGATGCAATTTTCTTTGGAGTATGGGCCATGGTTGTCCTTGCGCTCAATTGTGTGTTTTGGGCTCGGACGTGGTCCTATGTCACGGAGAAAGTTTTCAAAGGATTCGTACCATTCGTAAGACATGATGATCCCGCGTCCGCCATAGTCCTTAAAGGCACGATTGTTGCTGTTGTAGCACCGGCCGCGTATCGATGCCCAAATGTTGTATTCGACAGTCTTTCTCAGGCCGTGGGTTTTGCGCAGACCTGTTTTCAAATGGCAGCCGCAAGAGCCAGAGTTGCCGCTTCTAAGATTGCTTGTCGGGACTGTGGTAACTGTGCCGCAGTCACAGCGGCATTCCCAATAGCGTATCCACTTTCTGCTTTCCTTGTAACGGATCACTGTAAGTTTTCTGAAGCGCTGTCCGGTGAGATCGAGAACTGGCATGGCTTCTCTCCAGGTGAGAAGTTGTGTCGGCAAGGTCTGCCCGGAGGTTACGAGCCTCTTGGGCAGACCGCTTGACTATATCATTTGGTATTTGGTTTTGGCGACGATTCTTACTGACTCAGGAAAGACGATTTTGGTTAATTGCCTTGCTGATATTGGTTCGATTCCTGTGTATCTTGCGGGTGGGACAGGTGCCGGATCCGCTGCGGTCACGGATACGACTCTGTTTTCGGAGACCGGAGCACGGGTCCAGTGTCAGGTTTCGATAGTCACCACAACAACCGCGAATGACACATGTAGATTTGTCGGAACTATTACCAACTATGGGGCCATCGAGACAATTACGAATGTCGGCCTTTTTGACGCGGCCTCCTCGGGCAACCTCCTGTGCAAGGCCGATGGTGTGGGCCAGGCCCTGGACACCAACGAGGGCCTGGAGATAATCTGGGACATCAAGATCACGGGGCAATGCTAGATGGCGAGCGGCGCGCTTTACCCAAGCAGCATAGTCTACGTCACAAGCGGCCTCGTGGGCCCTGCCGTCCACGTCGGCGCGGCTTCCACCGGCCTCAGGCGCACCCGCGGCATTCAAGTGGTGGCTGCGGCCGACCTCAGTGCGAACGCTGATGTGGAAATGACCTTCGACATGCCACCCGCTCTTCCCTCGGGCACGGGCAAACTTATTCTCTTAGGCCGTACGGTGGGCACGGGCAACGCGATAATCCTGGTCAGTTGGGTTTCGGTGGCCATCGGGGAGGACCCATCCGCCGCCACGTTACTCAGCGAAGGGAACCAGACTCTCACGGTTGTCGGCGGGGACTCGGACAAGTTCCTGCGGCTCAAGACGACTCTGGACGCAGACACTCTGACTGCGGATGAGATTGTCTGCATGCGGCTACGGTTCGTCCAGGCGAGTTACACGCTGAACCAGCCTCTCACCGTGGCTCCAAGCATGAGGTGGGAATAAGGGGAGCTATGTCTCGTCTCTTTGTTGCAGCCAACTCTGACAAAATCGTCCTTCCCAATACCGCCTGGGCTTCCCGTTTTTCCTTCTCCGCCTGGATCTACCCCGTCAGTCAACCGGCGGTCAGCTCTGGCCTCACAATTCTTTCAAACGCCACCGGCAGCACCAACCTCACTGGTTACCGCTTCGCTTATGAGAACGACGGGTCGATCTTTCCCAAGCTGACGGCCTACTGGACGCTCGCGTTTGGATTGGCGACCAAGTACACCCACAGCGTCCTCCTGACTCTCAACGAGTGGCATCATCTGGTCTGGACTTATACCGGTGCTGCGGCGGTCTGCTACGTGGATGGGGCCGCGAATGTTCCGGTTCTCGAGCTCAACAACCCCGGGGTGAATGTGGCGGCCTTTGGTGCCAACCGCATCGGCTGCTGGTTCGGCATCAGTAATGTGGATCTCTGGTTCTGGGACGGGCGCATCGGGGAGGTGGCATTCCTGGGAGACAACTGCAATCCCGTCCTGTCCGCGGGCGAGGTTTTGAATCTCTACCGCGGCGCCTACCTGTGCGAATTGCGCCCCACGGGGCCGACGAACCATTACGAAGGGATCTGGATGCTGGAGGGGCTTTTTGACCCGGAGCCGGACTGGTCCGGGCACAGGCGGCACTCCATCTCCATCAGTGGGACCAGCAGGGCGGCCAATCCTCCCACCGCCTGGTATCCGCCACTCATTCCCAGTTACCCTCTCGACATCTCCGGCGGCAGCGGCTCCCTCGGACTTTCCATGTCCGTTCTGGTGCAGCCTGCCGCCTACCAGACCTTTGTCCCGGCGCCCGGTCCGTGCGTGGGCGAGACCGGGGATGCCTCGCGCCCGCCTGACCCTGAGACTGGAGCCTGATGAAATGAGAGACCTGAGCTACATCCGTTCCTGGTTTGCCGACAATAACCCGTCCGGTTTCTACCATAAGGCAGTCATCACCACAGGCGATCCCCGGACCGTCAATGACCGCGCCCCACGCAATCCCTTGGGGATTCTGTATCGGCATTGGGATGGGAACATCTACCGCTACGTGAAGTTCGACTGGGGGACGGATCAGGTTACCGCATTGGCTGGTGGTTGCGTCCACTGGAAGCAGCTAAATTACGCGAACGGGCTGTTCACGGTGACAAGCGACATTTCTGACAGTATGGATATCTACCAAGGCGTCGGTATTCCTATGGACGTCGCCGGGTTCCTCGGCTGTGTGGTGACCAATGGCCGCTATTGCTGGGTACAGGTTGGCGGTGCTGGCATGGTTCTCGCTAACTCATCGGATGAGCCGAGCGGCACGGGAGTACTCTTCGACGGAGGTAGTAACGACCTCACGGTGAGCGCATGGACCAGCAGTCACGGACTCGTCGTGGCTCAGTCCATACAAGCCATCCCGGTGTGGACGGGCGACCCTAGCGTGATACAAAACCCGATTCAGGCTCGCATCCTGATAGTGCCCGCATGAGCTACACCCACACCACGCTCGGAACACTCAAGAGCCAGCTCGCTTCCCGGCTGGGAGACTCAGGAAAAGTTTTTTGGCCCGACGCGGAGCTAGGCCGCTACCTCACGGAGGCCTTGCGCACCTGGGGGTCACTCTCGGCCTTCTGGCGCGAGAGGGGAACCTTCGCTACCGCCGCCCCCACTGCCTTCTATTCTCTCCAGACACAGGTTTCGGGCCTCTTGGGGTACACGGTCACAGACAGGTCTGTCATCTCGGACCTGCTCGACCACCTGATGGAGCCGCCCATCACTGATTGGGCTGTCTACCCAGGAACGGAGATGTTTACCCTAGACGACCTGACCCGCGCGGTGGAGAGACGGCGTGATCAGTTTCTCGCGGAGACAGGAGTGGTCCTCACACGGCATGATGTTTCCATCACCCCAGCGGGCCGCGTCAGTCTCCCGGACACCGTTATCGACGTCCGCCGCCTGGTGTGGCGCTCTGCCGCCGGTGTCAACTCTCACCTGTGGCGGGAGGACGAATGGGCATTGACTGCGGCTACGCGAGGGCTTTGGGCGGTCAATCCGGGTACTCCCGCCGCTTACTCCGTGATGGCGACCCAGCCGGTTCAGGTCCAGTTGGCTCCTGTTCCAATGGATGCAGGGACTTTGGATCTCATCTCTGTCTCCACTGGCGCAGACCTCGATCCAGCCACGTCTGCCACGGTTCTCGGGATTCCTGACGATTTGGCTTGGGTGGTGAAGTGTGGCGCGCTCGCGGACTTATTAGGGAGAGATGGTCCTGCGTCAGACCCTGTCCGGTCGGTATTTGCCGAGTCCCGCTACCAGCAGGGAGTCCAGATTGCTCGTATGCTGGCGAGTGTGGTGATGGCCGAGATTAACGGAGTCCCACTGGTGAGCGACTCGCTCCAGAGTTTGGACTCGGCGCGAGTGAACTGGCAGAACACCACCGCCACCACTCCAACCACGGTGGCGTTAGCTGGACTTAATCTTCTGGCGCTTCATCCGACTCCCGATGCAGCCTATGGGGTGACTCTGGATGTGGTGAGGAATGCGCCTGTCCCTGTGGCGGACACAGACTATGTGGAGGTGGGCCGGGAGCAACTGGACGCTATCCTGGACTACGCCGCGCACTTGGCTAGTTTCAAGATGGGAGGTCAGGAGTTCGACGTGACCATTAGGGAGGCGGACAACTTCCTGCGCCAAGCCATGACGTACAATGAGCGTCTGGCTGCGGCGGCACGGTACGTGGTTCCTTCCCGCGACCAAGCCAGGGGCGAGGAGAAGCGCCGGCCACGACGGGATTCCGCCCAAGGGTTGGGGGCGCTGCCGCCAGCCACCCCGAGGACCACCCCGTCGCCTTACCTGCCGGTGGAGTTAGTGGAGAGGTGAGATGGCCCGCCAGGAGTTCAAACCAGACACGCACCGGTTCTTCAGCAAGGGACTTTTCCTCAACGCTCCCGTGGACATGATTCCAGAAGGCGGCTATCCCATACTCAAGAACGTCCGGTCTTACCAGCAGGGCCGTATCGAGCCGCGTCCCGGCTTCACTGTAGTAAGCCCAACTGCCCCAATGGGAGGCGACGTCGTCTCGGGCCAGTCCCCGGTCCACTCCGCGCGCCGTTTGCAGGGGTCAGCCACTACATGGGCACGAGTCGTTGGGACCGGGACCCATCTGGCTGTGGGGCAACAGTCATTCGCTGATGTTGACTCTGGCTACTCGGGGGACCCGCTCTCCCTGGTCCCGGCGGTTCCCCAAGGTTCCCCTTCTCCCTGGGTCTACGTGGGGGATCGTAGCCGGATGAGAAAAGTCTCGGACTCTGGCACAGTGCGCAAAGTAGGCCTGCCGCCACCAACGGAGCCGCCCACAGTCACACTCGACGCTCCCAACTATGACCTGTTCAACAATACCGAGGCCTTAACCGGCTGGGCCAATGCCGGGACCGCCGGGGCGCTCTTTCTGGTCGGCTACCGGGTGTCACAGTCGATCACGGCCATCGCGTTTGACTCTGGCACCACGGGCTGGGCTTCCATCGGCACTGCCCTCGCCTATCTCGACTCCGCCATTCGTGCCGGGATGCACCTCCAATTGGACCCCGGCGGGACGCATGACGAGTTCGTGATCGCCGAGTCGGTCCATCCTGCCGTGGCGACTTCCACCATTGCCGGGATTATCTATGACTCCGGCACCACCGGGGCGTGTGTTATTGCCCTGGCGGATCCGGGGGATGACTACGTGGTGGACAGTCTCATCAAGATAGACACCGAGGTGGTTAGAGTCGTGAGTGTCACTCCTGGTCCAGATGGGTCCAACAGCTTCCGGTGTGTCACGACATCGAACCATGTGGTGGGGGAAACGGTCACGGGGATTGGTTCGGTCCGTGCCTATTGCAAGAAGACGCACATTGTGACAGAAACGGTGCGGGCCAATGCCATTCGCTCCGACATTACCGCAGGCCTGGGGTACGTCCAACTCACTCAGCCGGTGAACCTCAACCGGCACCTGGACGACATCATCCACGTCTCGGTCAAGTTCTCGGACATCTCCAAGGTCACGGAAGGGAAGATCCTTTTCGATGTTGACTCGGGCACGAATGATTTCGCCCACAACTTCTACTTTCTCGCTTTCCATCCGTCTGACCTGGTTCCAGCGGTGGCCGAAGCCAAAACGATAGCGGAAGCCCGCACCAACGCGGTAACCCGCTATGGAGACTCTAAGCCGCTGCGGGACACCCAGGTAGTAGTAAGTCCCACGGTGCGTCCCGGCAGTCCTGCAGATGTGCGCGGCACACTGGATCCGGTCAGTCCGGGACCATTGCCGTCCCAGTCGCAGGTGTCGGTGAGCGGCGACCTGGTTCCCAATCCTCGAGTCGTCCCTGGGCCGCCATTCGGCACCATCCGCACTGTCTTGGATCCGGGGTCCGGCAGGCCTGTGGCCGCCACCACGCCGCGAGCCACGGAGACCTCGAGCGCCTGGTCCGACTTTGCCACCTCGCGCGAGATCGCCCCGGGGTCGGACCAGTGGCTGGAGCTCAGGTTCACTCTGCGTGACCTCATCCGGGTAGGATCCGACTCCTCGCGCAATCTCGGTAATGTGGCCAAGATACGAATCCAACTCACCGTCACCGCCACAGTCACGCTCTCGTTCTCCTCTCTCTGGATACTCCGCGGCCCCGGCCCCGAGGTGGGCGACGTGGGCGCCCCCTACGTGTACAGGTACAGGTGCCGTCACCGTGATACCGGGGTCAGGTCAAACTTTTCTCCAGTTTCTAGAGGCGAGGTGAGTCCTCACCGGACGCCTGTGCTTGTGACTCTCCCCTATGTCTCAGACTCAGACGTCTCTCACTTGGACGTGGAACGCTTCGGCGGGGACCTCCTGGGCTGGCGCTACGTGGGCACAGCGGAGAACGTCGTAGGCGGATCAGTCCTGCATGACACACTGTCCGATGATGTCGTTGCCGCCAGTGCCTCTGAGGGAAATATGAATTTCCAACTCTGGCCTACGATAGGGACCGCAGTCTCTGGCACCGCCAACGTGGTGGGTCCCGTGGTTCTAGACTCGGGAACCGGCTTCAACACGGCATGGGCTCCAGGGACGACCATCGAAATCTCGGGCAAGCAGTACACTATCGACAGGGTAATCTCCACTTCCCGTCTGGAACTGGTGGAGACTGCCCCAACCGCATCGGCTGTGGCATGGTCAGTCCAGGCGCCCGTCATCCAGGGGCAACCACTCCCGGCACTCTGGGGGCCGCTCGACGGGTTTCTGTTTGGCTGCGGCGACCCCGCTAATCCCGGGACGCTTTACTGTTCAAACGGGAACAACCCGGACAGCACCCAGGAGAACCACAAGGTAGAGGTGACTCCGGCCACGGAGCCGCTCCAGAACGGGTGTGTGTACAACGGCCGTGCCTATGTCTGGTCCACGGAGAGGATGTTCCAAATCCTGCGCGATCCGGTCACCGGACTCCCATTGCTTCCGTTTGAGATCCCGAATGCGCGCGGTCTCTACAGCCGGTGGGCCTTTGCCGTTGGCCCGTCCATCTACTGGCTGGCCCGGGACGGCATTTACGAGACCCAGGGCGGGGCACCACGCTCCCTGACCGATGCCGCCCTCTATCCTCTCTTCCCTCATGAGGGCCAGGACGGGCAGGCGGTCAACGGATACTCTCCCCCTGACCTGCCGGTGCGCGCTTCCATCACGGACCAGCCTCCGCGCTTGCGTCTGGCCTATTACGAGGACTGGTTGTATTTCGACTACAAGGCCAGGGACACCACGCAAGCGACTCTGGCCTACCAGACCGATGCCGGCGCCTGGTACTGGGACCAGTACACTCCGGCCGCGTACATGCACTACGGGGAGGAAGGGCAGGGAGTCCGCAGTCTTCTCCTGGGCGGGTCGGATGGGAAGCTGTACCAGTCGGGCGGGTCAGATGACAACCTTGTCGCGATCTCCTGCCAGGTGCGCACCGCTTCCAAGGACCAGGGTTCCCCGCGCAACATCAAAGTCTACGGGGACGCGATTGTGGATGCGGAAGCCGGGGTAATCGCGGGTGTGAGTCTGACCGTGACCCCGGGCTTTGACAACCATTCCCGCCTGCTTACCGCCCGGACCTTCTCCCTGGGCATACGTGGTCAGACAGTCTTAGAGCTTTCTGATACAAACGACAACGGGGAGGCGCCGCAAGCCAGGAACGTGTCCCTTGACCTGACCTTCACCGCAGTCTCGGGCTACCCTTGGCTCTACCTCTGGGAGCCGCGCTACCTCGCCTATCCCGAGGCCACAGGTAAACGCGCCACGGACTGGGACGATGCTGGCCACCCAGGTGCCAAATGGGTGCAAGGACTGATCATTGAAGCCGACACCCGTGCCACGCTGGATAGTGGTGCCTGGCTCAATACGCCTCGCACCATCCAAGTCCAAGGTGACGGCGGCGTGGCGATGGCCGCACTCACGGTCACGCACCCTAGGAGGACGGAAAAGGCCTACTCTTTTCCTGGCTTCTTTACCCACCAGATGCGTCTTGTCCCGCTCGATTCGGGTTTGTGGCGGGAATTCACCGTCCGCTGGGTATGGCAGCCGGCGCCGGAACTCGCCATAGTGTGGGAGACGCCAGACACTACGGGAAACGGCAGAGGATTCCAACACTTGCGGGATGGATGGATCGCACACATTTCCACGGCGGACATCACTTGGCGGGTGACCTATGACGGGGTGGCTTACTCCTACACCATACCCTCGAGTGGTGGGAGGTACGTCAAGACCTACGTCCCTCTGCGTGCGGTCAAGCACAAGGGGCGGCGGCACAAATTGTCTTCCTCTTGTCCTTTCCGGCTGTATGCTGAGGACTCAGAGGTGAGGACTAGGGACTGGGGCAGTACGGGTTCTTACCGTGTGGAACGTCCCTTTGGCGGGGCAAGCGGAAGCGGAGCGCAGGTGTAAATGGCTGAGGCGAGGTACTACCCTAACCTGGACGAGTTGAAGGACCCGATGCGCCTGGAGTTTGTGGTGCGTTCACTGTTCGACCGGCTCTACGCGATGGAGAACCGGGTGAGGGATCTCGAGAGACAACTGCAGAGCCAGACGCAGGTGAAGAGGAAAGAGTGAAATACGAACTCCTTGACCCTAATGACTGGCCGCGCCTTCTGGAACTGGTTGATCCCATGACTGTTCCTATCCCCCCTCCCCACACCGCCTCTGCCGTGGTAGCCCGGGATGATTCCGACCATGGCCGTGTCACAGGCGCGCTCTTTCTCCAACCCGCACTCCATATGGAACCATTGGTTATTCATCCGGTGTACTCGGGGTACGTCAACTACGCGCGCATGGTGCGGCTCTTCGAAGACAACATGGCCCGTCTCGGCGGCGGGGAGTACTACGTGTTTGCCCCGGACGGTAGGATAGCCAGAATGGCAGAACTGGTTGGGATGCAGAGGCTGCCCTATACCGTGTATCGCAAGACCGTGGAAGGAGGAAGTTGACATGCCATTTCTGGCTCCATTGATTCCCGCCGTTATTGGCGGGATTGGCGCCCTCGGTGGTGCCGGCACAGGCGCGGCCCTGGCTCGGGCGGGCATAGGTCTTGGTACTGGTCTGCTTGGGTCCAAGCTGGGTGGCGGCGTTGGTGGGGCTAACCCGCAACTGAATCCCTACGAATCCGGTGCCATGGCCAACCTACAAAGTCTCATGGGCCAGTTGGGCCAGTATGGCCCTCAATTCATGTCACGCGCGGAGCAGGCCTATGGCCCGGCTCAGTCTTACTGGTCGCGTCTCCTTGCCGGGAACCGCCCTGCGGTCATGGGCGCCCTGGGTCCTGAGATAGAGGCGCTTACGGGGCAACAGCAGCAAGTCAGGCAAATACAGGGGGAGTTACAGCCGCGGGGCGGTCCCGGGGCGGCCTTCATGGCGCAGCTTCCCTACCAGACGGCGGGACAAATAGGCGCGCTGATGTCACAAGCCCGTGGGGGTGCGGCCACCAGTCTGGGGCAATTGGCCGGTACCGCTGGGCAACTGGGCCTTGGCGCTTTCAGGGAGCAGCAGGGGGCTGCCAGCGGGATATTGGACACGGTGCTGCGGCAGAAGTATCTGGATCTCTACCGTCGGCAGCAGGAGTTCGACCGGGCCAGAACCATCGGCAAGGGAATCTACGGCTTGTTGGGTGGACTGCCGGGTGGAGGCACCCCATCCGGGGAACCTCCGCTCAGCCCGAAGGAGTTTCCCGGCACAGGAGTTCCTACAGGCACGCCATTCCCCGGCGCTACGCCGCCGTTTCTCCCTGGTGGCACCGGCATACCGCCACTTGGCGGTTTCCCATGGTGAGGTATTGACCTATGAGCGTCTTTGGTGTCCTCACGGGCATGGCCGAGGCCCATGCGGAGAAGCAGAAGACCCTGTTCGAGAAAGAGATGGAGCGCCGTCAGACGCTGGCCAACCTCTACCTGAAATTCGCCATGGATCCAGGCACCAGACCAGAGGCTATGGGACCCATGCTCCAGACTGGGCTTTCAATCATGGCTCACCCGCCGGATAAGAAGCTGCCACCCAAGTACGAGGACATCACACCGTTTCTGACAACCACGCTACCGGCGGGGAAACAGACGATATCCGCTCAGGAGACGCCAGGATTCCAGCCAGCCACGCCTACTGGTGGCGGTATGCCTGCGGTTCCACCGGTTCCTGGATTCAGTGGGATTGGTCCTCTGGCTCCCGGACAGTCGCGGGAAGATATTCCAGGCATCCCGGCATTGCCATCTCTACCTGGACCCGCCGCCCCAGCCATGCCAAGCGTGAGCCTGCCACCTCCCCCTCCACCTCCCGCCGTCCAAGTTTCTTCCCGCTACACCCCGGAGGAAATGTCAGAGATGGCAGCCGCGGCGGCAGAGGCCAAGATGGCGGCAGAGTACCCCTACAAAGCCGCGCTGGCTCGTGTGGAGCATCCGATACAGCCGCATGAGATAGGCCAGTACGGTCTCTATCTCCCAAGCACAGGCCAAACCATCTCTCCTCCCTCAGGCGTCTCACTTCCGATAGAGCAGCAGAGGTGGGAGGCGGCGGCCATCTCTGTGGCGCAGAAGGAAAAGGTTCCAGTGGACTGGTCTCGCCCGGTAGGTCCGCAACTGTCGCCGACACTCAAGCCCGCCGTCACCCAGGAGTACGAGCGGCTGACGAAGAAGCCGCCCGATGAAACCATGCAAGTGCTCCGGCAGATGCTGACCCAGAAGCATGAACTGGAGCTCGAGGACCTGAAGGCGCGGCGTGGGCCTGAGGCTGTCAATACTTGGGTGGATAAGCTCGACGCCAGCCAGGGCGGCGACCCGGACGACTGGTGGAACGTCCCGAACGAGATCCGCACACAGGTGAAGGTGCGAGCGGCCCAACGTGGCGTGGCGGTCCCGACGCGCAAGCTTCCGACAGAGATGAAAAACAAGGAAGAGTCTGCGGACATGGCGCTGTCAGCAATTGACGCGCTTTCCGCACTGGCTGAGGCCAACCCGAACCTGATCGGACCAGTCTTTGGAAGGATAGGATTAACAGAGCAGGCATTCGGGGCGTCCTTCCGTGATCCGAGGGAAGCCCAGATAGCGCAGGAGATGCGCACCCGGATGGTCTACCTTCTGGGTCTTGAATCCAAAGCCCTCTTCGGCGGCAGAACGGCGCATCAGTTGGTGGAGAAGCTTGAGAAGGGAAGTGCCGGCCCGACACAGGATCTCAACTTGCTAAGAGGCAGCATCACAGGGATGCGCTGGCACGCGAACAACGTGAAGCGCGAGGGGGCGGCATACCGGTTTGGCGGGATGCAGACACCTGCCGGCAGGGCGGCGGCGGAAAGGGTGGGAGGCCCGCCTGCAGCCGTAGTCGGTGGCATCGTGACAAGCGGTGGGAAGCGCTACCGGGTGGTCGCGGTCAACCCGGACGGTAGCGTGGACGTGGATCCCAAAGAGGTCAAGTGAGGGGATGCCTCAGACTCTGCGACTCAAGCCGGAAGAGATCACCACAACTGAGCCACCATCTCCAGCTTCTAATACGATACGGCTCAAGCCGGGTGACATTTCCGGTGTGGAGCCGCCGCCATTCAGCCCGCCACCGGATCTGCCACGCAAGTGGTGGCAGCTCCCACAACCGGGACCAACATGGAAAGAGATAGGTGCTGAGTCGCCTCCGGGGCCGGATCAGGCCTATGGCCAGGAACTGATTGGCGCGGGCAAGTCCGCTCTCGGCACCGCCTACCAAGCTGCCCGCCTTCCTCTCGCTGCCATGGCACGTCCTTGGGCCCGTGCTGCGGGGAAAGAGTCGCCCTCACTGATTGGCCAGACTCCTGAACCTTTGCGTCCCACCGATGACGCTCAGATGATCGGGACCGCCTTTGAGCGCATTGCCGAAACCTTGGTCGCTCCAGAACTGTGGGGTGCCAGGCTGGGTGTCATTGTCCCAGCAATTCAAAACATGGCATCGCAAGCCGGTGTGAATTGGCTTCAGGGAGGAACTAAAGAAGAGGTCGCGCTCGCGACGGCTCTTGGCGCGTTGCCATCCGGTGTGGGTGTGGTGACGCGGAGGACTGGAGATTGGATTCGCGCCTGGAAACCAGAAACAGTGACAAAGCTGGTGGAACGTATCGGGAAAGTCCTGCCGTATCTTGGTGCCGCCTACGGGCACCACATGGGAGAGACGGGGGGCGCCGTACTGGGTTACGCGACCGGCCATGCCGGCAGGGAACTGGGCGAGTGGATTGCGGGTAAGTTGGCTGGCCGTCTTGGCACCACAAGCCGCCTGCCTGGTGCGGCTGGTTACACTGCTCCATGGCTCAAGCCGCCGGGAGTGCCGGGAGTGACGACGGAAGAGGCGGTGAGACTTCTCCCTGGGCTGGCGCAACCGGAGATGCAGGTGCCCAGTGGAGAGCAACAGGCGCCTACGGGAAAGGTTGTGATTCGCCGTCCTGGTCAAAAGCCCGAGACGGTGGATGTGTACGTTGATGCTGAGGGAAGAGTAAGACTTGGCGGGGGACAGGGGGAGACGGTCCCCCGCCAATAAGGCTCAAGGCACAAGATGGCAGAAACCACCCACATCACATATCATCCTGTATAAACTTCCGTCTGGACGCTCAAATGTTCTTGGTGTTGGATAGGTCATGGGTGTGGTTATGGAGTTAGATGAGATACCCAGACAACATCCAGCAGCTAGGCCCCGGTCGATTATTTCTGCCGTCGATGCGGATAGAGCCTTCCAGTAGCTGGCATCCGGGTAGATTGAAAAGGATGGTTCTCTGGTTGTATAGGTCGTGCCAACGACGAAGTCACGGCCTATAAACCCAATGGAAAACGAGTCGTTGGCAGACTGGCGCGTGGTGATATGGTAGTCCAGGTTGCCGAGGAAGCCGTTGGACCAAGTCGTCAAGTCTTGAGTATAACCAGTTGCAGAAAGGGCCATCACAGCCAGTGTCAGAAGCAGTAAGGTTCTTGTCATTTGTGTTTCTCCTTTTTGGAATCATCCACGATAAGTCCATGGTCATCGAGTATCCCGCGATGAAGTCCGAAGCTCTTGTGCCACTGCCACATGTTATTTGCCGTCTCACCGCGCCATATGTCGGTCTTGGTACGGTCTTGGTAATGGTCGCCGACGCGACCAACCACGAAGTCTCCCCCGGGAGTTTTTGCAATGTAGCGTTTCATGAAAGTGAGACTGTAAGATTTGTGTTGCCTGTGAGTCAATAGTCCAGATGAGCTAGCCCTTTGCGCTAGCCAGTGGTTACTCTGTGAACGGAAACTCGCCTTTTGACCCCTACTACTACGATCCGACAGAGGTGCGTCGCCGACTGGCCGAATTGGCAGGCACACCACTCCTTCCCGAACTGCCTTCCCCTCGGCAGTACGATGTGGGTATCGGCCCCGGTCAGATGACTCCTACGGAGATAGGTGTCAGATCCTTCATGGACCAACTCACGGGCAGGAGTTACAACTTGGCAAGGCCGCTGACTTCCCCCACCAACTTGGCCATCCTGGGCGGCACGGCTGTGGCTCCAGAACTGGCACCCTTCGCCTCCCGCGCCTTTGGACTTGGGATGGGTACGGTCGGGCTTCATGAGGCTGAGTCAGGGAAGTACCCAGAGGCGGCCACATCTTTGGGTTTAGGTCTGATGGGACTAGCTGGACCCAGCCTTCGTTCCGGCCAGCGTGTTGACTTACGGACAACACAAATGTTACCATACGGATCAGAGGTACCTTATGCCGAAAGACCCGCGGGAATTGTCAGAGAACCGGAACCCACAGGAGCGCCCGGCGGTGGTCCAGTACCCGCTCGAGGAGTGCCATATCTGGCACGACCTCGATCCGGAGTGTCTCTGCTCGGCCTGTCGATCCGCCGCGACCTCGCCAACCGCGACTGGGTTGACCTCCGGGGAAAACAAGTAAACACTTCTGAAGACATTGCCGCCGCCGCGCAGACTTTCCGTAGTCCGCAGTTTGAGACTTTCCATGTTCTCTATGTCAATAAGAATGGACAGATAGCAGGGCATGAGGCGCTGACGAGCAGGCTTCCCGCTGGTGTGGCGCCGTTCGCTGAGGGTCAATCTGCGCGTTTTGCGTATGGGATAAACAGCCGCGCTAAACGTCTCGAGGCTAGCGACGTGTGGCTGCTTCACAATCATCCTAGTGGGCGTACCATACCATCACGGGAAGACGTTTCCATAACACGGTCATTGGCAGGACGTGTGCCCAGATTGAGAGGACAGCTCATCATCAATGATGTGTCATATGGCGAGATTTCACCAACGGGTAGTGTTTATCAAAGGAGCTTGCCGGAAGCGGCTAGGGTTACTACTGGTCTTGGTGAAGCGGAAGTACCGCATCCGGAACTTGGTCGTACCATCATGAGTAGCCTCGACGTGGCTTCGGTCGGGCGGATTCTGAAAACACCAGAGAATATGGTAAGTCTGGTCTACCGTAGCTCGGATGGTGCTGTGCGTGCTATCGAGTCTGTTCCGGTGAACCTCTATCTCAAGTCGGATGATATGGCCGATTGGATACGCGGCCGGCAACGTGAGTACGGTGCTTCGATGGCTTTATCCTATTATGACTCGACAGGGCGCTTTGCTCCTGAGGTTACTGAAGCCGGACTGAAATTGATACGCACTCGCGCGATACGAGACGGCATACTCGGTTCAGAAGGCGGTCAAACTAGGTCTCTGGAGGACTTTGCGGGTGTGACGAGAGAGCCGGAACAGTGGCCGAAGAGTATCCGTATACGTGAACCGGAAGAGCCACTACAGTCCCGTCTTGTTTCGCCTTTCTACAGTCAATTAGAGCGTGTGATTGAGGCCAAGATGCCCAATGTCACCACGGTAGACCAGCTCCAGGGGATACTGAAGGACCCGAGGATTAAAGGGACAGAGCTTGAGGCAACAGGCCTTCAGCGGTGGCTGGACACATTTAAGGGAAGCACCAAGAAGATCACGAAGGACGAGGTGAGAAGGCAACTGGCGCTGGGGAAGGTGGAACTGAAGGACGTGACATACGCGGAGGAAGACCCGGCCGTCATGGCGAAAAGAAGTACTCTTGACGCCCAGATCAAGTCCACGCAGAGCGAGTTAAACGATGTCTACTACTACGACCGTGACGCGAAGGACTGGCTGCAACGAGTCGAGAAGTTGAACAAACAACTGGAGGATCTGAGCTATGCGCGGGCCGAGATACCGGAGCCACCAGAGGAACCGAAATTCGGCAGGCAGAAACTCCAGCTTGAGGGTGGGACCAACTACCGGGAAAAGCTCCTGGTGATGCCGGGAGGGGAGAAGGTCATCGACTGGAGGGTCACTGGTCCAGGCGGTCGCGTCAGAACCTTCCCCACCGAGGCTGAGGCACGCATTTACACCAATCAGTGGTACGGGCGTCCCGATCCGCCCTTGGTTACTATTGAAAGGGTTACGAGGCGGGAGCCCTATGTGGAACCGCATTTTAATGTGGAAGGCGTGGTGGCTCATGGCCGCTTCACCGACCGGACCACCACTGCGGGAGAGCCGATGCTCTTCGGGGAAGAGCTCCAGTCTCAGGCAGCTCTGGACGTGCGCAAGGCCAGAGAAGCAGGCGAGCTATCCCCATGGAAGGGGTTTCCCTTTGAGAAGAACTGGCATGAACTGATGTTGTGGCGTGCGCTCAGGATGGCCGCGGAGGAGGGGAAGACCAGGTTTGGGTGGACCACTGGGGAGCAGCAGATAGAGAGGTACAATCTCGGCAGACATATCGACAGTCTCAGTGTGGCTCAGAGTCCGCAGGGTCACTTTATTCTCGACATGAGAGGCGGGCGTTTACCCGGAGGTTATCAAGTCACTACCGTATCGCCTGAGCAACTGCCCGACTATGTGGGAACTGAACTGGCGCAAAAGATCAAAGCTGAAGTTGAGCCAGGAGGCAAGTTCAAGGACTATTCAGGCTTAGACCTTCGTGTGGGTGGCGAGGGCAAGCGGCAGCTTTACGACCAGATGCTGACCCAGGCGGCTAACCGGATAGGCAAGCGGTACGGGGCGAAGGTGGAAGACGTGACGATGCCCACCAACGTGCCACAGATAGTCCAGACGGGGAACACATGGATCGTCAAAAGCACCATCACAGGCCAGCCGCTGTACGAAGGGGCCACAAGGCAAGCGGCCATGGATTTCATCAATGAGATGCAGGAGCTTGGGTCTGTGGCTAAAGGTGAAGGTCTAACCACGGTCCACAGCATCCCGATTACTCCTGACTTGTATCAGGCTCTCATGGGCGAAGGCCGGCCCCTCTTCCAGTCCCCTCTCCCCTTCCTTGCGGGTGGCGCCGGGGCTGCTCTCGCGGGAGCCGCAGCGGCACAGAAGGGGAAGGCCCAAGACGCAGACTACGAATATGACCGAGCCACAGGCAAAGTCAGGCGGGTGAAGTGACAAACGGCATCGGCATCAAGCGAGTCAAGCTGCCTGACGGCACGGTATACGAGTTCCACGGGGATTTTACGAACGCTCACCTTGAGGATGCGATGCGGCAACTCGAGGGGGGACCGCCACCGGTGCCGGAATCATCTGTCTTAGGCCGTATCCCTTATGAAGCAGGCCAAGCCGTGCGTGGCGCCGCCGAGGCTTATGGCATCCTGCCGCCTCCCGGGGCGCCGCCCGTAGGATCGCGTCTCATGCCGGATCCAAACGCTCCCATGCCTCTGACTCAAATGTACGGTGCGGGGAGGCAATTGACCGAAGCCGGACTCGGTGAACTCGGCCCCGCGGTCATGTCAGAAGATCCTCAGGCCGTGCGTCGTGCCGCCATGATGACCACGCTCGGGACCGTTCCGATGGCCGGGCCGGGCATATGGTCGGGTCTCCAGATGATTCAGACCGGTGAGCCGGGGCGCGGTCTCGGGACCATGTTGCCCTGGGTCATGGGCATCGGCGGGAAGCGCCCGCCACGAATCACGGAGCACATGCCTCCGCCGCCTGGTACTGTTCCCTCTTACCTGGCATCCGCCTTCCCGCCTGGTAGGACTTTGCCTCTCCTCAACAAACTCATTCAACGTGTCCCGGACGTAGGCGCATTGAAGAACGTCCGCACCGTGTTAGAGGACGCTGCCGGGAAGCTGGTGGTAGGCAAAATCACTTTTCAGGACTGGATGGACCGCGTCCAGGTGAACATGACGCCTGCTGAGATCGAGGTGGGCCGCAGGTGGTATTCGGATCTGCACAAGCTCTTTGCCGCGCACTTCGGGGAGGCGAATGCGGACAAGGAACTGATTGCCTGGGGACTCAGTCAGCAAAAGACTTCTCCGTCCGCCGGCATGGGGAATGTGCTCAAGGCCAAGGATATCATTGCGGCCGGTTCTGCGCCCTGGCCTGGTCCTTACCCTGTCCCGGGCGGAAGTCTGCCGCAAGCCGGGCTGAGCGAGGAGGCGCTTCTGGCGTGGCTGCGCGGTCAGGTGCCCGAAGCTGGCATCGGCCAGAAGCTGGTGGATTTTTCTGACAACACGCAAGGCAGGGTGACACGCACTCTCTATGGGGATGACCCAAGAGCGGGAGCTCCAGTCACGGTAGATACTCACACCTTCCGGGACGCGGGCGGCATCGACCAGACGCTGCTCGACTACCTCAAGGAGCGCTTCGGGCCGCAAGTCACCAGAGGTCTGCGCCGTGACACTGCCGGACCGATCTCACCGACTCAGTACGAGAACGCGACAAAGTTCTTCAATGACTTGACAGCACACTTGAACCAAGTGGGTTTCGCTGGAGGCAATTGGAAGTCGCCGGCCGAAGCTCAAGCGGTGGGCTGGATGACGATGCAGAAAGCCATCGGGCGCACTCCGGAGACGCCGGCAGACATCTTCAACAAGAACTACCGCACGATTTCCTATGAGTTAAGCTATGCAGCCGGCTCGCCTTACGAGAAGACTTTCGGCCCGATGTACAAGCTGCCTTATGACACGGCACAGCAGATAACAAGGTATGTGGACGACCGGGTCGCCTCGGAGTTTCTGGCTCATGAATTCGGCTCTCAAGGCGTTCAGGTGGAAAACCTTCACCGTGGCGGGACGTATCTCGATTACCCGGTGGCCCCGTCGATCCAGCGGAAAGTGATGGCCTCGCCTGAAACGGTGGCGCAGATACGCGATTCACTGGCCTATTTGTATCAGCAGGACGAAGCCTACAGTTTCCGTTTCGACGTGGGAAAAGATTCTGCCAACGTCAATGGCATCCGTGCTGTGGGTGACCCGAGGTTTGCCGATCGGGTGTTTCTGGACAGTTTCTGGAAAGCGTTCCGCGAAGAGTTAGAACCGCGAGCGCCTCATCTTCTGAAAGAAGACATCCAGTTCTCTGGCATGCTGTGGCGTGGCGGACCCACCGGTACGGTCAGGCGTGAGCCGAATCCCAAGCTTCTGAGCGGCGCCGCACCCATCGAGCATCCCGAGCAAGGTCCAGGCCTTTTC
>Ga0209378_1000097_pt1 | contig 56209 bp, 67 predicted proteins | sample GraSoiAngelo_156_FD_186170 | JGI IMG/M metagenome (GOLD analysis project Ga0209378, IMG submission 186170) | Grasslands soil microbial communities from the Angelo Coastal Reserve, California, USA - 14_1009_13_40cm (SPAdes) (version 2) | ecosystem: Environmental > Terrestrial > Soil > Grasslands ...
GGCGCCTTCGTCGGGCCGCTCATCGGCGGGCCGATCGTGGACCGGTTCGGGTTCCCCACACTGATCGCCGCGGACGCGCTGGCCGTTGCGGGCGTGGTCGCGCTCCTCTCCTTCGGATACGGCGACGGCTTCGTCCCGAGGGCATCCAGCGGCTCGCTGCTCCGGATGGCCGGCGACGGCATCATGCTCATCGCGCGATCGCCGCGGCTCCGTACGCTCTTCCCCGCCCTCTTTCTCTTGTTCGCGGGATGGATGCTTGCGTACATCTACGTGCCGCTCGTCGTCGCGCGGCTGTACTCGGGATCGGATCCGGCGACGGCGGTCGGGATCGTCCTCGGGGCTGGCGGTCTTGGGGTCTTCGTCGCGTCACCGGCCATCGGCGCGATCGCGGACCGCTTCGGCCGCTCGCGGACGCTCTTCGCCGGCTGCGCGGCCCTCGCGGCCATCTGGCTGCTGCCGTACTTCGGACGCGACCTGGTGACCTTCACCGTCGCGTGGGCGATCGTGAATGGCCTCGCGGCCGGGCTCTTCAGCGTGTCGTTCACCTTGCTGTCGGCATCGACCGGCGACGCGACGCGCGGCCGGGTGATGACCTTCTCCTATCTCCCGGCGAACATGGGATTCGTCATCGGCCCGGGCATCGGCAGCGTGATCGCATCGGTCGACGTGTTCCTGGTCTTCCCGGCGGCCGCCGCGCTTACGGCTATCGGACTTGCGGCGGTCGTGTTCGCGTGGCGCCAGCCGGTGCTCGTCGAGGCATGATCCGCCCCGCACGCGGCGGTTGTGGACCTTCATCGTCGACCTGATCGACCGCATCCTCGCGGCGAGGCACAAGCGAGCCGCGCGAGTCTGGTTCGACGGCCGACAGCCCCGGGCACGGGTGCGGGTCAGGGGCGCCGAGGCTCATAGGCGCGCCAGGCCTCGATGCCGTGCGCCGTCGAGGGCCACGCGAGCTCCTCGAGCGGCGGGACTTTCTCCTTCGCGAAGAACGCGGCCTCCGACGCCTCGTCGGGGGCGACCCGCAGATCGCCGGAGAGGATGTGCGCGCGGTAGATGACGACGAGCAGCGGGAATCCCGCACGTCCCCATGTCGCGAGGAGCCCGTCGATCGCGACGTCGAACCCGGTTTCCTCGGCGGTCTCGCGTCGCGCGGCGTCCTCGGGCGTCTCGTCGTTCTCCACGAGCCCGCCGGGAAGGGCCCAGTGTCCGTCGCGCGGGCCGTAGTTCAGGCGGACGAGGAGCACGCCGCCGTCACGCTCGACCACGGTGTTCGCGCCGATCTGGACGTGCATGAAGTCCGCGAAGCCGCACACCGGGCAAGCCGGCCGATCGCGCCCGTCGATCCGCGTCGGGACGAGCAGCGTGCCGTCGCGCGGGCAGTAGCGGAAGGGCACGCGGCCATCCGTGCCGGGACCCGGGAACCTCGCCCCGCTGACCGGCCCGGTCCTCACTCAGATCCTTTGCTACCGCTCGTCGCTCAGCTCCCCTTAGCCAAGCGATCCTTCAGGTAGTCGATCGCGTCGTTCGGCGACGGGTCCGCGCCGTTCAGGAGCGCCACATAGAAGGAGACGTAGTCGGTGAAGAGGACCATCTGCAGGACCTCGCTCAGCATGTTCCGTCCAACGAACTGCAGGGTGCGATGCGGGATCCGCGCGCGGTCGAGCAGCTCGCGCGTGACCTCGAAGCGCAGCTTGTGACGCGGATTGTCGCGCTCGCTCCGCAGGAAGAGAACGGTGATCGCCTCTTCGGCGATCGGCGGATGGGGGAAGCCGACCACGGCGTTGTGGTTGAGCTCGCTCATCACGTCGAACGCCGACCAGTTCTTGGCGTTCTCGTTCCACTGACCCTTGACGCGCCGGGCCATCACCCCCATCACGCCGGCGCCATACGCGAACGGAATGCGCCCGAAGAGCTCGATCGCGAGCTTCTTCGCTTCATTCGTCTTCGCCCCTTCGTGCACGCGCTCGTCGAGCCTCACGAGATCGCCGAGTGCGGCCTCGATGTCATCCCCGAGATCACGCACGAAGCCCAGTCGCGACAGCGCGCCAAGCACGAGGCCGAGGGAATATCCGAGCGTGGCGCGCGGCCTCGCCTTGTAGCTGAAGGTGATCACCGGGTAGTTGGAGGCGCGCGCCAGCTCCGCGAGCTTTCCGCCGGTCGTGAGCGCCAGGACCTTCGCGCCGCGCTTGCGGGCTTCCTCGAAGCTCGAGAGCGTCTCCTCGGTGTTCCCGGAGTAGCTCGACGCGATCACGAGCGAGTCGCGGCCGACGTACGCCGGAAGCCCGTAGTCGCGGTGGACGCTCATGGGCATCTTGAGCTCGTCGGCGAGGAGCGCTGCGGCGAGGTCGCCACCGATCGCCGAGCCGCCCATCCCGGCGACGGTGATCGAGCGCACGTCGCCATACGCCGGCGGCAGCGTCGCCCGGCTCGCGATGCTCCAGGCATCGCGGGTCTGCTTGCCGAGCTCTTTGATGCGGCCGAGCATGTCTTCGGGGTCGCCGGCGCGGATCCGCTCCACCGATTCGATCGCCGACGTGTCCACCGTCTGTGCTACCGCCATCTCTACGCTCCTCTCACCATCGCTTCGCCCGCGTCGACGAGCGGGCTGAGCTCACGCTCTTCCTTCGTCTCCGCGTACACGCGTACGAGCGGCTCCGTCCCCGACAATCGAACGAGCAGCCAGGAGCCGTCGTCGAGGAAGAACTTCGCGCCATCCTTCGTGTCAAGCTGCACGATCCTGACCACCGGATGACCGCCGAGCTTCTCGGGCGCGGCCGATCGCAACGCCGACATGATCCGCAGCTTCTCCTTCTCGTACGACGCCGCGTCGAAGTGCAGGTCGCGCCGCATGTAGTGCGACGGACCGACCATCCGCATGAGCTCCGCGATGAGCGCCGAGGGAGTCTTTCTTGTCTTGAGCATGAAGTCCAGGAAGAAGAGATCGGCCACGATGCCGTCGCGCTCGGGTAGATGCATCGCGAAACCGAAGCCGCCAGACTCTTCCCCGCCCATCATCGCGCCCGTCTCCTGCATCTTCGGGCCGATGTACTTGAAGCCGACCGGCACCTCGTAGACCTCGACACCGTACTTGGTGCCGAGACGGTCGATCATTGAGGTCATGTTCACGGTCTTCACGACCGGCTTGCGGAGGCCGCGGATCTCGAGCAGATACCACATGAGGAGCGCGTAAAGGGTCAGCGTCGTGACGAAGTTCCCTTTCTCATCGGCGAGGCCCGCACGGTCGGCGTCCCCGTCGACCGCGAGACCGACGTCGGCACGTTCCGCCGGGATCCGCCGCAAGAACTCGTCGATGTTCGGCGGGATCGGTTCGGGGTTCACGCCGCCGAAATAGGGGTTCCGCTCGGCGTGTAGCTCGACGACCTTCGTCGTGCCCCCGCCGATGAGCTTCGGGAAATACCCGCTCGCGCTCCCGAAGAGCGTCTCGCAGACAACGGTGTAGCCCGCGGAGCGGAATGCGTCGAGATCGAAGAGCTCGGCGACGTGCGCAAGGTAGTCGGGCGCCGGATCGAAGAGCTCGACCCGTCCCTTCTTCTTCGCGTCATCGAACGGCATTCGGCGGACCTTCTCCGGGTGGTTCTCGAGCGGATGGATCACCGCCTCGAGCTCCTTGAGCATCGCCGGCGACGCTGCCGCACCGGTCTCCGCCTTGACCTTGAAGCCGTTGTCGGTCCAGGGGTTGTGGCTCGCGGTGATGACGATCCCGGCTTTCGCCTTTCGGCGCATCGTCGCCCACGAAAAGGACTGGGTCGGCGCGGCCGCGGTCGACAGGTGCACGTTCACCTCATGCGCCGCGACCACCTCGGCCGCCGCGGCGGCGAAGTGTTCGGAGGCGAAGCGGCGGTCGTAGCCGATGACCACCCCGCGATCCGCACCGCCGCTCCGCACCACCCACTCGGCGACCGATTGAGCGCATACGCGAACGGCGTCGAACGTGTATTCGTCGGCTATGCGCGCACGCCAGCCGTCGGTCCCGAAGACTATGTTCAACGGGTGCCGGGGGCCGGGGGGCAGAGCCCCCCGAGTTCTTGGCCCGCAGGTCTTTTGATGGCCGCCCTCCAATAGTCGAGGGTATCGCGAAGTGACTGGACCAGGCTGATCCGCGGCGACCAACCGGTCCGTTGGCGGAAGCGCGTCACGTCCAGCGCTAGCCGTGTCGGATCGCCGCCGCGGACGCGTTCGGGGTCGAGCTGGGCACGCACTGGGATGCGCGCCAGGCCGATCAGCGTGTCGAGGATCTCGGCGATCGCTACGCTCATGCCGCTTCCGACGTTGAACGTGCCGCTCTCGTTCAGTGCGAGCGCCACCCCGTAGGCACGCGCCATATCGCGGACGTCGACGAAGTCCCGCTCGGCGTCGAGCCGCCCATGGTGAACGACGGGTTCGGCGAGACCGACCTCGGCCTCGGCGATCTGCTTCGCGAACGCCGATGCCGCGAGGCCCGGGTGCTGCCGGGGCCCGTTCTGGTTCGCGGGGCGGAGGATCACCGTAGGCGCGCCACGGCGCGCGCCGAACTCTCGCGTGAGCGCTTCCGCGGCGAGCTTGGTCGCGGCATAGACGTTCGCCGGGCGGAGGGGCGCATCCTCGGCGACCGGGATCCGCTCGGGCGCGCCGTAGACGTCGGCGCTCGATGCGATCACGAGGCGTGCCTTCGGCAGCTCGTCAAGAGCGGTAAGGAGCGCGGAGATGCCCAAGACGTTGAGCCGGACGGCCGCGATTGGATCGGCGCTGGCGAGCGTCGGCACGGCCTGTCCCGCGAGATGCACCACGGCCTCGGGAAGCGACGCCGCGAGCGCCGATCGCACGTCTTCGAGACGCGTGATGTCGCCCGCGTGGATGCTTACGCGACCTCTGATCGCGGCAAGATTGGGGAACGGCGGATCCTCGTGCGCGAGACCGTGGATCTCGTGACCGCTCGCGACGAGGTGTTCGGCGAGATGGCTGCCCGCGAAGCCGGTGATGCCGGTGATGAGAACGCGCGGCATCGGCGCAGAGTGCCACGTATCGTTCCGGGATGCCGCGTTCCGTCGTTACGCCGCTCGCAGCCTTCGGTGTCGCGGTCGCGTGGAGCGGCGGGTGGATCGCGGGCAAGCTCGGGGTCACGAGCGCGCCACCGCTCGAGTTCTCGGCGGTGCGATTCGTCATCGCGACGGTCACGCTCGCGGCGATCGCGATCTTCACCCGCACGGGGATCGGATCGAGCGGCCTGGTGCCGATCGTCCTATCGGCGATCTTCGGCTACCTCGGGTACAACGCGCTCGTCTTCGTCGGGCTGACGATGGCGCCGGCGTCCGACGCGGCGCTCATCGTGCCGACGACGATCCCCGTCCTCACCGCGGTCGCGGCGTCGTTCTTCGGCGAGCGCCTGAGCTCGACGAAGATCGCGGGCTTTGTCCTTGCATCCATAGGCGCGGCACTCGTGATCGCCGCCGGACAGAACGGCGGTGACCTTTCAGGACGGCGGCTCCTCGGCGACGTGCTGATGCTCGCGGGGGCCGTGTGCTGGGCTATCTACACCGCGCTCGGCACCATAACGCTCCGCACGCGATCGCCGCTTGCGGTGGTGACCATCGCGACGCCGATTGGCGCTCTCTTACTCCTGCCTTTCGGCTTCTTCGAGCAAAGCTACCGCGACCTTGGCAGCTGGAACACGGGCGTGTGGATCGACGCGCTCTATCTCGCCCTCGTCGTAACCGTCGGCAGCTTCACGCTCTTCTACTGGGTCGTGCGTCGCGTCGGTGCGGGGATCGCCGCGATGTCCTCGTACTTCGTCCCGATCTTGACGCTCGCGATGGCGGTCGTCTTCCTCGGCGACCGGCCCCAGCCGCTGCAGCTTGTGGGCGGTGTCGTCATCCTCGCGGGCGTTCGCGTCGCGACGCTGCGGATGGCGGAGGGACCGCCGCTCCCGGAGGGCGCGGCCTGAGGCACCGTTCGCTGGCAAGCGGACGAGCGGCTCGCTCGCCCGATCGGCGATACGCTCCCGACCATGAAGGATCAAACCTCGCCGGAAGAGTTCGGACTCCTCTTCAAGCGCTTTCTCGACGACATCGTCAACCGGGCCGAGGTGCCCGAAGGGCCGCTTCTCAAGAGGCTTCGCGAGCACCTCGGGGGCGAGCCGATGCGCATGCCGGTGATCTCGGAGGAGTTCGAGCGTTTTCAGCAGCCGAATCTGCAGGTCGCGATGGACGCGTACCTCGAACGTCCTGGCAACAGCGCCGAGCTCATCGGCCTCGCAGCAGAGAACAAACGGAACTGGGGTCTCGGTCTTTCAGACTTCGTGAACCGCGGGACCTCCCCATACAGCCTCCGTCTGGCCGAGGGCCCCGTCGACTGGGTCAATTTCCACCTCGACGGCGATCGCGTCCTTCCCGTCGTGCAGTTTGGCCTCTATCTCATGAAGGCCGACGGTGTGCCTCTCGTCGCGTTCGTTTCCGGGCCGAACGAGAACATGGGGCCGACGCGCGCCCGCGCACGTGTCGAGGTGATGGCAGCGGAGCGCGCGAACGCGCAGCGGTTCCTCGCCGACATCACCAAGCTCATGGGGGAGCGCAACGTGTATCGCGGAAAGATCGTCTCGCTCGGCCCGCAACAGTTCGGCTTCGGGCCTCAGACCATCATCACCTTCCACCGGTTGCCAGCGGTCGCCCGTGACGACGTGATTCTCCCGAGCGGCATCCTCGAGCGCATCGACAGGCACGCGATCGCCTTCAGCGAACACGCCGAGCGCCTCATCGCGGCCGGCCGCCCGATCAAACGCGGCCTGTTGCTCTACGGGTCGCCTGGCACCGGTAAGACGTTGACGGTCATGTACCTCGCCGGTCGCATGAAGGGCCGGACCGTCCTGCTCACGACCGGGCGCGGCCTCGGGTTCATCGGCGCGGTCGCGCAGATGGCGCGCGTCCTCGCGCCGAGCATGGTCGTTGTCGAGGACGTCGACCTCATCGCGCAAGAGCGCGGCATGCCCGGAATGCAGACGCAGCCCATGCTCTTCGAGTTGCTCAACGAGATGGACGGCCTGCGCGACGACGTCGACGTGCTCTTCGTCCTCACGACGAACCGGCCGGACATCCTCGAGCCCGCGCTCGCGGCGCGGCCCGGCCGCGTCGATCTCGCCGTTCCGCTGCCCCTCCCCGACGCCGACGCACGACGAAGGCTGTTCGCGCTCTACGGGCGTGGCCTTCGCCTAGAAGTCGCCGATCTCGACCGGTTCATCGCGAGGACCGAAGGCGCGAGCCCCGCCTACATCAAGGAGCTTCTTCGCAATGCCACGGTGTTCGGTGCGATCGACGGCGACGGTGCCGGTGCGGTCCGGGTCACCGACAAGCACCTCGACCAGGCGATGGACGAGCTCAGCGAGGGAGGCCGGCTCGCGGAGCGGATCGCGGGATTCGCGCGGCCGGGCGAAGAAGGACCTCCGGCGGGCGCGATGGGGCCGAGCGGCTTCCCGGCGCAAGTGCACGGCGGCACGAGCTGGCGCGCGGGCTAGGAGAAGACCGGGCGCGCGATCAAGAGGCCGTTCTCGCGATAGACAGGTAGCGCGAACGAGAAGCGATCCACCTCGAGCGCGAGCTCGGCATCGCGCCGCGGAAACCAATCCGGCCAGCCGCGCTCGGAGAGCCAGATCGGCTCAATGAAGCCTGGCCGGACCGGCTCGCCTCGGCCCAGCAACGTCTCGAGATAGGCCGCGCAGGCCTCATCCTCGTGCGTGGACAGCGCGCCCTTCTCGCCCATCGCCACCAGGGTGACGTCTTCGCCGACCGAGGCGACGTAGCGCGCCGTCGCCGCGGCGACAACGAAGCTCGCCAGCACGATGCTCGTCGCGGCGACGGCCGCGCACACGCCCTGCGTGCCCGCGCTCGTGCGCTGGACGACGCGCCGATCCGAGAGATCGAAGCCCAGGATGGCCGACGGCGAGTTGCCCGCGTCGAAGCCCGGGATCGGCTCTCCGCCGACCTCGCCGGTGAGGAACAGCTGCCCGTCCTGCGATTTGAGGGTGAACGCCTCTTCCGGCCGCTCAACGAGGATGATCTCGCGCGCGCCCGCGGCCACGCAGAACGCCGCGGTCGTAAACGCGCGGTAGACGTCGATGATCACGGCAGTGCCCGTCGCCGCGCGCGCACCAGCGACGAGGTTCGACCGCCGTACCTTCACAGCACCGTCGCCTTGAACGGCCGTCGGCCCGTCTGGAAGCGCTCGAGGGAAAGATCCGTGATGTCGATCGTCCGCGCGCGGCCGTCGAGCATCTCCTCGACCACGAGCTGCGCGGTCGCCGGTGCGTGCATGAACCCATGGCCGGAGAATCCTGCGGCGACATACAGGCCCGCGACCCCGGGGACGGCACCGACGATCGGGTGGTCGTCCGGCGTCATCTCGTAGTAGCAGGACCAGGAGTCGACGATATCCAGGTCGGCGAACGCGGGATGCCGCCACGCCGCGCGCGCGCGGACCCATGGCTCGAGCGACGCCGGGACCTCGAGCGGCGCGTAGTCGCCCGGATAGGCCAAGGGCGCGCTCGCGGGACCCTTCTCCTCCTTGCCATCGGCGGTCAGATTCGGCATCGCGAAGCGCTGGGCCTTGCCCTTCGGCCGGAAGTGGAAGCCCGACTCCCATTCGATTGTCATCGGTATGTTCGCGAGCTCGGGGATCGGGCCCGACTCCATGATCGAGCGGCGGTACGGCCAGATCGGGACCGCGACCGATGCGGTCGCGCAGAGCGCGGACGACCAGCACCCGCTGGCGACGACCACGCGCTCGGCGCGAACGTTCCCCGACCTTGTCCGCACGCCGGTCACCCGGTCGCCCTCACGCAGCAGCGACACGACCGCCTCGCCTTCGCGAAAGGCGACGCCGGCGAGCTGCGCTGATGCCGCGAAGCCCGCGAGCGCCACCAGGGGATCGCCGTAGCCATCGCGTTCGCAGAACCGGCCACCGGCGAGATCGTTCACGCGCATCCCCGGCACGAGCTCGGCGATCTCAACGCGGCCGACCATCTCGACTGGCACCTTGAGGCGCTCGTAGAGCGGGAGCGGCTCGCGCAGCTCGGCGACGCCCTCCTGGGTGTTCGCGATGAACAAGTAGCCGCGCTCGCGGAAGTCGTGCCGCGAGCCGGTGCGGTCTTCGAAGTTGTGCCAGAACGCCGTCGCGAGCTGCGACAGGCGGATGTCGAGCTCGTCGACGAACTGGTGTCTCATGCCGCCCAGTCCGCCCTTCGTCGTTCCCGACCCAAGGCGATCTCGCTCCAGCACGAGCACGTCGCGCTCGCCACGCTCGCCTAGGAAGAAGGCCGTCGCGACACCGACGATCCCGCCACCGACGACGATCGTCGACGCGCGCCTCGGCAGATCGGTCAGTCCGCCACCTCGTCGAAGCGGTACTTGGCGTCGGACTCGGAGATTCGCCCGAGCCGAGGCAGATCGTGCGTGAATCCCACGATCCAGCGCTCGTCGATCGCGCGTCGGAGGATGAGCCTCTTCGCCGCGAGCGTTTCCAGCGGGAAGAGGTCGAATGCGGAAATCCACGGAAGCGGCAGATGATGGCGGTCGGGCATGAAATCGCTCGAGAAAAAGAGCGTCTCGCCTCGGTCGCTCACGCGGACAGTCTGCGTGCCCCGCGTGTGCCCCTGGACGCGATCGAGCCGGACTCCGGGAATGATCTCTACCGATTCGTCGATCAGCTCGAGCTTCCCGACAGCTTCGAGCGGCGCGTAGTCATCGGGAAGATACGAGCCGCGCGTCCGCTCGTTGGCATGCATCGCGTCTTCCCACTCGAGGCGCTGGAACACGTAGCTCGCGCGCGGGAACGTGGGCACGATCTTCTCGCCGTCGCGGTACGTGTTTCCGCCCGAGTGATCGAAGTGCAGGTGCGTGTTGACCACGAGGGTGACCTGGGCCGGCCCGACCCCTCGTGCCTTCAGCTCGTCAAGGAGGCGGGGCGTCTCGATGCCAAAGATCTCGCGCTGCTTCACGGAGAGCTTTGAGCCGGCACCAGTCTCGACCACGACGACGTGGTCCGCATCTCGAATGAGCAAGGAATTCATGTCCATGGCGACGCGATTGCGCTCGTCGGCCGGCTTGACCTTCTCCCAGAGCGGCTTGGGGATGACGCCGAACATCGAGCCTCCGTCGGGCTTGAAGACGCCATCACTGAAGATGTCGACAGCGAAACGGCCGATCCGCACGAGGCGTCAGTATGGCGTCGATGGAGATCCGCGAGATGCAACCGACCGACGGCGATGAAGTGCGAGCGCTGTGGCAGGCGAGCGGCGTCCGTATTCGCCCCGGCGACGATGACGTATCGCTGGCGCGGCTTCTCTCGCACAACCCAGGGCTGTGTCTGGTGGGCTGCGAAGGCGACCGCATCGTCGCGACCGCGCTCGTTGGATTCGACGGACGTCGTGGGTGGCTGTATCACGTCGCAACGCACCCCGATATGCGGCGCCGCGGGATCGCTACAAGGATCGTGCGCGAGGTCGAGGAGCGTCTGCGCGCGCAGGGCTGCAAGAAGCTGAATCTCATCGTGTGGGACGGAGAGGAGGACGCGATGACCTTCTGGACGGCGATCGGCTACCGCAGGGAGCGCACCGTCGAGTTCGCGAAGCCGCTGGCCGACGAATGAGCCAGATCGGTCCGGTCCAGCGGCAATTCGGCCGCACGGCGGCCGCTTATGTCGACAGCGCGACGCATGCCCGGGGTGAGGATCTCGACCGCATCGTGGCGCTCGCTAGCGAGCACGGCGGCGAGCGGCTCGTCGACGTCGGTACCGGCGTGAGCCATACGCTCCGGCGGGTCGCCCCGTCGTTCGCGGCGGCGATCGGCGTCGACGCGACGTGGGAGATGCTCGAGGCCGGGCGGAGCGTCCTGGCGGGCGCGGGCGTCGCGCACGCGATCCTCGTCCAGGCGGATGCGACGGCGCTGCCGATCGCGTCGGGATCGACGGATGTCGTCACGTCGCGCCTCGCCGCGCACCACTTCGCCGATGCGGCCGCGGCATTCCGTGAGATCGGCCGGATCCTCCGCCCGGGCGGCCTCTTCGTGCTCGTCGACAACTTCGCCCCGGATGATCGCGCCCTCGGCGCGTTCATCAACGAGCTCGAAACGCTTCGCGATCCATCGCACGTTCGCAACCACACCGTCACGGCGTGGCGCGAGCTCATCGAGCGCGCGGGTCTCGAAACGACCGTGGACTCGGACATCGCGGTGACGAAGCTCACCACCGAGGACTGGCTCGAGCGCTCGCAGACACCGCCAGACCGCGCCGGGGAAGTGCGACGCAGGCTGCGGACGGCATCGCCGGCGGCGGTCGAGGCATTCCAGATCAGCTCGTCGACCTTCGCGGTTCGCAAGCTGATCCTTGTCGGTCGGAAGTGAGCCTCGACGAGCTTCCGACGGTCCGCGGCGTACCGAGCGTGACGGCAAAGCAGATGGCGGAGGTCGATCGCGTCACGATCGAAGAGATAGCGATCAGCGTCGATGCGCTCATGGAGAACGCGGCGCATCAGATCGCGAGGGCCGCGCGAGCGCTCGTCGGCCGAGTTGACGGAAAGCGGATCGTCGGACTCGTCGGACGAGGGAACAACGGGGGCGACGCCGCGGGTGCGCTTCGCCACCTCGCCGGCTGGGGTGCCGAGGTCCGGGCGGAGGTCGCCGCGTTCCCGGACGATGTCCGAGAAACGACGGCGCGGCAGTTGATCTCCCTCCTGCAGATCGGACCGTCGGTGGTCCGCTACGCGAATCCGGAGGCGCCGCGCGGTCCGTTGCCCAACGCTGACCTCGTGATCGACGGGCTGTTCGGTTACAGCGTCCGCGGCGCGCCGCGCGACCCGATCGCCGACCTCATCCGCGCCGCGAACTCGTCAGCAACTCCGATCCTCGCGGTCGACATCCCCTCGGGCCTTGACCCCGATACCGGGACCGGGACCGATGTCGCGATCCACGCCAAGGCGACGGTCACGCTGGCGCTTCCAAAGACCGGCCTCCTCGCGACCGGCGCGCGCGGCGCGGTGGGCGAACTGTTACTCGCCGACATCGGCATCCCGCATCTCGCGTTCGCCCGCGTGGGCATCGACACGCGGCGGCTCTTTGTCGACGGCGACCTCGTCCGGATCCGTCACTGAATAGCCACCTCGAACGGCAGCCGGTGGCACGATGGCTGCGGTCGCTCGCGCCGTGCGGCGGGCCGTGTGGCTTGCTCTTGTGGCGCTCGTTTTCGCGTTCCCAGCGCCTCCCACCCCGAGGGTGGCGCGTCCCATCGTCGTCGTCGCGGCCAACCAGTCCTTCAACTGGTCGGGCTACGTGCAGGGCCGCCTCGAGAAGAACGCGACCTTCCACTCCATCGCGGCGACCTGGAGGGTGCCGGTCGCCCGGCCGCACCGCGCGGGGGAGGCCGAGTACTCGTCGAGCTGGATCGGCATCGGCGGTGGCTGCCTCGACACCTCGTGCAAGCTGACCGACGTCACGCTGATACAGGCCGGCATCGGTCACGATGTCGATGCGTCGGGAAAAGCGGATTACTACGCCTGGTGGGAGGCGATCCCGGCGCCGCTCGTGCGCACGGATCTGAAGGTGCGCGCGGGAGACCGCGTTCTCGTCGAGATCGAAGAGGGCACGCCCGGGCTATGGACGATCCGCATTCGTAATCGTTCGACTGGCGAGACGTTCAGCCTCACGCTTCCCTACGCCTCCACGTACGGATCGGCCGAGTGGGTGATCGAGACACCGGTCGTGATCTCGGAGACCACCGGCGCGGTGACTGTCGGCCCCATGCCGGACCTGTCCGTGGTCCACTTCAATCACGCGACCGCCAACGGCAAACCGGCGGGCTTCGTGCCGGCGGAGCGCATGGAGCTGGTCGACTTTGACCTCACGCTCATCGCGACCCCGTCGCTGCCGGATCGCCAGGCCGATGGGTTCAACGACTGCACCTATCGGGTGATCTGTCCCGCTCCGAGAAGGAGTTGAGTGAGCGGCGGCTGGAGACCGGGACCGGCCACCAGCCGCCCGCCGGCGTGAACTTCACGATCATCAACGCATCACGACCGGCTGCCGATCGCCTTCATCGGCATCGCGCAGTATCTCCGCGCAGCGCTCGGCCAGCTCGCGGGCCATCGCCGAGTCGCAGCCCGACCGCGACGCCAGCAGCAGCGCGTTGAGGGCGTGCCGGTATAGCGATCGTTGTTGCGCGTGGTCGTAGCAAGCGCTCTCGCAGCATCTCCGACCGTCCATCGGTCTCCTCCCTTCGCCGCGATTCGCTCGGGACAACAAAAACGCCACGGGGAGGAGCCCGTGGCATCACAACGCCGTACGAACTTCGCTACAGCGTTACCCCGGACCAGCCTCCCGCGATGACGTGAGTGCGACGAACACGATGTACGCCATCGCTACCTCCATTTCTTCGCGCGCCGCGACGCGCGAAGCGCATGTGTACTCCCAATGCACCGCCAACGCAAGGGAGATCTCCACATTTCGTGCGGTCCGCATACTTCGCTTCCATGTCGCTCACCGGAAAGCGACTCGCGTTCATCGGGGGCGGGACGATGGCCGAGGCGATGATCCGAGGTCTCCTCGACCGCCACCTGGTGCCGCCGTCGCACGTGTTCGTGACCGGGCCGCGCCGCGAGCGGCGAGCCGAGCTGACCAAGACCTACAACGTGAAGGCCCTCGCCTCGAACGCGGAGGCGGCGAAGGATGCGCATGTCGTCGTTCTTTCCGTGAAGCCCCAGGTGCTCGCGACGGTCATGCGCGAGCTTCGCGGCAAGCTCGATGAGAAGCAGCTCGTCATCTCGATAGTCGCCGGCGCGACGCTGCGTTCGCTCCGCGATGGACTGGACCATGCCGTGATCGTCAGGGCGATGCCGAACACGCCCGCACAGGTGGGCATGGGCGTGACCGCGTGGTCCGCGACCACCGCAGTCGAACCGGACCAGCGCGACCTCGCGAAGGCGATCCTCGGCGCGCTCGGCGAGGAGCTCATGGTCGAGGACGAGAGCCTCGTCGACATGGCCACCGCGCTCTCCGGCACCGGCCCGACGTACGTGTTCCTGCTGATGGAAGCGCTCGTCGACGCCGGCGTACACCTCGGCTTCTCGCGCCGCGTCGCCGAAGAGCTGGTGCTGCGGACGGTCGAAGGCTCCGCTCTCTTCGCGCGAAAGAGCGGCCGGCATCTGGCCGAACTGCGGAACATGGTCACCTCGCCGGGCGGCACGAGCGCTGCGGCGATCTACCAGCTCGAGAAGGGCGCACTCCGCACCGTGCTGTCGAAGGCGGTCTACGCCGCGTACCAGCGAACGCGTGAGCTCGGCGCGGAAGCCGAGGGGCGGGGCGAGGAGCGGTCATGAGCAACGCGATCACCGCCGCCGTCCTGGTCGCGGCGATCGCCATGGGTCTGTGGCTCGTCGGCGTCGAGGCGAACCCGCGTTTCGACGACATGGGCATCCTCGCCGGCATCATCGTCCTGACTTCGGGAGCGCTGTCGGCGATCCGGCCGCGCGCGGCATTGATCATCGGCGCACTCGTCGGGCTGCCCATCCCGATCGTGGAAGCGATCCGCTTCGAGAATTACGCCGCGCTCGCCGCTCTCATGTTCGCGCTGGCCGGCGCGTTCGCGGGCGCGTACGTCGGGATCGTCGTGCGGCGGAGCATTCAGGTGGACGAGCGCATCGCGCGGGGGCCCGGCGGCTGAGCCACTGACTCAGCCCTGGAGCTGGTGGACCTCGAAGACCTCGCCGCCGCGCTGGATGTTGGCGTGCGCATCGACCGTCTTGAGCCAGTCATTCGCGGCGCCGCTCAAGGCCTCGAACGTCTTCGGCTCTTTGCTGCGCGGCCAAAGGAGCACGGTCCGCTCATGGGGCGCACCCTCGGAGAGGAAGCGTTCGAGGTCCTTCCGTGACGCGAGGACGACCCCCGCGCCGGTAGATGCCCCACCCGGCGCGAGTCGGACGACCCGCGGAGACCAGCCGGTGAGCCATGTCGGAGTGGCTCCGTCGTAGCCGACGACCGCGATGAGCGGCTTCGGCCCGAAATCCCAGAGCCACCCGGCCGTCTCGGCGAGGACCTCCGGATCCGCGAGCGGACGCCAGGAGGCGTCAGCGGGAGGGAGCTCCAGCACGAACCGGTCGTATGCGACCTGGCTCACCTGCATATTCAACGTATGGGTTAGCAGGGAAGCGGGCCGCGGGACAAGTCCCCGGACTAGAGGAGAGCGTCCCAGTACAAAAGTACCGGCGGATCTCACGCCGAGCGGCGGAGGCGTGGATCGAGCGCATCGCGGAGCGCATCGCCGAGGAAGTTGAAGGCGAAGACCGCGGTGAAAATGGCGACGCCGGGGCCGACGCTCATCCACCACTTGAGATTGGGCAGATACCGCTGGGAGTAGTTCACGTCCTGGCCCCAGGAAGGGTACGGCGGCTGCGGACCGAGGCCGAGGAAGGAGAGCGCGGCTTCGGCCAGGATCGCGAAGGCCGTGGACAGTGTCGCCTGCACGATGAGCGCATTGACCACGTTCGGGAAGATGTGGCGGAGGACGATGCGGATTGTCGGGGCTCCGATCGTGCGGGCGGCGACGATGAATTCGCGCGCGCGTACTGCGAGGACTTGTCCGCGAGTGAGCCTTGCATAGGCGGGCACCGCGACGATCCCGATGGCGATCATCGCGTTCTGTATCTGGGGACCGAGTGCGGCCGTGATTGCGATCGCGAGCACCAGCGCGGGGAAAGCGAGGAGCGCGTCCACGGCGCGCATGGCGATGAGATCGAACGTCCCGCCCAGATAGCCCGCCGCAAGTCCGAGGCTCACGCCGACCAGGAAGCCGATGCTCACCGAGATCAGGCCGACGGAGAGCGAGACGCGGCTGCCCCACATAACGCGCGAGAGGACATCGCGCCCGAGATCGTCGGTCCCGAGGAGGTGGGCGCCGCCCGGAGGCAGCAGCGAGTCCGTCACGTTCACCTTGATCGGGTCGTACGGGGAGATGAACGGGGCGAAGGCGGCGATGAACAGCCATGCCAGCACGAGGGCGCCGCCGATGATCATCCGCGGGTTGCGTCGCGCGAAGTACGCGACCCCGCCCGCGCGCTCGGCGCTCGGGACGCGAAGGACAACGGGGACGGTGGCGCCGCTCAAGAGCTCGCCGTCCCGTACGAGATCCGCGGATCGAGCCACGCGTAGAGGACGTCCACGACCAGAGTGGTGAACATGAAGGAGAACGCCGACACCAGGACGACTCCCTGGACGACTGGGTAGTCGCCAGACGGGATGGCCTGCACCGCGAGGCGACCGATGCCCGGCCAGAAGAAGATCTGCTCGGTGATGAACGCGCCCTCGATGATCGCCCCGATCTGGATCCCGATGAGCGTGACCACCGGAATGAGCGCGTTCTTGAGCGCGTGACGCGCAATAACGGTGCGCTCGTGCAGACCCTTCGCCCGCGCGGTCCGCATGTACTCGTGGCCGAACACGTCGAGCAGGCTCGAGCGCACCTGCCGCAGGTTGACCGCGAGGCTCCCCGCGGCGAGCGTGACGGCGGGAAGGACAAGCCGCCGCAGGTTGTCGCCCACGTCCTGGCTCAGCGGAATGAACCCGCCGGGCGGAAAGATACGTCCCGGAACGACGTAGGCGAAGAGCAGGATCAGGAGGATGCCCAGGAAGAAGCTCGGGAATGAGACGCCCGCGAGCGTCGCGCTCGTCGCGACGAGATCGACGACGGAGTTGCGTTTGATCGCCGAGAGGATGCCGACGAGCAGCGCGATCGTCACTGAGAAGACGAGGGCGGCGAGACCGAGCTCGAGCGTCGCCGGAAGTCGTTCCCAGATGGCCTCGAGTACGCGCTGGTGCGTTTGGAATGAGCGGCCGAGGTCGCCCTGGACGAGCCGGGTGATCCAGGCGACGTACTGCAGCGGCAGCGGCCGATCGAGTCCTAGCTCTTGGCGGATGGCGGCGATCGTCGCCGGATCGCGCTCCTCCCCCGCGAAGACGAGCGCGGGATCCGCCGGAGACAGCCGGACGAGGACGAAGACGCCGATGGTGACGAGGAACGCGACGGGGATCATGAGCAGGAGGCGACGGAGGATGTACCTCGTCACTCCGTCGCCTCCGCTCTCATCGTCGGTCGATTGCTACTTCTGCAGGTACCCCGTTTGGAAGCGCGGGATGCGGTCTGGATACGGCTCGAGGCCCATGAAGTTCTTCACGGTCACGATCGGCGAGACCCCGTGCTGGTACCAGACGCGAGCGGGATCCTCCACGACATAGATCTGCTGCGCCTGCTGCAGGAGCGCCTTGCGCTTCGCCGGGTCGGACTCGGCGCGCTGCTGCTTCATGAGGTCGTCGACCTTGGCGTTCGAGTAGCTCGAGTCGTTGTTCGGCGATCCGGTGACGACGAAGTCGTAGGTGTTGCCGTCTGGATCGAGCCGGCCGCTCCAGCCGACGAGGGTCATGCCGAGGTGCTTGTGATTCTGCTGGAGCGTAACGATGTCATTGAAGAGCTGCGTCTTGATGTCCGCGGTGATGTCCGCCTTGGCCAGCTCGGCCTGGATGAGCTGCGCGAGCTGGAGCGTCGCGGGGCTGCCGGACTGCACGAGGAGCTCGAACTTGAGCGGGCCCTTGCCAACGTCGGCGACGAGCTTCTTGGCCGCATCGATGTCCTGCTTCGGGTACGGCTTGAAGCTGGCGTCATACGCGAAGTGCGCCGGGGAGATCGGCCCGTACCCTACGACACCGACACCTTGCGTCGGCCCCTTGTCGAGGATCTCCTGCCGGTCGAGCGCCAGCGACACGGCCTTGATGAGCCGGTGCTCGGCGAAGAGGAATCCAGGCGCGCTGTTCGGCACGAGGCTCGCCCAGTCGAGCGCGCCCACGTCCTGATAGGTCAGTGTCGGATCGGACTTGGCCGCGGGGACGTCCTTGCCCTGCAGCCCGTTGATGACCTGCGCGTTCCCGGTGCGGATATTCGTGAATCGCACGTCGGGGTCGACGATCGGACGGATCGTGATCTTGTCGAGGAATGGAAGCTTGTTGCCGTCCTTGTCCTTGCCCCACCAGCTCGCGTTCTTCTCGAGCGTGTAGTGGTCGTTCTTCACGGCCTCGGTGAGGATGAACGGGCCGGTGCCCGCCTTGAACGGCTTGAGCGTGAAGTCGGCGCCGGCGGATTGCTGGACGGCCTTCGAGACCATCATGCCGGCGCGATCGACGAGCGCCGCCAGCAACGGGGCGAACGCCGTCTTGAGCGTGAACTTCACCGTGCTCGAGTCGACGACGCTGACGCTCTCGACCGAGCTCAGGTCCGCGGTCCGTCGCGAGCCCTGCGTGGTGCGGTAGCGGTCGATGTTCCACTTCACCGCATCCGCGTCGAGAGCGGTCCCGTCATGGAACTTCACGTCCTTGCGAAGGGTGAAGGTGACCGCTTTTCCGTCGCTCGAGGTCTCCCACTTCTCCGCAAGCCACGGGATGATGTTGCCCTTCGGATCGACGCGCACGAGCGAGTCGTAGATCCCATACATGATGTTGCGGTCGACGAAGAGCCCGGAAAGCATCGGGTCGAGATCGCTGACATCGTTCTCGAGCGCGAAGGTGACGCTTCCCCCGTAAACGGGCTTGCCGGCCGCCGGCGTGGGTGACGCGCCGCCACCACCACCGGTGGGCTGCTGGCCGCCGGTGCACGCGGCGAGCAGGACCGTGAAAGCGCTGAGAAGAGCGAGCAGATAGCGGGCGGAACGCATAGACACCCCCTCCCGATCCGACCGGGTTTCGGTGAGGATACGTCCGCCCGCTACGCGCGGTTCAAAGGTCTAGGGCTGCTCAACCCCGGCGCCGCGCCGCTCTTCGGCGTTGCGCTCCTTCGCGCGCTCGCCGCCCTTCCTTCCGAGTACCGGAAAGACGGAAGGCCGCTCGCGGGTGACCTCCCTTTTCACGCTGCGGTCAGCCTTTCGCTCCGGGACTGGACCCGCGGTCGGCGGGACGTACGGAGTGGCGACCACCGCATGCGAGGGCGCGAGCACCCCGCCCAGCCAACCCGCGAAGATCGCTGCGAGGAAACCAAGGAGCGCACCGAACGTAAGTGCGTTCCCGAGGCTGTCGACGCTTAGACCCTGGGCTCCGGGGACGATGTCCGCGATGGTGTTCACGCCGAGGCCGGCGAGGATTCCGTGGTCCGCGGCGTACGCGAGAAGGGCGATCACGAGCAACACAAAGAGGCTGAAGAACGCGGTCATCATCCCGTGCCAGCTCGTGCGATAGCCCGCCATGCGTCCGGCGACGTAGCCGCCGATGAGGTACGACACGAAGATCCCGATCACGACCGGGACTGCGGGCGCGACGTCGCTCGTATCGACCTGAGCGCGCGCGAGGAGACCGGCGATCGCCGGTGCCACGAGGGCTGCCGCGCCGATCGTCGCGATCCATCCGCCGAGCACCGACATCCAGGATGTGCCGGCGGGTCGTACGAGAGGTTCTCTCGTCATGGTGATTCCTCCCAGGTGGGGATTCGAAGGGGGCAAAACCCCTTTCGCTGCGGCGTGCAAGACACTGGCCAGCCCGTCGCCGGGCGTCCGGCTAAGCGAGCGCTCCCCGCGCGCCGGCCGCTTTGGCGAGCGTTGACGCGAGATCTATCGCTTCCCACGGCAGATCGGGCCGGCCGAAATGCCCGTAGGACGCGGTCTGCCGATAGATGGGCCGACGGAGCTTGAAGCGATCGATGATCGCGCCGGGCCGGAAATCGAAGTGTTCTTCGATGAGCTTGCGGATCGTTTCGTCCGCGACGCTCCCCGTCCCGAACGTCTCGACGTTCAGCGAGATCGGCTGCGCGCCGCCGATGACATACGCGACCTGGACCTCGAAGCGGTCGGCGAGTCCCGCCGCGACGACGTTCTTCGCGATGTAGCGCGCGGCGTACGCGGCGGAGCGATCCACCTTCGTGGCGTCTTTGCCGCTGAACGCGCCGCCGCCGTGCCGCGCGTATCCGCCATAGGTGTCGACGATGATCTTGCGTCCGGTCAGGCCGGCGTCGCCCATCGGTCCACCGATGGTGAACGCGCCCGTTCCGTTCACGAGGTACTTGGTCTTAGCGTCTAGCCACTCACTCCCGATCGCCGGCCGGACCACTTGCTCGCGGATCTCGTTCTTGAGACGTTGGTAATCGATGCCGGGGTCGTGCTGCGCCGCGACGACGACGGTGTGCACGCGCTTGGGGACGCCCTTGGAGTACTCGACGGTCACCTGGGTCTTCCCGTCGGGTCGCAGATACGGAAGCGTGCCGTCCTTGCGAGCCTTCGCGAGCTGCCGCGCGACGGCGTGAGCGAGCGTGATGGGGAGCGGCATCAGCTCCGGCGTCTCCCGCACCGCGAACCCGAACATCATTCCCTGATCGCCCGCGCCGAGCTCCTTGGCGTCGATGCCTTCGCGCGCCTCGATCGACTCGTCGACGCCCTGCGCGATCTCCGGGGACTGCTCTTTGATCGCCGTGATGACTCCGCAGGTCCGGTAATCGAAGCCGTAATCGGCGTTCGTGTACCCGATGTCGCGCACGACGTTCCGCACGAGGTGCGGCACGTCGACGTACGCGTGGGTGGTGATCTCGCCGGCGACGAGGATCACGCCAGTCGTCGTCGCGGTCTCGCAGGCGACGCGGGAGTTGGGATCCTGCCGCAGGCACTCGTCGAGCATGCCGTCGGACACCTGGTCGCAGAGCTTGTCGGGGTGGCCTTCGGTGACCGATTCGCTGGTGAAGAGGACGCGGTCCGTCGACATGAAGGATTCGGGCATCGCCTACGTCCCCGCTTTCCACGACCGCGCGTACTCGGCCTGTGCGGTCGTCATCGTGTCGACCTTCATACCCATGGCCTCGAGCTTGCGGCGCGCGATCTCTTCGTCCAATTCGTGCGGCACAGGGTAGACCTGCGGAGCGAGGGTCCCGGCCTTTGTGACGAGGTATTCGACCGCGAGGGCCTGATTCGCGAAGGACATGTCCATCACGGCCGGGGGGTGTCCTTCCGCGGCGGCGAGATTGACGAGACGCCCCTCCCCGAGGACGACGACGCGCCGGCCATTCCGGAGGGTGTACTCCTCGACGAATGGCCGCAGCACGCATCGGCCCGTGGCCTGTTCGCCCAGGGCTTGAAGGTCGATCTCGTCGTTGAAGTGGCCCGCGTTCGCCACGATCGCCCCGTCCTTGAGATTGGCGATAGCTTCGCGCCCGATGACGTTCACGTTCCCGGTGGCGGTGACAAAGAGATCCCCGCGCCGCGCGGCTGCGGCCACGGTGGTCACCTCGAAGCCGTCCATCGCGGCCTCCAGGGCGCGGAGCGGATCGACCTCGCAGACCAGGACGATCGAGCCCATTCCCCGCAGCCGGCTCGCGATGCCTCGGCCGACCCAGCCGTAGCCGGCGACGACCGCGGTCTTTCCGGCGAGGAGAAGGTTCGTCGCGCGAAGGATCCCGTCGACGGCTGATTGCCCGGTCCCGTAGCGGTTGTCGAAGAGGTGCTTGGTGAGCGCGTCGTTCACCGCGACGATCGGGTACGCGAGGACGCCCTCAGAAGCCATCGCGCGGAGCCGCGTGACGCCGGTGGTCGTCTCCTCGGTGCCCCCACGCACCTCGGGCAGGAGCTCGCGCCTGCGGGTGTGCAGCTCGGTCACCACGTCGGCGCCGTCGTCCATCGTGATCTGGGGACGCGTCTCGAGGACGGAGCTGATGTGCGCGTAGTACGTGTCGCGGTCCTCGCCTTTCTTCGCGAAGACCGCGATGCCTTCGTTGGCCACGAGCGCCGCCGCGACATCGTCCTGCGTCGAGAGCGGATTCGACGCGCAGAGCGCGACGCGCGCGCCGCCGTCGCGCAGCACGAGCATCAGGTTCGCGGTCTCCGCGGTGACGTGCAGGCACGCGCCGATGCGCAGATCGACGAACGGACGCTCTTTCGTGAATCGCTCGCGGATCTGGGAGAGAACGGGCATCTCGCGCGCGGCCCAGGTGATGCGGCGAGCGCCCGCCTCCGCGAGACCGAGGTCGGTGACGTCGTGCTTGGACGGCCGAGCGGCGATGGTCACTACTTTCTCTCCTTTAGAGCGCCGATCAGGCGCTCCCAAGCCGCACGGCGCACCGCGGGCCCCTCGATGTACGGCGCATGCGTGAAGTAGCCGAGCCGCTCGTAGACCGCGATCGCCGGAACGTTGTCCTCGCGCACGTTCAGGACGACGTCGCGGTGGTCTTCCAGCGCGGTCTCGGTGACGGCCGAGGTGCACGATGTCGCCATACCCCGTCCGCGGTAGGCGAGCCGTGTCAGGACGTTGCCGACCGCGGCGATGCCGGAGCGGATCGAGCGCACGTGCGTCCCGGCCGCCGAGACGAGCGTGTCGCCCTGGTAGATGCCGAAGTAGATCTCGCGGCGCATGCGCTCCGGCGTGAAATAGCTCCGCGACGCGTGACCGTAGAGGTCGATCACGCTGTCGAGGTCTTCAGAGCCCAGCCGCGTAACGCGGTGGGTCAGCCGCGGACGGAAGTCATGGACGTTGACGGCCATCCGCTTCATACGGTCGAGCCGTTCGAAGCGGTAGGTCTGTTCGATCGCGAGCCGGCCGCGCGGCGGAGTCGCCAGAAGCACCCGCGGTTCGTGGATCGCCTCGCGGAAGATCGTCGCAAGCGCCTCCGGGCTCCCCGTCGCGAAGCACGGGCGGAACGGCAGACCTTCCACGACGAGCACGACCGCCTGTATCTCCCCGTCGCGCCGCCCGACCCACCAGCGCGCGCCCTCGATGTGCGGCTGATCGATGTCCGCGAGCGCATACGCCGCTAGGAGCCGATCGCGCTCGAGGAACTCGCGCGCGTCGTCGGCGCTCGCGTGCGGATCGATCTTGATCTCGGGAAGCGTCGGGGCCGCGGTCATCGGTCCTCCTTCAAAAGGACCAAGCGGGCCTCCGCCGGTCGCTGAGTGGACACCGAGTGTACCCGGTCGCCGGCCTCAGTACGAGATGAGCGTGACGATGTCGAAGCCGCTCAGCTTCTCGCGTCCTTTGAGCGCGCTCAGCTCGATGAGGAATGCGAGGGCGACGATCTCCCCTTTGAGCTGCTTCACGAGCTCTATCGTCCCGGCAACGGTGCCCCCGGTCGCCAGGAGGTCGTCCACAATGAGGACGCGCGAGCCCGGTTTGAGGGCGTCCTTGTGCATCTCGAGGGTCGCCGATCCGTACTCGAGGTCGTATTCGACGCTAACCACGTCGGAGGGCAGCTTGCCAAGCTTGCGGACCGGGACGAAGCCCACGCCGAGCTTGTACGCGATCGGCGCGGCGAAGATGAATCCGCGTGATTCCATCCCGACGACGGCGTCGATCTTCTTCTCGCCGATCTTGGCTAGGAGGCCGTCGATGGCCGCCTTGAACGCGTCGCCATCCTTCAGGAGGGTGGTTATGTCTTTGAAGAGGATCCCCGGCTTCGGAAAGTCCGGAACATCGCGGATACGGCTCGCGAGGCTGTCAACTTGTACCGGCACGACACAGAGACTAATCGAGAGGCGCGTACAAGTGGCGCTGACGGTGGCTCAGCATCTCGCTCGACGGGCGCTATCGGCTGCGCTCCTGCTCGCGCTCATCGTGCCGCTCGCGGGATGCGACGTGCGGGTTCCCTCGCCGTTCGGCGCCGCATCACTCCCGAAGGAGTTTCCGTCCGACTTCCCGACCCCACCCAGCTCGAAGCTCCAGAGCGCGACGGGGCCGCTGCCCTTCGTGCCTGCGGAGCTGCGCGGAATTACCGCGCAATGGACGTCGACCCTAACCCGTGCCGAGCTCGTGAGCTTCTACGCGAAGGACCATGCCGCGTGGCGGCTGACCGGGGCCCCGCTCACCCCACCCACGGCGGGTCCGGTGACCCTCGGGACGATCTTCGTAATGAGGCATGACGGCGATGGCCTCACTGCGACGGTCGGCGTCGGCATGTCGAACATGATCGACAACGGCACCCTCGTGCAAGCCACGATCCTTCCGGCGCGCCCCTCGCCCTCACCGCCTTAGAGCCGCGCGTCTGCAAAACTGCCGCTGTGAAGCTCGATCTCCATACGCATTACTACCCGCCCGCGTACTTCGAGCGCATCGAACGAAGCGGCGGCGACTTCTCCTTCGGGACGAGCCCCACCGGGCAGCGGATCATCCGTTATCGCGGCGCACGCTTCTTCGGAGTCACCGCCCCGATGACCGACGTCGCCAAGCGCCTCGATGACATGGACCGCGTCGGCATCGACACCGAGGTGCTTTCGCTGTCGACCCCCAACGTGTACTTCGTCGAGGGGAAGGCGCAGGCGGATGTCGCGCGCATGGTGAACGACACGTATGCCGACCTCACCGCCAAGCATCCGGGCCGGTTCCTCGGGTTCGCGTCAATCCCGATGGACGATCCGGACGCGGCGCTGCGTGAGCTCGAGCACGCGGTGGACGAGCTGCGCATGCAGGGCATCGTCCTTCTCTCGAACATCCGAGGCCGTGCGCTCGCCGATCCGCTCTACCGGCCGTTCTTCGCGGAAGCGGAACGCCGCCGGCTCTGCGTGTTCGTCCACCCGATGATTCCGCTCGCCGCTGAAGCGTTCACGGAATACGTGCTCGGTCCGCTGGTCGGCTTCCCCTTCGACACGACGCTCGCCGTCGCCAAGCTGTGCTTCGCGGGCGTATTCAAGCAGCTGCCGAACATTCGCTGGCTCGTCGCACACGCGGGCGGGGCGGTCCCCTACCTCATGGAGCGCCTCGACTCGGGCTGGCGCGACTTCGCGGAGTGCCGCGTGAACATCGACGAGCCGCCCTCGCTATATCTGAAGCGCCTCTACTACGACACGGTCACCTTCAGCCCACACAACCTGCGGCTCCTGCACGACGTTGTGGGCACCGACCACATGGTCATGGGCAGCGACTATCCGCATCTGCTTGGCTCGATCGACAAGGCCGTGAGCTCGATCGATGCGATGGACTTCACCGAACGCGAGAAGGACCAGGTCTACAGCGGCACGGCGCTTTCGATCATGAACAACGTAAGGAGCGTCGCGGGCGCCGCCCCGGCCTGACGCCTCCGCGTCAGCGCTTGCGAGGTTTGGTCTTCGATGCCGCCTTCGTCTTCGAGGCCGACCGCTTCGTGCCTTTCGACCCCTTCGGGTGGACGCGCTCGGGAAGCTCTTTGCGCCCGGTCGAGCGGTTCCATTCTTCGTACGTCTGGTCGGAGATCTTGCCGGTCATCAAGAGCTCCGCGAACTTGCGGCGCTGTGCCTTGCTCTTGAATGGCATTCGGGTGATCTTACGTCTCTCGCTCTCCGGGCCTGACTTGCAGGGGCGACACCCAAGCCGGGTGGCTCGCCGGCGCCCGTGTTGGTGAGGTCACTTACGGTCGCCGACGCCTTGAAGTATGCCTTGACAGACATATTCCTTTAGGCGTATATATGACGGCGTGCAGGAGATCCTGAGCGCGCTCGCGGAGCCGAACCGGCTGCAGATCGTCGAGCTCCTCCGCCGCAAGCCACTCGCGGTCGGGGAAATCGTCGAGCGGCTCGGATTGCGCCAGCCGCAGGTCTCCAAGCATCTTCGCGTCCTGAGCGACGCCGGGCTCGTCGAGGTCCGACCCCTCGGCCAGCAGCGGATCTATCGACTCCGCGCGCAAGCCCTCAAGGAGCTCGATGGCTGGCTGGATCCCTACCGCCGCACCTGGAACGAGCGATTCGATCAACTCGACGACGTACTTCGCGACCTGAAAGGAAAGGACAAGGAGAGAAAAGATGGCCGCCGCAAGTGAGTCCAAGACGAAGGTCACACTGCCTTCGGACCGCGAGATCCTCATCACAAGGGAGTTCGATGCCCCTCGCGACCTGGTGTTCAAGGCGATGACCGACCCCGACCTCATCGGTCGGTGGTGGGGCCCGCGGAACTACGAGACGGTCGTGGACAAGATGGACGTGCGCCCGGGCGGGACGTGGCGCTTCATCCATCGCCAGGCCGACGGTACCGAATTCGCCTTCCGCGGCGAGTACCGCGAGGTCGTCCCGCCGGAACGGATCGTTCAGACATTCGAGTTCGAGCCGATGGCGGGCCACATCTCGGTAGAGACGGCGACGTTCACCGAGCGTGACGGGCGAACCCTCCTCACCGTGCGATCCCTGTTCGCGTCGAAAGAGGACCGCGACGGCATGATCCAGAGCGGGATGGAGAAGGGCCTCGCCGAGACTCACGACCGGTTCGCGGAGCTGCTCGCCGAGCTTCGCGAGGAAGCTCGGAGCGGAGCCCGCTAGAGATACCAGCGCTGGAGATCGACATCCGGGTACCGGCGTCAGCGTGATGTATGGCGCCGGTCCCGGATCTGTCGAGTACCGAGGCATCGATCAATCGCGCTCGCCGCATCCTCGGCAAAAGCTAATCTCCGCGACGCGCCTCGCGCTCTAGCTCGGTGTAGATGGTGCGTCGCGGTCCGATCGCTAGTACCTGTACATGCACCGATGACTTTCGATAGACGATTCGCAGCTGTCCCACGCGGATCCGCCACATGCCCGTCAGCTCGCGTCCAAGCGGCTCACCGAGATCCGGATCGGGTTCGAGCTCGGCGAGCACCGCGCGTACCTTTCGCCTGGTCTCGGGCGGTAGTCGCCGTACCAAGTCGGCCGTCGCGGGCAGCAGCACGACGCGTGGGCTTGGCACGACTTGCGGGCACCTCCTCTCCGACGAGATCGCTCAGTTCGTAAGCGCGGCCCTTGCCGCGATCGAGCGCATGTCGGTTGCGCAGAATCTCCGCGTAGAACTCAGGGTCGGACATGATCTCGAGCGTCGCGTCCAGGCTCATGGCCTCGTCGTGACTCATCAGAACGGCCGTCGGGCGACCGCGCTTGGTGATGGTGACGCGCTCGTCTCGGCGGGCAACATCCTCGATGAGCCCGCTGAGCTTCGCTTTAACCTCCGCGAGGGGCAGCGTTTTCATGATGTGACCAGTTTACTGACCAATCCGCGCAGCAACATGACATAAGGACTCTCGCGGTGCGCCCACCTCCATCAGGTCGTCGTCGGCTCGGCTCCGGTCACGTGGTCCGCGGCGAAAAGCCGTTCCACCGTGTGCGTTTTCCCGTCGGTGTGCACGACGCTGATGTTCGTGTTCGGCGCGGGGGTCCGATCGAGCTTCGGCAGGATCCCCAAGAAGTGCGACAGCAGGATGCGGTTCACCCCGCCGTGGCCCACGATGAGGATCGTCTTGCCGGGGCTCTCGCGCACCAGCCGCTCGATGACGCCAAGGACACGGGTGATGACCCTGTCGAGCGTTTCGCCTCCCGGCCACGCGACGAAGCCATCGTCGGTCCAGTTCGGCAGCCCGCGGACCTCGTCGAAGGGCTTGCCGGTGCGCTCGCCGACGTCGATCTCCCGCAGCTCTGGTAGCACCTCCACTTCGAGGCCTTGCCGCTTGGCGATGGCCTCGGCCGTGTCGCGCGTCCGAGAGAGGTCGCTCGAGACGATCCGGTCGAACCTCACGCTCGCGAGCTCGTCGGCGATCGCTTGCGCCTGCTGGCGACCGCGCGCGGTCAGCGGTGAGTCGGTCTGCCCCGTGAAGCGGCCGGCGGCGTTCCCCTCGCTCTCGCCGTGTCGCACGAAATAGAAGGTCGTCGGCCTGGTCACAGGCCCAGATGTTGCGCGAGCTCGGTCCATCCGTGCACCCGCGTGATGCGGTCGCCCGCAAGGTCGCGGTTCCAGGGCTGATCGAAGAGGAAGACCTGGATCCCCGCGCCGGCCAGGGTCTTGGCGATGACGATGTCGTCCTCACAGAAGGCGTCGAGGACCAGCTCCTTCGCGAGGCGGGTTTTGTACTCGGCCGAGCCCGTCGCGTCATACCGGCCACGGGGATACTCGGGCCGGAAGTCGCCGATCGGTTTGAGATGGACGGCCTTGGCATGGTCGAGGATGCCCTTCTCCCGTAGCCAGGTCTCGGTGATGTAGCGACGACGCTCCGCGCGGGCGGTGATGAAGTAGAGCTCGTGGCCCGCGGCCACCAACCGCTCGAGGACGGCGGGGCAATCCTCGTACACCTCGAGCTCGCTGAAGAAGGTGCCGTCGTAGAGCTTGATGCGGAAACGGTCGCGCTCATCGGGCGAGACGTACGGGTCCATATCGCGGAGCAGATGCCATCCGATCTCGCGTTCATCGGGGAGCTCGACGCGGTATTCCTCCGCGAACTTCCTCAAATAGGCGACCGCGCAGATCGCCATTACGTCGTCGAGATCGATGCCGATCTTCAATCGATCCTCGGATACCTGAGGCCGATGAGGATGATCGCGTTGAACGCCCAATGCGCCGCAATGCTGGTGATCACCGTTCCGGTGGCGACACGCAGGCGCGCCATGATCGCGCCACCGATGAAGAGGAACGCGAGTGCGCCAGCGATCGCGGGAACGATCAGGACTGAGGGCACCGTGGTGTTCACCACCGTGAACACTCCGACTGTGCCATGCCAGAGCGAGAACGCGATCGCCGAGGCAATGACGGCGTAACGGAGGCCATACCTCGCGAGCAATCCGCTGAGCAGGGTGCCGCGGAACGCAACTTCCTCCGGGATCACCACGCCGAACGGGAGGAAAAAGAGAATGTGCTGAGTGAGGTCATCGGCGGAAGCAAATTGGAGCGGCTCGTAGATGAGCGGCTGGCCGACGACCGCCGGCGCGACCGCGCGCATTACGGCGACGGCCAGAGCGGCGATCACCCCTCCGGCGGCTGCCCCGATCGCGGCTCCGCGGAGGGAGCCGGCTCGCCGCAGACCGATCGACGCGCCGTCGAGTCGGAGAAGCCGCGCGGCGGCCAGCGACAAGATGAGGAGGGCCGCGCCCGCCACAACGAACTGCCAGCTCCCACCGGGTAGCAGTGCGGTAGGCCCGATGAGCGGATGGAGGAGGTTGCCCCAGAGGATGAGAAACGCCGCGAACAGCCAGATCTTCACGAGACGTGAGCGCGGGGTGTTAGTGGATGGTGAGTCCGGCGACGATGGTGGGGAGCAGCGCTAGCACCGCGAGAGTGATCAGGCGTAGCGCGTTCTTCATCGTGATGTGGGACGATGACAGAACGCTGCCTCTTGTGGTTGCACGCGCGTCTCATCAGGCGGCGAGTCGGTCGAGCAATCCGGTGAGAGCGTCGCGCCAATCGCCCTTCGCATCGAGCACCGAAAGTCGGACCTGTCGCTGGCCCGCCTGCGCGCGAGGGAACGAACGGACGACTCGCTCGCGTTCGGCTGGCTGTATGTCTCGTCCTAGTACTACGCGCAGCTCGGCGCCGCGCGCGCGCACTTCGGTCGCGCCGGCCCTCACCGCACGGATCTTGACCTCGACCCCGTACAGGAGGTTTCGTACCGGTTCGGGCGGCGCTCCGTAACGATCGCGGAGCTCCTCGCGGAGCCCGCCGAGGTCGTCCAGGGTCGCGAGGCCCGCGATCCGCCGATAAAGCTCGAGCTTGCGCTGGCGGCTGGGTACGTACTCGTCGGGGATGGCGGTCGAGAGCGCCAGATCGACCGTGATCTCCGGCAGGGCGGCCGCCCGGGGCGCGCCTCGCTGCTCGTTGACCGCCTCCTCGAGGAGCTGGGTGTAGAGCTCGAACCCCACAGCGGTGACGTGACCGTGCTGCTCGGCGCCCAGGATGTTCCCGGCGCCGCGGATCTCGAGGTCGTGCATCGCGATCTTGAAGCCCGCGCCAAGCTCGCTCGCCTCGAAGACCGCTTGCAGGCGCTTGCGTGCCTGCTCGGTCAGGTGCTGCTCTTTTGTGTAGAGAAGGTAGGCGTAGGCCTTCTCGGCGCTCCGGCCGACCCTGCCGCGGAGCTGGTAGAGCTGGGCCAGGCCGAGTGTGCCGGCGCGGTTGATGACGATCGTGTTGACGTTCGGGATGTCCAGGCCGGACTCGATGATCGTCGTGCAGACGAGCACGTCGTGCTCGGCGTCGGCGAACTCCACCATGACCCGCTCGAGCTTGCGCTCGTCCATCTGGCCATGCGCGACGACGTAGCGCGCGGTCGGGACGAGCTGGCGCAGGCGGTGGGCTTCCTGCTCGATGCCCTGGACCCGGTTGTGGACGTAGTAGACCTGGCCCCCGCGATCGACCTCGCGCACGATCGCCTCGCGCAGGACGTCGTCGCTCCGTTCGACGACGTGCGTCTCGATCGGCTGTCTATTCTCGGGCGGAGTCTCGATCACGCTGATGTCACGCACGCCGGAGAGCGCCATGTGGAGCGTGCGGGGGATCGGCGTCGCGGTCATCGAGAGCACGTCGACCTCGGTGCGCATCTGCTTGAGCCGCTCCTTGTGCTTCACGCCGAAGCGGTGCTCCTCATCGATGACCACCAGGCCGAGATCGCGGAAATGCACGTCCTTCTGCAGCACCCGGTGCGTGCCGACCACGATGTCGATCTCGCCCGTGCCGAGTGCAGCGGCCACCGCGCGCTGCTCGACCGGCGAACGGAAGCGCGAGAGCATCTCGACGCTGACCGGGAAGGTCGCGAGCCGCTCGGCAAACGTCTCGTAGTGCTGCTGGGCCAGGACCGTCGTCGGCACGACGATCGCGACCTGCTTCCCGTCCTGGACCGCCTTGAAGGACGCCCGCAGCGCGACCTCCGTCTTGCCATACCCGACGTCGCCGACGATCAGCCGGTCCATCGGCCGGCCGCGCTCCATATCGCGCTTGGTGTCCTCGATGGCCTGCAGCTGGTCGGGTGTTTCCGTGTACGGGAAGGCGTTCTCCATCTCGATCTGCCACGGGGTGTCGCGTCCGAACGCGAACCCCTGCGTCGCCTCGCGCGCCGCGTAGAGACGCAAGAGCTCGCGCGCGATCTCCTCCGCGGCCTTCTTCGCTTTGCGCTTCGTCGCGAGCCACTCGCGGCCGCCGAGCGTTGATAGGCCCGGAGGCGTCCCGCCGACGTAGCGGGTGACCTTGTCGACCCGCTCGGTGGGGAGCGCGACCACGTCCGTGCCGGCGAAACGGAGCTCGAGGTACTCGCGCACGACCCCGGCCACCTCGCGCGTGACGAAGCGCTCGAACCGCGCGATGCCGTGGTCCTCGTGCACGACGTGGTCTCCGGGCTTGAGGTCCGCGAGGAAAGAGCCCATCTGCACGCGCCGGCGGCGCCGCTCCGGGTGACGGGGTTTCCGGAAGCCGAAGACCTCGGCGTCGGTGAAGACGCGCAGGTCGAGCTCGGGGACGGCGAAGCCCTCCGCGAGTGGCACCCGCGCCACGACGAGCGAGCCCGCCGCCGGCGAGTCTTCTACCGTCTCGCGCGCTACCGCTTGGATATCCCGGTCGGCGAGAAGCTCGGCGAGGCGGGCCGCCTGCGGGGTCGCGACGAGGCGCGTTCCACCGCCTGAGCCCGCGACCTCGCGGAGGAACTGGTCGAGCCGCCCCGCGTAGCTCGTCAGGCCCGACCAGCCAAGGCGCACGGCGCCCCGCGCGGGCCGCACGCGGACGGCGCCGTGCCGCTCGGCGAGCTCTTCGACACGCGATCGAGACACGTACGGGGGCGGGAAGACACTGACCGGGAGCCCCTGGCCGGCGAGCTCATCCCTTTTCTCTTCGGCCTGCGCCTCGAGCGCGTCGTGCGCGAGCTCGAGCTCTACGGTGTCCTCGAATACGACGGTCGCGCGATCGCCGAGGTGATCGAGGAGCGACGCGGTCGCGCCCAGAGGTGGAGCAAAGGCATCGGCGCCGGGCGTGTACCCGCCCTCGCGCAGGGAATCGACCAGACGCGCGTAGGGCGAAAGGTCGGCACCATCAGGGGGCTCCGCCGCCCGGCCCCCGCCCCCCGGCCAATTCGCTGAGGCCAGACGCTCGGCGAGCTCGGGCGCACGCTCCATCGAGAATTCGCGGGCCGGCAAGACGACGAGTTGATCCTGGGGCGATTGCGAGCGCTGCGTGACCGGATCGAACGCGCGGAGCGTCTCGATCTCGTCGCCGAAGAGCTCGACGCGAGCGGGCTGCTCGGCCGAGGCCGGATAGATGTCGATGATCCCGCCGCGCCGCGAGAAGGTGCCCGGCTCGCTCACCTCCGTGACCGGCTCGTAGCCGAGATCGAAGAGCCACGCCGCCGTCTCCTGCCAGGAGAGCCGATCGCCCGCGCGAAGGGTGCGACCGCGTCGCGCGAGCTCCTCGGGCGGGATGGTGTGCTCAAGCAACGCGCGCAAGCTCGTGACGACGGCGACCGGAGCTTGCGCGCTCGCGAGCCGCCACAGCGTGAGGAGCCGCTGGTGCACCGCCGTGCCCGACGGCGCACTCACCTCAAACGGCATCGTCTCGCGCTCCGGGAACGCGAGGACGCGTTCGTCGCCGAGCCACCCGGCGAGCTCCGCGCGCCAGCGGCGCGCGCGATCTTCGCTCGGTGCGACGAGAGCGATGGTGCGGCCGCTGTTCGCGACCAGCGCCGACCACGCGAACGCGCGCGCGCCGGCGGTCGCGTCCGTGACCGAGACGCTCTCGCGATCCCCGAGCCGTGAGGCGAGCTCGCGGTAACGCTCGCTGCGCTCGGCGAGTGCGACGATCCCACCGAGCCGCACGCTGGACAGCGTGGGGGTGGTGGAAGGGGCAAAGGCCCCTCCAAGGTCAGCCATTGAACCGCTCCATCGCACGTGGCAGGCCCTCGCGGACCGCGACCTCGACAGCCTCTGCCGCACGCGCGAAGGTCGCCTCGGCGGTCGCCCGTTCGTCGGCGGCGAAGGGCGTCAGGACGTACTCGACGAGATCGGGGATCTCGGCGGCTGGATCGGTCGGCGCCACACCGACGCGCAGACGCGGAAAGTCCTCGCCGATGGCCGACACGATCGAGCGCATGCCGTTGTGGGTACCCGGACCGCCGCGCTCGCGCAGGCGGATCTTGCCGAGTGGAAGGTCCACCTCATCGAAGATCACGAGGAGGGCGGCTGGATCGACGCGATAGCGATCGAGCAGCTTGCGGACCGCGCGGCCGGAGTCGTTCATGAAAGTCTGCGGACGAGCGATCGCGATCCGCACGCCGTCGATCGCGCCTTCGGCAATGCGGGAGTCCGCCGCTTTCAGAGCGAATTCCGCGCGCGAGCGCTTCGCAAGCCGCGACGCCACCTGAAAGCCCGCGTTATGACGCGTCGCCGCGTAACCCTCGCCGGGGTTGCCGAGCCCCACGACGATGCGGTCCACGCGCGGCGGCGAGGCAGCACCTCGACCGAACAGCTTCGCGAATCGCGCCATCGAGCCTCCAAAACGCCGAAACGCCCCGTCCACTCGGACGGGGCCACGGACGCTTATTTCAGATCAACGATAGCGTCCGCGAGCGCGCGGGTGGAGCGCTCGGTGATCGGATCGACCACCAGGATCGCCTCGTCTGCCCCGGCCGCCTCGAGCGCGCGGAGATGCGAGGCGAGCTTTTCAACTCTGACCGGCGGAACCTCGTGCGGCCGCTCGCTCGCACCGTCCTCCGCGGTGACCAGGACGCATGCGCTGTACCTCACCTCACCGGGCTGCCGACCAGCTCGCCGGCAGGCAGCATCGATCTCGAGACGGCGCGACGCGAAACCTTCGGGGCTGTTGCCATACCAGCTGTACCAGGTGTTCCACACATCGACGTGCGGAAGGGCGATCCCGAGCATTCGCGCTCCACTGGACCCGAGCATCAGCGGTATGCGACGCGGCGGTCGGGGTAGGAGCACCGCGTCGTCGACACTGTGAAACCGGCCGTGGAATGTGACGCGCTCTCCGGCGATCAAGCGGCGGACGATCTCGAACGCCTCCTCGAACCGAGAAGCCAGCCGGTCGTAAGGGATCCCGAATGCCCGAAACTCAGGCTCGTTCCAGCCCGCGCCGAGACCGAGCACGAGCCGCCCACCGCTCACTTCGTCGACGGAGGCGGCCATGCGGGCCAGGATTCCCGGGGCGTGGAACGCCGTCGCGGCAACGAGCGGGCCGAGTTGGACTCGCGACGTGATCACCGCCAGCGCGGCGAGCTGGGTCCAGGCATCCCAGGGTCCGCGGTCGGGCCGCTTGTCGCTGCGGTAGAGCAGATGGTCGCCCACCCAGATCGATTCGAAGCCCGAGTCCTCCGCGGCACGCGCGATCGCGACGACCTCCGGCCAGCGCACCTCGCGCTCGACCTCGGGTAGCTGAATTCCGATGCGCACGGCGCTCGACGATATCGCTGCGAGACCGACGCCTTCGCTGCCCGGATCTTTTCGGTCGGGGAATGGATCGGACGACCCTGCCCTATCAGGATGGCGAAGTGCGCGCGGTTCGTCTTATGGCCGGCAGCTGGATGAGGGCAGGGTCGGTCGGGGTTGCGGTGTTGGACCCGAAACGAATACGTACGCCGCGCCGGCCCACCGATATTGTCGTCCCACCTCGCCTTCCTGGATCCTCGACGCGCCGACCGCCCGGGTCCAGACCATAAGATCGCCGCGCGTCGTCAGGTCGATCAGCTCCCCCTCCATCACCTCAGCGACGCTGCATCCATCCCAAGCGACGACTCGGCTCAACGCCGTGCAACACACGAAACCGGGCGGCAGGTTGACGGTCACGAACGTGTAGGCGAACTGCTCGCTGAGGCTGTCCGCGGGGCGGAAGGTCTTGACCCATCGGAGTTCCAATGCCGGACGCATCTCCGCGGCCGTCGGCTCATACGGCCAGGAATGCGTAACGTCCGGATACTCCGCGCCGCCCACCGTCCGCTTCCAGATCTGCAGCTCGTCGTACAGGCGACCGTCGCGTTGGACGAGCTCCAACGACACGCGTAGCGGCGCAGTCCCCGGAATGAACGCAACACGCGCCAGCTCCTGACAGAGCGTAAATGGGACCCCCTCGGCAAAGGACGGGGGAAGGATGGGCGGGGGGTTCGAGGGACAGTTCACCGCTGTCGCCGGGACGACCGGCGATGCGGCCGGCGACGCGGCCGGCGACGCGGCTACGAACGGCAGAGCCGTGACCGGAGGGATGAAGGTCGGTGACGTGCGTTCGCGCGCGCCACAGCCCGTCAAGACGAACAGGGCGACGACAAGTGCGGCCATCCGTCGATCCACGAAAGGGATGATGGCCGTCGTCGGTCTCAGATCGGCATCGGGCCGACGTATCGTGCGTCGATGGATGGTCGCTACCGCGAACCAAACGTGATGCGTTTCGCCGCGGCGTTCGCGCTCACGGCGATCGCCGCCGCGAGCTGCGCGCGGTCGAGCCCGCCGGCGACCGCGCCCGCCACCGCGAGCCAGGCCGTCCGCAGTGCGCCCCAGAAAGTGATACTCCAGGCCTCGGACGTCCCCGCCGATTACCTGCTCGAGACGGACGATGCGATGAGCCCACAGCAGCTCGCCGACGGCCTCTCCACGAGCACCAAGATGCTCGAGCAGCGCGGCGCCTCGGGCTACGTCCGCGCGTTCAAGCAGCCCGATCAGCAGTTCCGCTGCTGCCTCATCGACAGCATCCTGATCACGACGAGTGATGCGAACGCTGCGAGGGCCGTCTTCGTGGACTTCCGTGCGAGCGCCCTTGCCCTGGGGTCGACCGAGACGGACCTCGGCGAGAAGGTGGGCGATGATTCACGCGTGCTCGTATTCCAACAGCCGACCGCCGACGGCGACGACCTCACGACCATGACGGTCCTCTTCCGATACGCGAATGTCGTGGACGCGGTGGAAGTGACGGGGCGCCCCGGGTCGTTTGAGCGCTTTTACGTTCTCGATTTCGCGAGGAAACAGCTCGCGCGGCTGCGTGCGGACCTGGAGCGCACCTGATGCGTTTCCCACGCTTCGACATGGAGCGCATGCAGTCCACCTGGGAGCACAAGATCCGCTACGACCTCTCCGAGTCCGGTGTCGAAGCGCTCACGCTCGAGGAGATCACGCGCGATCCGAAGGAGCTGATGCGCACCGGGCTCGGCTACGCCGAGGGCGTCGGCCGAGAGGCGACTCGCGCTCTCGTTGCGTCATTCCACGCCGGCCGCGCGGCCGACGATGTCGTGATCACCACGGGTACGAGCGAGGCGAACTTCCTCGCGCTCGCGACGCTCGTGTCCACCGGCGACGAGGTCGTCGTCGTCATGCCGAACTACATGCAAGTGCACGGCATCGCAACCGGCATGCGAGCGCGCGTGCGCGAGGTCTGGTTACGCGAGGAACATGGTTGGACGATCGACCTCGATGCGCTTCGCGTCGCGGTCAATGCTCGGACCCGCGTCATCTGCGTCTGCCAACCGAACAATCCGACGGGCCAGATCCTCTCGCAGGGCGAGGTCGCCGAGATCGTTCGGGTCGCCGACCGTCACGGTACGTGGATCCTCGCGGACGAGGTCTATCGCGGCGCGGAGCGATCGGGCGAAGAGAGCCCGACGTTCAGCGGACGCGGCGAGCGGATCATCGTGACCGGCGGGCTCTCCAAGGTCTATGGGTTGCCGGGCCTGCGGATTGGCTGGCTCGTCGCGCCACCGGAGCGGGTCGAGGACGCGCTCGAGATCAAGGACTACACCACCATCGCTCCCGCGACGATCTCCGAGGTGCTCGCGGAGATCGCGCTCGAGCGGCGCAAGCAGCTCCTCGAGCGCGCGCGGTTCTTGGTCAACGACCGCTGGCCGATGCTCGAGGATTGGGCCGGCGGCCGCTCGCGCGAGCTTCACTGGACCGCGCCGGCCGCGGGCGCGATCTGCTTCTTCAGCTACAAGTACCCGATCGATTCGATGGCGCTCGTGGATCGGCTCATCCGCGAGTACAGCACGATGATCGTCCCCGGCATCCATTTCCGCGCGGAGCGTCACTTGCGCATCGGGTTCGGCATGGTTCCACGCGTTCTTCACTCCGGTCTCGCGGCGATCGACCGTCTGCTGACGTCGCTCGACTGAACGGCACAGAGGTTGCACGACCGCCGGGCAAGCTCGCACCCGGGAGGTCGGCATGACCATCACGATCTCGCTCATCCTCGTGGTCGTCGCACTCATCTGCGGCATCCTCATGCTCGTATCGGGCCGCTGGTCTCGCTATCCGCTCGCCGCGATCGCGATCATCTGCCTGGCGCTCAATCAGAGCGGTTTCATCAAATAGCCAAAACCCGGTAGCCGCGGTCGCCTGCCTGTTACCCGGGCTACCATGCGCCCAGAAATGGCGGCTCGCCCGCTCCATCTGTTCGAGGCCGGCGTGGTCACCGAGCAGCAGTTCGTCGGTCTTGGGGAGGCGCCTGGCGTTCTCGCCCCGCTGCTCGCCGACCGCCTCGGCTGCGAGAAGCGGGTCCGCATCCCGTTCAACCCGCGCGATCGTTGGCTGACCGCGGCGCGCGAGGCCTGCCGCACGCTCGCCGACGGAGTGCTTGCCTCTTTGCGCGAGGGCGCAGGTACCGCGGTCATCGGCGGCGAGTGCACCCTCGTCGCCGGCGCGCTTTCGGGAGCGCTCGGCGCTGACCCGGAGATCTCGCTCGTGTACTTCGACGCGCACGGCGACTTCAACACCCTCGCGACCACACCGTCGCACTACGTGTCCGGGATGGTCCTCGCGCACCTCTGTGGCCGCTCGGTCGCGCCGCTCCTCTTCCCCGGCTCGCGGCGGATCGCCGAGGAGCGTGTGGCGCTCGTCGGCGCGCGCGCGCTCGATGGCGGCGAGAAGGGAAACCTCGATCGCTCGCGGGTGCTCCGGATCGCCTTCGACCCGGACCATTCGGAGGCGCCCGGACTCGGGGCGTGGGCGCGCCGCCGCTCGGTCTGGCTGCACGTCGACATCGACGTCGTGGACCCGCGCGAATTCCCGGCCGTGGCCTTCGCCGCCGTCGGCGGGCCATCGCTGTCCTCGCTCGCCGACGTGCTCCGTCAGCTCTTCTCGGTCGCGGATGTGAAGGGCTTCTCGCTCTGTGGCTACGACGCGCGCGCGGATGCGAGCCGCAAGCTGGCGGCGCCGCTCGTCGACGTATTCGCGAACGCCATACCGAAGGTCCCGGTCCGGGCCTAAGCCTCGCGTCCCGCGCGCGCCGCGATCTCGCGGCGGTGCTCCCACTCGTGCTCGAGCATGCGGCGGATCACGCGGAATGCCGAGTACGTCGACTGGCCGGTCCTACGCACCCGCTTGCGCTCGGCCGGCGTGAGCGCCGCGAGACGCGTGAGCGCGGCTCGCCGTGCTTCGGCAAGGGCGACCCGCAGATCCAGCTCGCCGCGCTCAGCGGCGTTCGTCGGATCGCCCATCGTCTTCAGGGGACTGACCAGCGCGTAGACGTAGCCCTTGTCCGCTGCCAGGACGTGCAAAAGGATGTCGTGAAGGGAGCGTCCCTTCGGTGGCTTGGCGCGAAGTCGCCGGTCGTCGATCCCCTTCACAAGGGCGAGCAGATCCTCGCGCGACCACTCGAGCCACCGCAGATAGCGAGCCAAATCGCTCGGGGCCAGCGGTCTCAGGTCCGGTGGAAAGATCGCCTGTCCGGAGAAGAGACCCTCGGTGTTGTGCTCGGCGACGCGCGTCCCGATCGTTTCGTTCGCGTCGACCTTCTCGCCGTGGCGCTTGAGGTACCGAAGGTACGCACGGATCGCGTCGGGTGTCGCCGACACCGCCTCGTCGGTCGTCTTGCCGTTCGCGACGCAGCCTAGGAGCTCGGGCACGTGGACGAGGGTGGTCTTCTTCTGCGGCCCCGACTCGAGATAAAGGGCGTACGTATGGGTCGTCGAGGCCGCTACTCGCCGTCGAGCGTGTTACCGATGGTGAGCTCGCGCATCCAGTCCTCGAGCAGCCTGCCCATGCGATCGATCGGTACTGGGGCGCTCTTCGACACGCGGCGGTAGCGCGGCGGTTCGGGAAGCGGCCGCGCCGCCCAGTGCCCCGCCTGTACGCGAGCGAGATCCTGAGCGGTCGCGGCCATCTTCTCGGTCCCTCCTAAACGTCCGAATACAGGTAGAACTCGTACGGGTGCGGACGGAGCGCGACTTCCTTCGCGCTGGCGCGCTTGATCGAGAGCCAGGCCTCGATGAGATCTTCGGTGAACACGTTCCCGCGCATGAGGAAGTCACGATCGGCGTCAAGCGCGTCGAGCACTTCTTCGAGCGAGCCCGGTGTTTGCTTCACACGCTTCTTCGCTTCGCCCTCGAGCTCGTAAAGGTCGACGTCCATCGGCGTTGGCGGCTCGATCCGGTTGATCACGCCGTCGAGACCGGCCATGAGGCAGGCCGAGAACGAGAGGTACGGGTTGCATGACGGATCGGGCGCGCGGAACTCGAGGCGGCGCGCCTCCGGCTTGTCGAAGTACGTCGGGATGCGCACGCACGCGGAGCGGTTCCGCATCGAGTACACGAGGTTGATCGGCGCCTCGTACCCGGGGACGAGTCGGCGGTAGCTGTTTGTGGTCGGAGCGGCGAACGCGAGGATCGCCGGCGCGTGCTTCAAGAGTCCGCCGATGTAGTGACGCGCGGTCGTGGAGAGAAGTGCGTAGCCCTCCCGGTCGTAGAAAAGGTTCGATCCGTTCTTCCAGAGGCTCTGGTGCGTGTGCATCCCCGAGCCGTTGTCGCCGAAGAGCGGCTTGGGCATGAACGTGACGACGTAGCCGTTCTTCGCGGCAACGTTCTTGGTCACGTACTTGTACTTGAGGACCTTGTCCGCCATCTCCACGAGCGTGGAGAAGCGCATGTCGATCTCGGTCTGGCCGGCCGTGCCCACCTCGTGGTGGTGGACCTCGACGGCGATGCCCGCATCGATGAGCGCGCGGACCATCTTCGAGCGAAGGTCTTGGAGCTTGTCCGTCGGCGGGACCGGGAAGTAGCCCTCCTTGTAGCGCGGCCGGTGCGCGAGGTTCGACACCCCGCCGTCCTTGCCGGAGTTCCAGATGCCTTCCTCGGAGTCGATGTAGTAGTAACCGCTGTTCTGGGTCTGATCGAAACGGACCGAGTTGAAGATGTAGAACTCGATCTCCGGTCCCCAGAACGACGTATCGGCGATGCCCGTGGTCGGGAGGAATTCCTCCGCCTTCTTCGCGACGTACCGCGGGTCGCGCGAGTACGGCTTGCGGGTCAGTGGGTCGATGACGTCGCAGGTGATGTTCAGTGTCTTGATCTCGAGGACCGGATCGATGAAGACGGCGTTCGCGTCGGGCATGAGGAGCATGTCGCTCTCGTGAATGTGCTGGAAGCCGCGGATGGACGATCCGTCGAACCCGATGCCGTCGGCGAAGAGGCCCTCCGAGAGCTCTTCGACCGGGATCGAGAAGTGCTGCTGCGTACCCGGCAGGTCGACGAAGCGCAGGTCGACGATCTTGACCTGCTGGTCCTTCGCGAGCTTGAGGATGTCTTTGGGCGAGGTCTTCGGTTGCGCGGGTGCCGCCGTCGCGGGCCGCTCCATCGTCAGCGTCATCTGCAACTCCCCACGGGTTATGTCCGAACAAGCGTCTAGCCAGCGGTGTGCGAGGTGAACTGCCGGTTCGGTCGTGATTGGGTCGTGATTCAGTAGCGGAGGTCGCACTGGTTCCCGGCCGACCGTCAGTTGACACTTACGTAAGTCTATGCTTACGCTTCCCCCATGGACGCCTTCGCCGCGCTCGGAGAACCGCGGCGGCGCGAGATCCTCCGACTCGTCTCCGCGGCCGAGCTCTCGGTCGGGGAGATCGCGCGCCGCTTCGAGGTCACCCGGCCGGCGATCTCACAGCACCTGCGTGTCCTGAAGGAGGCGGGCCTCGTGACCGAGCGCCGAAACGGCACGAAGCGCCTGTATCGCGCGCGCCCGGAGACCATCGCCGAGCTTCGCGCGTATCTCGAAGCGTTCTGGGACGACAGCCTCAGGTCTTTGAAAGCCGCCGCGGAGCAAGAGGAACAACAAAGGAGGACAAGGCATGGCCGTCGACACGAAAGTCATTGAGCGCGTCATCACGATCCAAGCGCCGCCCGAGACCGTATTTCGTCTCCTGACGGATCCGGTGCAGTACGTCCGCTGGAAGGGCAAGCTCGCCGAGCTCGAGCCCCGTCCGGGCGGCACGTTCCGAGTCGAATTCGCGAGCACCACGGACGTCGTCACTGGCAAGTTCGTCGAGGTCATCCCGGGACGGCGCGTCGTCTTCACCTGGGGCTGGGAGGGGAGCGAGGTCGTGCCCGCCGGCGCGAGCACGGTCGAGATCGACCTCGAGCGCGAAGGAACCGGTACGCGACTGCGCCTCATCCATCGCGGGCTTCCGGAGGGCGCGATCGCGAGCCACGCCGCGGGCTGGGACTACTTCCTGCCGCGCCTCGAGGACGTCGCCGAGGGGAGGCAACCGCGCGAAGCCGCACACCACACCGACGCCAACGAATAAAGGGGAGGAATCACCACATGGGCGCGCCCATCACGCACGTCGAGATCAACACGAAGGAATCGAAGAAGCTCCAGGACTTCTACAGCAAGCTCTTCGATTGGCACATGGACACGAACAACCCGATGGGCTACGCGATGGTCGACACGCACGCCGGGAAGGGCATCGGCGCCGGGATCGGGCAGTCACAGAACGGCCGGAACTTCGTGACGTTCTACGTCGACGTCACCGATCTCGAAGGCACTCTGAAGAAGGCTGAAGGCCTCGGCGCGAAGACCGTGCTCAAGCCGACGCAGACCGGCCCGGTCACCGTCGCGATGTTCGCCGACCCCGAGGGCAACGTCATCGGACTCGCCAAGGGCATGTGATCCGCTGAGGATGCGGGCCGCGGGAGCGTCGAGGCGCGCTCTCGCGGCCGTCGGTGGCACGAAACGGCCGAAATCAGATTGTCTGATATGCTTGGCCGTGTGGCGAAACGGATCACCGCAACCGAGGCGTCGCGGAGCTTTTCGGAGATTCTCGACGCGGTGGAGCATCGAAGCGAGGAGTTCCTCGTCGAGCGGCACGGCAGACCCATAGCCGCGGTTACGCCCGCGCGCGGGGTGACGCCGACACGCGCGACGTGGGCCGATGTGCTTCGTCTCTTCCATGAGGGTCCGCAACCCGATCCAAGGTTCGCGCGTGACATGGCCCGCATCCTCCGATCGCGGCCGGCCATGCCGAAGGATCCGTGGGGACGATCCTCGACACGTCGGTCCTGATCGACATCGAGCGCGGCGCACGGGCGCTCGCGTCGGCTGAGGACGTCGCGATCGCCGCAATCACAGCGTCCGAGCTCCTTCAAGGAGTTCTGCGCGCTGACGATCAGCATCGGCTGCAACGGGAATCGTTCGTGGAAGGGATCCTCGCGACGGTCCCGACCATTCCGTTCTCATTGCGTATCGCCCGCGTACACGCCGAGCTTTGGGCACAGCAAATTGCGGCCGGCCGCAAGCTCGAGGCGCACGATCTGTTGGTGGCTTCAACCGCCGTCTCGCTCGGCTGGGACCTCGCGACTCTTAATCGGCGCCACTTCGCTGGCATCCGTGGCCTGCGGCTGACTCAGCATGGGGCGTAGCAAGCTCACCGACTTCTCGACGGTCGCCACGACCGAATCGCAACCTTCGTAGCGCCCATCCGTCGCTGACCGGGGCATGCCGGTCGCTCAGGCTTCCGGCATGGACAAGATCAACGCTGGCGACACCGCCTGGCTTCTCGCGTCGGCCGCGCTCGTCATGCTCATGACCCCGGCGCTCGGGTTCTTCTACGGCGGCCTCGTCCGGCGGAAGAACGTCCTCGCGACGATTATGCACAGCTTCTTCATCCTCTGCCTCATCAGCGTGCAGTGGGTCCTCTGGGGCTACACGCTCGCGTTCGGTCCGGATATCGGTGGGATCATCGGCGGCCTCGACTGGGCGGCGCTCAGAGGCGTCGGCCAGGACCCGGGTCCGTACGCGCCGACCGTCCCGCACGAGGCGTACATGGTCTTCCAGATGATGTTCGCGGTCATCACGCCGGCGCTCATCACCGGGGCATTCGCCGAGCGCAAGCGCTTCAAGGCCTTCGTCGTCTTCACGCTGCTCTGGGCGACCTTCGTCTACGACCCGGTCGCGCACTGGGTCTGGGGCGGTGGTTGGCTCGGTCAGCTCGGCGCGCTCGACTTCGCCGGCGGCACGGTGGTGCACATCACGAGCGGCGTCTCGGCGCTCGTCGCCGCACTTGTCCTCGGCCGTCGCGTCGGCTTCGGCCGCGAGGCCATGGACCCCCACGACGCGACCATGACCGTCCTCGGCGCGTCACTCCTCTGGTTCGGTTGGTTCGGATTCAACGCCGGGAGCGCGATCACCGCGGGCGGTCTCGCGGCGAACGCGTTCGTCGTGACGAACACCGCGGCGGCGATGGCCGCGCTCACCTGGATGACGGTCTCGTGGCTCCACAAGGGCGCGCCGAGCGTGCTCGGTGCCGCGGCCGGCGCGGTCGCAGGGCTTGTGGCGATCACCCCGGCATCGGGCTATGTCGATGTCTCAGCGTCGATCCTCATCGGCCTCGGCGCGGGCATCTTCTGCTACACCGCGATCCAGATCACCAAGCGCTTCAAGGTCGACGACGCGCTCGACGTGTTCGGGGTCCACGGCGTCGGCGGGGCCTGGGGCGCGCTCGCGACGGGCGTCTTCGCAACCGTCGCGGTGAACAGCGCGGCGAAGGACGGGCTCCTCGCCGGCAACCCCGGGCAGCTAGGGATCCAGGCGATCGCGGTGCTCGCGTCCATCGCGTACTCGGCGGTCATGACGTTCGTGATCCTGAAGCTCATCGACCTCTTCGTCGGACTGCGCGTGCCCGAGAGCGAGGAAGTGCTCGGTCTCGACGCGTCGCAACACCGCGAAGCGGCGTACCAGATCTAAAGGAGGGCTCCGATGGAGTTCCTGGCATTCGCATCCTTCGCGATCCTGGTGGTCGGTTGGCTCGTGGCTCCGTCGAAGACGGTCACCCCGGTCAGCCACGCGGAGGAGCGCAAAGCGGCATAAGCGCCGCGACCCATATTTGGTCGACTGAGGACCAGGCTCCGCGAGGGGCTTGGTCCTCTTCGTGTCCAGCGCTCGGCGTACACTCGAACGCGTACAACTGAATACGACGGGGGAGCGCCCGACGAAAGGGGCGCTGAGAGTGCGGATAGCCGCAGACCCCAGAACCTGATCTGAGTAATGTCAGCGTAGGGAGTCGAGAGGCGTGAAACCACCTACGAGCGGCGCTCAGGGCGCCGCTTTTGTTTTGCCGGGGTCCAGTCGGGGGTCGAAACCCGGGGGACGGGGGGCAGAGCCCCCCGCTCGCATGACGGCGGTCGTGGTCGCGCACGGCGACGTTCTACCTTCGGATCGCGCTGCGATCGATGACAAGGACCTCGTGGTCGCGGCGGACGGCGGCGCCCTCGTCCTCGAGCGCTGGAAGATCCTTCCCCATCTGGTCGTGGGCGACATGGACTCGCTCGGCGACGCGGGCGTGGAGCGCCTCGCGCGGCAGGGCATCGGCGTCGCGAAGTTCCCCGCGGCGAAAGACGAGTCCGATCTCGAGCTCGCCGTCGCGCACGCCATCGCGGCGGGAGCGAAGGAGATCGTCCTCCTCGGCGCGCTCGGGGGTCCGCGCCTCGACCACGAGACCGCGAACCTGCTGCTCCTCGCCGATCCGGGGTACGACGGCGTTCAGATCGAGGCACGACGCGGCGCGATGCGCGTCCGGGCGCTGCGCGGCGCCGGATCGCTCACGCTCGAGGGTCCGGTGGGCACCCTCGTCACGCTGCTGCCCGTGGCAGGCGACGCGGAGGGGGTGCGAACCGAAGGGCTCCGCTATCCCCTCGCAAGCGAGACGCTCCGACTGGGCAAGTCCCGCGGCCTGAGCAACGAGATCGCGGCGTCGCCGGCGAAGGTCTCGCTCGACATCGGAACGCTTCTTGTTTTCGAGACCCCACCGGGAGGTGCATGACGTGACGCAAGTGCGAACCGAGTCCCAGGACACGCAAGCCGAAGCGCCGCCATTCTTCGGCGCGCGCATCTCGCTCCATCCGATGACCGACCGCTACGGGCCGGTGATCCTCGAGGCGATCGAAGGTCTCCGGGACACCGGGCTCGAGGTTGAGACCGACGACGTGAGCACGTTCATCGGCGGCGACCGCAACCGTGTCTTCCGCGAGCTCGAGCGCATATTCGCCACTGCCGCGCGGACCGGCGAGCACGTCGTCATGACCGTTCTTCTCTCCCATGGCTGCCCCGGCGAGACGTACTGCGAAGCGACCGGAGAAGTACGCATGCCCGGGCCGACGAAGGCGAGCCCAGGCAAGAGCGGTGTCGACGTGAGCGCGCAGTGGTCGCTCTACCCGCTCGGCAGCGAGGGTTACATGCAGGTCATCTACCGCGAGATCGACCGTACGAAGACGGCCGGCGTGTTTGCGAAGGGCGCGCACTTCGTCTCCACGCTGCATGGCGACCTGGCCGACGTGCTGGGCGCGATCCGCACGTCCTTCGACGCAGCGTGCGCGGACACCGGGCACGTCGTCGCACACGCCACCTTGTCCGCGAACAGTCCCTCTGGGAGGTCGTGACATGCGCAGCTTCTCCATCGCCCGCGCGGTCGCGCTCGTGGGCGCGCTCGTCGCGCTCATCGCGTTCTTCCTGCCCTGGGTCATCTACGCCCGGCAGAGCTTCAGCGGCGCCGAGCTCGCGAGCACGCTCTCGCCGGCGCTCGCTTCGGTCAAGGGCGGCGGGATCAAAGGGCTCGACCTGGGCCTCTGGGCGGTCGCGCTCGCGGCGGCGCTCGCGGCGGTCTTCGTGCTCGTCTCGTGGGCGCGTGCAGCGGATCCGACCGAGGGCCGCTACCGACTCTGGGCCGCGGCCGCGGCGATCACGGGCCTCGCCTTCGGGATGCTGTTTCTGGCGAGCGGTCTGCTGGGCGGGACGCCGGATATCAACTTCGCGCCCGCCGCGATCCGCACCGACAACGCGGTGAAGGCCACGGTCGCGAAGGCGATCGGCGCGGGCGATTTCGTCGGCATCGGCGTCGGTGTGTATCTGGCGATCGTCGGCTTCGCAGCGGCCGCGATCGGCGCGATCCTCGCGCGCCCGGCGCGTGACGAGCGCGTCTGGCGAACGCAGGACTACGTGCTCCTGGCGATCCTCGCGGTCGTGTTCGGGGCGATCTACTGGGCCTGGCTCGGCCCCTACCTGGGCATCGAGACGATCCTCGCCGGCGTCAGCGCGCAGTTCGGACAGGAGCTCCTCTTCGGGCTCTGGTTCGTCAGCGGTCTGCTCGGTGGATACATCATTCGCCGGCCCGGCGCCGCGTTCCTCTCCGAGACGCTCGCCGCATTCGCCGAGGTGCTCCTTGGCGCGCCGGCGGGCCCCGTGCTCATCGTCACCGGCTTCATGCAGGCGCTCGGTCCCGAGCTCACGTTCGCCGCGACCGGCTACCGGCGCTGGGGCTGGGGCACGATGGCCGTCGCGGGCATCGCGGCCGGCGTCGTCGCGCTCCCCTGGAATTGGCTGCGCCTCGGTTACTTCGCCCTCGACCCGGGCGTCATGGCCGGACTCTTCATCACCCGCGTCGTCGCCGGCGCGCTCGCCGGACTGGCGGCGAAGGCGATCGGCGATCTCGTGGCGGCGACCGGCTCGCTCAACTACTTCGCGCTGGGCCGGGAGCGAGTGCAGGAAGTGTGACCTCCGCGTTCGCGCGCGCCGAGTCGCTCACCATCCGTCACGTGGGGCGGAAGCGGCCGGCGCTCCGCGACCTGGATTTCGCATGGGAGGAGGGCGAGCGGCTCCTCCTGCTCGGCCCGAGCGGTGCCGGGAAGAGCACGCTCGCGCTCTGCCTGGATGGGGTAATCCCGCACGCGCTCGATGCGCACTGGGAGAGTGGGCGCCTGACCGTGAATGGCCGCGACACGCGCAGCGCATCGCTCGCCGAGCTCACGCAGGAGGTGGGCGTCCTCTTCCAGGACCCCGAGACCCAGCTCGTGATGCTCGAGACCGACGACGAGATCGCCTTCGGGCTCGAAAACCTCGGCCTACCGCGGGACGAGATGGCCGAGCGCATCGTGGAAGCTCGCGCGTCCACCGGCCTCGGGCCCGCGACACCGCGACGGCTTGATGCCCTCTCCGGCGGGACGAAGCAACGCGTGGCCCTCGCCTCGCTTTTGGCCATGCGGCCTCGAGCGCTCGTGCTCGACGAGCCGACGGCGAATCTGGATCCGATCGGCGCGCGCGAGGTCATCACCGCGGTCGCCGCGCTCGCTATTCGGCGCGAGCGCTCGTTCCTTGTGGTCGAGCACCGCCTCGACCCGCTCCTCCGATTCATCGATCGAGTCGCGGTGCTCGGGGACGACGGCAGGCTCGCGCTCGCCGGCGATCCCGAAACGGTGTTCATGCGACGCGCCGACGAGCTCGATCGACTCGGGGTCTGGCAGCCCGAACTCGCCGAGCTCGCTCGACTCCTAGGCGCGGAGGAGATGCCAGGCGACGTCGACGAGGCTGCGGACCTCCTCATCGATCGGTGGCCGCGCGGCGCTTCGGCCCCGCGCGAGGCACACGTGCCTGGACGGATCACCGTCGCCGCGCGCGGCGTGGCGCACCGTTACCGCGGAGACGACCGTGATGCGGTGACTGGTGCGTCGCTCGAGCTGCACGAAGCCGAGATCTCCGCGATCGTCGGCGCCAACGGCGCGGGGAAGAGCACGCTCGGCCTGCTCCTCGCCGGTGTATTACGTCCTTCGCGTGGGATGGTCGACGCGACCGCCGACGTCGCGTATGTCTTCCAGTATCCCGAACGTGGCTTCCTTGCAGCAACCGTCCGCGGTGAGATGCGCTACGCCGCTACCACCGGCCGCCAGATCGCGCGCGATCCAGATGTCCTTCTCGAGCGCTTCGGCCTAGCGCGTCTCGCGGAAGCGAATCCGCACTCGCTCTCGCACGGCGAGAAACGGCGGCTGTCCGTCGCGAGCGCTCTCGTCACCAGCCCGGCCGTGCTGATCCTCGACGAGCCGACGTTCGGCCAGGACCTTCGGAACACGCGCGAACTCATGACGATCCTGCGCGAGGAACGCGACCGCGGGACGACGGTCGTTCTCATCACGCACGACCTCTCGCTCGTCGCCGAGCTTGCCGACCGCGCCGTTGCGATGTCCGAGGGCAGGATCGGCTTCGACGGGACGCCCGCGGAGCTCTTCGCGCGCGCGGATCTTGCGAGGTTCGGGCTGGCGCTGCCTCCTGTGGCCGACGCGTTCGCGCGCGCCGGAGCGCGAGACAGCTCGATCTCGCCGGTCACCGGGCTTGGCGCGGCACGCGAAGCGCTCGCCTCGCGGGAGCTGGTGCGCCTGTGAACGTACTCGCGCGTCGCGATCCGGCGGTGAAGCTCGCGGTGACGCTGGCGATCTCGCTCGTTCTGCTCTTCGTCATCGACCCCGTCACCCCGCTACTCTTCCTCGCCGTCGCGATCGCCGCAGCGGTCGCGGGAGGTGCCCGCCTGAGCACGATCGTCCGCGCTCTCGTGCCGCTCTCGGTACTTGGCATTGGCTTCGTGTGGAGCAACGCGGTGTTCGCCGCGACGCACGAGCCCCCAACGTGGACCATCGGGCCCTTTCACGCGACCGAGGCCGGTCTGCGCTTCGGGCTGGCCATCGCGCTCCGGGGTCTCGCGATCGGAATGCTGTCACTCGCGTTCGTATGGACGACCGATCCGACCGATCTCGTGGTGAGCCTCATCCGCCACGCGCATCTTCCGTTTCGGATCGGCTATCCGTTGCTCGCCGGCTACCGCTTCCTGCCGTTCTTCGCCGACGAGTACGCGCAGGTCCGCATCGCGCGACGAGTGCGCGGGTCGGTCGCGCGCGGTCCGTTCGGCCGCATCCGCGAGGCGACCGGAGAGCTGGTCACGCTCCTGTCGGACGCGACCCGGCGCGCGACTCGGATCGCGATCGCCATGGACGCCCGCGCGTTCGCCGGTGCGCGGGAGCGCACCTACTGGCGCGAGGCGCCCCTCACACTCGGCGATCTCGTCTTCGTGATCGTGGCGATCGGTTTCGTGGCGGGGCTCCTCGCGTTCTCAGGCGCGATGGGCTGGCTCCGCCTGTGGGACGGGCACTTCTCGGCCTAGAGGACCAGATCGCAGCGCCGCTCGCGTCATTGTCAGCGGTAGACATCCTTGCGGTGTCTCACCACGTGGAGGTGGACTTCTCGTGCCCCCACGTCGTAGCGGATCCGGTAGTCGCCGACCCTCCAGCGCCATCGCCCGATCCGGGGACCGTGCAGCTTGCGACCGCGATAAGGGTCGGCACGCAGGCGGGCCAGCGCCTTTAGGACTTGTTCTTGGATCGGCCTTGGGAGCTTGCGGAAGTCGCTCTCGAATACCTTCGAGGGGATGATCTCGAAGGTCGGCAGCTAGCGGCTCCGGTAAATCGCTCGCAGCGCTGCGAGACTGCTCACCTCGCCGCGCCGGATCTGCGCCGCTGACGTCCGAAGGGCCTTCTTCAGCGCGGGATCGCGCTCCTCCGCCCGAAGCTCAAGGAGCTCTTCGTACTCGCCGAGCGGCACCAGTGCTACTTTCGGAAGGCCCTTCTTCGTAAGGACAAAGCTCTGACCCTGCTCGCTGGCAAGACGGATGAGCCGACCTAGGTGTGTGCGAGCGGTGAACGCATTCACGATCGTCGGTGCCTTGGGTGCCTTCGCCGCCATCGCAACTCCTTTTTCCAGCGCCAGCCGCAGCCTATCTTAACTAGTTGAAATCGAAGGGGGGAACCGGATGCTGGTGGTTACCGCGGCGGAGCTATTTTCCATTTTTGCTAATCGACCCAGAAAAGGCCGGGCTGTATGTTGCGCTGTATATGCCAGCAATACGCACGCAGGTCTATCTGACAAAGGAACAGCGCCAGAAGCTCGATTCGCGACGCCGGCGTGAGCATAAGACGCTGGCGGCGGTGGTTCGCGACGCCATCGATGCCTACGTCAGCAAGGAGAAACCAGCAGACGTGCGGAAGACCCTCGACGAGACCTTCGGGGTAGCCCCAAAGTTCAGCGTTCCATCTCGCGACGAGTGGGGGCAGTATGCCCGGCGCGTCCGAACGTAACGTCCTTCTCGACACCGACGTCTTCGTCGACCACGTGCGCGGAGCGCCCGGGGTTCCCGGTCCGCCAAAAGCGCCGAGGTTTGAGGCGGCTTTTCGACCGTTGGAGAGGGGAGTAGTCCGCCGAAAGTAGGCACCGATCGGAGTCGGTTCATCTGCTTCATTTCCCAACGTGCCACAAGTCGCCAAGCCGAGCTCGGTTGTTCGCGTCGATCTCCCATCACGTTGTAGTGCCACCATTCGGTGTTCCCGATCACGGGCGCTGAGCGCCTCGTCCACCCGCGCCCCCGGGGACGCCAGAGAGTGCCCCGAGATGCTGCGTGACGTTACGGGCGTAGCCACGGGGAATGAGCCCCCGTGGCCAGGGCGAATGCGACGACGGTCACGAAGAGAAGGCCAAGTGCGATGAAGATCGCAGACGCGACGTAGGCGAAGAGCCGCACGAGCTCGGCGGGATAGTCGCGTGAGATCGAGGCGAACGCGATGACCGCCACGACCAGCCAACCAATCGAGATACAGATCGAGAGCGCACGTATGAATCGCAGCCAACTGGCCGCGCCGTAGGGCCACCGGTACTGCGGGGTCGTCAGGTTTCGCATCTGCCCCGCCAGATGCGGGGCAGGAGCGCGGTCACTGCGAGCGCCCCGATCGCGAGAATGACGGCTGACACGATCGCAGCCGTGCTCATTACTGCCTTCCGGCGGGAGCCGCTGTGGCACTCCTCACTTCGGACAGTCGAGCTTGCCGTCCACGATCACGACACGACGGTTCAGGCCGTGCAACTCCTCGTAGCTATAGCTGTGACAGAAGACGAGGCGACCGGCGTCGTCGTTGGCGCGTAGCGTGACGGGCGAACTGTCCTTGAAGTGCCAAGCCGTGACGCGCTCCTCGCCCGCCGCCAAGTGCGTCACGAGATCTCGCCCGCTGTCCTCGCCTATCTCCGTCAGAGTGAGTCGAATCGAGGTGTCGTTTCTGATGCGAACGTCCGTGCCAGGATCTCCGACACGCGGAGGCGGACCTGTGAGAACACATGCGCTCAATGTGAGCGCCACGACCAGATACGCGAGTCCGCGCAACAAGGTCAACGACCGATCGACCATGGATACTGCCAGCCTTCCGGAGCTGCACCATTCGGCGACGAGGGCACCGCGGACGCTCCCCCGCTTTCTCGACAGCTATCGTTCCCGACCGAACGTGGCGCTGGGCGGCCACACCCGGATGTGTCGCTTCCTCGGCGTCAACGACGTGTCTGGGGATCACACCTAACCGAGCCGGTATCCGACTCCGCGCACGTTCGCGAGCGGGGGCGCGCCCGCTGAATCGAGCTTCGAGCGAAGCCGCGCGAGATGCGCCTTGAGCCACTCCGGGTCGGGGTCGCGCTCCTCCGGCCAGCCCGCGCGAAGCAACGCGCGGCGCTCCAGGACTTCACCCGGCCGCGCGGCGAGCGCCGCGAGGAGACGGAACTCCGTCGGGGTGAGGTCGAGGGACTGACCATCGACGCTCGCGACGTGCGTCCTCGGATCGACACGCAGCCGCCCGATCGAAGCGGCGCTCTGCGCGCGCGCCGCCGGACCCGCACGCCGGAGAAGCGCGCGCACGCGCGAGGCGAGCTCCCTCCGGCTGAAAGGCTTCTCGAGATAGTCGTCCGCGCCGAGGTCGAGCAGCTTCGCGCGCTCCTCGGCACCGCGCTCCCCGGTCAGCATGAGGATCGGCGTCTGCGCCGACGCGCGGATCCGTCTGCAGACCTCGTCGCCGGAGAGTCTCGGCAGCTTGCGGTCGAGGATCACGAGATCGGGCGAATCTTCGGCGTGACGGCGTAACGCGGTCTCACCGTCGTACGCGGTGACGATCTCGTAGCCCTCCTCGCCGAGGAGAGCGGCGACCATGCCGACGAACTGGCGATCGTCGTCGACGACGAGGATGTTGCTCAACGCGTCGCGGACGCCGTGCCCGCGCGCGCCAGCGGGAGCGTGAAGGCGAAGACCGCGCCCCCGCCCGGCGCATCCTCGAGCCAGAGATCACCGCCTTGGCCCTCGACGACTCGACGCGCGGCGAAGAGGCCGATGCCCGATCCGGCAATGTCGTCGTGGGCGACGCCGCGTGCGTACGGCTCGAAGATGCGTGCGCGGTCCTGCGGCGGCACTCCGGGCCCTTCGTCCCGCACGCGCACGATCGCGCGGTCGTCGGCGCCCTCGATGCGCACCGCGATGCGTGTCCCCTCGGGCGCGTACTTCGTCGCGTTGTGTACGAGGCCGGCGACGACCTCCGCCGTGCGGCGCTTGTCGCCGCGGACGAACAGCGGCTGGCCGGCACGCGGACCGGTCAGCTTGTGGCGCCGCGCCATCGGCGCGACCTCTTTCAGGGCGACGGCGACCGTTGCGCGCAGATCGAAGCGCGCGCGGCGCAGCGAAAGCTCCGGACGATCGGTGCGAACGCCGGCGAGGATGCGGTCGACGAGATGATCGAGACGCTCGACCTGCGCCGTCGCCTCCGAGACCGGCAGCTTCGTCTTCTTCATCCCGTTCTTGTCAGCGAGGAGCTCGAGGTAGCCGCGGATGACCGAGAGCGGTGTCCGCAGATCGTGCGTGACGACGGCGACGAAGTCGGCGCGCGCGCGCTCGAGCTCGCGTAGGCTCTCGGTGGTTTTGCGCTCGAGCGCGTAGAGCGACGCCTTGTCGATCGCGAGCGCGGCCTGATTGGCGAGCGCGCCGACGAAGCGGACCTCCTCCTCGAGAAACTCCTTGTAGTCGGGCACCTGCAATACCACCGCGCCGAGGAGCCGGTCGTTCGCTATGAGCGGCATCGCGATGTGATCGAACGCGACGATCGGCCGGCGCTCGGCGATCGCACGGTGGGCGGCGTGCGTCGCGGTGCGCTGCAGCTCACCAGAGCGCGAGCGCTCGCGGTCCTCGCCCTCCTCGCGGAGGAGGATCGCGCCCGACGCGCCAGGGTAGACGCGCACCAAGCGGTCGACGACCAGGGACAGCACCTCGTCGAGATCGAGCGTCGATGTCAACACGTTGGAGACCTCGAAGAGTGCGGAGACCTCACGGAGCTTGCGATCCGACTCGCGCTGGAGACGACCCTTCTCGATGATCCCGGCGACCTGGTTCGCGATCGTCTGCAGGAAGTCGATCTCTTCGCGCCCGAAATCGCGCGGCTCGACGGTCTGCACGTTCATCACCCCGATGACTTCGTCGCGCGCGACGACCGGGACTGAGAGCATCGACACAAAGCGCTTCTCGTCCACCTCCGGGACCCACTTCCAGCGCGGCTCGGCGCGCACATCACGTGCGGCGAGAGGCACGCGCGCGTTCGCGACCCACCCGACGATGCCCTCGCCGAGTCTCAGCGCGGCGCGTCCGATGCCTCCGCGATTCAGTCCATTCGTCGCGACGAGCCGCAACACGCCTTCGGGTTTCTCGAGGAGATACAGAGATGACACTTCGGCGCCCATCGCGTCGGTGGTGCGGCCGATAACGATGCGGAGCATCTCGTCCCAGTCCCGCGCGGAGGCGGCGAGCTGGGTGACCTCGTGAAGGAACGAGAGCTCACGAAGCTTTCGCTCCGGATCGGATGCGGTCATCGGTGAATTCTAGAAATAGACTCACAACCAATGAAGACGGTGCTGCGAACCGACAAGCTGACCAAGCGGTTCGGCGAGCTCGTCGCGGTGGACCGCATCGACCTCGAGGTCTGCGAGGGAGAAGTGTTCGGCTTCCTGGGGCCCAACGGCGCTGGGAAGACCACCACGCTGCGACTGCTCTGTGCCCTGATCGGGCCCACCTCAGGCTCCGCCGAAGTCGCCGGATTCCGGCTCGGCCGCGACGATCCGAAGATCCGCGCGAGCGTCGGCATCCTCACCGAGCAGCCGGGTCTGTACGAGCGCCAGTCGGCCTGGGAGAACCTCGTCTTCTACGCCACCCTCTATGGCCTCACGACCGCGGAGGCCGGCTCACAGGCCGAGCGATACCTCCGGCTCATGGGCCTCTGGGAGCGCCGCACCGAGCCCGTCGCCACATTCTCACGCGGCATGAAGCAGAAAATGGCCATCGCGCGAGCGGCGCTGCACGAGCCGCGACTCCTCTTCCTCGACGAGCCGACCACCGGTCTCGACCCTGACGCGGCGAAGACCGTCCGCGAATTCATCGTGCAGCTTCGCGGCGAAGGGCGCACGGTCTTCCTTTGTACGCACAACCTCGACGAGGCCGATCGCCTCTGCGACCGCATCGCCTTCTTCCGTCGGAACGTCATCCGCATCGCCGATCCCGACGAGCTTCGCGCGGAGCTCTACGGCCGCGCGACCGAGATCCGCCTCATGCCGGCCCCCCGTCCCGAAGACCTGGCGCGGGTGAGGGCCGTGCCCGGCGTCCGTGAAGCGCGCTTCGAGAATGGCTCGATCGTCGTGGCCTCCGCCGATCCTCTCCATACGAATCCCCTGCTGATCCGCGCGCTCGTCGAAGGCGGAGCACAGATCGCGTTCGTCACGGAGCGCAAGGCGCACCTCGAGGACGTCTATTTGAAGATCGTGGAGCCGATCGAATGACCGCGATCGTCGCCGCGAGCCCCGCGCGACCGACGCTCGTGCGCGCGGTCTGCGTCCGCGAGTGGCGCGAGGCGCTCAGCAACAAGCTGCTCGTCGGCATGACGCTCCTTCCGCCGGTGGTGATCCTCGCGACCGGCGTGCTGGCCGTGGCGGCCGCCGCGATCAACCCGCCCAGCGAGCACGACGTGCAGGCGCTGTACGCCGCCGCGCCCGCCGCCGCTGGCCTCGACCCGAAGGAGGCGGTGCAGGGCTTCATCGCGACGTACTTCCTCATCCTGTTCATGCTCATTCCCACCGTCGTGCCGCTCACGATGGCCATCTACTCGGTCATCGGCGAGAAGAGCGCGCGCACGCTCGAGCCGCTCCTCGCGACGCCCGTCGGCGTCGGCGATCTCCTCTTCGCGAAGAGCCTCGCCTCCACCGTGCCGAGCGTCCTCGTCACCTGGATCGCGTACGCGATCTACCTCGGATCGGTCATCGCACTCGGCTCCCGAGCGGCTCAGAACGCGGTCACCGCACCGCGCTGGATCCTCGCGATCGTCGTGATGGTGCCGCTGCTCACGCTCCTCTCGGTGAACCTCGGGATCCTCATCTCCACGCGGGTGAACGACGTGCGCGTCGCGCAGCAGATCGGCGGCCTCGTCGTCGTGCCGGTCGTGGCGCTCGGGATCGCGCAGGTGACCGGTCGCGTCGTGCTCGACAATGGCGCCTTCCTGCAGATGTCGGCGTTCCTCATCGTGGTCGACGTCGCGGTCTTCTGGCTGGCGAAGGTCGCGTTCCAGCGCGAGAACATACTCGTGCGCTGGAGGTGAGCACGATTGGCCGAGTACAGGTGCTCCTTCTGCGGCAAACGCCAGGATCAGGTCCGGAAGCTCATCGCCGGCGGAGGCCGCCCCGGCACCTTCATCTGCGATGAGTGCGTTCGCCTCTGCAACGAGATCCTCGATGACGAGGGACCGCTGGCGACGTCGCGCGAGCTCCCGCCATCGAAGCCAAGGCGACGCTGGCCGTGGCAGCTCGCTCGCGGCATCGCGCGGACGCTGACCACCGTCGGCGGCAAGCCTTCGCTGGAGTCGTGGCAGCCGCCGCGCTGACGAGTGCTAGGGCGCTGGCGAGGGACTCGGCGACTTGCCGCGGAGCGGCAAAGTGATGGGCAGCGACGGCTTCGGGATCGTGATCGTCGGGAACTCGAAGCGCGGCGAGGGCGTCGGTGTCGTGCTCTGCGAGGTCGGGATCGGGCGGCCACCTTCGTCGTCGGGATAGGTTCGCGGACCTTGGATCTCGACGGTCGTGCTCACCGGCTCGCTCAGTACCGCGCTGCCGTCGCTCAGCTCATATGTGAGCCGGTAAATCCCGAGTACGTTCGGCGCTAGGAAGGAGACGAAGAATGTCCCGTTCGCGCCCGCCTTGAGCGCGCCGACCGGGCTCGAGCCCTGCTCCACCGTGTGGTTCGTGCGCGGATCGATGACGCGCCAGCCGATCGAGAGCGGACGGTCGGTCGTGCCAGCGATCGCGGCGTAGTTCACGACCAAGAGCGACGCCTCGCTGCGGTGAAGCTGGCGCGGCATCCCGATCTGCGCCGTGACGACATAGGGCTGATGCGCGCGCACCATGAACTTCGCGGTCGCCGCGCCCGACGGTGCGAGCGCGTTCCCGCTAGCGTCGGTCAGCCCGATGGTCACCGTGTACGTCCCGGGCTGCTTCGGGACGGCGACGTCGATGCTGACGTTCTGCGTCTGGTTTGGCAGGAGGGCCGGAAGCGTCTGCGGTTGGGCCGAGCTCGTCAGCAGCTGGCCCTGGCTGTTACGGAGCTCC
>Ga0209378_1000101_pt1 | contig 55546 bp, 54 predicted proteins | sample GraSoiAngelo_156_FD_186170 | JGI IMG/M metagenome (GOLD analysis project Ga0209378, IMG submission 186170) | Grasslands soil microbial communities from the Angelo Coastal Reserve, California, USA - 14_1009_13_40cm (SPAdes) (version 2) | ecosystem: Environmental > Terrestrial > Soil > Grasslands ...
ACTGGAAGCGGGTGGACCAGGAGCTCGGCAGGCCGGGGGCGATGCAGCCGGACGGCGCTTACAAGGCCGGGCTACCGCGCAGCGATCTACACGTCACCGTCTCGCGCGTAGCGGTCAAGCCTGCGCTGGCGCTCGGCTCCTGGGTCGCGTTCAAGCAGGTCAGCGATACCGACGCGATCCTCATGGGCGATCTTGTGCTCCTCGAAAGTGAGGTCGGCCCCGTGCTCGCGAAGCTCCAGGAAGGCGGCGTCGAGCAGACCGCCCTCCACAATCACTTGTTACGGGAGTCGCCGCGCGTCTTGTACATGCACGTCGCCGGGCGCGGCGCGCCGGCGCGGCTCGCGGCCGCCGTCCACGCCGCCCTCGCCCTGACCAAGACGCCATCCGGTGCTCCCGTAGCGGCGCCAGCGCCCGCAGCGCTCGGCCTCGACACGACGCAGATCGCACGGATCCTCGGCTATCACGGGAAGGTGAACGGCGGCGTGTACCAGGTCGGTGTGTCGCGCGCGGAGCCGATTACCGCGGACGGCGTCGAGATTCCCCCGTCCATGGGTCTCGCGACCGCAATCAACTTCCAGTCGATCGGGCACGGGAAGGCGGTGACAACTGGCGACTTCGTGCTGATCGAACCCGAGGTGAACCCTGTCATCCGCGCGCTGCACGACGGCGGGATCGCCGTCACCGCCCTTCATAGCCACATGCTCGCCGACAGCCCCCATCTGTTCTTCATGCACTACCGGGGGAACGACGACGCCCTCAAGCTGGCGCGCGGGTTGCGCGCCGCATTGGACAAAATGAACATGAAGAGGGCCGGATAGAGCGACGCTACTCGGCGACCTGCAGGACGAGCTTCCCCCGGTTGTGCCTGCCCAGGCCGCGAACAAACGCCGCCCGCGCCTCCGGAAGGGGGAACGTCGCTTCCACGATGACGCGGAGCGCGCCCGTCTCGATGAGACGCGCGATCTCGATCAATTGTGCCCGGCTCGGCTCCACGATGAACTCCACACCGCGCACGCCGTACCGGGCGGCTTTCTCCGCCGGTGCGCTGTCGGCGACGGTGACGAGCACGCCGCCTTTGCGCAGCACGCGCCAGGATCGCTCCAGCGTGTCTCCACCAACCGTATCGAGGACGATATCCGCATCGCGCACCCGATCCTCGAAGCGGACAGTCGTATAGTCGATCACCTCGTCGCAGCCGAGGTCGCGCAAGAAGCTCGTATTCACGGCCCGTGACGTACCGATCACGTGTGCGCCGCGCCCGTGGGCAAGCTGAACGGCGTATGTACCGACGCCGCCGGCCGCGCCGTGAACCAGGACACGCTGCCCCTGCGTGAGACACGCGTGGTCGAAGAACGCCTGCCACGCCGTGAGTGCCGAAAGTGGGACCGCTGCGGCTTGCGTGTGGCTCAGGTTCTGGGGTTTGGGAGCGAGATCGCCGGCACGGACCACGACGTAGTCGGCCGCCGCACCGTCCCGCCAGAAATCGGTGAGCGCATACACGGCTTCGCCCACCTTCGGGGCGCTCGCATCGGGGGCCACGGCCTCCACGACGCCCGACAACTCATGTCCGGGGATCGTCGGCAAGCGTTCCACACCCTCGCGGGTGGTGTAGGTAGTCGCCCAGGAGAGCTCGGTCGGGGTGATGGCACAGGCGTGGACGCGCACCAGTGCATCGCCCGGCCCGGGCGTCGGTTTGGGTGCGTCTTCATAGATCAGCTGCTCCGGACCACCGCGCCGGTGCAGGCGGACGGCTTTCATCGCTCGACACTCTCCGCTCCGCGGGGACCTCCAACCTACGGTGCGGCGATCGAGTGCGCATCACATCTTGTAATCGTCCTCAGCGCGGGCGGGATCCACCGCCGCCGTTTGCCGGAATCGCCCGGCGCGCGCCGAATGGCGAAATTCGAACGACGAACGGCGCTCTTGACGCCCGTGCGGCGCCGCACCGATCGTCCGGATCCGAGGTCGCCATGGTCGCTGTCGCCATTCAGGGAGAAGCCGGCTCGTTCAGCCACGCCGCGGCGCTCGACGCCCTCGGCGCGGATCTCCAGCTCGTGCCGTGCTCGACCTTCGAAGAGCTGTTTCGCGTGGTCGAGACGGGAACGGCAACGCGCGGGGTGGTCCCCATCGAGAATTCACTGGCCGGCTCGGTGCACCAGAACTACGATCTCCTCGGCGCCCACGCCCTGCACGTCGTCGGCGAAACACAGGTCCGGGTGCGCCACTGCCTCATCGCCCGCCCGGGGGCGACGTTCGCGGTGGTCCGCCGGGTGGCCTCACACCCGGTGGCGCTGGCGCAGTGCCGCCGGTTCTTCGCCGCACACCCGGACGTCGTGCCGGTCCCGGCGTACGACACCGCCGGCAGCGTCGCCGAGCTGATGGCGGGCCGGCTGCCGGCAGACGCGGCCATCGCCTCCTCACTGGCGGCCGAGCTGTACGGCGCCGCGGTCTTGCAGGAGAACCTGGAGGACCATCCCGAGAATTACACGCGGTTCCTCATCGTGGGACGCGAGCCCGCGCCGCCGGAGCGCGCTCGGAAAACCTCACTCGTCTTCACGCTCCCCAACGTCCCCGGCTCGCTCTATCGAGCGCTGGGAGCGTTCGCGAGCCGCGGGCTGGATCTCACGAAGATCGAGTCCCGCCCGATCGCCGGCCGCCCATGGGAGTACGCCTTTTATCTGGACGTATTGGGTGACCCGCGAGGCGAGGTGGCGGCGGCGTTGACGGAGATCCGAGGATTCGCGCGCGAGCTTCGCGTCTTGGGAGCGTACTGACGCTATAAATCGGTGACGGCGCCGAGGCTCGAAGACGAGACGAGCTTCGTGTACTTGGCGAGCACCCCGGTCGTGTACTTGGCCGGGGGCGGCGTCCACGCCTTCCGCCGACGGGCCAGCTCGCCGTCCGCCACCTCGAGCTGCAAGACTCGGCGGTCGGCGTCGATCGTGATCGAATCTCCATCCTGGACCAGCGCGATGGCGCCGCCCACGGCGGCCTCCGGGGCCACGTGGCCGACCACCAGCCCGTGGCTGCCACCGGAGAATCGCCCGTCCGTGACGAGTCCGACCGCGTCGCCCAATCCCGCTCCGATGATCGCCGCGGTCGGCGACAACATCTCCCGCATGCCCGGGCCGCCCCTGGGGCCCTCATACCGGATCACCACGACCTCACCCGCCGTGATCCGGCCGCCGAGCACGGCGTCGAGACACGCTTCCTCCGAATCGAAGACGCGTGCCGGGCCGGTCAGGCGCGTGCGTTGCACGCCCGCGATCTTGGCCACGCTGCCCTCGCTCGCCAGGTTCCCACGCAGGATGGCGAGGTGCCCCTGAGGATAGAGCGGACGGTCCCAGGGACGTATCACTTCCTGCCCGGCGCGGGGCGTGTCGGGCACGTGTCGCAGCACCTCGGCGATCGTCTCCCCGGTGATCGACAGGGCGCTCCCGTGCAGCACACCGTGCACGAGAAGGATTTTCATGACCTGGGGGATCCCGCCCGCGTGGTGGAGATCGGTGGTGACGAAGCGACCGAACGGCTTCAAGTCGCACAGCACGGGGACGCGCTCGCGGATGGTCTCGAAATCGTCGAGCACGAGCGGAACGCCCGCCGCCCTCGCGATGGCGAGGAGATGCAGCACCGCGTTCGTCGAGCCCCCGATCGCCATCGTCACCGCGATCGCGTTCTCGAGCGCCTGACGCGTGAGGATCTGCCGAGGCAACAACCGGCGGCGCACCGCATCCGCGAGCACCGTACCGGAACGTCCGGCGCTCTCGGCCTTTTCCGCGTCCTCCGCCGCCATCGTGGACGAGTACGGCAGGCTCATCCCCATCGCCTCGAAGATCGCTGACATCGTGTTGGCCGTGAACATGCCGCCGCACGAGCCGGCCCCGGGGCAGGCCCGCCGCTCCACTTCCAGGAGCTCGGCGGCGTCGATCTTGCCGGCGCTGTACTCGCCCACCGCCTCGAACACGCTCACCACGGTCAGGTCGCGCCCCCCGTACCGGCCGGGCTTGATCGTGCCGCCGTAGACGAACAGGGCCGGGATGTTCATGCGCGCGATGGCGATCATCGCCCCGGGCATGTTCTTGTCGCACCCTCCCACGACCAGCACGCCATCCATGCACTGCGCGCTGCAGGCCGTCTCGATCGAGTCGGCGATCACCTCGCGGGAGACGAGCGAGTACTTCATCCCTTCCGTCCCCATCGCGATTCCATCGCTCACGGTGATCGTGCCGAACGTCTGCGGCATCATACCGGCAGCACGTAGGGCCGCCTCCGCGCGCCTCGCCAGCGTGTCGAGACCGACGTTGCAGGGGGTGATCGTGCTGTAGGCATTCGCGACGCCGACGATCGGCTTCTCGAAGTCCGCATCCCCGAAGCCCACCGCGCGGAGCATCGCCCGGTTCGGGGCGCGTTGGACACCTCGGGTGATGGTCTGGCTGCGGCGGTCTGGCATCTGGGCTCACTCCAGTGCGGAATGTGGAATGCGGAGTGCGGAGTCCCCGAGGGAGTCACCGCTCCGCACTCCACATTCCGCAATCCGCACTGCTTCCGCAATGCGCTCACCCATCGCCCGGGTGCCGAGCTCCGGCCCGCCGGGCTCCGCGATGTCTCGGGTGCGGGCTCCCGTCTCGATGGCCTGCTCGATGCCCCGGTCCACCGCATCGGCCGCATCCGGCAGGCCAAGGCCGTGACGCAAGAGCAGCGCGACCGACGCGATCGCGCCGATGGGATTGGCGACCCCGCGCCCCGCGATGTCCGGCGCTGAGCCATGGATCGGCTCGAACAGACCCGGGCCCCCGCCGAGCGAGGCCGACGGAAGCATGCCCAGGGACCCGGCCAGCACCGCCGCTTCATCGCTCAGGATGTCCCCGAACATGTTCTCGGTGAGGATCACATCGAACGCCGTCGGCTCGGACACGAGTCGCATCGCCGCGGTATCGACGTAGAGGTGATCCAGGTGAACGTCCGGATATTCGCGCCGCACTCGGGTCACCGTGTCGCGCGACAGCTGCGAGACTTCGAGCACATTCGCCTTATCCACGGACGTGACCCGGTTGCGCCGACGCCGCGCCGCGGCGAAGGCGATCCGTGCCACCCGCTCGACCTCGACCACCGAATAGGTGAGCGTGTTGACTGCGCGGGACTCGCGTCGCCCGCGTGGCTCGCCATAGTACAACCCGCCCGTGAGCTCGCGCACGATCAGCAGGTCCACACCACGGAGACGATCCGGCTTGAGGGGCGAGCGGCCGACCAGGGCCGGGAGGACCGACACGGGGCGCAGGTTCGCGAACACGCCGAGCAGGGCTCGCAGCGCGAGCAGCCCGGTCTCGGGCCGGAGATGCCAGGGCGCCTGGTCGAGCGCGGGGTCGCCCACCGCGCCGAGCAGCACGGCGTCGGCGCGGGTCACGCCCGCGCGGGTCGCATCGGGGAGCGGGTCCCCAGCGGCCGCCACACCAGCCGCACCCACAGCGAACCGCTGGAGGATAAACCTGATCCCGAACCGCTCCCCGACCACTTCGAGGACCTGCTCTGCTTCCGCGACGACCTCCGGCCCGATCCCGTCGCCCGGAAGCACCGCGATTGTATATGGCCTCACCACCGGTCTCCCTTCCTTCGTCCCCGTCCCCCTCCCCGGGTCCGCTCGTACGCTCGGATCCGGTCCTCGGCGAGCAACGTCCGTCCGATTTCGTCCAAACCGGAGAGCAGCATCTCGCGACGATACGGCTCCATCGCGAACGCCGTTCGGAAACCGAGCCCATCATCTACCCGCTGCTCCTCGAGGTCCACCGTGAGCCGGTACTCGCCCCCCGCCGCCCGATGACGCCGAAACAGCTCGGCGATTTCCTGCGCCAAGAGCCGCACGGGCACCAGCCCGTTCTGACAGCAGTTGGCGAAGAAGATGTCCGCGAACGAAGGCGCAAGGATCGCGCGGAACCCATACTCTCGGAGCGCCCACACGGCGTGTTCGCGCGACGAGCCGCAGCCGAAATTCTCCAGGGTGAGCAGGATGCTCGCACCACGAGCGGCGGGGACGTTGAGCTCGAACTCCGGGTCGAGGCTACCGTCCGCGCGGAAGCGCCAGTCGTGGAACAGTGCCGGGCCGAACCCGGTGCGCTCGACGCGTTTCAGGAATTGCTTTGGAACGATCTGGTCGGTGTCGACATTGGCCCGGGGCAGGGCGGCGAGCCGGCCCGTGTGGCGCACGTAGGGTTCCATCATGACGCGGCCGGCGCCCAACTGCGGATATCCACAATCCGACCCGCCAGCGCGGCGGCCGCCGCCATCGGCGGGCTCATCAGGTGCGTGCGCCCGCCCCGTCCCTGGCGCCCCTCGAAATTGCGATTCGAGGTCGAGGCGCAGCGTTCGCCGCTCTGCAACATGTCCGCGTTCATCCCGAGGCACATCGAGCATCCGGAGTTGCGCCATTCGAATCCCGCTTCTAGGAAGACGCGGTCCAGCCCCTCGCGCTCCGCCTGCGCCTTCACCTGTTGCGATCCCGGCACGACCATCGCCCGCACGCCCGGAGCGACGTGTCGCCGCCCGTCGCCGCGCACCACCCGGGCCGCGGCTCGCAGGTCTTCGATGCGGGCATTGGTGCAGGAGCCGAGGAATACCCGATCGACGGGGAGGCCTTCGAGCGAAGTCCCGGGGGCGAGTCCCATGTATTCGAGCGCGCGCGCGACCGCGCGTCGCTCCGCCTCGGTCGGAAAGTCACCGGGGCTGGGCACCCGACCCGTGACGGGCGTGACCATGCCGGGACTCGTCCCCCAGGTCACCTGGGGCTCCACGCCGGACGCATCGAGGTCCACCCGCTTGTCGTACGACGCGCCCGGGTCGGTGCCGAGCTCACGCCACCTCGCCACGACGCGCTCCCACGCCGCGCCGCGCGGCGCGCGCGGCCGCCCGGCGAGATAGGCGAAGGTCGTGTCGTCCGGGGCGATCATGCCGGCCCGCGCGCCGCCTTCGATCGACATGTTGCACACCGTCATCCGCTCCTCCATCGAGAGCGCGCGAATCGCGGTGCCGGTGTACTCGATGACGTGCCCCGTGGCGCCGGCCGTCCCGATCCGCCCGATCAACGCGAGGATCAGGTCCTTGGCGGTGACCCCATCCGCGAGGGACCCGGTCACGTGCGCTTCCATGGTCGCGGGCCTGGCACACACGAGACACTGTGTCGCGAGCACGTGCTCGACCTCGCTCGTGCCGATGCCCAGGGCGAGCGCCCCAAAGGCGCCGTGCGTGGCCGTATGGGAATCGCCGCACACGATCACCATGCCGGGCTGCGTGAGCCCCAGTTCGGGGCCGATCACATGGACGATTCCCTGCTGGGGCGACTCGAGATCGAACAGCTCGAGGCCGAATTCGGCGGCATTGGCGGCGAGCGCGTCCAGCTGTCGCGCGGCGATCGGGTCCGTGATCGGCGCGCGGCGTTCGCCGGTGGGAACGTTGTGGTCCACGGTGGCCACCGTGAGCGCCGGCCGGCGCACCTGCCGGCCGGCACGGCGCAGGCCCTCGAACGCTTGCGGCGAGGTCACCTCGTGCACTAGGTGCAGGTCCACGTACAGGAGCGCCGGACCTTCGGGCAATTGCTCCACGATGTGCGCGTCCCAAACCTTCGCGAACAGCGTCCGCGACATTACGCGACTCCCGCTCCTTGGACCTCTGCGGAGGTGGCGCGGCCCTCCTCCGTCCACGGCATCATGGCACGCAGCCTGGCGCCCACTTGCTCGATGGGATGCTCCGCCGCCGCTCGCCGCAGCGCCTGGAACCGGCGGCCTGCCCCGCTGCCGTGGCACTCGGCGATCCACTCCCGCGCGAAGCTTCCGGACTGGATGTCGGCGAGAATGCGCTGCATCGCGGCCCGAACCTCGGGCGTCACGATCTTCGGACCGCGCGTGTAATCGCCGTACTCGGCGGTGTCGCTGATCGAGTGGCGCATGAACTTCATGCCGCCGCGGTACATCAGGTCCACGATCAGCTTGAGCTCGTGCATGCACTCGAAGTACGCGATCTCGGGCGCGTAGCCCGCGGCGGTCAACGTTTCGAAGCCGGCCTGGATCAGGGCGGTGACACCACCGCACAGCACGGTCTGCTCGCCGAACAGGTCGGTCTCCGTCTCCTCGCGGAACGTCGTCGCAAACACACCGGCGCGGGTACAGCCGATGCCCGCCGCGTAGGCGAGCGCGTCCGCCAGCGCGTTGCCGCTCGCGTCTTGGTGGACCGCGACCAGGGCCGGCACACCCCGCCCCGCCTGAAACTCGCTGCGCACGAGGTGGCCGGGAGACTTGGGCGCGATCATCGCGACATCGACCGTCGCCGGCGGCACGATCTCGCCGAAATGGACGTTGAAGCCGTGCGCGAAGAGGAGCGTCTTCCCCCGCCCCCCTCCAAGCGCCGGGGCGATTTCGCTTTCGTATACCGCGCGCGCTCCCTGGTCGGGCACGAGCACCATGATCACCTGCGCGAGGCGTGCCGCCTCGGCGACGGGCCGGACGTCCAGATCGTCGGCGCGGGCGCGCTCCCACGACGCCCCGCCGGGTCGCAGGCCCACCAGTACCCGCGCGCCCACTCCCGAGTCCCGCAAGTTGAGCGCATGCGCGTGGCCCTGGCTGCCGTATCCGATCACCGCGACGACGCGATCCTTCAGACGCGCCGGATCGGCGTCGGTGTCGTAGAAGATCCGCGTTTGCGTAGAGCTCATTGCTTTGCCTCCGAAGTGATGTCTTCGCCACCGAGCACCATGACCGATCGCACGCCGGTCATCTTCTGAAACTGCTGGGCCACGCGATCGGCCGTGACCGCATCGGCCTTGAGCACGAACGTGAGACGGGACAGGCCGGCGGTGCCGCTGGGGTGCAGGGCAAGCCCCTCGACGGGGACATTGCGGCGGCGCAGCACGCCCACGGCGCGGTTGAGAGTCACCAGCGCGTCGTCGAGCAGGACCGCGACCGTGTGGGCCCTGGGCACGAGCAGGGTCACCCGGCCGCGGGGGCGGGGGCCGGCTCCGCTTCGATCGGCTCCGAGAGCGAGCCGCCGGGCGGGATCATCGGGTACACGTTCGCCTCCTCTTCGATCATGAACTCGACCACCGCCGGACCCGGCGCGGCATTCGCCTCCCCGACCGCGTCGGTCAGCTCACTCGGATCCGTCACCCGGTACCCTGGGATGCCATATGCTTCAGCGAGCTTCAGGTAGTCGGGGCTCCAGATCGGCGTGCAGGAGTAGCGCTTGCCGTGGAAGAATTGCTGCCACTGCCGCACCATCCCGAGATAGCCGTTGTTGAATACGGCCATCTTCACTGACAGCCGCTCCTGCACCATGGTCGCGATCTCGGCCATGTTCATCTGGAAGCCGCCGTCGCCCGAAATCGCCCACACCGTGTCGTCGGGGCGCGCCAGGTGGACACCCATGGCGGCGGGCACCGCGAAGCCCATGGCGCCGAGGCCGCCCGAGGTGATGTGCGTGTTGGGCCGCCGGTAGGGGTAGAGTTTCGCGACCCACATCTGGTGCTGCCCCACGTCCGAGACGATGGTGCACCTGGCTTCACTCGCCTCGCAGATCGCGGAGAGGATCGCCTCGGGGGAGAGACCGTGAGGCGACGCCGCCGGCGGTCTCGTGAAGCCGTGGATGTGCTCGAGCCAGCGCTCGCAGCGGCGCGGCTCCACCGCGGCGAGCAGCCGGCGCGTGATCTCGCGCGCGTCGCCCACGATGCCGACATCGACCGGCACGTTCTTGCCGATTTCCGCGCGGTCCAGATCGATGTGGACGACGCGGGCCTGTCGGGCGAAGCTCGCCGTGTTGCCGGTGACGCGGTCGTCGAATCGCAACCCGATCCCGATGATCACGTCGGCGTGCTGGATTGCGCGGTTCACGTGTACTTCGCCGTGCATGCCGGGCATGCCCAGGTGCAGGGGGTGGCCCTCAGGAAAGGCACTGATGCCGAGCAGCGTCGTGACCACGGGAATACCGGTCTTCTCCGCGAGCGCCCGCACTTCCGCGTACGCCTGTGCCAGAATCACGCCGTGTCCGACCATCAAGAGCGGTCGGTCCGCGCCCGCGATGAGCCGGGCTGCCCTCCGGATGCCGTCATCGATCGAGCCCGGGGACTGACCCCGCGCGCGAGCGCGGGGAATCCGGGGGGGGTGGGACTGCTTCCACTCGGCCTTCTGGTTCTGCACGTCCTTCGGCACATCGATCAAGACAGGGCCGGGCCGCCCCTCGATCGCGACGGCCAGCGCGTCGCGCACCACGTCCGCCAGCTCGGTCACATCCTGCACCAGGTAGTTCTGCTTCGTGATCGGCAGCGTGATCCCGATGATATCGGTCTCCTGGAACGCGTCGCGCCCGATCATCGCGCGCGAGACCTGTCCGGTGATCGCGACCACGGGCGAGCTGTCCATGTGGGCCGCGGCGAGGCCCGTCACGAGGTTGGTCGCGCCGGGCCCCGAAGTGGCGACGCATACGCCGACGCGGCCGCTCGCGCGGGCGTAACCGTCGGCGGCGTGCGCCGCTGCCTGCTCGTGCCGTACGAGGACGTGCCGCAGGCGCGGGTGATCCGGTAACGCATGGTAGAACGGCATGATGGCGCCGCCCGGGTAGCCGAAGATCACCTCCACGCCGCCCTCGACCAGCGTGCGGCACAGGATCTCGGCACCGGTGAGGATCTCGGCCATCGGCTCAGACTCCCCAGTAATAGCTGGCGTTGAGCGACTGGTTCTCGAGCTCATCCGCGTGGCTCACCTTGTTGAGGGCATGCACCAACGCGCGGGCGCTCGCCTCGACGATATCGGTCGAGGCCCCGTGCCCGGACAGCGTCTTGCCGTCGATCCGTGCCTGGACGAGGACTTGTCCCAGGCTGTCTCGTCCGGGCGTGACCGACTGGACGGTCAAATTCAGGACGTCGACCTGGCGCTGCACCACCTTCGCGATCGCCGCGAACGTGGCGGCAATGGGCCCGTTGCCGGTCGCCGTAGCGCCGCGGTCCCCGGTCCCGGGTCCTGCGAGCCGCACGTCGGCGCTTGCGGAGACGGTCCCACACGTGACCTTCAGGTGCGTGAGCCGGTAGGCCTCCGGCGCATCGTGGAATCGCCCGTGTAACAGGGCGAGCACGTCCTCGTCCAGGATCTCGCGTTTCCGGTCCGCCAGCGTCATGAATTCCTCGTACAGCCTGGCCAGCGCGGTCTCGTCCAGGTCGTAGCCGAGCTCGTGGTAGCGCCGCTCCAGCGCGTGGCGGCCGGAGTGCTTGCCCAGGACGAGGCTCGAGCGCGCCACCCCGACCTCCTCCGGCCGGATGATCTCGTAGGTCAGGCCGTTCTGGAGCACCCCGTGCTGGTGGATCCCGGCCTCGTGCGCGAAGGCGTTTCGTCCCACGACCGCCTTGTTGGGCTGGGGGAACACGCCGATCACGTGCGACAGCAGCTGGCTCGTGCGGTACAACTCCTGCGGATTCACCCGGCAGCGGAACGAGACCGCGTGCGGGCGCACGCGTCCCGCCACCACGATCTCCTCGAGCGCGGCGTTACCCGCCCGTTCGCCGATGCCGTTCACGGTGCATTCCACCTGACCCACACCGGCCTCGATGGCGGCGAGGGAGTTGGCGACCGCCAATCCGAGGTCGTCGTGGCAATGCGCGCTGAACACGGCCCGGTGGGCGTTCGGCACCCGCTCCCGAACGGAGCGGAACATCGCGCCGTACTCGATGGGGAGCGCGTATCCCACAGTATCGGGCAGATTGATCGTCGTGGCACCGGCCGCGATGGCCGTCTCGACCACCCGGCACAGAAACTCGAGGTCCGTGCGGGTCGCGTCCTCCGCGGAGAATTCCACATCGTCGGTATACCGCCGGGCGCGCTGCACCGCTTCGCGCGCCCGCTCGAGGCACTGCTCGCGCGTGAGCCGCAGCTTGCACTCGAGGTGCAGATCCGACGTCGCGATGAAAACGTGCACTCGGGGCCGCGCCGCGGGTCGCAGTGATTCGCCGGCGAGATCGATGTCCCGCTCGTGGCAGCGAGCCAGCGCGGCCACCACCGGACGACGCAGCACCTCCGCCACGGTCCGCACGCCGCGTCGGTCGCCCTCCGAGGCACTGGGAAACCCCGCCTCGATCACGTCCACGCCCAGGGTGTCCAGCTGCTGCGCGAGGCGCAGCTTCTCCTCGGCGGTCATGGAGTTGCCCGGTGCCTGCTCGCCGTCGCGCAGGGTGGTGTCGAAGATGATGACGTCTCTGCCCATGGTGGCCGCCGCGCTCCCTTTCCGTATCCCGATGGTGAACAAAAAAGCCGCGAACCCTGTGGGGTCCGCGGCGCTGGTGCTGCGTGCTGCTGCTTCGCTATCCGATCATCTGTTCATTTCGCGCGCCGCCGGCCCCTCCTGAGCGATAAGGCTCAGCAGGACGATGACGAGAACCAGCAGGAGCGCGAACTGCATCACGAGTCGGTGCTACTCCACATCAAGAGTGCCGTGTCCGTGCAGCCGGACCGGGACGTTAGACGTCGGGACCGCGAGCGTCAAGGCTCCACCAACAGACGGCGAGGTCCCACTCGGATGGGTGGGGGATGGGGTGGTGTCACGAGATGCTACGCTCGTGTCAACTGGATGAGCGTGATCTCGGCCGGCGCGCCTAGCCGGAGCGGTGGCCCCCAGTATCCGGTGCCCCGGCTGACATAGAGCCACATCGCCTCGAGGCGGTGCAGGCCGGCCACGAACGGCTGAAACAGCCGCACCAACAGATTGAAGGGGAAATACTGACCGCCGTGCGTATGTCCGGAGATCTGGAGGTCATAGCCGGCGGCGCGTGCGGCAAACGCGCTCTTCGGCTGGTGCGCGAGCAGCACCTTCACGTCGCTCTCGGGCGCCTCGGCAATCGCCCCGGCGGGATCGGAGCGATGACCGGATATCCCACCGCTCGAGAGATCCGTGACGCCTGCCACGACGATCCGGCCGCTCCCGCGACGGATGAGCCTGTGACCGTTCACGAGGGCGCTGAACCCGAGTCCCTCGAGCTCCCGCACCCAAGCGGCGGCGTCCCAGTAATACTCGTGGTTCCCCGTGACGAAGAACTTGCCGTGGGGCGCCCGGAGCCCGGCGAGCGGAGCCACCTCGTCGCGCAGGGCCGGTGGGAAGCCGTCGGCCACGTCCCCGGTCAGGGCGATCACGTCGGGGTCGAGCCCGTTTGCCGCATCCACCACCCGCTCCACGAAGTTGCGCTTGAGCGTGGGGCCCACATGCAGGTCGGAAAGCTGGACGATGCGAAAGCCTTCGAGGTCGGACGGCAGACCGGCGATCGGCACCTCGACCACGCGCACCATCGCCGGTCGCCGCGCCCGCCACAGCCCCGCGACGAGAACCGCGAGGGCGCCGCCCACAACGGCAAGCGTGAAGCCGCCGGCCCCGAGCCAGGCCCGCAGGTGCAACGCGTCTCCGGCCAGCGCGAATACGATGAGGAGCGACGACAGCCCCATGGCCGTGAAGCCGGCGACTTCGATCACTCCTCGCGCCGGTAGTCGCTCCGAACGCCCGGCCCAAAACGCGACCACGGGACCGGTCGCGAGCAGGAGGATTCCGGTCCATCCGAGCACTCGCCAGACGATGGGGAGCGACTCCTGAGCGAGCAGCCGCTCCCCGACATACACGTGCAGGAGCGTCCACAATCCGGTGACGATCGTGATGAACGCGACCATGCGCCTGCGCTGGGTCATCTCGTTGGCTCTCAGTTTTGGGGCCGCCCGCCATCACGGCTCGCACTCTTCAGTACGTCAAGCGCCGGTGGGAAGGTTCCGCCAGTCGCGAAAGACTCAGTACACCACGCCCTTTCGGATCGTAAAGCCCCACCGCCCCGGCGGCGCGGCGAATCCATTCGGCCAAAAGCGGTACCCCAGGGCGATCTCCGCCACGTCGCCCCGCACGGCTCGCGTCGGCCCAATCCGCAGCGAGAACCCGACATCGCCGGCGAGCCGCGCGCGCTCGCGCCCCGGATACCAGGCTCCGCCGTACTCGAAGAATGGAGCCAGGCCGATGCCCATGAGCCCCCAGGCATCGTCCGCGAGGAGGGCGCGGTCCTCAAAGGCGAGCCAGAACATCTGCGTGCCCGTGAACTGGTGGATGCCCCACACCCGCGGGCCGTTCTGGGTAGTCCAGAGGTCGAAGTCGTCACCGAACTTGGGCCGGCGTAACCGGGCCGCTTCGACGTGAAGGATCAGCGTGTAAGGAGGAACGTTTTGGCTCGCAATCGTCACGGCGACGGACGCCCGACCGGAGTCGGGCACGCCTGACGTGAGGACGCCGTTCCCCGCCGCGCGCAACGCCGCAAACCCGCTCGCCCATGGCGCGGCGATTTGGATGCCTACCTCCGGTCCCACGCCGGCGCGGCTGCTGGCATATCCCCACGCGCGCGGCGCCGCCCACACGCCAAGGTGCAAGAGCTGCGAAACGTCCACGTCCTCACGCCGGGCATACGAATTGAACCGCTCGAGGACCTGGAACCGGACGTGCCCGACGTCCATCCCCATTCCCGCAGTCCCGAACACCGATCGAGGGAAGGCCGCGGTCCCCAGGCTGTCGAAGTCCTCCCGGCGCCACTGGCCGCCAAGCCACAGCCGGAGGTAGCTCCGCGTGGTTGCGTGCGGGGCGAATCCGGCGGTGAGGCTGAAACTGAGCGCGTGCCGTTCCGTCACACCGTTCGGGGCGCGCGCCGCGTCCCGGGTCGAGTCCGGCACGCCGTCCTTGAACAACAGCACACGTTCCGATGCCGCCTCTCCTCCCGTCACGACGGCTCTCGGCGCCGCAGTCTCGTAGAACGGCACCCCGACGAACCAGGTCCCCTGGGTCCCGTCCGACTTGTCGTGGTACAGGAGCTGCAACTGAGCGCGACGGGAAAAGAAGTGCGGGCTCGCGTAACCGAGATTGAGGATGTTGCGGTCGGGGGTGTGGTTGTAGACCGCGATGAGCGAGGTGGCGGTGCCGAGCAGGTTGTCCTCCACGACCCCGGCGAGCCAGGAGACGTCGCCTCCGGCGGAGGTGTAGCCGAGCTGCGGCTTGGTGCTCCACCCGTCCGTCGTCGCGACACGCAGCGCCAGGCGGCCGTCGAGGCGTGTGGTATCGATACGCACGCGGCTGAAGACGTGCAGATTGCGCAGCGCACGCTCGCTCTCCGCAATGCGGGCAGAGTCGTAGGGCTCACCGGGATTGATGAGCAGCGTGCGGCGGATGATCCCTGCATGGGTGCGCACGTGCAGTCGGTTCGCCAGACGCGCGAGGAAGCTGGAGGCGTATTCCTGTTGGTCGAAGATGTTCCGGTTGACGATGATGACGGTGTCGATGGCGGGGGGCGCGCCCTGCGCGTCCGCGTGACCCGGGGTTGCCGCGGCGAGCAGCGTCGCCATCGTTCCAACCACGAATCGGCCCTTGCGGCGGACCGTCGTGCTACTTGACCAAATCAATGCGCTGGTGCAGCGAGTACGTCACGTGCCGCGTAGGGGCGTTCCATTCCGTAAAATACAGGGTCGCGTCCACGCGGCCCGTGATCTGCCGCAGGCCACGTGTCACGAGCAGGAATGTACCCCGCACCGAATCCGGCTTCAGCGGTCCGCAAAAGCAGGTCACCGTCCCGTAGGCGGGAATCCGCGCGGGCGGAGGGCCCAGCGCGTGGGGCACCCCGGGCCGCAGGTCGCGTGCGCGCCCCAAGTCGAGCACGATGGTCAGCGAGTACTCGTCTCCCTCACCCACCGCCGGGTTGAAGTCGTAGCGGGCAAGCGCCACGTCTCCCCCGCCAGCGGTGGTGTCGAGCGAGAGCCGCGTGAGGGCGAGGGCCGTATCCAGTTGGACCGACACCCGTCCGTGCCACTCCCATCGGGCGGCGCTCTGGTAGCCCCGGGTGTCGCCCGGGCGGGAGGTGGGATCGCAACCTGCGAGCAGCAATAACACCGCGCCCAGCCGTGCCGCCGCCCGCGTGCGGAAGAACGTGGCACGCCGGCGTGAAAAGGGTACCGCTCTCAGCCGCCTCCTCCTGTATGGTTGCGCATGGCGACGCACACCTACGCGCGACGTCTGCAGGTTCATGAGCTCGCGCTGGAGATTGCCGTGCAGACGGCTCGTCTGAGCCGCACGCTGGCGGGACCCGGGGCCGCTACCCGGGCGGATCAACTCGTGCGCGCGGCCCTCGCCATCAGCTCCAACATAGCGGAAGCTGCCGGCCAGGCTACCGGTCCCGAGCGGCGCCGGTTTTTCGCGTATGCGCGGGGCTCAGCCCGGGAGGCCTTGACCCAACTCCGAATCGCGGCGGCGCTCGACCTGGGTCATGCGCGAGAGATCCACCTGCTCGAGGGGCAGCTCGCCGTCGTGATGCAGACGCTCGGCCGGCTGATCGCGCACCCGCCTCCGGATCGATGACGCTCCGCGCCGGCCCGCGTCAATACTGTCCGAGATATCGGTTCAACTCCCACTCGCTCACCTGCCCGATGTACTCCTGCCACTCCTCCCGTTTCGCGTCGAGGTAGCGCTCGTAGATGTGGTCGCCCAGCGCCTCGCGAACGATCGGATCCTTCTCGAGGTAGTCGAGCGCTTCGTGCAGATCCCGTGGCAGGTCGTCGATCCGGTATCGGCGGCGCTCGCGGTACGACATGCGCGCGATGTTCTTGTTGACGGGCTCTCCGGGGTCGATCCGCTCCCGGATGCCATCGAGGCCGGCGGCGAGCTGGACGGCGAACGCGAGATAGGGGTTGGCCGACGGGTCGGGCATTCGATTCTCGCAGCGGGTCGCCTCGCCGCGCTGCGCCGGGACTCGGATGAGCGGCGACACGTTCTGAGTGGACCACGAGACGTTGATGGGTGCTTCGTAGCCCGGCACCAGCCGCTTGTAGGAGTTCACGAGCGGATTCGTCACGGCACAATAGCCGCGCGCGTGCCGGAGCAGGCCACCGATGTACGAGCGGCCGACGTCGGAGAGCTGGACGGGCCCTTTGGGATCCGCAAAGGCGTTCTTCCCCTTGGCAAAGAGCGATTGATGCGTGTGCATGCCCGAGCCGGCGCGGCCGTAAAGCGGCTTCGGCATGAAGGTGGCCACCAACCCGTGTCGCACGGCGATCGTGCGAACCACGAAGCGCAGCGTCGCGAAGTGGTCGGCCATGGTCAAGGGGTCGGCGTGGCCCAAATCGATTTCGTGCTGGCCACGCGCCACTTCGTGATGCGACGCCTCCGAGCTGAGCTTCATCTCCTCGAGCGCCGACACGATGACCCGGCGGGCCCTCTCACCACGGTCGACCGGCACCAGGTCGAAATAACTGCCCGCGTCCAGGGTCCGCGTCGTGGGTTCCCCGCGCTCGTCTTGCTCAAAGATGAAGAACTCGACCTCGCATCCGACCCGCATCGTGTAGCCCAGCGCGGCGGCCCGCTCGATCTGGCGCTGCAGCGCGGTACGCGGGCACCCTTCGAACGGCCGGCCGTCCGGGTAGCGGATGTCGCAGATCAGCCGCGCAACGGTGCCCTCGGCGTCCCCGTCGGTCCGATCGCCGGCCCCCCCGCCCCCCCCCGCCCCCCCCCCCCCCCCCCCGCTCTCCCAGGGGAACACGCGAAAGCTGGCGAGATCGGGTAGGAGGAGCGCGTCCGCCTCCTCCACGCGCGCGAACCCCTCGAGCGCGGAGCCGTCGAAGATCACCTCGCCAGCCAGCGCCCGCTCGAACTGCGACGCCGGTACCTCCACCGCCTTGTTCACGCCCAGCAAGTCGGTGAACTGGAGGAGGAGGAACCGCACGCGGCGCTTCTTCAGCTCATCGAGGATGTCGCGGGTTTCGGCGGCGACGGTGGCCATGGAGGTCTAAGATAGAGGGCGGCAGAAGGCGGCAGAAGACGGCAACGGGCGGCACAGAGTCATCCCCTTGCCGCCCGTTGCCGCCCAAGCCGCCCCGTTGCTACACGTCGTAGTACAGGAAGAACTCGTACGGATGCGGCCGCAACGCCACGGGATCGACTTCCTTGGCGCGCTTGTACGCGAGCCACGTCTCGATCAGGTCGGGCGTGAACACGCCGCCCTCGAGCAGGAACGCCTGGTCCGCTTCCAGCGCCGCGAGCGACTCGGACAGCGATCCCGGGGTGTTCTTCACGTGCTTCCGCTCTTCGGGCTCGAGATCATACAGGTCCACGTCCATCGGCTTGGGCGGCTCGATCTTGTGCTTGATCCCGTCCAGGCCGGCCATGAGCAGCGCGGCGAACGTGAGGTACGGGTTGCTCGACGGATCGGGCGCCCGGAACTCGATGCGCTTGGCCTTGGGCGACTTGGAGTAGACCGGAATGCGGCAGATCGCCGAGCGGTTCCGCTGGGAGTAGATCAGGTTGATCGGCGCCTCGTACCCCGGCACCAGACGGCGGTAGCTGTTGGTCGTCGGTGCCGCGAACGCGAGCAGCGCGGGGGCGTGCTTGATGAGCCCGCCGATGTACCAGCGGGCGCTCTCCGACAGCAGCGCGTATCCGTTGGGGTCGAAGAACAGGTTTTTCCCGTCCTTCCAGAGGCTCATGTGCACGTGCATCCCCGACCCGTTGTCGCCGAACATCGGCTTGGGCATGAACGTGGCCGTGTAGCCGTGCTGGTGGCAGACGTTCTTGACGATGTACTTGTACATCATGAGCTGATCGCCCATGCGCGCCAGCGTGGTGAACCGCATGTCGATCTCGGTCTGACCCGCGGTCCCCACTTCGTGGTGGTGGACCTCGACGTCGATCCCCGACGCGATCATCGCAAGCATGATCTTGGACCGGAGATCCTGGAGCCGGTCGACGGGCGGCACGGGGAAGTAGCCCTCCTTGTGCCGCGGCCGGTGCCCCTGGTTCGGGCTGCCGTTGGCCCCGGAGTTCCAGATCCCTTCCTCGGAGTCGATGTGGTAATAGCCCTCGTGCGCGTTCTGGTCGAAGCGGACGGAGTTGAAGATGTAGAACTCCGCCTCAGGGCCGTAGTAGGCGGTCGTGGCGATTCCGCTCTTCACGAGGTACTGCTCGGCCTTTTGCGCCACGTACCGCGGGTCGCGTGAGTAGCGCTCGCCGGTCACCGGGTCCCCCACGTCGCACGTGAGCGACAGCGTCGGCACCTCCAGGCACGGGTCGACGAAGGCACTCGCCGGATCAGCGAAGAGCAGCATGTCGCTCTCATTGATCGCCTGAAAGCCGCGAATCGAGGAGCCGTCGAACCCGATGCCCTCCTTGAAGACCTCCTCGGTGAGCTCCTTCAACGGGATCGAAAAGTGCTGCCACGTGCCCGGGAGGTCGGTAAACTTCAAGTCAACCACCTGCACGCCGGCTTCCTTCGCCTTCCGAACCACGTCCGCCGGCGAGGCGCTGGCGGCCGGCTTGGCCCCCGAACCTGCCGTGGTTGGCTCCAACGTCGCGGTCATAAGGTCGGTCTCCTAGCGCTGTCACTGAGAGGGATCGTTACCGGTGTCACCAGCAAGGAGAGCCCGTGGCGAGTTTCGGGCCGCGGGCTCTCGAAGGATTCCAAGGCAGGTACTGGCGTCGGCATGTGGGAAGGTACCGGCGTCGTTGCGGAGTGTCAACCGTTTCGTGTCACTCGCGCAACATCAGGTCACGTCCCATGAGCACAACGCAACCTTTCTGAGCTGCTGTCAGTTGAAATTTGCACAGTGTGCACTGTTTTCCACGCATTGAATTACCCTTCAATGGCCTGCACGAAGTGCCACAGCTCCACGGCCGAAAATTCCCCGAAGCGCTCCTGAATGTCGCGCTCAGTTGGTTCGAGGAAAATCCAGCTCGTCGTTCGGCGTCGCTCTCCGCTCACAAAGTGCACGCGCCCACGTACCGCGCCGACATCGGTATCCGGCTGCATCTCGATGAAGACGTCCCAGCGCTCGTCCCCGCGCTTCAGCTCGCCCATGTGCTTGGCGCGTTCCGATCCCGGGAAGGGGGCACTCATGCCGGTACACTATGCGCTGCCACAGCCATTCCTGCCAGTTAGATTCTGGCGCAGTGAACTGTCGCGCGTGCGGAACGAACCTCGCCCCGACGGCCAAGTTCTGCCACAAATGCGGCGCCCAGGTGGCTCGTGCCGCAGCGGCCGGTTGGCGGGCGGGCCTCCCGTGGGGAGTGGCCGGCGTCGCCCTTGGGGCGTTGTTGACGGTGCTGCTGCTTCGCGTCGGCGGGAGCGAGGGGCGGGGAGCGGTACCTGACGGAGCCTCGGAAGCTACCGCTCCCCGCTCCCCACTCCCCGACATTTCCCAGATGTCACCGGAAGAGCGCGCAACGCGGCTCTACAACCGCGTGATGACGTTGCATACGCAGGGAAAAGCCGACAGCGCCGAGTTCTTTCTGCCCATGGCCATCCAGGCGTACGCCATGCTTCCGGCGCTCGACGTGGACGCCCGCTATCACATCGGCGTCCTGGAGCTCACCGCTGGGAACGCGGCCGCGGCGCTGGCGCAGGCGGACACCATCCGCCGCGCCGTGCCTACCCACCTCTTCGCGTTCATGCTGCGGGCCCGCGCCCTCGACCTCGAGCGCCAGTCCGCCGGCGCACGACGGGCATACGGCGAGTTCCTCAAGAACGAGACCGCGGAGCGCGCGCGCCAGCGGCCCGAGTACACCGAGCACGCCCAGAACCTCGACGCGTTTCACGAGCAGGCGACCCAGGTGATCCGTGGAGCCTCCAAACGTGGGGCCTGAGGCCCCCGCCCGGCGCACGATCCGGCTGGCGCACAGCCCGGACGCTGACGATGCGTTCATGTTCTGGGCGCTGGCGGCCGGGCGCATCGATACGGATGGCCGGCGCTACGTGCACGAGCTCGGCGACATCGAATCGTTGAATCGGCGCGCGCTCTCGGGTGAGCTGGAAGTGACGGCCGTGTCGCTCCATGCGTACGCCTACCTCGCCGACCGGTATGCGCTGCTGGCCCACGGCGCAAGCATCGGCGACCGGTACGGGCCCCGCCTCGTGTCCGTCGCCCCTCGTCCGGCCGAACCCCGCACGGCCCTCGCCGCGCCCGGCCGGATCGTCGCCGTCCCCGGGGAGCTCACGACGGCGTTTCTCGCCCTCAAGCTCTACCAGCCGGCGGTTCGGCACGTCGTGGTGCCCTTCGACGAGATCGAGGATTACGTCCTGGCGGGCCGTGCCGACGCAGGCCTGCTCATTCACGAAGGCCAGCTGACGTATGGCGACCGCGGCCTGCATCTGTGGGTCGACCTGGGTGAATGGTGGCACGCGGAAACGGGGCTACCTCTCCCGCTCGGCGGCAACGTTGTGCGTCGCGACCTGGGCGAGACGTTGATGCGCGACATTGCACGCGACCTGAAGGCCAGCATCGAGTACGGCCTCACGCATCGGGCGGAGGCCCTTGCGCACGCGAGCGCGTACAGCCGCGGACTCGACACGGCGCGCACGGACCGGTTCATCGGCATGTACGTCAACGACTACACGGTCGACTACGGAGCGACCGGTCGCCGCGCCGTGGCCGAGCTGCTCGAGCGCGCGCACCGCGTCGGCCTGCTCGCCGCGCCAGTGAACCTCCGGTTCGTCGCCGCGGGCGATTAGCCGTGTACGTGCCCGTCGGGGCTGTCCAGACAGACCCGCGACCGCCATTTTCTCTACCGTATCACCCAAGGAGTCGCGAGTGGCCGACATGACGGGGGTGGGTCCCGTCCAGATCCTAGTGGTGGACGACGAGGAACCGATCCGGAACGCTCTCAAGAAGTTCCTCGCGCAGCAACAGTTCGAGGTGTACGCCGCGGGTTCCGGGGACGAAGCCTTGCAGCAGCTCCGGCGGCACCGGGTGTCATTGATGCTGTGCGACATTCGCATGCCCGGCACGAGCGGCGTGGACCTCGTGCCCCAGGCGCTCGAGGTCGAGCCGGAGCTCGCGATCCTCATGTTGACCGCCGTGAACGATGCGACCAGCGCGGCGTTGTGCATGCAGCGCGGCGCCATGGACTACCTGACGAAGCCGATTGAGCTCGCGGACCTGGGGCGCGCCGTCCAGCGTGCCTTGAAGCGGCGCGAGATGCTGCTGGAGAATCGCCAGCTGAGCCAATGGCTGAAAGAGGAAGTCACCACGCGGACCGCGGAGCTTCACCGTGAGCGCATGAAGCTCGAGCGCCTGTCGATCGCGACGCTCGAAGCGCTGGTCAACGCCCTCGAGGCAAAGGACCCGTACATGCGGGGCCACTCGGCCCGCGTGGCCGATCTCTCGGCCACGATCGCGCACCAGCTCGGGCTCGCCGACGAAGACGTCGAGCACACTCGGGTGGCGGGCCGGTTGCACGACATCGGCAAGATCGGCACGCGGGAATCCGTCCTGAACAAGCAGGGCGCCCTCACGCCCGATGAGTTCGAGCACGTCAAGCAGCACGTCGTCATCGGCTCGCAGATCCTCGCGCCGCTCTCGCACCTTGGCGACATCATGCCGGCAGTGCGCCACCATCATGAGCGCTGGGACGGCACCGGCTACCCCGACGGCCTGCGCGGCGAAGAAATCCCACTCACCGCGCGCATCATCGGCGCCGCCGAGGTATTCGATGCCCTGAGCACGTCCCGGGCCTACCAGGAGAAGATGACGCCCGAGAAGGCGATCGAGCGGATCGCCGATCTCGCCGGCACCGTGCTCGACCCGAAGGTCCACGAGGCACTGGCGACGGTCGTTGCGCGGCGCCGGACGCTCGTCTTCCTCGACGAGGGCGGTACCACCTCCGGCTGACTTCACGTCGACTGTGCTGATCGCCGTCACCGGAGCGACGGGATTCGTGGGACGGCACGTGGCCACTCTACTGGCCCGCCGGGGTCATCGGGTGCGGGCGCTGGTGCGGAACCCCGTCCGCGCTGAGGCACTCCACAACGTTTCGGTCGAGCTCGTGGCCGGGGATCTGTCCGACCTGGGGGCGCTCGCCGTGCTCACACGGGACGCGGCCGCCATCGTGCATCTGGTCGGCATCATCGTCCCATCGGGCCGGGCCACCTTTCAGGGCGTGCACGTGGACGGGACCCGGCACCTTCTCACCGCGGCGCGCGAGGCCCGAGTCCCCCGGTTCGTGCACATGAGCGCGATCGGTGCGCGGAGCGGGCGGGACGCGACCCCGTATCACCGGACCAAGTGGGAAGGAGAGGAGCTGGTGCGCGCCTCGGGCCTTTCGTACGCGATCTTTCGGCCGTCGATCATCAGCGGGCCGGAGAGCGTGCCGATCCGCACACTCGCCCGCCTACACCGGTGGTCGCCCGTCGTGCCGGTGTTCGGCGACGGTCGCTTCCCGACGCAGCCGGTGTGGGTCGACGACGTGGCGCTCGCCTTCGCGCTCGCGGCCGAGAACACCCGCTTCACCGGTGCCTTCGAGCTCGGCGGGCCGACGCCGATCGCGTACGAGACGTTCGTCGGCGCGATCGGGCGGGCGGCGGGGCACCCCCGGCCGCTCGTTCATCTGCCGCTCGCCCTTGCACGCCTGGCCGCCGGCGTCTTCGACCTCCTGGGGCCGGCCGCGCCGTTGACGAGTGACCAGCTCCAGATGCTCGTCGAGGGTGCCGCGACGCCGGCCAACGCCATCGAATCGGTGTTCGGCATCCGCCCGCTTCCGTTCGAGCAGGGGCTCGAGCGCTATCTCAGCCGGAGGAACGGATGACCCTCAGGCGATTCGCGCTGGCCGGGGGCGGGTGGCTGCTCGCCGCTGCCGCGCAGGCCCAAGAGCGCCCTGTGGACTCGGTGGTGTACGTGCTGTCGGAAGCGAGTCGGCTCGAGGTGAAGACGGGAAAGGCGGGACTGCTGGGCTTCGCCGGACACAGCCATCTCGTCCGCGCCCGGGGGTTCTCCGGACGCGTCGTCTACTACCCGAGCGCGCCCGCCGACTCGCGCGTCGAGATCTCCGTTCCCACTGACAGTCTCGAAGTGTTGACACCACCGGACACGGAAGAAATCCGGAAAGTCACGGAGGCGATGCGAGGCGAGGTGCTCCACGTGGATCAGTATCCGCTCATCACCTTTACCTCGACTGCGGTCGTGCCGACCCCGGAGGGGTTCCGCGTAGAGGGCCAGCTCACGATGGCCGGTCAGACCCGCGCCGTGAGCGCCGAGCTCACGGCGACCGTGGGCCGCGATACACTTCTCGCGAAGGGCAGTTTCTCGGTGAAACAGACGGACTTTGGGATCAGGCCCTACCGAGGGGGACCCGCAAATACCGTCCGGGTGGGAGACCGCGTCACTTTGACTGTTGAGGCGGTCGCGATTCGAGCCGAATGACTTCAAAAAACCAAACCCGGGGCTTACAACTCCCCGGGTTGGCGGTCGGGCGAAGTGGCCGTCACACTTCGGCCGCGACCAACGAACGATCCATAGCTGAATACGCGCTGCCCTGCCGGATGTTTCACTGTCCCCGACACCGGACACGTCCCCATCGCCGCACCACAGCCCCATCCCCCAGCCCGGCTCACGTCCCTATGATGCCCATGTCTCGGAATTGGTTGCATCCCGTTTACCACCGCTTTACCCGGCCGAGTCGAGACACGGTGATCATTTCAGAATGACTGCCGCGGCGGAGGACGACTTTCGTGTTCGACACCCCCCATCCCAGGCCGATCGGGTCGAACACGATTTCGGGATTGGACACTTCCAGCGTCACCCCGTGGGCATTCGGTCCTGGCCAACGGTGCAGGGGGCCCCAGGAATCGCCCAGCCAGCGGTCAATGCGGAGGGTGTCGGCGGCGATCACGGCGCGGCTGCGAGTGCTTTGCATGACCGCCGAACTCCGTGCAACGGCCATCGCCGTCGAGACCTCTTGAGCGGCCGCATTTACCGCGGCCCAGTCCAAGAGGCCTCCAAGGCGAGGCAATGTGAGGGCGGTCACGATGGCCACAATGGCCAGCACGACAGCCAGTTCGGCAAGCGTGATTCCCCGGCGCATGGCCTGAATAAGGCGGCGACGGGGCTTGAGACCGGCATCCGAATCATCCGGCGAAAAGCACGAAAATGCCGAAACTGCGGCCTAACGCCCTAGGACCGAAATCGCTATGTTCTGTGCCGGCCGTACGTTGCAATGAGGCATGGTCCCTGCCCTTTCCGGGGCGCCAAGCCACGTGCCGACTGGGGAGACACGGGATGCCGGTTTCACGCCTCAAGTTCGAATCGCTACCCCACGCCATCTTTCTGCAGCGCGTGTCCGGTCGCCAAACCGCCACGACGCTCGAGGCGCGCCTGGGACAGGGCGCGTTCCTCGCGCTCCGGCTGGTAGACCTCCTCGCGTCGGACCACGCCCCGGCTTCGGTCGACGCGTTCCACTACCAGTGGGTCGCCACGGATCGATTTTGCCGCGAGCTGCGCGCCGCGGCGACCGAGGGCGCCCATGTTCACGGGATCGCATCGAGTGCTGCGGACGCGCATCGCCTGGGCGACGTCCAGCTGATCGCACCCGCCCTGTTCGCGTACGCCCACTTTCTCGAAGACGAGTTGCGCCTCGAGGAAGCGATCGACGTATTGACGACGCTGCTGGTCGTGGTCGGCAGCCGATTGTTGGCGGCCGACGTGGTGGCCGCGCACCTGCGGTTTGCCCGTGTCCATCGAAAGCTGAACCGGTTCGACGAAGCGGAGGCCGCCTACGTGGAGGCCGGGGACTTGGCGACCGCCGCCGGCGATCAGTACTCCGCGCTGCTCAGCCGGATCGGGCGCGCCAACACGGTCCTCGGGCGTGGCAACATCGCAGAGGCCGAGCGACGGCTGCAGGGGATTCTCGCCGACGCACGCGTCGCGGGCGCGCAGGACGCCGAGGCGCGCGCGGAACACGGCATCGCCGTGGCGCTCCACCACATGGGGCAGGCCGCAGAAGCGATCCCACACGCGTGGCGCGCATTCGAGCTGTATGAGGAAGACGACTCCCGGATGCGGGCCCTGAACGACGTGGGCATCATGCTGTTGAGTTTGGGAGATGCAGTGGGTGCCGAACGAGCCCTTGCCGAGGTGGTTCGTCGCGGTGGCGGCCGTGAAAGCACGAGCAACGCCCTAGTAGAGCTTATGTACTGTGCCTCCTTCAAGAGGGACCACGTCGGCTTCGCTCGTTGGCGCGAACGCTGTGAGGAGCGGGTGGCGGATATGCCGCCCAATATCCTCGCCGATTTCTATCTAAAGCAAGGAATCGGGCAGGCACGGTTCGGACGGTTCCGCCGTGGAGAGGCCATGCTGAAGCAGGCGCTCGAGATCGCGGGTGCCGCTGGACTTCACGAGTTTGAGTTTCGCATCGAGCGTATCATGGCGGGCCTGCAAGACTGCGAGCGGGCGATGGCACTGGAGTCGCAGCTCGTTACCGAGCCGGTGATGCAGACGGACGAGCTACGCGAGGTCTCCGAATCGCTCGCGCAGCTCGCCCGCTAGCGCGCTAGTGGCAGGTGTTGCTGTTCTGAGTGTCGCAGCCGTGACGGGGACCGGTGGCGTCAGCGCAGGCGACAGTGGAGAGAGCGAACGCGACGACCAAGACGGCGAAGAGGGCGCGAATCCGGGACATTGGAACCTCCGCATACCTGGGTGTGGGGCCAGCGCAACGGGACATCAGAACCTCGGTATTGGGGCGTCCATTTTTTAGGGCGTTTTTGCGGCATCGTAGGGCGGTTTTGCGACATTTATGGGTTTTGGGGCATTCATGCTCGTTCTAGCAGCGGTCTCGGACGTCCAATTCCACAAGCTGCGTCGGGCTGCCGCCTCGCGATTCAACGTGGCCCAGGCCCTGACGTGGGACGACGTGCTCGGCGCCATCCGGGGACGCCCCGTGGAGCTCGCGGTGGTCGATCCCCTGCTGGCGGGGGACGCCCGGTCGCAGGAGATCGAGCGGTTGCGGGTGCTGTTCCCTTCCCTCCCGTTGATCCTGTACACGACGCTCACACCACAGACCGCGGGCGTGCTGCTGGCACTGGGCCAGCGAGGCATCCAACACGTGGTCTTCGCTAACTACGACGATCACCCCAGCCGGTTGCGGGAGGTGCTCGGCCAGGAGGAGGCCCGCTCGTCGTCGCGCCAGCTGCTGGACCAGCTCGCGGACGCCCTGTCGCCCCTGCCGAGCGAGCTCCGCTGGGTGCTCGAGGAAGCGCTCCGATCGCCGGGCGAGGTACAGACGGTTGGGCAGGTCGCGGCGCGCGCGCGGGTGGACCGGCGCACCTGTGAGCGCTGGTTCACGCGTGTGGGATTGCCGTCGCCGCGGCATTTTCTCTGTGCCGCTCGCGTGCTGTACGCCCACCGCCTCCTGCAGGACCCGGGCTTTACCATCGAGGACGTCGCGAAGCGGCTGGGGTACGCGCAGACCAAGACGCTGCAGCTGCACGCGCGGGCCTACCTCGGGCTCACGGCCGGCGAGATGCGGCTCTCGCTCGGCTCGGGCGACGCACTCGCGCGCGTGGTCCAGCGCTTCCTGACGGCGCCGCCGAATCAGGCCTCGGTCTCGTCGGCATGATGCCCTGCACCGTTCTCATCGTCGATGACGAGGCACCCCTGCGCCGGGTGCTCGAGCGGTCCCTGTCGCACCACGGCGTTCGTGTGATCGGCGCCGGCAGCGCCGAAACGGCCTACGATCTCCTGGCCAGCGAAACGCCGGACGCCATCCTCCTCGACATCCATCTGCCCACGATGTCGGGGCTCGCCCTGTATCTTGCCATCGTGCACCGCTGGCCCCGGCTCGACGGCCGCATCGCGATCATGACGGGGGATGCGGATGCGGACGAGGTGCGCACCTGGCTCGAGCGCCATTCGTGCGCCGTGATCCGGAAGCCGTTCAATCTCCAGGAAGTCCTCGACTGGATCGCCCTGACGTTGCGCGCGGGTGAAGAGCGCAAGCGGGGAGGCGCTGAGGCGTGACTGGCGCGCCGCAACACGAGCCGCTCCACGTCCTGCGGGAATACCGCAACCTCGCGCCCTGGAATCTCCGCGATCTCGCCTCCCTGGTGGGGGCGATTCTCGATACGTCCGCCATCACGCCGATCAACGCGGCGGCGCGCGCGCAGCCGAGCGAGCGGGCGATCCGCTTCTACGTCACGAAGGGCCTCGTCAGTCCACCGGAAGGCCGTGGTACCGCGGCGACGTACTCCTACCGCCACTTCCTCCAGCTGCTCTGGATCAAGCTGCGGCAGATGGAAGGCACGACGCTGGCCACCATCACGAAGGAGATGAAAGATCAGACCGGGGACGTGCTGGAGCGGCGGGCCGCGCAGGCGTTGGGCCCCTCGCTCCTGGTCCCCGACCGGCTGCCGCTCAAGAGCAAGGGCGCCCCGCCGCGCGGGAAGTCGGGGCGAGCCTTGACCGCCTGGCTGGAGCGGGATGCGGGGCGGGACCCGGAGAGCTCGAGCTCATGGCGCCGGATTCCGGTCGGCCGCGGCGTCGAGCTCCACGTCGAGACGGCTCACCCGTTGGCGCGGCTCGGGCCGGACGACGCGGCGGTCGCCGAGGCCGTGCGGCAGGCGCTCGCGAAACTGATGCCCGCGCCGTAGGCGCGGGAGGACCTCCACAACCTCCTTCAGGGAGTTCCGATGTTCTCTTGGATTCTTCTGGTCGTCCTCGCTGTCGGCGTCGCCTGGCTGATCGGCGCGTACAACGGGCTCATCTCCCTCAAGAACCAGACCTTCAACGCGTTCAAGCAGATCGACGTCCAGCTCAAGCGGCGCCACGATCTGATCCCGAATCTCGTGAACGCGGTCAAAGGCGCCATGGACTTCGAGCGCTCGACGCTCGAAGCGGTGATTCAGGCGCGCAACCAGGCGGTCAAGGTCAACGCGGCGGGGCCCGAGGGCATCAAGCAGATCAGCCAGGCGGAAAACGCCTTGTCCTCCGCGCTGCAGCGGCTGATGGTGGTCGTGGAGCAGTATCCGCAGCTCAAGGCCACCGGCAACATCGGGCAGCTTCAGGAAGAGCTGACGTCGACCGAAAACAAGGTGGCATTCGCCCGGCAGCTGTACAACGACACCGCCACCCAGTACAACACCAAGCAGCAGCAATTCCCGACCAACCTGGTGGCGGGGATCGCCAGAGCCCAGTCGGCCGACCTGTGGGAGATCGAGGATCAGGCCGAGAAGGCGGTCCCCCAGGTCGACCTCACGATGAAGCCGAAAGCGTGACGGACGACAGCTCGCTCAACCTCTTTCAACAACAGGAAGCCAATCGCCGGCGCACCGTCCTGCTGGTGATTGGCTTCGTCATCTTCTTCGCGTGGCTGGGGTTCGGCGGGGACTACATCTACTACCTGTCGACCCGGGGTGCGCCGGTCACGGCGTACCATCACGTGTTCCCGTGGTTCGGCCTGGCGCTCACCGCGATTGCGGTGCTCACGGCCTGGTACGCGTACTCGACGGGCCCCGAGAAAGTGCTCTGGTCCACCGGCGCTCGAGAAGTGATCGACCCGACGGACCCCAAGGAAAAGCAGCTGGTGAACGTCGTGGAGGAGATGTCGATCGCGGCCGGCGTGCCGCGGCCCCGCATCTGGATCGTGGACGACCCGGACCCCAACGCGTTCGCGACCGGGACCGACCCGCTGCACGCCCACCTGGCCGTCACGCAGGGCCTGCTCGACCTGTGCAGTCGCGATGAGCTGCAGGCGGTGATCGGCCACGAGCTGGGGCACGTGAAGAACCTGGACGTCCGGTTGATGACGACCCTCGCCGCGCTGGTGGGCGCCGTGGCCCTGATGCACGATGGGGCGACGCGCGTGCTCCGTGGGGGGATGAACATCGGCGGAGGCGGCGGTGGAGGGGGCTCGCGAGGCGGTGGAGGAAAGAAGGGCGGCGCCGGTCCGCTCATCGTCATCCTGCTCGTGGTGTGGATCATCTCGTGGCTCCTCGCCCCGATCATCGCGCAAATCCTCGCCCTGGCCGTGAGCCGCAAGCGAGAGTATCTGGCGGACGCGATGAGCGCGCAGTTCACGCGCAACCCGCTGGCGCTGGCGAGCGCGCTCCAGAAGATCGAGGGAGCCGACGCGCCCACCACACACATCAAGCGCGGGGCCGCCCATCTCTGCATCGCGGATCCTCTAGGCCGGCGGCTGACGGGACACGAGGGGATGCTGGCCGATCTGCTCGCCACCCACCCCCCCATGGCGAAGCGCATCACGATCCTGCGCGGGATGGGATACGCCCAGCTCAAGAAGGAGGGAGGAGCGCCCGCGTGACCGGGTGGCTAGGCCGCCGGGCCCTCCGCGCGATCCACGAGTTCCGCGCCCGACTGGCGCGCTATCATCTCCAGCAGCGTCGCGCCGCGAGGGCCGCCCTCGCCGAAGATCCGATCGTCCGGGACGCCATCGCCCAGCACGTCCGAGAGCACGGGCTTTCAGAGACCGCGGTCCGCCGCCGTGTGGACGAGTATATCGACGAGATCGTACCGCAGCTCAACGTCCTCTCGTACTATCGGATCGGCTACAATCTCGCGAAGGTCGTACTCAACCTGCTCTACCGCGTCACCGTCGATTATCAAGACGAGGCATCGCTCGAGCGCATCCCGAAGCGGGATGTGGTGGTCTACACGATGAACCACCGCTCGAACGTGGATTACGTGGTCGTGGCCTACGTCCTGGCCTACGGCGCCCACGTGAGCTACGCCGTGGGCGAATGGGCGCGAGTCTGGCCGCTCGAGTACGTGTTCAAGTCGTTCGGGTCGTACTTCATCCGCCGTGGCTTTCGCGAACCCCTGTACCACGCCGTGCTCGAGCGCTACGTGCAGTTGATTACGAAGAACGGCGTCACCCAGGGGTTCTTCCCCGAGGGCCGCCTGTCTCGCGACGGCCGCCTCGGCCGCCCCAAGCTGGGTTTGCTCGACTACGTCTGCCGCACCATGCTCGACCCCGCATTCGATCGCGATATCTGGTTCGTGCCGGTCGCCATCAACTTCGATCGGGTGCTCGAGGACCGCGCCTTGACGCGTGAGCTGGTGGACGAGGGGGATCGGCCGGGGCGATTCGCGCAGCTCGCGACCGTGACCAGCTACTTGAGCAGCAACGGGTTACGGCTCCTCACGGGGCGTCTCAAGCGGTACGGCCGCGCGGCGGTGAACTTCGGGACGCCGTTGTCGCTGCGAAAATGGTTGGCGAGCCGGCCGGGGGTACTCGAGCTCCCGAAAGAACGGCGCCTACCCGAGCTCGAGGGCCTCGCCGCGGAGCTGATGGAGCGGATCGGCGCCATCATCCCGGTTACGCCCGTGCCGCTCGCCGCGGCGGCGCTGCTGTCGTTCGGCCAGATCGTGATCCCGAAGTCGGCGGTTCTCGACCGGATGGATCAGCTCCGGGACCGGCTCCGTGACGTGAACGCGAAGGTCGTGCGGGGCGGCTCGCGCATCCGCGATGTGTGGGACCGCGCGTGGCGGATGCTCCGGATGCGGCGCCTAGTGGTCGCCGACGGCGACAGCCTCATCGTTCTGCCCCGTGGCAGGCCGTTGCTCGAGTTCTACGCCAACTCCATCGCGCACCTGGTACCGATCCGGAGCCCCCGGCTTCCATTCCACAAGACGCACGACACGGATCCAACCCTGCCGGCGCTCCGCCGTCCGGAGCCTCCCCCTCCCCCTCCCCCTCCCCCTCGGCATTCGTCGAATTAGGCCAGCCGCCGGGCCATGACCGCTGCGCGGTCGATCTGATCGATCACCGTGAGGAGCAGCTCACGCACCAGAAACTCGCCGGTCTCGAGTCCCGCGAGCTGAGCGGAGCAGCGCGCCGCGCACAGCGCGTTATTGACGTCGGCGAGCGCGGCCAGGCGCCGCCGAGTCAAGGGATCGGGCATCGTCACTGTGGGCGCCACGGCGGCAACCTATGCCGCGCCCCCTCGGTCCCGTCACCCTTTTTCACGAGGCGTACGACCTTTTGTCGCGCCGTCCGATCTAGGTGAGCTCGGCTTCCAACCGCAGCAGCCGCCACCCGGTCACCAGGGCGCCCAGTGCAAGGACGGGAAGGACCTGCAGGCCCTGAAGCACGAGGCCCGCCGCGACCGCCCGCTCCGGTGCCACGCCGAATGGCAAGAGCCCCACGACCAGTGCGGCCTGCGTGACGCCGACGTTAGCGGGTGTGGGTCGCAGGAGACCGCTCAAATTCGCCACGATCAAGGCGGTGAACGAGGCCGCGAGCGACACGGGCACGCCGGTCGCCCGCAAGACGAGATGGTAGGTCACCCACTGCGTGGCCCAGTTGTAGAAACCGAACAGGGTGGGGAGCAGCAAACGCCCGCCGCGCCCCATCGCTCGCAGCGGCTCGAGACGGGCCTGTATCGACGCCGGTAACTGGTCGGCGAGCCAGGCCCAGCCCCGCGCCCACGCCAGTAATAGCACGACCACCAGCGTCAACCCGACACCAACCTGCACGACGCGCAGCCACGGCTCGAGGTCGAGCAGGCCCGGCGCCATCACCAGGAAGATGGCCAACGCGAGGGCCTCCGCGACGCGAGTCCAGACGACGGACGAGGCGGCGGCGCCGAGCGGGACGCCCGCCCGCTGGCCGATGACGTGAATCCGCGCCGCCTCACCGGCAACCGCGATCGACAGGTCGTTGACCGCGGCCCCGACGAGATTGGCCTCCTGGGCCGCACGCCAGCTGTGCGGCGCGACGGGCTTGAGAATCAGGTGCCACCCCCACCCTTTGGCGACCAGTGAGGAGAGGTTCACCACCAGCGCGATGGCCAGCCACAAAGTGTTGGCGCCGAGCACCGCGGCGAACATGATGCGCCAGGGGAAGCCCGTGAAGAACCTGAGGGCGAGGACGACGCCGAGCAGCGCGACGAGCCATCCCACCCAGCGCCAGCGGGCCGCGTTCATGGGATGAGCTCGCCGAGCGGACGCAACTCGTAGCCATCAGCGCGTGCGTCCTCGATGATCCCGGGGAGGGCGGCAGCCGTGGGGCGGCGATCGCCCGTCGGGTCATAGCCGTCGCCGTCGTGCAGCAAGATGATGGCACCAGGCTTGAGCTTGCGGCGAACCCGGGCGCGGATTTCCTCGCCCCCCACGCGCGGATCCGAATCCCACACACCGAACGTCCAACCGAATACCGCGTACGCGAGGCGTCGCGCCGCCGACGCGACGAACGGATTGCGGTAGCCGTGAGGGGCCCGGAAGCTCCGCGGGTCCCGACCGGTGGCGTGGGCGATCAGCTCGTGCGCGCGCACGAGCTCTTCGCGGATCGAGGACGGTCCCAGGAAGTGCAGCTTCCTGTGTCGCAGCGTGTGATTCCCCACCTCATGGCCCTCCGCGGCGATGCGGCGGGCCACCGCCGGAAAGCGGCGCACGTGCTCTCCCACCATGAAGAACGCGGCGGGCACCTGATGGGCGGCGAGGGTCTCGAGAATCGGCTCCGTGGCGGCGGGATTCGGGCCGTCATCGAAGGTGAGGTAGGCCACGCGCTCCGCGCGCGACCCGCGGCCGATCGCGCGGCCGAACAGCCGGCTATTGGGCTCGTAAGTGCCGTAGGCCCAGGCGCCCAGGGCGGCACCGGTAGCGGCAAGGGGGAGCAGCATGCGGGCATAATAAACACGAAGCCCCCGGGACGGCACGATAGGCCGCCCGGGGGCCCCGCACACCGGTTACCCGGAGCCGGGGGATTGCTCCCTCCGTTCTTCATCCCGCCGCCGCCGGTTGACTGATGCGTCGCTCGGTAGGGCGAACAGGAGCTCCGGCTTCCATCCCCAAGCAGCCTGGCCGGGCCACTTGGTTCACCGATGTGGGTGCTACGGGTCAGATCGGGTCGCGGACCGACCTTCCGCACTGCACGTCGAGGCACCACTTCGACGTGGATGGGGCACGCGACTGGCCCCCTCTATCCGAGCCGGAGAGCTTGCTCCCGGATCGCCGGCCGCCTGAGCCCTTGTTTGCGTCGGCGGCCTCCCCGGAATTTCCCCTCGGACCCGTCTTGAAGGCGTAGTTGGGACACCAGGTCCCGACCCTTCCCTCCAAGCCGCGTGGGATCAATATAGGCCTCGGCCGAAATCCCGCAAGTGCCGATGTTTCTTCGGGTTAGCTCACTTCCGTGTGCATCGGATGTGGATGGTAACCCAAGCCGCAATCTCACATTGCCGCGCCCGTCCACACGATGTGGAGTTGTGAATCAACAAAAAGCAGGTCTGTGGAGGTTTGGGAGGTGGGTGGAGGACCTCCACCAACCTCCACAACCTCCCCTAACCTGCCTTTCTACAGATCGATCCCGACTTCGCAATATGTGTAGGGAGCGTCCGGTTGGCGGGGGAGGAACAACACGCCGGATCCGCCCGTCGCAAACCACCCGGCCAGCATCTGTGTGGAGCTGTTTTCGCCCGGAGGCTCGGTGAAGACGGCCTGCAGCCAGCGACGGATGTGGCGGAGCTCGGGCGCGCGTCGCCCGAGCATCGACACGACCGTGCCCAGGCCAAGCGTAGCGCGAAGGAAATGGGCGATCGCATGCACCCGCTGGGCGAAGATGTAGGCACGGACACCGGGCTCGTCGTACAGGAGGGTCCCCTCGTAGGGATCTGCGGGGGGAGCATCCATGCGCGGTCCAAAGTAGATGAACACGCGCTGGTCCCCGTCCTTGCGCTCGACGACGGCGGCGGAGGCATCGGACCCGAGGCGGGCCGCGTGAATGAGATCGTCCTGCGCGAGGATGCCGACCGCAGCGGTCCACTCGATCGCGCCGAGGGCCTGGTCGAGCGGGCACCCGACGGTATCGTCGTAGGCCAGGAGGCGCGGCGCTTCCCCGGCGCGCAGGAAGAAATGCGCGAGCGCGTCGGCACGGTCCTCGAACGTGCGGGTCTGGCGCGAGGTTGCGGGAAGCGTCATTCTGACATTATAACCAGGGCTTCCGGTGCCTGACAGAGGACTCGTGATACGCCGCTCGCTGTTGTGCTTGGGAATCGCTGCTGCCGCTCCTGTCCGGGCGCAAGAACCCGTACCTCAACCCCCGGCGTCGGCCGAGTCGGTACGAGCGGAATCGGTACCAGCACCGCCGAGTCCCGAGCAAAAACGGTTCTTGGACGGACTGCGCACGGCGACGCGCGGCATCGCACAGCTCAAGGACGGCGTCAATCGCGTGACGCGGGCGCAGAGCGGACGCGATGCTGCGGCGGCACGACGGGCCGGAAGGTTTCTCGCCGGCTTGTGTGGCTCGAGCCGCGCATTTCTCAAGCGGGGACGGCCCCAGATGAACCCCACCGTGTACGACGACACCGTCCGCGTGAAGGCGCGCCGCCTCGTCACACAGATCGACTCGCTGATCTCCTACACACCGAACTGCGAGAGCAGCGGGGCAGCGGCGCCCAGCTCGACGGCAGTCGAGGTGACCAAGCGCATGAAGACATACGACTCCGCCTTGCGCGATTTCCGTCTCGCCATCGGGCTTCCGGTGAAGGACGACACATCAAAGACAGCGAAACGACAGTAATTACCATGACGCTACGACGCTACGCTATAAGAAACATCCAAACAACAACTTACAACGTAGCGTCGTAGCGTCGTATAACTGTCTCCATTGCTGACATTTTGGGCCCGGCCCCGCGCTTATTGACAGCAGTTTAGACGACCCCTACCTTAGCGCTCGGTTCAAGCAATACGTGGCACCGTCACCGGTTTGTCTGCGCTCCGCGGGGACCACACGTCTCGCGGTTTTTGTTTGAGCCCGTCTCTGGTCGCGGTGACCAGGGTCGAACGTGTCCGGGGCAGTGCCCCTTAGTGCTGAGGTTCAAACGGTATGGCAAAGGGTAAGGTGAAGTGGTTCAACGACGCGAAGGGCTTCGGCTTTATCGCGCAGGAGTCTGGTCCAGACGTGTTCGTCCACTTCACGGCGATCCAGGCTGAGGGCTTCCGCAGTCTCGCCGAGGGCGATACGGTCGAGTTCGAAGTCGCCCAGGGTCCGAAGGGCTTGCAGGCGCAAAACGTCCGCAAGGTCTGAGCGGCATCGGTCGTAACTGCAGCGGGCTCGGGTGCTCCCCGGGCCCGCTTGCGTTTACGGTCTCTTATATTGGGTCATGCGCTCCATCGTCCCCGCGTGGGTTGCGCTCGCGTTCGTCCCGTGGGTAGCTGTCGCGCAAACCCCCGTCAAGCCGGTGACGCCTCCCCCCGCCCCTCCTACACAGCCCGTCTATCGCGGCTTCACGCCCGGCATCAGCTATCGGGCGTTCGTGGAGCGCGCGCAAGCGCTTTCAGACAGCGACGTGTTGCGGTGTCAAACGTCCCCCCGCACGGCGCAGGTGATGGAGTGCGGTGTGGTGATCCGCGACCCGAAGGACGCCGCCCGATTCTATCTCAGTGCCCATTTCATTGACGGGAACGCGGATGTCGTGGCGTTCTACGACTCGGCTGGATTCGGCGACCGGAGGGGTGTCGCCCTCCTGGACCGGACGAAGAAAGAGCTGGCCCGCCTCTTCGGCCGGCCCCGCCCGATCGGGAAGAGCGGCTGGGAGTGGCCGTATGGCCGGCGCGCCGTGCGGCTCAGCTGGCGGGGACGGGGCACGGCTCGGTGGGTGTCGATCACCCTCATGGACCGGGACGTGATGGACCGCATCAGCGCGTATGTGAAAGCAGCCAGAAGGGGAAAGTCATGAGGCGGTTATGAGTCGTTCCGCCAGACCCGCCACGCCTCTGGCTGAACCGAGCTGATCGAGCCAGCGCGGCGGGATGCTCGCTTCACCGTCCCGCGCTCCCAGCAGCGCCCCCGCGACCGCGCCGTTCGTATCCGTGTCTCCTCCGGCTTCGGCCAGGGAGATGAGCGCCTCTTCGAGCGATGGCCGGTGGAGGGCGCACCAAAAGGCGATTTCGACGCAGTGCACCACGTATCCGGCCTCGCCGACGACGGCGAGCGGAAGGTCGCTTTCCTGCTCCCAGGCCACGCGTCCGATGGCCTCGATCAAGGCGCGGGGCGCGGCCCCTTGCAGGCGGTGGAGCACCTCCTCGAGAAAGTACTGATTCCCGTGTAGCAGTTCACGGGCGGCGAGGTTGATCGCCGCCGCGCCCCACGTGCACCGCTCGTCGGCGTGGGTGATCGCGGCCTGCTGGGTGGAGACGCGCACGAGCTTCTCGACGTTATCGTGGTAGCGCAGGGCGACCGGCACACAGCGCATCACCGCCCCGTTGGAGGCGGACCGTGGGCCGAGGGCCTGCCGGCCGGCCTCGAACGGCTCCGAACCGTCCTCGATGAAGCGAAGCGCGCGCTGCGTGGTGATGCCGATCCCGCGACCATCCACCTTCATCCACTTGACCCACCGCTGGGCCACGTCGTGCGCGTCGAAATCGCCCTTGTCCGCCAGCGATTCAGCGAGCAACAGGGCCATAGCGGCGTCGTCGTCGAAGGGGGACCCCTTGGGCGGCGGCGCGAGATCGCGCACGCCCTGGGGAAACGCTGCGCGGATCGCCTCCGGGCTCCCCAGCCCTTCCGTGGGTACTCCGAGCTGGTTACCCACCACCAGCCCGAGCAGGGCGCCGCGCGCCCGGACCACGAGCCGCGGATCGAGGGGAGCCCGCGCGGTCAAAACGTCAGAACCACGACGCCGCTCTGCGGATCGACCCGCGCGGCGAAGCCTTGCCGGTCGACGTGAGGCCCGACGTAGGGATGCGCACTGTTGTACGCGGCGACCACGGAGTTCCGGTACAGGCGGTAGTAGCCGACATGAGTCCGCGGGGCGCCTTTCGGCACCAGGCAATTGCATCGCACGCTCGCCGCGCTGCCGGTGTTGACCTCGAGCGTGATGTCGGAGGGACTGCTGTTCGTGACGAGCGGCGCGAAATATCGTTGGCCGCTCGCCTCTGCGGTGACCGTGGTGACCCGTCGCCCCCGCACGCGGCGGAACTCGGAAACGGGGGCTTCGAGCGGCTCTCCGATCGGTGGGTTGCCCGGACGGATGAGGCGCCAGGTCAGCTCACCCCGTCCGGCGCGCCCGATCCACAGCCGGACGGTCGCGTCCGGCGCGACTGTATCCACCGGTGTGCCACCCCGCAGGACTTCGACCGGCTCGATGAGAGCATTGTGTAGGAACGCGACCCCCGATCCCACGTAGCCGGCGCGCCGGGCCGCCCATCCCCCGACGAGCAGGACGGTGACGCCTCCCGCCACCCACCATCCCAAGGCGCCCGATCCTCGCCGCATTTCGCCCGACCGGCGGACCTGCCGCTCCAACGTCTGGGCGCCTACGAGTCGCGTAGATCCCGAGGCGCGACCGGCGTCGATCGCCGCCAGCACACCCTCGGCGCTCTGGAAGCGGTCTTCGGGTTTTTTCGCGAGACATTTCACGATCACGTTCGAGAGCCAGCGCGGGATCTTCGCGTCGACGTCGCTCGCCACGGGGACCGGATCCGCCAGGTGCTTCCCGACGATCTCGGCGCTCGAGTCGCCATTGTAGGGCGGTGAGCCGGTCACCATCTGGTAGAGCATGGCGCCGAAGGCGTACAGGTCGCTGCGCCCGTCGACGTTCCCCTGCCCGAGGGCCTGCTCCGGACTCATGTATTGCACGGTACCCACTGTAAAGCCCGTGGCCGTCTTCGCGCCGGTCCCCCCGGTCCCCCCGCCCCCCGCGGCGCCCGAATCGAGCAGCTTGGCGATCCCGAAGTCCGCGAGCAACGTGCGGCCCGTCTTGGCATCGAGCATCAGGTTGTCCGGCTTGATGTCGCGATGCACCAGGCCCTGCGCGTGCGCATGTCCAAGCGCTTGCAGCACGGGCTCCGCGATCTCGAGGGCTTCGTCGACCGGGTAGTGGCCGCGGCGGCGCAGGGCGTCCGCAAGAGACTCCCCTTCGACGAAGGGCATGACGTAGAACACGAGGCCTTCACCATCGCCCGTGAAATGAATCGGCATGATGGCTGGGTGGTGCAGGCGGGCGAGGGCCTTGGCCTCCTGCCGGAAGCGGGCCAGCATGCCCGGCGTCCACGCGATTTCGGGATGGAGCACCTTGCAGGCCAGACGCCGATCCAGATCCTTGTCCCACAGCTCGTACACCTCGGCGAACCCGCCCCGGCCGATCAACCGCTTCACCTCGTACTTGGAGCCGAGCGCGCGGCCAAGGCGCTCGGCGGTGTTCCTCACCTCCGGTCCCGCCACGTTCCCCCTCTCCGGAACGGAGAGGGGGTCAGGGGGTGAGGACGCGACTCGCTCATCCGTGATCACGGTAGGGGACGCGGTGCCGCACGCAGGACAGAACGCGGCGCCGCGCGGAATCTCGTTGCGGCACGACGGGCAGGTGAGCAGGGTGGTCACGGGACCAAAGATTTGTGTTCGAGACGCACGGTGCAAGTTAATTTCCCCCGATGCTGGCGCTCCGGATTGCCATTGGCCTCGGGCTCTCGTACGTCGTACTCGCGCTCCTCGCCTGGAAGTTCCAGGAGCGGCTCGCCTTTCCGGCGCCGCGGGGAGCAGTGCCCGATCCGAACCGCGTCGGTGTCCCGAACGGCGAGAAAGTGGAGCTAGTCGCCGGCGACGGGACGAAGCTGGTAGGGTGGTACCTGAAACCGAGGGCGGTGGAGGATGGTGCTCCCCAACCTGCTTCAGGTCTCCTCTGGTTCTACGGCAACGGCGAGAACATCGCTGCCATCTGGCCGGTCGTCCGGGACTTCCAGCCGCCCGGGACCGCGGTCCTGGTGGTGGACTACCCAGGCTACGGTGGCAGCGGCGGCAGGGCGACGGAAGCCGGGCTGTACGCGGCCGCGGACGCCGCCTACGCGATGCTCGCGGCCCGGCGAGACGTCGACCCTTCCCGGATTTACGTGTACGGCCGCTCCCTGGGCAGCGCCGCCGCGACCTACGTCGCCACCCGCCATCCGGTTGCCGGTTTGATCCTCGAGTCCCCGTTCACCACCGCGGCGGCGATGGCGCGCCAGATGTACGCCCTCTTGCCTCGCTTCATCGTCCGCCTGTCGCTCGACAACCTCGGTCGCATGGGGCGGGTGCGCTGCCGGGTGCTCGTGTTCCACGGTGATGTGGACCGGCTCGTGCCGACCGCGATGGGCCTGGCGGTGGCGGCGGCGGCCGCCGGGCCGGCGGAGGTGGTACTCATCCCCGGAGCGGGCCATAACGAGACGTACGACGTCGGCGGGAAGGCGTACCGGGAGAGGATCTGGGAGTTCGTGGCGCGAAAATAGCCCTTCTAGATCACCACCACCGGCACAATCCGGTCTCGCGTGTCCTCGAAGCGGCGCTCGGCATCGTCGAGTGTGCGTCGCACGGTCGCGGCATCGCGCTCGGCGAACTTTGAGCTCTCCGCCACGCGGCCCGTGAGACGGCGCACCGCGACCAGGGCTCGGGTGACTTCGCAACGGTCGACGTCCGGATCGGTGTGCCCGGTGACGAGCAGCTCCTCGAACAGCGGGAGGCTGGACGCTTCACTCAGCACATAGAGGGACTCGAGGATCTTCGGCGCGAGGAACCGGCGCAGCAGCTGGTCGCGGCGAATGCGGTCGAACAAGCGCACGAGGACATCGGAATGCCCAGGGTAATACCGAGCGGCCTCCACGGCGGCCGCGACGAACGCGTGATGTGCCCCGGGCGTCACGAGGTATCGCTCGAACAGCGGCCAGGCGCCGTCGGGGTGGCGCTCGGCCAGCGCCAGGAATGCGAAATACCGACGCCCAAACGGCGCCGCCGTGTCGGCGATGACCGTGCGCAGACCCGCAACCCCCCAGCGTGCTCCCACCAACGCGGCAGCCGCTGCGTGCTGCCATCGCTCGAGCTCCGGGACGCGAAACGTGACGAGATGCGGGTCGGGAAGGGCACGGCAGCGCTCCAGGACGGCGAGCAGGCGACGGTCGACCTGATGGAGCGCGGGCTCGAGCCCCTCGGCGTCCGCGCGACGGGCGAGGCCCAGTGCTTCCCACGCGAGTCGGTCGAGGGAAGCGGCCTCCCACGCCTCCTCGAAACGCGCCGCGTCGGGAGCCCCGAGCAGCTGCTCCAAGGCACCTGCCAGCCGGTACAGCGCCCGCAACGCTTCCATTTGCACCAAGCTACTCACCGCCGGCACCTCGGCAAATCGGACTTGTCCACATCGGTATGGAAAACCTGGTGGAAATCGTGTGGGTGCCTGGGGAAATGTTGCGCTTCGCAGGCGGCCAGTCTTACCTTGCCCCGCGCTCCTTGGAGGACCCAGTGCGAACGTCAGCTCTTGTGTTCGCCGCCCTCAGCTTGGCGGCGTGCTCCCGTCCCAGTGGCCCGATCGCGATTGGCCTCGCCGGTCCATTCTCCCAGGCGAGGGGCGCGTCGATGCTCCGTGCCGCGCAGCTCGCCGTGAACCAGATCAACGCAAAGGGCGGCGTGCGCGGGCAGCCGCTGGAGCTGCGGATCGCCGACGATTCCGGAAACGAGGACACGGCCGTCCGCGTGGCCGAGAAGCTGTACGCCGACCCGAGCGTCGTGGCGGTGGTCGGCCATCTTACGTCGAGCGCGTCCATCGCGGCCGCCCGGGTGTACGGCGGTGGGGCGACGCCGGTAGCGATGATCTCACCGGCGGCATCGAGTCCCGCGCTCTCCGGGATGAATCCCTACGTCTTTCGCGTTTGCCCGAGCGACGTGCAACACGGCCCGCGTCTCGCGCGTTACGCGTGGCAGGCGCTCGGCGCGAAGCGGGCCGGGATCATCTACGTCAACAACGATTACGGGCGGGGCATACGCGGAACGTTCGCCGAGGCGTTCACGAGCCTGGGCGGCAAGGTCGTCGAGGCCGATCCGTACGTGCCCGCGACGCCGTCGCTCGAGCCCTATCTGTCGCGGATGCGCCGCGCGGGGGTGGACGTCCTGGTACTCGCGGCGGAGCGCCCGGGCGCGGAGCTCGCGCTGCGAGAGATGCGATCGCTGGGCCTGCAGTGGCCGGTGCTGGGGGGAGACGCGCTCACGGGGATCGAGGCGGATGGCCAGCTCGCCGAAGGCGTGCGGGTCTCGTCTGCCTACCTGCCCGACCGCCGCGACGAGCGCAACGCCGCTTTCGTCGCGGACTACGCCCGCGCGTTCGGCGGACAACGACCGGACCACCGCGGGGCGGGGGCGTACGACACGGTGGTCCTGCTGGCCCGAGCCATCGACGCCGCGGGGGCTGACCGCGGCGCCATCCGTGCCTACCTGGCCGGCGTGGGTCACGGCAAGGCGCCGTTTGACGGTGTGACCGGTACGATTGCATTCGACGCCAACGGCAACGTACCGGGCAAGACGGTGGCGATCGGGGTCGTGCATGACGGTGAGCTCGTGACCCAGACGGAGCAATGATCTGGAATCCGTTGGACACGATTCGCACGCGCATCCTGCTGGGCCTGGCCCTGCTGATGGTGGGGCTCATCGTCACGGCGATCGCGGGCGCGATCACGCTGCGGCAGATGCGGTACGCCGTGGAAGGGGAGCTCGAGGCGCTCCGCAACTCGGGCGAAGTGGGGAGCGGCCTGGTCACGAGCGTGCTCGAAGAGATCCGGGCCGCGGAGCAGTATCTCGCGTCGCCCGGAGACGACGCCCGTCGCGAATTTCAGACGACCGCCGAGGACGCGTGGGAGTACCAGCGACGTCTGGACGCCTTTCCCGGCCTCGCCGTCGAGGACCGACTCACGATCAACCGCGTGAAACAGCTCCATGCGGCGATCCAGACCGAATACTCGATCGCCCACGCGCTCAGGGACTTGGGGCGTGATCAGGAGGCCGTGGCGCGGGCGGCGGCGGTCCGGCCGCAGGCGGCGGAGCTTACGCGGCTGGTGCGAGACCTGTCGCGCCGCCAGGCGCAAAACGCCGCGAAGGCCGCCGCGCGGCTGACCTCGGACGCGGGCGATCGGGAGCGCAAGTTGTGGATAGGGGTGGCCGCGCTCGTGGTCCTCGGGTTCTTTCTCTCGCGCTACACCCTCCAGTCGGTGCAGGGCCCACTCGGCCGGCTGGTGACCGCCGCGGAGCGATTCGGTGCGGGCGACCTGCGGCCCGTGACGACGGGGGACATGCCTCGCGAATTCCGCGTGCTCGCGGACGCGATGCAACGCATGGGCGACCGATTGCGCGAGATCGTGCGCGAGGTCATCGGGGAGGCGGACCGCATCGCCGGCGCGGCGGGGGACCTGTCGGCGGTCGGCGAGCAGCTCGCCGCGTCCGCGAGCGAGGTGTCCACGGCCATGGTGGACATCTCGGGCGGCGCGGACCATCAGCGGGCCGCCGTCGCGGCGATGGGGAGCGGCCTCGAGAAGCTCCGCGCGGCCACCGGCGACATGGCGGACGCGGCCGAGCGCGCGGCACAGCTCGGAGGAGAGATCCGGTCTGTAGCTGACCGGCACCGCGGTGACGTGGCGGCGGCGGGCACAGTACTGCTCGACGTGCGCGAGGTGGTTCAGACCACCTCGAAGCAGATCGCCCAGCTGAGCGAGCTGGGAGCGTCGATCGACGACTTCGTCGAGCTGATCAAGCGCATCTCGTCGCAGACCAACCTGCTCGCCCTGAACGCGGCGATCGAGGCGGCTCGGGCGGGCGAACACGGTCGGGGATTTGCGGTCGTGGCCGAGGAGGTGCGCCAGCTGGCGGACGAATCCGCGCGCGCCGCGGAAGAGGTGACCCGGACCACGAGCTCGATCCGCGAGCAAATGGAAGATGTCACCGCCACCATGGCGGCGGGTCAGGCCAAGGTCCGCGGGATCGAGACCGTCGCCGAAGGCGCCGCGCGCGGGCTCGCCGAGATCGCGTCCGCGGTCGAGCTCGTCGAGCAGGCGGCGACGCGGGTCCGGATGGCCGCCCAGGCGAGCCGCGAGACCACCGGCCAGCTCCAGGCGCAAGCCGAGCAGGTGGCGACGCGCTCGACGAGCCACGCCGCGGGGGCGGAACAGGTGACGGCGGCCGCGCAGCAGCAGGGCGCGTCGACCGAGGAAATGGCCTCCGCCGCCGGTAACCTGCTGCACGCGGCCGAGAAGCTCCGCGAACTGGTGCGGGGGTTTCGGGTCTAGCGGTGAGACTTCTTCTTCGGGGATTTCTTCGGAGCGGATTTGGGTTTGGCGCCGCGCGTCGCTTTGCGCTTCGCCGTCAGCGGCTCCTGGGTGTCCGCCAGAACCCGATCGCCTTCCTCCGGACCGATCAGGCCCCGACGGACCGCGTACCGCACCAGCTCTTCGGCATCCTCAGGCGAGAACTCCCCGATGCCGGCCGCGGCGCGGATGGCTTTGACGAGCGCATCCGCCACCGGACTCCGTAAGACGCTGGCGATACCGGGTAGGGCCTCGAGCAGCGAAGAAATCTGCGACCCGCCGAGCTCCGCTGGTGGGGGCATCGAACGCGCTGCTCCGACGCTGAAGGTCGCGCCAAGCTACTATCCACCCTCGGAAGCGTCAAGGATTCCGAGGATTCTACTCCCCATTCGCTGGCTTTTGGGGCCGATCAGGGTTTGTGAGCGCGCTCACGTCGGGCCCGGAGGGCCGCCGCCATTCGCCCCGCAGCGCGCCGTGAGATGGTCAAATCGGAGTGGGATAAGAGCTCCCCCAGCACGGTGCGCGTGCGGGGATCGAGGGGCATCTCGAATCGGAGGTCGAGCTGATACTCGGTGTGATCGGGGCCCTGGCCGGTGAGCGTGAACCCCTGGAGCTCGGGCCGGGCGGCATCCACCTCGATCTCGGCGAGGGGCTCGTATTGGGGGCGATCCATGGTGACACCTCCGGGGGCAACTACCTACCTGCGTGAGAGATACCCGTCCGGGGGGAGGTGTCAAGGCGCCACGGCGGCCTTCCAGGGGTGGCTACATTTCGGTCTCGGAGGTGCAACAGCGGCCGTGGGGCGACGCGGAGTGAAGGAGTACCGGGCGCCGGAAGCACTGGCGTTGATCGCGGCGGACCGCCAGCATGTGCCCCTCGTCTGCCCTTCCTGTGCCACGCGCTCGATCGTGCGGGTGCCGCGGCGCCGGGGGGCTGGGAAGGACACACCACTGGTGGCGGTGGCGGAACGGGTAACACTGACGTGCCAGACGTGCGGCCGCCATGCCTCGTACATCCAGCGCGGGCCGGAAGCGCCGCGCGACGATACGATGGATCCGCACAGCGTACGGGCGTAACGTCGCCCGCGGAACGACGGGAGAAGGAGGGCGACGGGCGGCGTGGCTGGCGACGCGATACAGATGATGGGGACGATCACCGAAGTGCTCCCCAATACCACATTCCGCGTGAAGCTCGAGAACGGGCACGAGGTGCTGGCCTACGTCAGCGGCAAGATGCGCAAGAACTACATCCGCATCCTGCAGGGTGATCGGGTCGCGGTCGATCTGTCGCCGTACGACCTGACGCGAGGCAGGATCACGTATCGATACAAATAGAAAAACGTCAAGGAAAAGCGTAGAGAAAAGACGTGGAGGGGAAACGTAAAGAGGCCGGGATCGCTCCCGGCCTCTCGACGTTTCTGCTGATGATCTTGTCTAGTAGAACAGCATGAACCCACCGGAAATGTCGACCTGCGCCGGGGCGGCCGCACCGATGCCTTCTTGCTCGCGGCTACCCTCGAATACCAGCTTCAGAGACTTGGTCCACTGATGGTAAATACCGACCGTGGCCAGGTTCCACTGCGTGCGAACGCTGTTGTTGCCGCCGCTCGCAGCCGTTTCGCCCGCGCTGGCATTCTTCAACCGGCTGAAGCCCCAGCTTGCGCCCAGGTTGGTCTTGGGTCCGACCTTGTACATGAGCTGCGCGTAGCCGCCGTCGGACTTTCGAAGGTCCGTACCGCTCGGCGCCACCTCTTGGCCCGAGAACATCAGCGTGGTGCCGAGGCCCGTTCCGATGTAGCCGCTCACCACGATCGACAAGTCGGAGAGGCCGGCCTTGATGCCAGCCGTGCCGCCGAACGAGGTCGCCGAGTTACCGCCGGTCACAGCATTCTTCGTGGTTTGCCAGAGGCCGCCGGCCCAGAGCAAGTAACTGTTCCTGCCGGACTTCTGGTTGTACGTGACCTCGGCCTCGACGCGCGGAATGGACGTGAAGACGTAGGCGGCTGACGCCGCGTTCGTACCAGTACCCTGACCGAAGATGCTCGGCTGGAACAGCCCAATGCTGAGTTGCGCCTGTCCAGGCTTGGTGCTGTAGGTCACCTGAGGAACGAAGTTCGGATACAGATAGCCGTACCCGATGCGACCGAGCGTCGTGCCACCGCCTTGCGCGCCTGCACCCAAGCCCGGGGCCGCGATACCCACAGCGCCAACGCCGAACAACGTCATGTCGTTTAGGATGTTTTGCCTGCTGAAGACGCCCAGCTCGCGACCAGCAAGGATCTGCGAACCATCCTTAAAGCCGATGGTCAGATACACCTGGCGCATGTCGATCTGCGCCCCGAACTGGTCGTGCACGCCCGCGTTGTTGATCTGCGGTGCGAACCCGAAGTGCACGCCCAGGTTCAGGCCTGCCTCTTTGCCGCTCGCCGAGAACGTGGCAAAGGCGGGGAGCAACCCAGTGCGGACGCTCGAGTTCGTCGGGCCGCTGTTTGTCCCCTTCGTGAACACCCAGAAGGCGTTCACGTTCCCGGAGAACGAGAACGACCAGCCGTTCGACATCTGCATCGTCAGGCCTTGCGCGCTGGCCGTCGAGGCGACGCCCAGCGCCAAGCCCAACAACAACAGCGTGAGACGCTTCATACGAGAATCCCTCCTTGGGAGTTTGCCTGGCCAATCCTACCGCTCGTGCCCTCGAGGCGCCAATTGCAACTGCGCGGCGCCAGGTACAGCCGAGTGGGAACGTGGTCCTCCCACCAGTAATACTCGTCTGGCTTCTCACCTACGGTTGTGTGCGCAAACAGGGGAAAGCGGAGCCCACCTCCTTGAGAGCGAGTCCATCGTGCTGCGCCCCGCCGCCGCGCCGACCGCACCAGGCCGCGCCAGCGTTCGCTGGGCACTCCCCGCTCCCGCGAGGCTAGGGTTTCCCCGCAGGAGTGGCCGCCAACGACGGCTTCTGAACTGAGCCCGAAACCTCGAAGCGAACCCACATGCCGGCCGCCCCATGGCCCGGAACCCCGCAAAATATTAGGTAGGACCCCCCCTTATCCGCAATAAAGCGCAGGTCATCCGTCTGTTCCGAGATCAGCCCTTGGTCCAGCCGCAGTGTGAAGGCGCGCGGGAAGGCGGGCGCAACTGGCCCTGTGGGAAGGGGATGGGTGTCCGCGATGATCTCGGCGGAATGGGGGAGCATTCCGTCGTGATTCCGGAAGTGCATCACGACTGTCCACCCTACCGGCACCGTGAGCGTCAGCCCGCCGTCCCGGAACCCGTTGAAGTTGAGGGCGCCGTTGAGACCAGTGAGGCCCGCCACCAGCTGGAAGGTGACCGTCTTGGTTGTAGTATCGACCTGTAACCACGACGGATCGACGGCCGGAGCGGGCCCGGCCGTTCCGCCCTGTGCGCGAACCGCTACCGGCGACGCCGCGCCCACCGCCACGGCCACGAGGCACACGACCGACCACGAATTCACGACCGAATCGGACTCCCCTCAACGATCGTGGCCAAGCTACCACGCCCTCACGCGAGGTGGAAGAGCTTCACGCCCCAGCATTGTGGCGCATGAGCGACAGGCATGGCACGTAGGCGCCTCAGGTTCGCCGCACCATTCCCGGAGGGCCCCTGATGTGTCTGGCATCCTCCTTGCGAGAACAGAAGCTCGCAGCCGAGTCGGGCCGCGGTCGAGCGCCTGGTGTGGGACGGCGCTCCGGTCCGAGCGGGTAGGCGCAGCACGAGGACGTCTTTGCATGTACGCCGAGCCCAGCGTCACGCGTTTCAGCCACCCTCCCGACTGGTCTCTGACTCGGCGGCTGTACTGTTGGACGTGCGGCACGATGTTCGGACTGCTCCTGGCTGGTGCAGCGTGTGTTCATTCCCACAAGGCAGCGATCGAACGTGTCCCGCTCGTTCCTGCAGGGGAACGCCCGCTCGCCCTGCGACTCGCCGGGGCAGATCTGGTGGTGCCTGCCACGCTCGCCAAGACCGAGCGTGATTGGCGCTACGAAGAGCCGTGCGGCATCTTGCGCAGCATCATGCACGGCTGTTCCGACATCCCGAAGGCGTATCAGGCGACCTTGCGCCGGGGCACACGGACATGGCCGGTCTTCTACTTCAAGATCGGCGACCTCCCGCACCCCGCGGTGGGCGACTCGGCAGTCTGGCTGCTCCGGCAGGACGCCGTATACCACCTGATGGAGTGCGCGCAACGGCACGGTCTGACGTCGTCATACTGCAGCTACGAGGTCGCCTACGTGGTCGAGTCCGACGATGACGTGCTGCCGGCCGCCACGTGGCAAGAGGTCAGCGAGCTGCTCCACACTCTCGCACAGCCTCCCTCAGAGAACCGTTAAAGTAAAGCCGGCGCACGATGAGTAGCACCGTGCGCCGGTCTCGACTCAGGTCTTTACATCCTCGCCTTCGGCAGCCCGAACACGAAGACTGAATTACCAAGCGGATAGCTGATCTGGAAATTCCCGCCGGCCGCCACGGCGATGAACTCCTCACCATCGACCTCGAACACCGAGGGCGCGGCGTTCGCCCCCGCGCCGCAATTGAACGACCACAGCACGGCGCCGGTCTTGGCGTCATACGCCTTGAACCAGCCGTTCCCCTCGCCGGTGAACACCAGACCGCCGGCGGTGGCGGTCGCGCCACCCATCATCGGAAGCTCGGTCTTTTGCTGCCAGGCAATCTTGCCCGTGCTCAGATCGATCGCGCTGACGGTGCCGTACTCGCCCGAATACCCGCCCTTGTCATCCGGGACCCGGATGAACGCGCTACCGAGCCAGAGCCGGCCCTTCTCCCACGGTGCGTAATGCACCTTGTAGTGCATTGGCTGATGCAGCCCGACCGTGTATGCATACGCGAGGTCGGGATGCACCGCGATCGGCGACCACTCTTCGCCGCCGTTCGCGCCCGGAAGCATGAACACGCCGTCGGCCGTGGGCTGCGTGTACATGTTCTGCTGCGGCACAAACGCTTGCGAGCGGCGGATGAGCTTGCCGGTCGCCGCGTCGAGCACATACACGAATCCGGTCTTGCCCGCTTCGACCACGGCCTTCTTGCCGCCCACCATTGCGATCACGGGCGGGCTCACGGCGTCCAGATCCCACACGTCGTGCGGCACTTCCTGGTAGCCCCACTTGAACTTCCCGCTGGTCGCATCGATCGCGACGATCGACTCCGTCCACCGGTTGTCGCCCGGGCGGATGGAGCCGTCCAGGTCGGGCGAGGGGTTGCCGATCGCGACGAACAGCGTCTTGCTGGCCTCGTCGTACGCCGGCGTCATCCACATCGAGCCGCCGCCTGTCTTCCAGGCGTCGGCGTACTTCGCGGAGTCGGCCTTCTCCTTCGCGATGTCCCGCTTCAGGTCGTCGCCTTCCGGGGTGGTCTTGGAGAACGGACCCCACCAGCCGCCCTCTTCGGGCGACGGGAGCGTGTACCAGGTCCAGACCAGCTGCCCGTTGGCGGCGTTGAACGCCTTCACGTAGCCGCGGATGCCGTATTCGGCGCCCGCCGTGCCGATGATCACGTTCGTGCCGATGACGAGCGGCGCCATCGTCTCGGTGTACCCGGCCTCGGGACCGTCCCCCACTTTCACCGCCCACTTCTCTTTCCCGGTCGTCGCGTCGAGCGCCACGAGCTCGTCGTCCAGCGTGCCGACGAACACCGAGCCACCCGAGACGGCGACGCCGCGGTTATTCGGGCCGCAGCACGCGGTCGAGACCGGGGCGTTCTTGTGAACGTACTCCCACAACATTTTCTGGGTCCGCAGGTCGAACGCGCGCACGATGTTGTTGGGGGTCGCGGGCGACGTGATGTACATGATGCCGGCGACGACGATCGGCGTGGTCTCGAAGCTGCCCAACGTACTCGAGCCGTGCGTGTAGACCGCCCGCGCGACGAGGTTCTTGACGTTGGTCGTGTTGATCTGCTTCAGGGGAGAGAACCGGTTGTTCCAGTAGTTGTGGCCGTACATCAGCCAGTCGCCGCTCCCCGCGGCGTTGAGCAGCATGTCATTCGTCACCACCGCGCGCGGCGCGGCCGGGTCCGCCATGCCGCCCGATCCCTGCGCGTACAGCGGTGCGCCGGCGAGCGAGGCAACCGCCGCCGCCGCGCACCATCGAGCCCAACGCGTCATACCCACCTCCGTTGAAAGTCGACGACTATTCCCCAGCACCGAGAGAGAATCCGACGTAGATGTTGCGGCCGGGAGCCGGCTCATAATAGCGCCCATTCGCCGCGTTGATAACCACCGACCCTACGTAGCGCCGGTTGAACACGTTATTGAAGCCCAGAAACGGGTTCGCGCGCACGCTCCCCACCGTTCCGGTCCAGCCGACGCGGACGTTGGTCACCCACCAGGGCAAGGTGACGGTGTTGGACGCGTCGCTGACCAGATAGCCCGACGAATGCGTCTCCTCGATCTCCATCCAGCCGCCGCGCGCGAAGGTCGGGCGACCGCGCAGCAGGAAATGCAGCCAGTGTTGCGGGATACCCGGCAGGGCTCGCCCCGCGATCGAGGTCGTCCCGACCGTGTATTGCGTGTAGCGGAAGTCGGAGTACGTCCACGCCGTGACCAGGTCCAGACCGGACGCGATCTCCAGGTCGGTGCCGAGCTCGAGACCCCGGTGGCGGGAGCGCCCTGCGTTCTGGTAGTAGACACGCCCGGTCGTGTCCGCCGGGACCGGATACGGGATGAGCTCGCCGCGTACCTCGGCGTCGAACAGTGCAAGGGAGTAGTTGAGACGCCCGGAGATGTCGCCCCGTACGCCGACTTCGTAATTCGTGGCCGTCTGGGGCTCGAGCGTCGGGTTGAACCCTCCAGCGCCGGTCGGCCGGTTGGTGAGCTCGGTCGTGGTCGGCGTCTCGAACGAGGTCCCGATGTTGCCGTAGAGCGTGAGCGCGTCCGACGGCGTGACCGCGACCCCGACCGACCCCGACAGGGAAGTCATGAGACGCCTGCCGGAGTCGTCGGGGTTGGTGCTGGTGATCAGCCGATCGTTCACCTGAAAATTCACCCAGTCGTAGCGTAGCCCGCCCGTGACGGAGACATGGGGAGTGAGCTGGATCGCGCTCTGCACGAACGGCCCCACCTCCGTCACATGCTCCAGCTGGTTGAGGGCGAACACGCCGTCGGGCTGACCACCGGTATTGCCGAAGTTCTTCCGATCGTCCCGCTGCTGCTGGAAGTCAAGCCCGGCGGTGAGCCGATGCTCCAGGGATCCGAGCGGCAGGGGACGGCTGAGCGCGAGGCGGGCGCCGTAATCGAACCGGTCGAGATCGATGTACGCGAAGGTCGTAGGGTTCTTGAGGCTGCGCGCGATGCCGAAGACCGTCAGCGATGCCTCGCCGCCCCCGCTGAACTCGCGCCGCACGGTGACGCCGCCCTGTCCCTGCGTCACGTCCTTGCCCGCCGCCCGCGTGATGTTGATCGCCGCGGCGGAGTCGGGGTTCAGGCGCATCTCGTTGATGTTCAGGGCGCCCGGGTTGTCCGCGCGCGGATCCCAGCCCAGGTCCGCGGTCGCCGCGAGCGACCAACCGCTCGCCAGCGGGAAGTGCCAGCGTGTGTTCAGGTTGCGGAAGTCCGCATCCGAATGCTGCCGCTGTCCCGTGTAATCCAGGCGCGAGACGGTCACGAGGCCGCTGCCCGAGCCCACGCGGAACGACGTACTCGATTGCCACTTGCTCCAGTTACGTGCGAGATCGCGATCGAAGGTCCCGAACGTGACGCGGACGTCCTGGCGGACGTTCTGCGGCGCGGTAGGGTCGGTCCAGATGCTGATCACCCCGCCCGACGCGTTGCCGAACAGCGCGGAGGAGGAGCCACGCAACACTTCGATCCGGTCGGCCGCACCGAGCTCGAGGTTCGTGAGCTGTCCCTGGCCGTCAGGCAGGGTCTGTGGAATTCCATCCACCAGCACCTTGATCCCCCGCACGGCGAATGCCGATCGGGCGCCGAAGCCGCGGATCGAGATACGCTGATCGAGCGAGAAGTTGTAGCGGTTGGCCGCGTACACACCGGGAACTGTTACGAGCGCCTCGTCCAGGCCCCACGTGGGCCTGGCGCGGCTGATCTCGGCCTTCTCGACGAGCTGGACGGCTTGCGGGATCCGATTGATCGGCGGGTTGGCGCGGGTGACGGAGACGACGGCCGGTGGCAAGGTGTAGACCTTCAGGGTGTCCGCGGCATGGGGGAGGGCAGTCGTGTCCGGCTGTTGCGCCGCTGCGCCGAGGAGGGGGGCCCAGGCGCTACACAATGCGGCGAGCACCGCCGCTCGCCGGCGCGTCGCGAGCCGGGGCATGTGATCGAGTCCGATGGCAAATGAGAGCAAGCGAAAAGGGTTTTAACCGCCCTGCCCGGAGGCGTCAAGGTACAAGGTTGCTAGCGGGGACGGCGCAAGAATCGGTTCCACCGGATCCGAGGCGGATCGGTGGCGACGCTGAAGTAAATGAAGAGCGGCTTTCCCACGACGTGCGATCGCGGCAGGAATCCCCAGTAGCGGCTGTCGTACGATTCGTCCCGGTTGTCCCCCATGACGAAGTAGTGCCCCGCGGGGACGACGATCGGACCCCAGTCGTGGGTGGTCGGGTGGTAGTGCGACGAGTCGCGCCCGACGTAGTAGCCGAGCTGCCATGCCCGGATCTTGCGTAACTGGACGGCGTCGACGTCCCGAGAGTCGAAGTGGAGGGCGTACGGCTCATCGAGGCGCACGCGGTCGCGAAACACGGTGTCGTGCGTCATCCGGATCGTGTCGCCCCCGGCGCCGATCACCCGCTTCACGATGTCCAGGTTGGGCGTCGAGTCTTCCACGGAGCGAAACACGACGATCCCACCACGCTCCGGCTCGGCGTACCCCGGAAGGCGCCAGAAGCGGATCCCGGCAAACGGGATCTCGAACTCGCCGCCGTAAATCGCCTTGTCGACGAAGAGGAAGTCGCCGACCAGGAGCGTGTTCTCCATGCTCGCCGAAGGAATGCGAAACGCCTCGATCAGGTACGAGCGGAGCACGAGCCAGATCAGCACCGCGATCCCGACGGAGCCGGCCCACCCTTTCGTCCAGCGGTTGAAGGCCTGCAGCCGCTCGCGGATCAGCATGAGGGGTGGCATGGAGACCGCAAGCTAGACGACGCCCGGACTGCCGGCAACCGTCCGTCGCACGACGTTTCTGGGTATAATTGAGCCGCCATGAGTGACCCGAACGCGCCGCGCCGCTCGCGGCCGCCGCTGATGGATGCCCTGGGCAAGCTCTGCACCGAGGGCAAGCAGCTCGCTGATTACCTGTGGCAGGTGCCCAAGGACGAGGCGGCGCGCCAGAAGATCATCGCGCTGCTCGACCAGATCGCCGCCGAGGGTACGAAGCAGGGACGCAGGGAAATGCCGCGGATCTGCGAAGAGCTCAGGACCGCCGCCAAGGCCAGTCCCAGCCCGCAACAGGTAGACGTGCTCGTCACCGGCTTCGACCGCCTCGTGAGCCTGTGGCAGGCCGCCAAATCCGGGCTCCTGTGACGAAGCCGGCGACCGGCGCCGCCGCGCCGCCCACCTCCACGGCTCACGCCACCTCACTCGATCAGCTCTGCATCAACACCGTCCGTACGCTCGCGATGGACGCCGTGCAACGCGCCGATGCGGGGCACCCGGGGACGCCGATGGCGCTCGCGCCACTCGCCTACGTGCTATGGCAGCGACACCTCCGCTACAATCCCGCGAATCCCGATTGGTTCGGGCGCGACCGCTTCGTGCTTTCGGCCGGCCACGCCTGCATGCTGCTGTATGCGGTTCTCTACTTGACCGGGTACGATCTCTCGCTCGACGACATCAAGCAGTTCCGCCAGTGGGGGAGCCGGACCCCGGGGCACTCGGAGCACGGGCTCACGCCGGGGGTGGAGGCCACAACGGGTCCGCTCGGGCAGGGCGTCGGTAACGCCGTCGGGATGGCACTCGCGGAGGCGCACCTCGCGCAGCTCTTCAACCGGCCCGGCCATGCCATCGCGGAGCATTTCACGTATTTCCTCGCCTCGGACGGCGACTTGATGGAGGGCGTGTCGCACGAGGCCTGCTCCCTGGCCGGCCACTTGAAGCTCGGCCGCCTGATCGGGATCTACGACGACAACCGTATCACGATCGATGGGAAGACCGACCTCACCTTCTCCGAGGACGTCGCCAAGCGATTCGACAGCTACGGATGGCACGTGGAGCGCGTGGTGGATGGAAACGATCTCGGCGCGCTGGATACGGCACTCGCAGCCGCGCGACGTACGACGGACCGCCCATCGCTCGTCATCGTGCGCACGCACATCGCATACGGCAGTCCGCACAAGCAGGACACGCCGGAGGCCCACGGAGCCCCGCTCGGTGAGGAAGAGGTGAAGCTCACCAAACAGCGTCTCGGTTGGCCCAGCCTCGAGCCCTTCCATGTGCCCGACGAGGCGCTGGCCCACTGGCGGCGGGCGCGCGAGCGCGGCGCCCGGCTCGAAGCCGAGTGGCGCGAGGCATACGAGGTGTATCGGCGAGCGTTCCCGGAGCTCGCCGCCGAGCTCGAGCGCCGGCTGGCGGGCCGGCTGCCGGAAGGCTGGGACGCCGAGCTGCCAGCGTTCACGACCGGGGACGCGCAGGCGACCCGCGCCGCGGCCGGGAAGACGCTGAACGCCATCGCCGCAAAGCTCCCGGAGCTGATCGGGGGCTCCGCCGATCTCGCAGGCTCCACGCAACTCGTGTTCAAGACCGGGGGGGGCGGCGACGTCGCCGCGGGGAGCTGGGGAGCCCGCAATATCCATTTCGGCATCCGTGAGCACGGCATGGGCGCGATCCTGAACGGGCTCGCGCTGCATGGAGGCGTGCGACCGGTGGGGTCGACCTTCCTGATCTTCTCCGACTACATGCGCCCGCCGATCCGGCTCGCCGCCCTGTGTGGCCTGCCCGTGATCTATGTGTTCAGCCACGACTCGATCGGACTGGGAGAGGACGGCCCAACCCACCAGCCGATCGAGCAGCTGGCGGGCCTGCGCGCCGTACCCAATCTGGTGGTCATTCGGCCGGCCGATCCGGCGGAAACGGTCGAGGCATGGCGGGCCGCCATCCTGCGGCGCGAGGGCCCGGTAGCGCTCGTGTTGACGCGCCAGAAGGTCGCGGCCCTCGACCGCACGAAGTACGCGCCCGCGAACGGTCTCCGCCTGGGGGGCTATGTCTTGGCCGATGCGCCGGGCGGCAAGCCCTCGCTCGTGCTCATCGCCACCGGCTCAGAGGTCGAGCTGGCCCTCGGTGCGTACGAGCGGCTAGCGGCCGAACGCATAGCGGCCCGCGTGGTGAGCATGCCGTCCATGGAGCTGTTCGCGCGGCAGCCTCTCGAATACCGCGATGCCGTTCTACCGCCGGCGGTCACGGCACGTCTCGCCATCGAAGCGGCGTCTCCCCAGCCCTGGTACCGGTGGGTGGGTGAGACCGGAGCGGTGTTAGGCATCGAGCGATTCGGCGCGTCGGCCCCGTACCAGCGGATCTATCAGGAGTTCGGGCTGACGGTGGACAATGTCGTGAGGAGAGCCAAGGAGCTGCTGCGCACCTAGTCGCGAGTGAACTCGCGGCTCGGCACTGCCCGTAAACGGGCGCTGCCGCTTCAGCAACTGTGTCATCGGTCAAGGGGTGGCTCGCGCGACGATCGGCGTCGCGCGCCACGGGGTTTGAGTACGCACGATGGCGTTGAGGATCAAGAGCAGTCGGCGCATGCAGGCCGTGAG
>Ga0209378_1000106_pt1 | contig 55195 bp, 58 predicted proteins | sample GraSoiAngelo_156_FD_186170 | JGI IMG/M metagenome (GOLD analysis project Ga0209378, IMG submission 186170) | Grasslands soil microbial communities from the Angelo Coastal Reserve, California, USA - 14_1009_13_40cm (SPAdes) (version 2) | ecosystem: Environmental > Terrestrial > Soil > Grasslands ...
CGAAGACAAGGTAACGGCCGCACTGCGCTCGGCGGGAGTGACGCGCGGCATGTATGTTTTCCCCTATTGCACACACAAAGAAATGAAATCGCCGGAGATTTTGGAAAAGCAGAAGCAAGGACCCGTTGGGGCAATGATTGTGTTCCCGAGCGGCCCGCCTAATATGCCGAAATACCTGCTGACATGGTTTGTGTATTGCCTCGTCGTTGCCATTTTCACGGCGTACTTGACAGGGCGCACGACTCCCTCCGGAACCGTTTATCTGGCGGTGTTTCGCGTAGCAGGCGCGGTGGCGTTCATGGCCTACGGGGTGGGCCAAGTGGTCAACGGGATCTGGAGGGGGATGCCGTGGGGCACGGTGATCAAAGAGGTTTTCGATGGACTGGCGTATTCCTTGCTGACGGCCGGGACCTTCGGGTGGCTGTGGCCGAAGTAGTGACCAGGGCCTAGAGAAGATGAACTGCAACTCGCAACGATTCTTGATCGGCCGAGCTCTTGGTTGCTCACTACTTTTCGGCCGGCATTTTCGACGGCGTGGGCGCAGCAGGAGTGCCCGCGGACGAGGCGGGTTGCGAGAAGGAGCGCACGAGGAGAACGAGCTGCCAGCGCTGGTCTTGCGTCAGGCGATTCTTGAACGAGGGCATCGGCCTGCGACCCTGACTGATTTGATAGAAGATTTCGCCGTCGGTCACATTCCTAAGAAGTTTAGGGTCAGTTAGATCGGCAGGAAGCGGGTAGTGCGATTTGGCCTGCGGGCCGTCCCCTTGGCCCCGCTCCCCATGACATTGCACACATTCGTCGAAGTAGATCTCCCGGGCAGCATTCAGGTTAGATGGCGATGCAGGCAGGGGATTTTTTAGGCTTTTGTATTCCTCGGGAACGACCCAGAGTTTGTTTTCCTGGGTCAGCCAGTAGACGAGGATAGCGCAAATGAGAACGAGGAGGGCGACGAAGAACACTTTGCGCAGCTTGAGAGAGAGCGGCGGATTGGCGAACATGTGAACAGAAAAAATCTTCGCATATCGAGGCTAGAGACGGAAGGGCAGCTTTGTGCTTCGACCTAAAGCGGGTTTCAACAAAGGAAATGGCAGGCACACCAGAGGAGTTAGCCGCGGGAGATAAGCCAGAGGAGTTCGGCGTTGAACAGGAGAATGGCGGCCGCGACGATCCAGGCGATGATAGAAACCAAGCGCGAGTTGGCGAACTCGCCCATTTTCGAGCGGTCGGCCGTGAACTGGATAAGAGGGATCACCGCGAAGGGCAACTGAAAGCTCAGAATCACCTGGCTGAGAATAAGCAGCGAAGTGACTTTGTCATTGCCAGCAATGCCAATCACCACTGCTGCCGGAATAATCGCGATAGAGCGAGTAATGAGGCGGCGCAGCCAAGGCTTGAGGCGAATGTCGAGGAAGCCTTCCATAACAATTTGACCCGCGAGCGTGCCGGTGAGCGTGGAGTTCTGGCCGGAGGCGAGCAAAGCGCAAGCAAAAAGCGTGCTGGCGAAACTCGCTCCCAGGACGGGAGTCAGGAGCTTGTAGGCGTCGGCGATTTCGGCGACATTGTTCAGGCCGCGCGTGTGAAATGCAGCGGCGCCAAGGACGAGAATCGCAGCGTTAATGAAAAGGGCAAAGCCGAGCGCCACCGTGGAGTCAAAAATAGCGTAGCGCATGGCTTCGCGCCGGTCTCGCGCGGAGACACCAAAAGAGCGGGTCTGCACAATACTTGAATGAAGGTAAAGATTGTGCGGCATGACCGTGGCGCCAAGGATGCCGATGGCGATGTAGAGCATTTCGCGGTTGCGAAGTATTTCCGCGCGAGGGAGAAACCCGACAGCAGCTTCGTGCCAAAGTGGATGAGCGAAGAAGATCTCATACGCGAAGCACGCGGCGATGGTGCCAATCAGCGTAACGACGAAAGCCTCTACGAGGCGGAACCCGCGGCCTTGCAGGGCAAGAACGAGGAGAACGTCGAGTCCGGTGAGGAGCACGCCCGCCAGGAGGGGCAGGCCGAAGAGCAGCTTCAAGGCGACGGCAGAGCCCAGAACTTCGGCGAGATCGCAGGCGGCAATGGCCAATTCGCAAATCACCCAAAGAATCAGAGAGGTGCGTCGCGAATAGTGCTCGCGGCAAGCTTGCGCGAGGTCCCGTCCGGTGGCGATGCCAAGTTTCGCCGAGAGAGCTTGCAGGAACATCGCCATCAGATTGCTGATCAGTATGACGCTGAGAAGCGTGTAGCCGAATTTCGAGCCGCCGCCCAAGTCGGTAGCCCAGTTGCCCGGGTCCATGTAGCCCACGGCTACCAGATAGCCAGGCCCCGCGAAGGCCAAAATCTTGCGGAGCCAGTGCGCGCTGGAAGCGACGGGAATCGTGCGATGGGCTTCGGGCAGGGAAGGGATGGCCGCGAACCGGGACCGGTTTACTGTGGGGAAGGAGTCAGCGGTGGATTCAGCGGTGAGGGAGGAGTCCGATTCGAGTTGTGGCGGAGCAGTGGGTTCCATCGCTAAAGTTAACTATGCTAAATAACAGTACTAAACTACACTTAATACGCGTGCATGTCAATGGGACCTTGCTTGTTCTTTGGGGGGCACAGAACCGGGGAAGGGCCGGGATCGAAAGCAGCCGAGCGAGGTCGCGGGGCTTATGGTAAGTTCGATGCAGCATTCCTGGAGCGAATGAGATGGATCAACAACAGCCGGCGCAGGGACAAGTGCAAATCAAGGCAGATGAGAAGGAATTGCAGGGGCAATACAGCAACCTGGTGATGATTCACCACAACCTGGAAGAATTCACACTGAATTTTATCTATATTTTTCCGAACGGCACGCAAGGGAAGCTTCTGAGCAGCGCGATCGTCAGTCCGGGACACGCCAAACGCATCTGGCGAGCGCTGGGGGAGAATCTGAACCGTTATGAAGCGCAGTTCGGACCGATCAAAGAGGCGCCGGAGGGCGGGCCAACGCCGAATGTGGGATTTGTGCAGTAAGTGCAGTAAGCCGGAGGTTAGAAGAAATCGCAGGGGGCATGCTAAGATAGCAGAAGGTTTTTCTGACGGGCCTGTAGCTTAAGAGTCTGTTGTTGATTCTGCGTTGCTTAGGTCCATTTTCAGGCCCTTCAAACCCGCCTTCTTGTACACAACTTGTACACAAAATCGTGACCGCGGGATGCACTGTCAGGTCGGCGCTTAGAAAGCTCGTCAAGCCGCTGCAGAAACGCCAGAATGGGCAGATTTCACCGATTGAGGTACACCGCAGGTACACGGGCGTTGTGAATTAAATCCAAACCCCTGCAGAAGGGCTCGCACTTCCATTACGTTCAATTCGTGCCCGAAATGAAGCGGCCTCAGCGCGTCGTGCCTTCCCATCGGTTGTTGCACTTCGTGTTTTATCTCTGGCTCGGCGTGGCCGCGTCGTGCGTGATCGCGCTAGTGCTCGCACGCATCAAGCATCACAATGTCGAATTGGCCCTCAAATCCAAACCCTACTTTTTCATCTTCAGTTTTCTGTTTTTGTAGAGAGTCTCAAGCAGGTATTTGACCGACGCGCATTCCTGGATTACGGCTTCCAGCTTCGGGATCGTCGCGTTCAATTCATTTTCTTCAACAACCCCGTCCGCTAAAGTGGTTGCAATGCTCTCCAGTGCCGAACCCACATCTTTCATGAGGTTGGAAATAACCAGGAACTCTTTCTCCGAGGTCTGTTGCGGATCTGGAATCTTGAATGCCACTCTTCCCGCCTGTGATTCGAGAACATCCAGAGGTTCGAAATTCCTCAGCAGGACGCAAATCCGCGGCAGCAGCTCCCCAGGGATGGGTCGATCACCTCTAAGCCAATACATCAGAGAGCGGTAGTTCGTTCCGAGCTGCTGGGCCAGGAGCCGCGTATCGTATTCGGCTTTGGCTTCGACAATCTGGCTCAATACTACGGGTAGCGTCTTTGCAGCCACAGGTTAGTCCTTGTTCGAAAGTTTGTCAGTTCAGGAACGGCATCATTTTGAACAGTGAAAGTGTGCATTGTAGCTGAATTGCATGCTTTTCCCGTAGGCGGTTTAATAGGTCATCGAGGCAAGTGAAATTGCCGGTTTATTGAATGCGCTACATTGGCAAATTCCTTGTTGAAAGGCGAGCAGGCCCAGTCTACGATGGCCGCGTATCCCAGGTACAACGCAAGGGTTCTCTTAATCTATAGGATACAATGCGTGCGGATTCGTGGACCGATTTGGCACGAAACCTCCAGTCCGGCCGGGCCTCGGAAGAGCGAAGCTGTGTGTTCCCTGCCTCCGGAGCAGAGCTGGAGTAGCAAGGAAGTGACATATGCCCTTCATGGACCTTATCAAGAAGGCGATTTTTGAAGAGGAGCCGCAGGCGGCGCAGCAGTCTGCCAAGCCATCGCCTGGCCCCGCGGCGACGCGGCCCCGCGATCCGGCTCCCGTATACGTCCCCGTGGGCACGCGCGACAACCAATTTTACGCGCGGCTAGCCAAGCAGACCGACTTCTCCGCCGTTCCGGAACTCGCCAAGATCGAAGCTTTTGCGGCGCCACTCTCTTCGGTCATTAGTGACAAGGCGTTGAGGTACAAGGCGGCCCTTGCCACGGCGCAGTCGCAGGGCGGCTTGACGAAAGATGCGATCTTGAACGGCTTTGACGCTTTGTTGAATGTTCTGAATACCTCGGCGAACACTTTCAATAAACAAACGGAGGATGTTTCACGAACTGAAGTTGACGCGAAAATTGCGCAAGTCAGCGATATCAACGAGGCGGTCCAGCAGAAACAGAAGGAAATCGCCGATCTGCAACAGCAGGCGAAGTCCATCCAATCGCAGACCGAGGTCTCGCGCGCAAAATTGCAAGAAGCCAAGAACAATTTTGCGGCTGCGCTGGACCGGCGGCGCGCGGAGATTCAGCAACAACGTAAGGAATTTGAAACGATTTTGGGTTAGGGAGACGCCATGGCAACCACACCAGGTTCCCCCGTAATTCAGGGTTTGAAGAATTTCTGGCAGCGGCCGGAAGGGACCGTCGGGAAAGTTGTGCTGGTCCTCGGCGGAATCGCAGCAGCGTATGGATTTGTGCAGGTCCTTCCGTTCTTGATCGCGGCCGCGACGGATACGCTGCATCTTGCGATTCTAATCGGGGCGATTCTGTTGCTGATTTTCATCGTCACAGATAAGCGTGTTTTGACGCTCGGGAAGCTCATCTTTCAGAGCGTCATGCGGTATTTGACCGGCCTGTTCATCGAACTCGATCCTATCGGCATCCTGAAGAACTACATCGCGGAGATGAAAAAGAATCTCGCAATCATGGATGAACAGCTCGGCAACCTGAACGGTTCCATCCGCACACTCCAGAACCAGATCGACACGAACCAAAAAGAGGCCGAGCACAGCATGGCCCTGGCCAATCAGGCCGACAAGAAGATGTCCGCTGGCGGTCTGACCTCTCTGGATCAACAGCAGTACATGTCCGCCAAGGTCACAAATCAGCGTCACGCCGCGAGCCTGATCAACATCAACAAGTCGCTCACCGATTTGCGGGACAAACTGAAGATTTTATATGACCAGCTAATCCGCTGGAGGGCCACGGCAGAGTTCCAGGTCACCGACAAGGAAAACCGCGTTAGCGAAGAAGAGATGCGGAGGAAGGCGCTGAAAAAGGCTTACTCCGTGTTCCAGGCGGCCAAAAAGATTTTCCGCGGCGATCCGGTCGCAAACCAGATTTACGACCAAACGCTGGAATACCTAGCAGATGATGCTGGGCAAATGCTGGGTGAGATGGAAGATTTCAATCGTCTTGCTAACAAGTTGATGACCAACATGGACCTAGAAACTGGGGCGATCAACGACGAGGCCGTCAAGCAATTGACGGAATTTCAGCAGAAACTCCTGCCGGCTTCGGTGGCAGCCGTGCCGGACCAAACTTCGGCTGCGCCGGCCAACAAGAAGGACGATTACAGCGATTTGATCAAGTAATGAACGAGTGGAGGGAAGATCAATATGTTTGACAATAAAATCTCGACACCACCAACCGGACACCGCCTGAAACCGGGAGCGAAGATTGTTCTGCTCCTATTCATTGGGGCAGTTCTGTTCTTCGGATTCCGCACGGCCGTTAGCCGCGGTTGGATTCCCGCGCCGGGCATCGCCAAGGCCCTCATTCCATCGAAAGCCTCTTTGCCGGACTTGAAAGAAGCCGTCGTCGCCAACGTCGAGCCTGCGTCCTTCCCGGAAGGGGCTTCGGCTTCCGTGAAAGCGCCGCTGATTCGCACCGAAATATGGGCCTGGAACGCACAGATGAACTATATCTACGCTAATGGCGGTCCGGAGACCACGCGCAACAGCCTGATGGAAAAACATAACGTCAACCTGAAGCTGATCCGCCAGGACGACACCAGCCAAATGCAGAATGACTTGATTGCCTGTGCGAAAGAGCTCCACGACGGCTCAAGCCAGTGTTCCGCGGGCGCGAATTACGTCCTCATCATGGGCGACGGCTCAGGGCAGTTTTTCGCCGCGGTCAATCCACAGCTCAAGAAGCTTGACAATGGCGCCGGCGAATACATCGCGCAAGTCATTGGCTCAACAGGGTATTCCCGCGGAGAGGACAAGCTGATGGGGCCGCCGCAATGGAAAGCTGACCCACAGGCAGCCAAGGGTGGCCTAGTAGCTGGGGTCCTTCGCGACGGCGACTGGAATATCGCCATGAAGTGGGCAGCAGACAACCAAATCAAGAATAATCCTGACGAAAAAACTTACGACCCCGATGCTTTGAATTGGGTCAACGCGCCTGACTACATCAAGGCCGCGGAAATCTATAACGCAAATACTTGCGAAGACCGCAAAATCGTGCATGACGGCCGGCTGACTGGAGAATCCAAGAACGTCTGTGTGAACGGCGTCGTCACCTGGACACCAGGGGACGTCAACGTGGCCCACGGACGCGGCGGGCTCGTCTCCATCGTGTCTTCGAAGCAATATCGCTCGCAGATGCCAGACGTCATTATTGGGATCAAGAAATTCAACCAGGACCATCGGAATGAAGTGCAAGGAATGCTGGCGGCCAGCTTCGAAGCGGCCGACCAGCTTAAAGCCTTCCCGGAAGCGCTCAAGCGCGCCGCGGCGATCAGCGCCAAAGTCTACAACGAGCAAACCGGTGACTATTGGCTGAAATATTACCAGGGAACGCGCGAACAAGATAAGACTGGCAACCTGGTAGAGCTTGGCGGCTCCGCCGTGAACAATTTGAATGACAATTTGCTGCTGTTCGGGTTGCAGCCCGGTGCAAACAACAATTTTCGTTCCACTTACACCGTGTTCGGAAATATCGCGACTCAGCAATACCCCGAATTGTTCAAGGATGCCAACAAGATTCCTGACGTAAAGGAGATTCTCGATACCTCATACGTTTTGGGCGCCTCTTCGATGCTTTCGCAAAGCGGCGCGGAAGCAGACGTTGCCAGCTTTAGTCCTAGCGGAGATACGGGTACGGTCGTTTCGAAACGCGACTGGAGCATTGAATTCGCAACCGGCCAAGCTTCATTCACCCCAGAAGGCGAACGCAAGATGTATGAGATCAAGGACGACTTGGCCATTGCCGGCGCACTGTTTGTCACTTTGAATGGACACACCGACAACATGGGCACGCACGACGGTAACATGGATTTGGCGATGCGGCGCGCTCAGGCGGTACGGGACTGGCTGCAGCGGAAGGCTCCTGCAAACTTCCCGGACAATCGTTTCAGAATCCAAGCATACGGCGACTCCAAGCCCGTCGCATCCAACGCGACCGCCGAGGGCCGGGCCAAGAACCGCCGCGTAGAAATCATTCTGTCGGGCAAGGAATAGAAAGCAGGAGTGAATCCCATGAAGCCAGCGGCCGGAACGGTGGGAACAAGCGCAGCACCAGCCGCAAGCCACGCGACAGCTGCTGGCCGAAGTACCTTTTCGCGTGAAATTCTCGGCGCGTTTTCGCCCAACCGCGTGATTTCGAAGGCGGCGTTCCGGTTCATCATCGTCTTTCAAGTCGCCGTGCTGCTGATTGTTTGGGCTACTTCGACCTACGTTTTTCTGCCGAAACCGATGGATGTGTGGCGGGCCTTCGTTGATCTCTGGACCCATGAGGGACTCGGGCAGGAACTCATCGTCAGCTTCTTGCTCAATGTGCAGGCCATGGCCTGGGCGACGCTCATTTCGCTGGGCCTTGCTTATCTCACAGTCGTTCCCGTGTTCCAGCCTATCGCACTGGCTGTCTCCAAGGGCCGTTTCCTCGGCATGGTGGGGCTTACATTTTTCTTTACCATCATTTTTTCCAGTGGACACCGACTGAAGGTAAGTCTATTGGTCTTCGGAGTGGCGGTCTTCTTCGTGACAAGCATGATCGACGTAGTAGCGCAAATCCCGAAGGAGAAATTTGATCTAGCGCGCACGCTGCGCATGGGAGAGTGGCGCGTCGTTTGGGAAGTGATCGTCCTGGGCAAAGCGGACTCTGCTTTCGATGCCATGCGCCAGAACGCGGCCATGGGCTGGATGATGCTCACGATGGTCGAAGGCATATCTCGGTCGGAGGGCGGTATCGGTGCATTGTTGCTGAATCAGAACAAGCACTTCCGGTTAGAAGCCGTATTTGCGATTCAAATCGCCATTCTGCTTATTGGATTGTTCCAGGATTACGCGCTGGGATTGGCCAAGAAATTCCTGTTCCCCTACGCGGATTTGCAGCTTGAAAAAAGATAGCAACTCATGGATTCGTGAGGACCTCCCGTGCCCGAGCGTTGCACCTACGGCGAAACACTTCTGAAGATTGACCACGTCAGCCTTTCGTACGAAGACAAGGTCATTCTCCGGGACGTAAATGCGGAAATTCGCGATATCGTGCGAGAGGGCCGCACCCAAGGCCAGGTAGTTGGTTTTCTCGGGCCATCAGGCATCGGAAAGACGCAGCTCTTTCGCATCGTCGCAGGGCTGAATCACCCCACTTCGGGACAGGTGCTCGTCAATTCCACACTTACCCCGGTCAAGGCCGGAATGGTGGGCGTGGTGGCACAGAATTATCCTTTGTTTGAAAATCGCACGATTTTCAGCAACTTGTTGCTGGCGGCAAAACAAATGGAAAACAGTCATGAATCCGCGCATGAGAAGGTGCTTAAGTACCTGCGGCGTCTGGATATGGTGGATCAGGCGCAGCTTTATCCCGCGCAAATCTCCGGCGGCCAGCGACAGAGAATCGCCATCGCGCAACAGCTTCTGTGCAGCGAACATTTTCTGCTGATGGATGAGCCTTTCTCCGGCCTCGACGTCGTGATGGAGGCGAAGGTCTGCGAATTAATCAACGAGATTGCCTGCCTGGACGAGCTCAACACCATTATTGTTGTTACCCACGACGTGACCGCGGCCGCAACCGTGGCAGATCACCTGTGGCTTATGGGACGGGATCGCGACCCTGGCGGAAACTTCATCCCTGGCGCGCGCATTCAGGAGACCTACGATCTCATTGACCGTGACCTGTGCTGGCATCCGGAACTCACCAACTCGCCTAGGTTCCTCGAATTTGTGCGGGAAGTGAAAGAGAGATTCCAGACGCTATAACAAGTGTACCCTTGAATGGGATGCGCACTCCTGTTCGCCCCCTATGGCAGAAATTCGAACACGAAACAGCGAACGGCAATTATTCACTCTTAGTTGCAGGATGAGGCCGTAAAGCGCGCGCGATCAGCCCAAGTCCCCCAACGAGCAGGATCAACATCACAAGAGTATTAAAAAGGCTGGCGGGCCGAAAATAAATATGCATGTTGGCAATCACGCCGGCCAGAATGAAAAGAGCCCCAGCTGCCGTAAGGATCCAACCTACAAGGCTCCGACCGTTCCAAAATAGAATTCCCACACCGAGCAACATCGGCACCAGCGTGATGCCGAACGTATTTGCCCCGTAGAAACTCCAATACGAACCAACTACGCTGACTTGATTCGCCAGGAAGTATCCTCCCATGCAAGCCATGACGAAACCGATCACGAAATGACCCAAGCCTCCCGGCGTACCACCCACATCACCCAAAGAACGCGCTTCCATGGTTGGAGAATATCAGATTCTGGGGCTTGAAATTTCGCGAAATCGTTCAGTGGTCGATTCCGCGACAACGCGAATCACAGTACGGAAATCATGACGGGAACCAGCACGTAGAAGGTGAGTGACGGATTTGAGGCTATGACTTTGACTCTCTACTTGCAAAGTAAACGCAGAAACGTTATGTGGTTATATCGCCCCTCCGAAGCTAATAGAGGGCCAGTTGTCACAATTCGGAGGAGAAGCAATCAACGAGGGGCAACGCATCCACTTGCAAGCTTGCAGCAACTCTCGTTAAAAATCAGTTGAAATACAGCCTCGTCCGAGGTCTGTGACCCTGCATATTCCTTCGTGTACGTGTCGGATCGTCGAGATCCGACAAAAGCATCTACACAGGATTGGAGTCGAACCCCTCAAGGGATTGATACTACGTAACTTACTGATTCTACGAAAAAGCAAAATGGAGAAAAACTATAAAAACGTCGAAGCGAGGTACACGGCGGATACACGGACTAAAACCGATCAGCGAGCCTGTAAGCCGAAATCTTCGGGGAGATTCGTATTACAATAAGAATCAACAAGCGCAACTCGTCAAAGAAGTCAATTTGGGCAGCCAAGACAGGTTTTGTGTCACAGTTATTGTACAGTCTCCTGCGAAGGGGAGGCGAATCGCAGTACTTTCCGAAACTAGCATTGCATAGAGCGACCTGAAGCCCAATCAATTGGACCGAATTTTCTTTCACTCGGATGGAACCGGACGAGCCGAGGGTCGCGGGTTCGATCCCCACCGCCCCTACCAACCATCCCATTTGCTGAGAATGACTTAGCGCTTTCGCGCGGCGACAAAAGGCGGCAACGAGAAAAAAAAACGAGCCTCGAGGGTGTGTTGGCGATCACACGAAAACATAGTTTTTTGAACATTCGCCGGGAATCTGTCGTTTCCCATCGACCTGTTTGCCGGGGAAATCGCGCAACGAATCGCCCTCAGTAGCCGCAAACAGCGCAACTTCGCACCGGCGGCGTGATCGGGTGGCAACCATGATCCGTCACGCGAGCCCGGAGAAGTGATCGTTCGGCGCGTCCTGGGGCCTGGATGATGATCTTATCTCCCTCCAACTCCGGCGAGCGTTCAGAAAAATACGGATTCTGATGATCAATGACAAGGTGGCGCCTATGGGTCTCGCGAACAAGAAATCAATTCAATTCCAACGCAGAAGCACTGGCTAATTCTTAGAGGTTAAGGATTCTGTGACCATCAGCGACTTCGCGGCAGGCATCCGTGAGGCAGCCGGAACGTAGCCGATCGATCTCCGCAGTGCTCAGTTTCCAATTCTTTGCATGTGCAAGTGCGGAGGCAACCGCCTGCTCCAATTGGGCTGCCTGCTGAACTGGATTTGTGCCCGCGCTGAAGTTCATTGGAGCGACTTGCAATTCAGATGCACGATCGTGCCAGGCAGTCCACAAAGACTCGAGGCGTTGCCAAGGGAGGTCCTGGCAGGAAGGCCAGCCGTGCTCGCCCAAAAACAATGCCGCCTGTGTGACCGTGATTGGATTTGGTGAGTTCAGCGCCTTGCTTATAACAGGAAGGAGTTCATCTGAATAGCGCACTGCGTGTAATGACCGAAGCACTTGGCCGCCACAATCGTCCTTCCTGTCCCACAGCTCCGAGCTAAGGAGCTTTCCGGCGGTGGGGTCGCCTATTCGAAACAGATATCCCAGTAAATCGGCCTCGACATCGGCAGCGCAGCCCGGCTTCCCCGTCAGTTCTATCAGCCAAGCTTTGACCGGCACGGCCAGATTGCGGCTGGCTGCGCGCAGAATCACCGCGGCAACGCGCTGGGACTGCGCCCAGTCCTGACGCACCTTGGGATCACTGAGCTGCTCCTTCAGAGGACTATCAAGCTCAGTATGTTCCCCTTCTTCCATAAGCAGGATGACGTTTTTGTTAGTCCTAAACTGCGAGCGCTGAATATCAGCGAGAATCGCCGAGCGACATCCTTCGGGCGCATCTTCGCACCAGAGTTTGTATGGCTCAATGCCGTCAAACGATGCCCCTGCCGTCCCGCTGTCGCTCGCCAGAGAGCGAATGATCGGTAGAAGCAGTTGATGTGGCATCGTTTGGCGCGCCATGACAACGAATTGAAGCCGCTGAGCGTGGGTCAACTGATTTTCAGCAGCAAGAACGTTGAATCGAAGCTCAGAAAGGATATCGGGCGATAAAGGCTTGGTGCGATAAGACACTTCTGCGTCGTACCACGCCTGATAAATGGCTGTAGAGCGCTGGGGTCCCGACCGTTTAGGGATGCTAGCTACGAGGAGAGCGTTGGCCTGTTCGAAGTATTTCTCGTGAAGATCCGACCGGCGTTTTGCTTTCGCATTCCACTCGGGCTTGCTCGCGTCATCGGTCGGGTAAGGTGGTAGAACGCCGAGATCCGTCCTGGTGTGAAGGTCGGCCAGGAGTTGCGGAATGGTAGAAGGGACGTTTGTGGATGGATCCGAAAGCGCCGCTTCAAGCTCAGGAATGCAGGAATGATGACTTCGAGTTGGGAGGACTCGCGCAGAGTGGAGGCTACCAACCATTCGGGTCCAGCTGTTTCAGTCCGTAGGAGATAAAGGTGCAGAAGCTTGCGTATGGAAGCTACGGTGTCCAAACGGCCCAGGCGGCCAATAGCACGATCTGCCGCGCCAGGCTCTGCACTGTTCAGTTCAGACTGAATGCTGTTGAGTTCTGCGGCGGCCCAAGCGGGATCAGGTGGCAAAATGTCAAACTCGATCTCGTTGGATTCGAGTGTGAGATGCTCAAGTCCCCCGCCTTCTTCCGCGGTCTTGATACGCGAGACTTCATTGCTGGTGATATAGACGGAGTAATGACCGGCTTTTTCAAGCCGGTATAAGCTGCACAGATCGATCTGCTGGGTTGTCGACTGTGAACTCAGCACTCCCATGCCCCCGATAATCGAGCCCGCCCACCCGTGCTCGAATCTCAGCACATTGAGATCGAGCACTCCATCCGTGGGCACAATGTGAATTTTGATTCCTTGCAATGCCGAATTGGAGCTCCGCTGATACTTATCCTTGGCTGAACTGGAATACCAGATTTCTAAGAGAATCGATTCGCCATGATGGTAAGCGGGAGTCTCCTTGACAAAACGCAATTGGAATGCGAGGTCCTGAGGATTCGAGGCCATCGCACGGGAGCCGAATAACAAAGAAAGGAGTGCGAATGTGAGAAGCAAGCGGCACAACTTGCACCACCCATCTCGAGCGAAGCCGAATAAATAAGCGGCTCGCAATAGCGACTGCAGGTTTAGATGCCGATTTCCTCCCGTCGTTTGCATGGGACATGGAGAGGCTTTCGCCGTGACAGTGGGAGATTCTAACAAACTAAAGGGCAGCGTTCTAATCAACTGAACTGCTCCCGTTGCCACTGTTTTGATCATGAGTTATCCAAGTGTTCCGCGCCTCTGAGGATCGCCACCCGTGTCTCACCATCGACAGCGATTCTAGATTCCCTTCCCAGCGCACATGCTGAAGTGAGGGTTTTGGGCTTGTACCCCACGTCCTAGACAGCGGATGTAGTTGTCTCGCGTGTACTTCCGGAATTCTCGGGGCGGCAGAAGGCGACAATTGGACTTCAAAAACGCCAAATCATTTGCTAGGAGCAAGGCAGCAACATCCCAAGTGTGCCTTGCCGGCTGCAAATCATTGCAAATTCGATGGGCGGCCGGGTTCGGTCTCTACCGCCCCTACCAAAAGTTTCCTATTTACGACGGTTTAGAAATGGTATGCCGACTCTTCCACTCCACTACTAATCTCTCAGCCTCAAGAATCTGGTCGGCAGTCATGTGGTCTTTGGCAAAGGGCAGGTTTGGGTTTGATTCGCCAGCCAAACTGAACCACATGTAAGCCTGAACGTAATCTTTGGGGGACTCCATGACCATCCAGATAGAGCAATCCCAAATGGTTTCTCCCCTGCCCTGCGCCCCCGAAATCTGGAACGTGCTCAGCAGCTTTTCTGTACCACTTGGCGGCTGAGGCGTAGTTCTGGGTTACACCCTCACCGTCCTCGTACATTTGTCCCAGTGCGTTTTGCGCGTCGGGGTCACCCAGTTCTGCCGACTTTCTGAACCACTTCAACGCTTCTGGAAAATTGGTCTTCCCAAACCAGCCCTGTTCATACGCACAACCCAGCCACATTTGAGAACTCGCATCACCCTGTTGCGCCTTTGACAAGAGTGCTCTTTCATCGACCTCTGTCCATTTTGGGGATTGAGAGTTGGATTTCAAAGCACCTTGTTGCGTTGAGTTTACGGTTTGCGGCAAAGCTGGTGACCACTGCACAAGCATGGGAAGGATAATAAACGAAAGGCGCTGTCTCATAGCCATGACTGTCTTATGAAATGCTACACCTAGTCGTATCGGTTGAGCTAGGGTAGACGCGATATGCGCGAAGCTCCCGGTAAGCGCACCAAGGCCGGAATTGCCGCGCAATTGCCGCGCCCTTGACCCTGTCGCCACGCGGCGCTAGTCTGCAAATAATCGAAAGAGGACGACACCATGAAACACCAAATCGCAAGACCCGATCTCCGTGCTCCCTGTAGGATTATCTGCCTCGCGTGTATTCTGCTGTTGTCTATTCTGTCGGTGACGGCCGATGCTCAGGTTGAGCTGCGGGCGGATAGGCAAATCTTTTTTGAAGCCACACACGGTACGCAGACCATAAAAAAGGGGCCTGGAAACAAACTTTACGTCCTGACTCGATCAGTGAAGCCGCCCAGCTCGCTATGGATATCGGATTACTCCGGGTCGTCCATGCGTATGCTTCTCAGCGGTGGATCGGAGCCCACAGACCTTCGTTTCCCGAAGGATCTTGCCGTTGACCGAGATGGAAACGCGATTGTCGTGGACGCGGGTTTGATAAAGACTTTTTCCCTCGATGGAAAGCTGCTCAGTTCCTTTCCGTCAGATAGGCCGCAATCCGTAGGCGTTTTGAGCGACGGCAGGATCCTTGTCAGCGGGTTGCCGAAAGACGGCTTGATCTTCGTCTATGATCGTAAAGGAAATCTGCTTGGGCATATCGGCGAACTCGTAAAGGTTGAAGATGCCCCGGGTCCCGGCTTTAACGCGGTGCTCAATGCCGGGAGTATCGTCGTAGATGACGACGACAACATTTATTACGTCTTTCGCTTCTTGCTCGCGCCTACGGTTCGGAAGTATACGCCAGAGGGAAAGCTGCTAGCCGAATGGCATCCGCAAAGTGCCTATTTGGACCAAGCCATTGAACAGGCCAAAAAAACATACGAAGCGAACAAAGTAAATGGAGCCCCCGGAGGGAATCCGGTATTGACCGCTGGAGCGTTTGACATCGAGACGAAAACACTTTGGGTAGCTTCGGGACCTCATGTCTTGCAGCTCGATAGTTCAGGCAAGACCATTCGGAGTTTCGAGCTTTTGCTTCCGGAAGGAGGACCACCACTTCAAGCGGAAGGGCTTCTCGTGGACGGCGATTTCATTCGTGCCGCAGGGCCCCTTCATGGAACTTTCGAATTCTTGAAGCCGCACTGACCCAGTATCTGTAAATTCACTGATCATCGGGAATCAGCCTTAGGACCGGCTGCCAAACCCCTGGTAAGTTCGCGAAACCGAACATGTGGCCTTTCACGGTCCACAAACGGAGTTGAGGGAGAGCGCCTCTCGAATTGGACCTAAGGGAGTTTTTGCGGACTGAAAAATACGTGGAATGGAGTCGAACCCACGTCCGAACCGCGTGTTTCGATCAGAACGTGATAGCTGGAATTTAGGGCTCGTGGTACACAATAACGATGGCTAAGACTGTCTTGCAATGACTTAGGATGCCGTCCGTGCTCTTGTAAGTCGCTGCAAGTACTTATGAATCGCTCACTGTCACTGAAGTGGCCTCGATTTGAGATTTCCCACAACGAGACTTCTGGACCGCGGTAGTCTTCGAGTACGCCGTCGCTCAGGAACAATAGCCTTTAACGGCAACAAATGAGAATTGAGCACCATCGATCACGTGGATGCGGCCGAAGGTTCGCAAGCGCCGGTATGTTTTTGAAGGCTGTTCTAAATCAATATTAAGGGTCATTTATGCGAGTGATTATTCGATCTCAATGCAACGATTGGATCAACGCGCATTGCACGCTGTGCCAGAACGATGCAACCCGCCACTGCGGCGGCCACGAGTAGGATGGCCACGCCCGCGAAGGTCGCGGGATCATTCGGGCTCACGCCGAAAAGCGAACTGCTCATCAAGCGCGTCAGAGCGAATGCGGCCGCAAGGCCGAGCACAACCCCGATGCCTGCTAGCCTGAGAATCTCTCCAACAATTACTCGGAGCATTTCCTCCGGTTCCGCGCCGAGCGCCATGCGAATACCAATTTCAGGCGTTTGCTGCTCCACAGAGTACGAAATCACGCCGTAAACACCTATGACCGCCAACAGGAGAGCCGCGACCCCGAAGCCCGCGTAGAGGGCGACTACCCAGCGGTCGTCAGCCAGCGAAAGCGAGACAATTTGATCCATTGTCCTTACCTGATTTAGGGGCAGATCGGAATCGACCGACTGCACCGCTGCGGATATCTCCTTGAGCAAGATACTTGGATTACCGCTTGTGCGGACGGCCATCCACACAATGGGTCCAGGGGCCTGCCAAAAAGGAACATCGATTTCGGGGACATCCGTTTGCCGTGGACCTTGATTGCGCACGTCGTGGAACACGCCTACGATTTCGCGTGCGACTTGCGGACCCCACTTCATCGCCACAGCATCCAGTTGCCTGACCGAAACCTGTTGCGCGATCGGATCAGCGTTCGCCAGGTAGCGTCGCACGAATGCCTCATTGACGACGGCCACCGGAGCGCCTCCCGCAACGTCTTGGTCGCTGAAGGCGCGCCCTCGGTCGATACGAATTCCAAACGTCTGGAAATATCCAGGGGTGACGACGTTTAAACCCACGACAGGACGCGACCCAAGCTCGCTCGCAGGCCGACCTGCAATGCTGAAGGGCACTTGCAAGGCGCGACGCATGGGCAAATTGACCGAGACCCCGGTGTGGATCACTCCGGAAACTGCCGCAACACTTGAGAGGATCCGACGATAGTAGGCAGTGATCTGCGAATCGTTCGCGAAACTATGTGGGAGGGTCAGGAGTCGAAAAGTCACAACGTGGTCTGTGCGCACACCTCGGTCTGGGCTGGTCAAATTCCAAAAGCTCCGAACAGCAAGTCCAGTCCAATTAGTAGGCAAAAGGCAAGGGCGAATTCCAAAACGACCAACACGCGGCGAAGGCGGCGACTCCCCGGGGCCAAAGTCGAACGGCCGCCACCTTTGAGCGAGTTATTAACGTTCAGAGAGGAGGCTTGCCAAGCTGGCCCGATGCCAAACAACGCTCCGATAAGATTGCTGCAACCAGCATGAAGAGCAGCACGGGTAGGTTCAGACGGATATCGGCTTCAGACGGGAGCGTATCGACGGGAATCATTACCAAAATGCCCTTCAGGATTAACTTCGCGATTCCGATCCCAGCCGCTCCACCAACAATCGCCAGCATTAAGCTCTCGGTGAGAAATTGGCGAAGGACTCGCGTACGGCTCGCACCTGCTACCAACCGGATGACGATCTCTCTTTCTCTCGTGGCGGCACGGGCAAGCATGAGATTAGCCACATTCGTACAAGCAATCAGCAACACGAAGCCGACTGCGCCTAAGAACAGCCATAGCTCGGTGCGCGTGGTGGCCGGAAGGAAGTCGTTGTGCATCGGCTCGACACTCACACTCCAATTCTCATTCGAACGAGGATGCATAGCCGCGATGCTTTGTGCCACGACGTTCATGTCCGCCTGGGCTTGTACCAGCGAAACACCCGGCCGCAATCGCCCCGTAACGAAGACAGAATGATGTTCGTAGTCGATCTCATCGCTCTTGAACGCGAGCGGCACGGTAAGATCGTCAACGCCGCGATCGGCAGTCCCCGGAGGAAGCATCCCCACGACGGTGTAGAATTCACCATCGAGTCGAATCTGCCGCCCTACAATGCTACCGTCGGCGGCAAACCGTCGCACCCACAGCTTGTGGGTCAAGATGACGACGTGATCCTTGCCTACTTCGCCCTCTTCAGGCAGGAAGTCACGGCCCAAGAGAGGACGCTCACCTATTATAAGATCCGATAAGCGTCTGGCGTGACCCTCAAGGAATACACTACTTCAGGAGCAGCGCCCGGTGACGCCAAATTGAACTCCGTCTCGGCCCAAGCATAGATGTCCTGAAATACTGAACTGTTATCCTTCCAATCGTAAAACTCGCCCACAGTCACCATGTTTTTTTTTGCCATTTAGTTTGGACCATAGCATCACCAATTGGTCTGGATGTGGATAAGGCATCGGCTGCAGCAAAGTGCCATAGACAATACTGAAGATCGCGGCACTCGCACCGATGCCGAGTGCTAGAGTGATGACCGCCACGACGGTGAAGGTGGGCGATTTCACGAACATTCGGAGGGCGTAGCGAATATCGTCCATCACGTTGGACATGTACTCACTTCCTTCAAGTGGCCAAGACTGCCTCTAGCGACTCCAGAGGCAGGAGCCAAAATTTCGCTCTGGCTCAAGCCCGTCGACGAATAGGAGCTCTCTCCGCCACATGCCAACGCCGCGACTACCGCGAGGAGACGAACGTCGTCTCCACGTCGTTGACTCGTTCTTCAGTGATGGACACGAATCGGATCTTGGAGAAGTCCACACAGCCGCACGTCAGCTTCGCAAGTCAATTTACGTTGCGGAGCGACCTCGATTCAGAACCGTTTAGGGAAATTTGTAAGCCGTACACGGCGCCGTTGCCATGCTTCATAAACTCAATCCAGCTGTTTTGCGCCTCTGAGAAGGCAAACCTGGCCCCGTGGACCTGAACCAACATGGACTTTTGTTTTCCCGGAACTTCGATCGCAAGCCGTCCGTCTTGAGCCGTGACCACCACCGCTAGTTTGTTCGGCACGTCCGTTGAGTACACCCCAACGTAAAGGTGGAAGGTTTCCTTCCGTATCTTTGCGGGGGCAAAGGGTTGACTCAAGGGTTGAACGAGGGGAGGAGTAGTTATGGTTCGACCTAGCTTACCTGTGGCCTCCAATCTGGCCTGTTCCTGAGATACAGGAACTCTCGCCGAAGAGTTAGGTTCGGAGGGCATGGGCTTTCCGGGCCATGGGCGGTCTTGCTCCGAGGATTTTCTTCGAGCATCCAATCTGGCTTGTTCCTGAGATACAGAATCCTTCGCTGAAGAGATAGGCTCGGAGGACATGGGCTTTCCAAGCGATGGACGGTCTGCCTCCGAGGAATTTGCTCGGGGTTCTATGGCGTCGGATTGTGTCCTTGGGTGCCCGCTCGGTTGTGTTGGGGGCACATCGGGAGCGCCCGCCGGAAGTTGGGCATTGGAGCTGGCTGCGGGCTCAAAGCTGACCGAAGGTAAATGGACGGAATGGATCCTACTGTGGCTAAGAGCGAGAAGCACTGCGGAACACGCAATCAGTGTCAGAACTGCTCCCCCAATCAAGGCGCTCTTTCGAGGCTTGAAACTCTCCAACGTATAGAAGGCGGGAAAACCGCCTACACTGGCTGGTACGCTCGCACTTTCTTCTTCTTCCCAGTATTCCGAGCGCATCGTCCACTGTCGCACGAGCGAGATGAACGCGTCCGCCACGAGTTCCGCGCTTGCCGCCCTTCCTTCGACATGGTCGAAGATTGACAGCATCTCTTCTGCGAAGCGTTCGCGGAAACGTGAGGGATGGAAACGAAGTAGCCCACGATAGAAGAGCCGAAGCATTATGCCCTCCTTGGCTTGGCAGGCTGCAAGCGCAACTTACCTTCGCGGACTACGCGTTCGAGGCGCGCCACTTCGCCAGCAAGGACACCACGGCCCCGCGAAGTGAGTCGGTAGTAGCGTCGTCGCGGATCGTCATCCTGGGCACGGTGGCCAAGCTCCTGGATAAACCGTCCCTCGATCAACTTCTGCAGATTGTCATAGAGCGTACCTGGCCCCAACTTGTACTGGCCTTGTGACTGTCGCGATACTTCCTGCATGATGCCGTAGCCATGCAGATCATCACCCGCAAGCGAGAGCAGAATGTGCAGCGTCGCAGAAGACAATGGAAGAAACGAGTTCAGGTCCTCTTTCATTGGTCGGAGTCCGTTATATCGCCCTCCGAGTGATATGTCAAGGCAGCCTTGACCGAGAACCGCGCCGCGGAGACACCGAAGCCCCAAACGGGGTTCGAGGAGAACAAGTAATGGCAACACAGCACTTCCTCGAAGCGGACTGGGGAATATCCGCAAACTCAATGTCCAAATGCTGCCGATTCCTTTCACCTTTCTTCTGGGAACGATAGTCGCAATTTGACGACATACGGATCTGTGCTGTCGTTAGACTGTGACGTTCGGAAAGTGCCTAGAGTTGCGGGAAATCCGCCGCTAGCTTCGCCAAAGAAATAAGCCTCGTCTTGCAACCCAGCAATCACTCCGTTGCCGCGTTGGATACCATACCCCTCAATGGCATCGGTTCCCAAGAAAGTCGAGAAAAGCAATTGGCCGCTCTCGGGGTTAAGCATGGCGAGAAAAGCCTGCGTAGCTTGACCACCGCGATGCCGGAAGGCGTCGACCGTGGTGGGGAAATCAGGTGAATCGGAATGGCCAGTGAGCAGGAGCATGTCGCTTTTGTTAACAGCCAGGCCTCGAACCTCATCAAAACCTGAACCTCCAATAGCAAAATCTCGTTCAACAGAACCGTTCGCCGCTAGAACGACAATCCATCCGTTACGATGCCCCGTAAAGCCGGCTATGGCCGGCGATTCTGTCCAGCCCGCTGCAATAGTTTTGTCCGTGGGCGTCACTCCAACTGTCAGAAGCTGGTCAGTTTGTTTGCCTCCCAGGCGCTTCGCCATCAGAAGCTTCTTGCCGGATGAATCCAGCTTCGCCACGAAACCATCGGTGCCGCCCAGTGGCGAATTGTCAGGCCAAACAGCAGAACTGGTGTTGCCAGCAACAACCAGGTTCCCTTTGCTGTCGATGGCCATTGCGTTGATTGCCAAGCTTCCTCCGCTCCCAAGGTAGGTCGCGTAAACCATCTTCCTCTTGGCTCCGAAGCAGGCGAGAAAACCGCTGCCTCTGCCGGTAAACTCCGTTTGCAAAGCATCTTTTGTGACAGGAAAGTCGTGGGAGGTCGTCCATCCGGCAACCCATATGAATCCGCTCGAAGTGCCAGCCATCCCAGTGACCGTTTCATCTCCTTTGCCTCCCAGAAAAGTTGCGTAGGGAATTTCGCGACCGTCATCGCTAACCAGGACGAGGAACGCATCCCCTGCCCCGCCAGGCGTGCCTCCCTGAAATTGGCGCTGTTGCGCGTTCCGCGTCACTGGAAAATCCAGAGCCGTTGTTGATCCAGCCACCCATATCTGACCGTCGGGCCGGAGAGCAGCGGCGGTGGAAAAGGTCATGCCGTGGCCACTGATAATGGTTGAGTAGACCAACGAACTCGCATCCGGCGCTAGCTTAGTAACGAACGCAGCCCAAGACAGATTCTGCGCTTTCCTGTGACTGGTCGTGGCCGGAAAATCCTCCGAGTAAGTGCTGCCGACTACGAAGGCGTGCCCCGTTGCGTCCACGGCTAGAGCGGCTGGAAGATCCTTTGAGCCGCCACCAAAGCGCACCGCATACACGACAATTGAGTGGTGCCCCGCGCAAACAAGCACACTAAAAGTTGCGGTTAAGAGCCCGCACACAAGGAGACGTCTCGCGATCATTACGAGCCTGGTGGCTTCGGAGGAGGTGGCGGCGGGGGCGGCGGACCGGGGAGGGGAGGCGGAGCCTCCAGAGGGCTGAGCTTCTTCTGCGCGGTTGTCCGGTGCTGTTCCTGCTGTTGATTCATTGCCATAACTTGGTCTACGAGCGCATCTGCCTTGTGAAGGAGAGCCTGCGAATCCTGATCGGTCTTCGCCAGTTCTGCTTCCATGCGATAGAGAAGATTCAGCATTACTAGGGGTTGGCTCGACTGAGTGTTATTTTGGATTGCCCGGTTGAGTAAATGCACTGCGGTCTGGATTTGAGGTTCAAATTCGCTTCGCAGAGACTCCCGAATCCCCTCGTCACCGATTCGCGCAGCATTTTCTAGCCGAATGTTCCGTTTACGCTTCTCGGCCTGAATGTCAAAGTGGATTTGCATCGCCGCAATGGTACCGGATGCAGTGAGGGCATCACTGTCGTTCGGATCGTTATGAAGAAGAATGGCGAGAGTCTTCTGCGAGTCCTGAGCCCGTCCGTCCATCGCATAAATCGCTGCCAGATCCCAAAGAGCGAGTCTACTTTCCGGCGACTTCCTGAGGATATCCTTCAGGGTTGTCTCGGCAGCATCAATTCGTGTTCGAGCCTCGGGATCGTGCGGGTCGTGCATGAACCAGTGCGCCTGGGCATTGGCTAAGTGCAACTGAAGGATTAGCGAGTCCGGCGATTGGCTGACGGCTTCGTTGAAGTATTTGACCGACTGCCCGAAGTCCTCTCGCTCGTACGCTTCAATTGCGAGCTGGGCAGGAACCGAGGGTTGGCTGGAAGATTGGGCGCACTTGCCTGCTACATTTCCCGCCGCAAGCAGGCAGGAACTTAGAAGGAACACGCAAACTAGAACTATATATCTAGGACTTAATTGCATTTTTCTCATGTGAACCTCGCTTCTTTTTGAAGTTGTATTGGATTGGTTCCGAGCTATCTCCGGTTCGGTGGAGGAGGCGGGGGCGGGGGAGGAGGAACCCGCAGCTTTTGTATACGGGGTTCCGGCACCGCGCTCATCCACAGAAACGTTCTACGACCCGATGAAAACAACAGTGCAAATAACGTCGATGCGCCCAGGATCAGGCAACATTTGTGCCAAGCGCCCAGACCTCTGCCGCGTAATGATGAGAACGAGATCAGGGCACGGATTCGACTCTCGAGCGTTGCACTCTCAGAAATGCCCAAGGCAGGAAGTGGAGACGCCGAATCTCTTAGGGCCGCCGCTACGTCCAGAAGACAGCGCGCGTAGTCTGTTGCAGGAAGTATCTGGCCGCTTACACGTGCGTCACAGGCCATCTCCCTGGTTTCTGCGAGCTTGCTGCGGAGCCAGTACGAAAATGGATGGAACGCGAGCGGGACCAGCATGAATTCGGACAACAGATGCAACAACATATCGCCGCGCTGGACGTGGGCGAGTTCATGCGCGACCACGGATACAAGCACTTGGCGGCTTGGGGGGAGGAAAAAAGCTGCTGGAATAAGGATGAAGGGATGCCTCACACCACAGGTAAATGGACCCCACGCCGACGTTGATGGTCCCGTTGAGAATACCTGCGCCCGATGTCGCTTCATGCTCAGAAGCAAATTTTTCGGAAGGACAGATTCAAGAATCCCCGGATCAACTCGAATCGCTCGACGCCTCAATCGCTTGGCAGCAACTCCCCCGTGTAATAGGAGAAACGCGCGATACAACGCAGGCGCTAAGAACGCCAGAACCAGTAAACGCATCCCGCCCGGGCCATTCAGGCGGGCCGGCACACCGATCGCCAGACCACTGCTCATTGTTTTAGAATCGCCCCACAGGCCGAGAAACGCTCCGAACGGAGCAAGAAACCCCAGGCTGAGCGCCGCCAGCCACAGCCTGTGGCGTATGCCTGCTGCCAGGTTTGGATCAAGGCGGAGGAACAGCCAACAACAGAAGAAACAGACTGGCAACGCCCAGGCCGCGTTCAAGAACCACGACAAGATGATTTGTTCGAGTGCGCTCATTGCGTCTACTTCCGACTTCGTCCGTCAGCGTCTTCGACTAGTTTTCGCAACTCCGATAGCTTTTGGGGAGATAATTGCCGTGATTTCACCATAGCCAGAACCACTTGTTCCGCCGATCCACCAAAAAGTTTATGGACAAGATCGCCTAGCGCAGTGGATGCGGCATCAAAACGCGAAATCGCAGCTTCGTAATGATACGCCCTGTCTCGCAGCTTACGACGCACGCCACCTTTGCGATGAAGAACGTTCAGAACTGTTTGAACGGTTGTGTACGCCAGCGGCCGACTGGGCGGAAGGCGATCGATTACCCCTTGGACCGTGCATGCGCCGGAGTCCCACAGAATGTCCATCAGCTCAAGCTCGGCTTCCGTGAAGCGTCCTGGTTTTGCCTTGTTAGCCATACAACGCGGACTCTAGCGAGTCCCAATGAGGTTTGTCAACTATATTTATAGGACTTCGAGAATAAAATCCGCCTCAAGGGGTTGGTTCCTGCCATGCCTTTCTCACAGCCCAGGAAATGCGAGGGGCAACATGGCACGTGAGCCCGGAGTTCCCGCCTCCCACAAAGCAGTAACGGCGAGTTCAGGACACTCTGGCGGTTCTTTCCGCACCGTTCGTCTTGCTGCTCTAAACCTGCGAGCCGGACATCTTCGACTGAGCTCCTAGCGGTTCGCGGAAAGGATCCATCGGAATCGGCGAGTACTCGACCTCGATGATCTCGAGATGCTCCGTCTTCGCTGGCGCGCGCAGGTCCACACGGTCGCCGGGGCTCGCCTTCATCAGCGCATTGGCGAGAGGCGAGCGCCAGCTGATGTAGCCGCGGTCGAGGTCCACCTCGTCGATGCCGACGATCGAGACGATGTGTTCGAGGCCGGCGGCGTCCTTGTAGGTCACGGTTGCGCCGAAGAAGACGCGCGTAGCGGCTGACCCTGGCCGCGGAGCGGCGGGATCGACGACCACGGCCGCGTCAATGCGTTTCGTGAGAAAGCGAATCCGCGAATCGATCTGGCCTAACCGTCGCTTGCCGTAGAGGTAGTCGGCGTTTTCACTGCGGTCCCCGTTACTAGCGGCCCACGCTACAACCTCCACCACCGCGGGCCGCTCGCGACTCAGTAGGAACAAATGCTCGTCTTTCAGCCGCTGCAACCCGGCGGGCGTGATGTAGTTCTTGAGTGTCGGCCCCGCTTCCTCGCGCACCGGTCCTCGGAGCGGCCGCTTTGTTCGCATTTGCCAATCTGTCATGGGATTTCGTGTACTTGTGGGTGACCCAACCTCGGAAGGTCCGCTCCTCGGTTCCGATAATTCCTCGCAAGGTAAACGTGACGTTACGCGGGCTAGACGTTGAATGATACATCGGTCTTTCCTGTGGCACTCTTAGAAAATGCGTGACCCGTCCGATTGCATATCAAGGCAAAGAAGTATGCGGTTCTCCTAAGCGATGAGCCGATGAGGTGCCCATTTCCAATGAATTGTTTGTTTTCGACCTGTAGGCTCACGCTGATTCCGGGCGGTTGGTCGGCAATCGGGAAGTTGGACCGCAGGTACTCTCGTTCGGGGTCGATCGGATTCAATGGTGTTAGAGCCGATGAGGAACCACGCCGAGAATTGTTTTGAGTTATAGGCTCAGGTGGCCGTGATCTCGGCGTCGTTCTAAGCTCAATTCCCTAACTGTAGGGCTCGTTGCTTTTTAGGTGTTTATCTTCGAGCGACCCGCATTGTGGTTCTGTTTGTTGATCGGATCTACGCGAAAACACTGCACTTCCTGGCTGAGCCAGTACATCTTGACGCTGCGTGGGCTGGACCCTCCGCGATAGACGGAACTCTGATTCAGGAGATCGTGCACAGTAAGTGGACCGGAGAAGTTGCTGTTTTGTACCGAAGCGCAGATTCCGCACAATTGCGAAATGCGCTGAACTACCGTACAATCAGATACTTGTGAGCGGTTCCCCCGCGAGGTTGGGGCCTGTAGCTTAAGAGTCTGTTGTTGATTCTGCGTTGCTTAGGTCCATTTTCAGGCCCTTCAAACCCGCCTTCTTGTACACAACTTGTACACAAATCGTTGACCGCGGGATGCACTTCAGGTCGGCGCTTAGAAAGCTCGTCAAGCCGCTTCTGAGTCTGCGCTGTTTGTTTGCTGGAAACTTGAGCTTGACCTCTCATTTCGATCACAAAGGGAATCATCCCACCGGCTTTTCGTAGGGGAATTCTGGAGCGGAATAACTTCCGGTTGGGCCGTTAATTCGGGAGTGGCCGCAAGCGCATCCGCGAAGCCGACTAGGAGGACGCATTTTGATCAAACTCTTATCTAAAGACCTTGCCCATCAGGTGCTGTGGGGTTTCTTCAATGCAGTATCCAAAGCACTTCTCATGCTAGCCTATTTCCCATGCAGCGGCCTCTACAGCACATGCTTCTGGTGCCCCTAATACTGACGAGCACCGCGAGTGCGTATGGACAAACCATAGATCTCGCCATGCGCAGGCAAATCGATCAGGCCACCCAACGATGTCTCCAAACCGATGGCACACCCTCGGCATCTGTAGCAATCGTAGTGGACGACCATCTTGCCTACGCCAACGCGTTTGGAGAGGCAGTGCTGACGACGCATCTGCCGGCCTCAACCGCGACTCGATATCAGCTAGCCTCAATCTCCAAAACTTTCACCGCGCAGGCGGTTTTGCTGCTGGTGGCCGATGGCAAACTTTCGCTCAATGATCCGGTCCGTCGTTGGTTTCCCGATCTGACAGGCGCTTCTCAAATCACTGTCCGGGAGTTGCTCAACCATACCTCCGGCTACCCTGACCACTATCCTCAAAGCTACCCTGCTGGCCCAAAAGGGGCTGCGGCATCGCCAGATCGCATCATCAACGAATGGGGACACCATCAACTGCTCTTCTCACCGGGAACACAATTCCACTACTCCAATCTGGAGTATGAGATCGCGGGGCGGATCGTTGAAAAAGTTTCTGGCGAGCCGCTGTTCCAGTTTATGCAGGAGCATATCTTCGGGCCGCTCCAAATGACCTCGACCATGGACTTGGATACGATTCCGGACGGTAGTACAGCACTGGCAACCGGCTATGTCCAAAATGCGCTTGCTCCATTGCAGCCTGCGCCCTATGAGGGACCGGGGTGGTCCTTTGGCTCAGGGCAGGTCGTGACTACGGCTGAGGACGTCGCACGTTGGGATGCGGCTTTCCTACAACACCGCGTACTTCCCGAACGGGAAGCAGCGGAAGAAGTAACGATGGCGCGGCTTGCGAATGGCGGGACCTACCCATCCGCGCTTGGTTTATTTGTTTCCCGGGAAAATAGCCCAATCCGTTACTACCACACTGGGGAGGGGCTTGGATTCGAAGCGATCAATCTCATCTACCCCGAAGCCCACATGGCATTTGTCGTGCTGACAAACACAAATGCAAAAGCAACGTATCTCAAGATTGCCAACCAACTCACCTATTTGCTTGTACCTCCCAACAAAGACGAGATATTCGCTCGTAAAGTATTTGCAGATCTTCAGAATGGACAGCCGGATAGGTCGGTCTTCAGCGAAGACCTCAACAAGTACATGAATGATGCGATGCTTGCGGAGTATAGATCCAGCCTGGGTTCACTTGGACCCGTACAGAGTTTTACGGGGACAAGCGCGCACGTGACAGACGGCCTTGAGACCAGGGACTACAACATAACGGTCGGTGGCCACTCACTCAAGCTGCATTTGCTGCTGCTGCCGGACGGACGATTGGAGGACGCGGCGATTACGGGTGCTTCGACGGACTGAGCATTAGAAGTGCGCTCGATTAGGTTCCGCTAAAGCGCGCTTGTCATCTGCAATTGGCGAATGCCCGTCATTTGCCCACAATCGGCCCGCTACGCGGTTGTGAGTGTAAACGCCTGATAACAACAGTTAGGAATCCCCGCTCGACAGAAGCGCTCGAAGTCGTTTCGTCGCAGCAACTTGGCCATGCTTCCCCTTGGCTTGCTTTAGACCGGGAATGTCCCGATCCGCTTCTTCCCAGACACCTGAGTTGCAATCTCTTCGCCGTTCAAGGGATGGGTCTTTCTTCAGGGCTCATTCGTAGTACCGATATGATAGGCCACTCGTTCATGACGTGGGAGGCGAGCGTGAGCGTGGAGAGCGAAGTTGCCCAGCTTCGACGCGGCGACCTCAACGCGCTTTCTGCGCTGCTTGTAATGCGGTATCAAAATCGTCTGTACCGATACTGGAAAAGCAATCCTGGTCCCTGAGCTAGAGCGCACTCAGATCCTGCATTGCCTTTCCGTAGGAGGTTGACATGCATGACACAAAGGAGCGGTTGTCTCTGTTTTGGATCTTCGCGTTATTGAACTACCTGTACGCGGACGTGCTTGCCCTGTTCGCTTTCGTTGGCTCGCCGAATTCAGCCCCACACCTCCCACAATGGGCTCTGCTGGGTTCAGCGGTCTTGATGGAAATACCCATCGCCATGATTCTGGCGTGTCGACTGGTTCCGTTTAGAGCGAACCGGCTGGCGAATATCATCGCGGGTGGCATTATGACCCTTGTAAACGCTTTCCTGACCTTCGTTCTGCCTCTGACTAACGGTGACTTTCGGGATCCCGTTTATCCAGCGTACGTGTTCTTCGCGACGATCGAAACTGTATGTACCTCGGTCATCATCTGGAGGGCGTGGACTTGGTCAGGGGTTGAAGCGACCAGTTAGTTCGGAGGGGGTTATCGCCAATCCGAAATTAGGCTGCCTAGCGCGCTCGCAACAAAATTCGCTCAAATGAGGTCAATGTGAAAAGAGAACGCCTAACACAGATCGTCCTGGTGATCGTGGGGCTGTTCAATCTGGCCCTAATTTATTTTCTATATATGGATCTGCGGCATTCCAGCTGGCTTTTGGAGCGGAAGAACGAGGTCGAGCCGATGTTTCTGAGCTTCTTTGTTCCGGTCGGGGTCTTTCTACTGATGGCCGCAAGGAGACCATCTGGGCATCGCTCGATGATTGCACTAGCAGCTTGGTGGAACATCTCCCATGGCGTGGTGATGGCTATTCAAACCGTAGAAGCCGGGATTCACGGCGTCCACAGGGACTTCACCGATGTGGTCGTTTTCATTGTGATCGGAAGCGTACTGTTAGCGCTTCTGCCAGCAAAACGAGAGCCAGTCGCGCCAGGAGTTGCGTGAACGAGCGCAGAAACCCCACACTCTGCGCGGATAACTGTTTCTTCTCGTCTTCTTTTCACGGTTTTTCCCGAGGGGATGACAGTGTAGCGCAGCGGCTCTGGGCCAGATTGGCGTTAAATCGCAATTACACTCAGAACCTTCTGAGCTTTCAGCCTGTTGGCGGGTTGTCGGCATAACCGGGTGTATGGACGTCAGAGGCCCTCAAGCATGCACCCAAACTGCACCTAAAGTGAGTTGTTATCAACTTTCGCGCAAGGAACCGAAACTAGAGGAAGACTGGCTCACCCTTAGGAGACGACTCTAGAACCATCGTCGTTGCCGACGCAGCTTCGTTTTCGGTGCAATTGCTTCGGCAGGGCTCAGAAGCCTATAATCCCGCAACGTTTTTCGCTTGCTCTCGTCAGGAGTTCACAATGAAACACCATGTCTCTCGACGCCATTTCACCAAACTTGCCATTGGCGCTGCCATTGTTGGGTTCAATCCCGACGAGCGTTCCTGGGTCACCCAGTCAAGCAACACAGCGCGCCCCTTTGATCGCGCGCCTAAGCTCGCATCAGGAGAACTGACTGCGGCGAGCCCCTCGGAAAAGTAAGTGTTGACTCCAGCAAATCTCGTTTTCAGAACGTGTTTTCCTTGCCTATCAATAAATCCAAGAGCGCTACCATCGAGACTGTAGGTGCTGGCAACACCTTGGTGATATTCGTTGATCGCCTGTGTAACTGGTCCATAAACCCGGCGACCAGTTCGATCGATCACGCTACTTCCGTACCATTTGCCGATCAATTCAGGCTCTATCACTATTACAACTCCTTCGTGGAACGGTGCGGCCATGTGGTAATGAAGCGCAATCGCAACTTGCCCATTACGGTCAATAAAACCAAACGTAGCTGGGTGCCCCGCGACACCGACCGCTGCCAAACCATCAGAGAAACCCTCAGCGAAGTCGTATTTCGGTGGAATCACCAATTTGCCAGCCTTGTCGATGTAACCCCACTTCCCGTTCGTGAACACAGCCGCCAGTCCTTCAGAAAATGCTCGTACGCCGGGACAGGTCATTTTTGTGCCGTACTGCGGCGAGATTACGAATTTGCCCGAGTGGTCGATGAACCCGCAGCGTTCTCCAGTACAGGCACCAGCGAGCCCCTCAGAAAAAGGAAACGCATCTTCGAAAGTCGGTTGCACGACGGCAATGCCATTGGAATCGATAAAGCCGTATTTGGCATCCACCTGGACCACGGCAAGTCCCTCCCGAAACGCCGAAGCCGAGTCGAAGCGGCGGGGAATGCGGACACTGCCATTGCGGTCGATGTAGCCCCACTTGCCGTGAACAGGAATTGGATAGAGTTGTAGCGGCTGAGATTGGCCAAGCGTTGAAATAAGGCCACAGCACATCGCAACGGAAACGAGTACGTATCGGAGGACGGTCATCGGTAAAAAGCCATTGTGTGCTGCGGAAACTAACTGAGGCAACAAGGAATTTTCCAGGTTCGCCAATCAGTAAAACATCGCAATTGCGCTCAAAAGTCCAGAACGACTGGGGCCAGTTGGCGAGTTGTCGGCAATCGGGAAGTTGGACCGCAGGTACTCTCGTTCGGGGTCGATCGGATACAATGGTGTTAGAGCCGATGAGGAACCACGCCGAGAATTGTTTTGAGTTATAAGCTCAGGTGGCCGTGATCTCGGCGTCGTTCTAAGCTCAATTCCCTAACTGTAGGGCTCGTTCCTTTTTAGGAGTTTATCTTCGAGCGACCCGCATTGTGGTTCTGTTTGTTGATCGGATCTACGCGAAAGCACTGCACTTCCTGGCTGAGCCAGTACATCTTGACGCTGCGTGGGCTGAACCCTCCGCGATAGACGGAACTCTGATTCAGGAGATCGTGCACAGTGAGTGGATCGGAAAAGTTGCTGTCTTGTACCGAAGCGCAGATTCCGCACAATTGCGAAATACGCTAAACCACCGTACAATGAGATAGTTGTGAACGTTCCCCCTGCGATGTTGGGGCCTGTAGCTCAGGTGGCTAGAGCGCGCCCCTGATAAGGGCGAGGTCGGTGGTTCAAGTCCACCCAGGCCCACCATAAATCCCCCAGTGTTTATGCGGCCATTCTCGCTTTTGCCTTTCTCCGGACTTTCCCGCAAAGCCTTTTGTCAACGATTTGTCAACTTCCGGAATCGCCATATGCCGCCCCCGACGTCACCGCAGACACCATGACCTGGCGCGGGGATTCACGGACTGCTTGAATCTTGCTGACGGCCACTGCTCCACGGCACTCAAGGAACGGAAAGAACATAAACGTTCATTCCCGGCATATTGGATCGTGGAAGTCCTCCCTCCAAAACCAGCGTTCACAGATTCGAGGGGCAACCGTCATCGACACTTGCGTTATTTGGACCATAGTCCGCCTTATCAGGGACGGGTAGCCTGCGGGCAATCGTCGCTGCTGGTCTTCGAGTGGGAATGGTGCGCCATTGACAAAGACCTAGAATTGGCATAGGCTGTGACATATGCCAAGACGAATAGTCACAGCCGAAAGACACGTGAAGGTCTTTAAGAATGGGCGAAACCGGGCTGTGCGGATTCCTCGGGAGTTCGAATTCCCCGGTGAGGACGCCGTCATGCGCAAGGAAGGAGACCGGCTGATCATCGAACCTGCACCGCCCAAGTCCCTGTTGTCCGTTCTTGCCACCCTGCGCCGGCTCGATGAGAATTTCGCACCAATTCTGGATGAGCCTCCTGATCGGGTCGATCTATGACGGGCTATCTGCTTGATACCAACGTGGTCTCGGATCTGGTTCGCAATCCACAGGGCAGTGTTGCGCAGCGCATCAGGAAGGTGGGTGAAACAAAAGTTTGCACCAGCATCATTGTGGCCTCAGAGCTCCGCTATGGTGCAGAGAAGAAGGGGTCGCAGCGGCTCACGACACAACTCGAAGTGGTGCTGGGGGCTCTGCAGGTTCTTCCTTTCGATTCGCCCGCAGATGTTACGTACGGCCGGGTTCGAGCACAGCTTGAGCGGGTCGGCAAACCGATCGGCGGCAACGACCTGCTCATCGCTGCTCATGCTCTTACGCTTGGTTATACCCTGGTTAGCGACAACACAAGGGAGTTTGCTCAGGTGCGAGGCCTACAGCGAGAGAACTGGCTTCGTGCCTCTTAAAGGGAAAATACTCTTCCTATCTAACTCTGTGCAGCCCAAGGGAATGTCGACGCGCCGCGAAGGTCAAGCACTTTGCGAGCCTGCTTGAGTCTGATCGAGGAGGCTCGCGCACGCACGCAATCGGCGATGAGCACTACTACTACTATGATAGCTTTATCATAAAGTGACCGCGTAGGATTGTTCGCTAGCGAGGCCCGCGCTACAGTGGAGAGCCTCTCCTCACGAAGAAAACACTATGCATATAGCACCATAAAGGCCCCTGATAAGGGCGAGGTCGGTGGTTCAAGTCCACCCAGGCCCACCATTCAAATCACCAGTAAATACGCATCGATTCTCACTTTTCCCCTTTTCGGGGCTCTCCCTCAAAAAACCGTTTTGTCAACCGTTTGTCAACTTCACGATTGGCCGGATGGCACTACACTCAGGGCGTTAAGACCCTTCAGGTGAAGGCCGAACGGTTAGCATCGATTAGGCATTGTCGAGAATGCTGCCTGTCATGTCGAAGGACGTGCAAGGCAGCGCAAGACAATGCAAGGCCGTTCAGAGGGTTGGGGGTTCGAATCCCTCCGGGCGCGCTCAGCGAGAAATGCGATCCCACCCGACCTTCTGCTTCTTTGACAGATCGGCCGGACTGGCAAATCGCTGGCTTAGTTTCAGTTTGTCGTTGAGATTCAAGGAATTCCACGATCTCGATGTCTTGTAACCCGTACCAAGAATTGCTTTCAGTCATGGAAACGTAATAGCACGCCTGGCCCGAGCGCAAGCTGCACTCTGGTAAGTGCTTGTACTGCCTGCCCGTTGCCACGATATTCTTTGCCGAGATTTTCTACGACTAGTCGCATGAACTTCCGGGCGCCCATGAATACTTTCACTGCTCAAAAACGGGCGGAGGGCCACTGATTCGCTTCCACCTCAAGTTGACGCTGACCTCAACTCGGTTCGCAATCTTGATGAACGGAATGCCGCTATTCATGCCGTATTCTTTGCGGTCAAAGGCCATGGTCCCAATGATGTTTCCGGATGGGCTGCCGTTGCCTGAATCTGTCAGTTTCAATTTCTCTTTCTTAGTGACTCCCCGGATGGTGAAGTCTCCGTCCAGTTCGAAGGTAAGCGGACCTGTTTGCGTGATTTTTGTCGACCTGAACGTTATGTAAGGATTCTCGGCTGTGTGGCAGTATCTGTGGGTGAAAGCAGCCATTGTCCGTGAGTGAATCGAGTGGCCTTTCCCTCCGCCACGATGGTTTCAGAGCGGTCCTCGCTGTCATTAACCGGCCAATCTTTGCCCCGCGACGGCTCTATCCCTTATGACGTGAGTAGGTTAAGTCGCGTGGAAAGATTGGACCGGTTAATAAGCCGTTAACCAGCCAATCGACCTGTCTTTTCTAGACTTAGCGGTGAGGTCGCGATTGGCCGGTTAACGGAACAAGGGTTCGCTGCGCCGCGCCTAAAACCGGCGCGCCCTTGACTGCTCCGGGCTGCTCTGGAACCTTGCTCCGCCATGGAGGGAAGGATAAGGACTGCGAAAGTCCAAAACAGGAATAGCTGACCTCGATCGGATCGATTAATCTGCAGTTGAGAAAAAGAGATTCATCGACCGAGGAGATCAGCTATTCAACTTAAGGTTAAAACCATCCTGAACCAGGTGCAACATTTCGTGGGCTTCGTCTACCAAGAAGTGCGGATGCATTCTCACAAGGCGCGGCCGCTCTTGATCGAGATCACCGTGAGATCTCATGACCGCATCCGAGGGCGCTGTTCGCAGTGCCAGCGATCGGCACCCGGCTATGATCGCTTACCCGAGAGGCGCTGGCGGTTCGTGCCTTTGTGGGGCATCCCCACCTCTTTCCTCTACCCACCGCGGCGAGTGGAGTGCACCGAGCACGGGGTCGTGGTCGAGCACATCCCCTGGAGCCACGGGAAGCGCCCGGTGACCTGCGCCATGATGGGATTCTTGGCACGCTGGGCGCGAAGACTGAGCTGGCGAGAAACAGCGCAGGTCTTCCAAACCAGCTGGGAAGCCGTGTATCGCTCGGTGGAATGGTTTGTGGAGTGGGGCTTAGCCCACCGCGAACTGGAAGGGGTGGAAGCGATTGGGGTGGATGAGATTCATCACGGTCACGGGCTGCGGGCAGACAATTTTCTAACGGTGATTTATCAGATCGATGCCCATTGTCGGCGGCTGCTGTGGGTGGGGAAACGGCGTTCGCAGGCGACGCTGCGGCGGGGGCTGCAAGCGCTAGCTAGGGCCGGAGGTGGTGCAAGGGTTGAAGTTTGTCTGCAGTGACATGTGGAAGCCGTATTTGCAGGTTTTGGCGAAGCAAGCGAAACAGGCGCTGCATGTGTTGGACCGCTTTCATATCACCCAACACTTGAATGAGGCGTTGGACGAAGTGCGCCGGGCAGAAAGTTCGCGCCTGCGAGCGGCGGGGAAGGCCAAGGCCGAGCAGCTCAAGCACATGCGCTGGCCGCTGTTGCGCCGAGGCAGCCGGGTGCGCGGGCGAGTGCGGCAAAAGCTTCTGGCTTTGTGGACGAGCAAGCTGGCCACGGGCCGCGCTTGGGAGTTGAAGGAAACGTTCTCCCACTTCTGGAAATACAAAGCGGTCTTTTGGGCGCAGGCTTTTCTGGACTACTGGTGCTTCCGCGCCCTGCGCAGTCGTCTGGAACCGATGCAGAAAGTGGCTGGTATGCTGCGCGCCCATGAGCATTTGATCTTGAACTGGTTTCGTGCCAAAGGCGAGATCTCCGCCGGCGTCTGCTCAATTAAATACTACGAACATGCGATCGTTGAGGTGCAACTCGAAGCGACGTTTGAAAGTGCTTGGGGTGCGCTCCTGGCGCGGCGTCCCGCTGGATGGACTCAACTGATGCCGAACCCCAAGGGCGCGCGGTGGTTGGCAGGCATCTTGAAAGAATAGCGCCGGCCGTCATCAAGCCCCGGGAAGATTGGCTCCAGGAAAGCTACCTGGTGGTCGAACTTAACGAAGTCCGGGGGGAGAAAGGAGCGGCTCTGACGGCGGACGAACTTCTGTCCGCTCACGGAGAGCACATCGCTCAATTGATCCGCGGCGAGCAGACTCAGCTTGCGCGCATGACGACGGAACATGTACTAGAGGGCAGGCTTTCCTATTATCCATCAGACTTGCTTGTAGTTGGGTCTTCCGCCGCGCTTGTTTACGATTGGCCGGATGGCAATACAGTCAGGGGCGTTAAGACTCTTCGGGTGAAGGCAGAACAGCTCGCATCGATTTGGCTATGTCGAGAATGCCGCCCTGTCAGGTCGAAGGACGTGCAAGGCAGTGCAAGACACTGCAAGCTGGCGGAAGGAGCGGGAAGGCATTTTTAGTCAGTTTTCGAGGGGATAGTTCAGCTGGTTAGAACGCCTGCCTGTCACGCAGGAGGTCGCGGGTTCGAGTCCCGTCGCTCCCGCCAATCGACAGAACAGCGCACAGCGGAAGTGGCAAAACGCCCGGCGGAAGACCTAGCAAACCAGGCCCGGTATCTCGATCAATTGGGACGACATGGCAGCCAGTTCATCGACGAGATTCGCTATCGACGGGGCATTCGTCTGCCGGCTCGGGGCACGGACGGAATTTTGCCTACCACAACGCCGGCGGATCAAAAGAGCTCGATGGGTGCCGCATGGCCCGAAACAGAAGCGAGTCGAGCATCCCTTGTAACTAACGGAGCTCCGAGCTTCTCGGCAAGCACGATGTAGGCGGCATCATAGGCTGAAAAATTGTGACGGAGTTGCCAAATGCGGGGCAGAAGCACGAGATGAGGATACCGAGTAACACGGAGATCAAGCAGATCGCGGACCGCCTCGTCAGCACGAGGTGCAGAGACCACTCCTTGCAACGCTAGACGCCTCAATACTTGCGTGACCTCAAGATCTAGGAGGTGAGGCGCGTGCAGGGTTTCGTTATGCGAATAAATGCGCCTCTCGATGCTCTGCCCCGCAGATGTCTGAAGAAGCCAGTCAACGGCAGCAGAAGCATCCAGGACGATCACCGTGCCTCGCGCTCTTCTCGCACCAGCTGAGCGGTATCGATCTGCGCTGAAACCGGCTTACGTGTGTGCAGTCGCTCCCGCAATTCTGCTAGCGTTGGCCTTTCCGCGATTTCCTTGATCTCAGCTAACAGATAGTCCGAGAGCGACATGCCTGCCATGGCAGCGCGAGCTTTCAAGCCGCGGTGCAGGGCATCGGGTACATTGCGAAGTTGAATCATTTTTGACATGCTACAAGCATACTTTCATGTCGGGCACATGTCAACGTCATGCTCTTCAAAGAACTGACATTTCTTGGTGGGCTACTAGACTAATAATGACCGCAATACTGATAAGGGCGAGGTCGGTGGTTCAAGTCCACCCAGGCCCACCATTATTTTCAATGGCTTACCGGGTGTTGCTCCAAAAACCTCAACCCACAATCCAACCCACACGTTACTGCACCGTATTGGTACTCACTCCAAGCGCCGTCAGATATTCCCCCTGCGCCGCGCGTGTTTCGTCGCTGTCTTCCTGTGTGTTCCTGTGTGTAGAGATCGAGCGTCGTCTGGATTTTGCTGTGACGCAAGATTCCCTGCACGGTCTTGGGTTCGATCTTCGCCTTGTTCACCAGCCAGTTGCTTAGGCTGTGACGCAAGTTGTGAAGCCCGAACCGCTTGCCATCCTTTATGCATATCCCGGCTTTCTTTGCTGCCGGTCGGAGATGATCAGAAACGAAGATAGATGCGGAGAGGGGAACGCGGCCCTTTGCCCTTAAAGAAGGAAAGACAAAATCCTCATCGGCGGCATACGGCGTCTGTGCCCGCCACTCACGCAGGAAATGCGCGAGCACGGCATGCAGTGGAACGTAGCCATCCGATGCTTCGGTTTTTGTCTCGCCGTCCTCACCTTTTGCCCAGCGCTTGGAGATCCGTATCCGCTCTTCCTCCCACAGCACGTCCGCCCAGCGCAGCGACAGCATCTCCGAAGCGCGGAGCGCTGTAGCAGCACACGCGAGCACCAGCGTAAAGTGAAGAGGTGAGGGCAGTGAATGAAGGATCGCAAGCGTTTGCGCGGGTGTGATGACGATGGCCTTGTAGTCGCTCTTCGAGCGCGTCTCGACGTGTAGCACGGGATTCTTCGAGACGTGTTCGTGTAGGACGCCAATTTCGTAGATGCGGTGCATGGTGCCCCGTATCTTCGCAATCGTCGGCCATGCAAGGCCTTTATCCACGTGAAGCAACTTTAGCCATCTCTGAATATCGAGCGGCTTTATCTCTTCCGCGATCTCATCTCCGAAGCGTGGGACAAGATAAGCGCGCACGACATGCTCGACATGGCCGCTGGTATTGACTGATTTCTGACGGACGGCGTCCGCGCCGAAATCGGCCTTCAGGTAATGCTCCGCAAGAGAGTGAAATGAAACGCGGCCAGGAGCTGGTGAGTCATTGATGCGTACGGAAAGCCCAAGCCGGTCCACCTCGCGCCAGGCGTCGGATTCTTTTGGAAGAACTGCAAGTAATCCGACCGGCGCGTTGTGCTCGACCCGTCTACCGTCCGCAAGCGTGACCCGGTACCGTAGCACCCAGGTTTCTCATTCCTTGCGTTTTACTTTCTTGAGTGATCCTCGCTGATAGGACATAGCTCCTCTTTTCAGCGGGGACTGCCAGATCCGATCGTACACGGTTTTGGTGGTTTTGGAATCGAGGTTTCGTTGCGTACGATGCAGGCGGCGAGTTCCGAGAGCCGAAACACCCAGATTTTGCGTTTGCTCCCTGTGCCGAGCGCATAGGCTCCGGTGATGCCTCTGCGGGCGAGCCCCAGTAGATATCGACGTTTGACGCAAAGAAACCGCGCCGCCTCGTCGGCCGAGACAAACGGCTCCGGCGTCAGGGGCGCTCGCCCCAACTCGTTGGCAGTGATAACCGTTGCAGGAGCCGAAATAGTTTCGGCACTATCTCCTCTTTGTCCTCCGGTACCCGATTCCAGAGGCATAGTAATGATCGGGTTGTCGGGCCCGCTTGTACGGGATGCCAACACTCGAGTCGGCTGTGGATGTTGCAAACCTCTCGGGGCTGCATCGGACGTCAAAGGCAAGGAATCCACTGTAGGCGCGAGGCATGCTGTCTTGGAGACGCTGTACTCTCACGCACACCGAATTGGGTTGGACGGCGGTTCATGTTTGTTACACAGTTCTAGTAAGGGCGTCTCCTTGAATTTGTTCTTGGTTGCGGTTGTTTGTGTGTTGGCCTAGCCAGGACTGGAAGTCTTTGTCCTTGCGGTACAGAAGTTTCAGAGCCTCGGTAATGACGTAGGACGGAGTGGAGTCGATGAACTTCGCGTATTGGTCGAGTTGCGTTTTTACCGACTCCTCGACTCGCGCCTGGATTGTCACTGACTTTGGTTGTTTGGGTGGTGCCTTGATGATTGCCATGCTTTCGTTTTGTTCCTCCTTACGTTCTGTCTGACATCATGTCTTACAGAGTTCTTGGCTGGGGCCTTCTTCTGCTTCTTCCTTTGCGCGGCCAAAACACGAGCTGCGACTTCCAGCAGCAAGAGGCGGGAGTGACCCCCGAAGCCCGAAGGGATCGGGCCGCGATTTTGCGGCGCGATGGGGTCGCTCCCGCCCATCCTAGTGTTTTGGCCGCGTCCCCATTCTTGCCTTGGCCTGACGCATCTGCTCATTTCTCCATAGGTTTATCCACTGCTGCGGCGAAAGCTGACCCGAACGATCCCCCGAACGTTCCCTCCTGGCTGTTCTTCACTTCGCCTGCTGTGCTTGGCGTTGGTTTCCGCTTTGGGGTCGCTTCAAATAAGGCAACCTGTCCATCCACCAGCTCGCTTTCGAAGATCACTCTGCGTGGTCGTGCCAGATCTTGAATTTCAGAGCGGACGTAGTCGTCCGATACGATGCCGTCTCGCCAACTTGGATAGAGTCTCTGGCACCGATGACGGGCGTAGCGCTTGTCCGAGAGATGGAGGAACTCCCTGTCGTCGGTTGTGAGCTTCCCGTATTTCCGCTCGTCCCACAGCTTCTGGAGCCGGAAATAGCGGAGGATTTCGTCGCTTGGGTCTTTCTTCGGAGGGCGGCCGGCGGTGGCCAGAAAGGTTTTCCGAGCAATCTCGAACTGCGTCGGACGAGGCGAAATATAGACGAGCCGCACCTCGGGAAGCGCTTCAAACAGACTTCCATAAGCCAGCAGATGGGTCTTGAAACTGTCCAGAATGCCAAGTCCGGGATCGACGAACGTGAAGGTAACCACAGGGAGAGTGAAGGAACCGGAACAGAGGAACATGGGGAACTTGTCCACGAAGTAGCGCTCGGTCGTTGTGTTGTGAACGGCTCCGGAGTAACGCTTCCTGGGCAAGAGTTCTTTCGGGAGGTCCAGCTGCTGGCAGAAGTAGTTCAGTTTGTCGTCCTCGGTTTCAAGGTATTCGTACTGCAAATGCGTCACGACGAAGTCCAGGGCAACGAGCCGTGTGCGAATGTGTTCGAGGGAATGAGCACGGCGGTTGCGAAGGTTTTCCCGGCCGATGGCCCGGTACACGATGCGGGAGAATAGGTGGTACACGAGACTGTTGCGGAGAAAGGAGCGGGCTGTGGCATGGCCCTTGGCAAAAAGTTTTTGGGAGAAGGTCATGCTCTTGTCCCCGCTTTTGGTTCCCGTGAACTGCAGAAACTGGCGCATGGAGAAGTACCCGGAATGTGTGGCCACGACGTAGAGAAAGCGAGCCTCGTCTTCGGTGTAGCCGAGGCTGCTAAGGTTGGCGAGACTGGACTCAGGAAAGTTCATAGGCTAAAGATGACAGTGTTCAATTCGCGTTCATCGCGAATGCGCCGCAAACGATCGGCCTCGCCACGCCGGGCGTAGATCTGGAAGCCAGCGCCAGCTTTGGCCGCCAGTCCACGGGGGCGGTAATGCTCGGTCGCGAGTTCCACGTCCCTCGTGTGAATCTCCATGTCGGGGTCGTTCGCGTATTCGAGACGCATGTCGGGGATCTGGATTTCCTTGTTGACGACTTTGAGTCCATGGCGCCGGGCGACGGCCTCTTTCACCGTTTCCGGGCCCTTGCTCTTGTCTTGCCAGGTGCGGGCCAGATCGGCGTAGAGATCGCGTTTGATTTCGTAGTCCAGCTTGACGCGAACGACTTTGCCGCCACGGCCTTCGATTTCATCGCTGACCTTGTGATAGAGCCGATAGAGTTCGGCATCATGGAACGCTTCTTTGGGCTTCTTCAATCCGTGGTAGGTAACCTGATCAGGACGAAGGAATCTGCTGTAGGAGAGAGCCCGATGGCCTTCCTTGGTGAGCGTCACAGCGCGAACCGGGGAAAGGTCGGAATCCATGATGGAAGTCTGTTTCACAAGCCCCTGGCGGCTCAGGTTCGCGAGGTCGTTTTGCATGCGAGAGGAGTCGCCGTTGTAGGCGAATTGGGCGAGATCATGGACGTCCACGACGCGAAACTTGCCGACCTCGGTCAAAGCGTGCAGCTCGGAATCGCGCAGCTGGTAGGTCCCGTTGCGATCCGCATAGTTTGTGCGGCTGGTTCGAGCGAGGACCAGCTGGACCCTCTCCTCGCGAGGTAGAGGCGAGCGGTTGCTGCCAGCGGCTCCGCGGGCTTCCTGGTCACGCTGATCGGCACGTTCCTCCTCACCGCGAATTCTCTCTAGCCTCCTGACGGTGTCCCAGCCGGCGCGGGTGTCAGGGTCGGGACTCCGGTTCACGTCGCGCTCGGGGTTCTACAACCATAAGAGAGAAAAGGAAGGGCAAACCGGCTCGCCAGACTGAAGGGCAGTTTCCCCTCCGTCCGAGGAAAGCAACTTATGAGCCCCCTAATATCTAAGAGGCCCTGTTTTGGGAGAAACCTCAACTGGCTTTTTTCTGAAGCCTTCGACTCCCTATACTTCAGAGGCCTTGAAAAAGGAAAATGTAAGAAAATATTTGGAAGGCGCGGACGGTGACCAGGCAGTTTTTGTCGTTCAATTGTCTATTCTCAATAGAATGAGCTTATTAGCAGGAATTGTTGAACTTGGGAGGCCGACCGTCCTTACGGTTCTTACGTCGAGCTTGCGCCTGAAGTATTCCTGGCCACGCTCGGCGATCTCCTTCCCACCCTTCCGCCCAATTCTCTCCAACCCCAATCCGTCAGTAAGGTAGCAACAACCGGCGCACACGGTCCGAATTCTGATTTGCTGTAGGCACCAGGCACTGCCAGAACCTCTCGGTTGCGGTTGCGCGAAGCGGGCGCGCATGCAGAGCTCAGTCGGTAAACCATCGGGCAACAAACCCCCTGACTGTTCGCCTGCCGTCATGAATTCTCAGGTCTTTTCCTCATGAATTTTGGGGTCTTCTCCTCTTGACAACCAGTAGAAGAGGTGTATGTTCCTCCTGGTAGCCAAGGGGAAGGTTTATGCCAGACAAGCCGAGTGATCTCGTCCAGGGCACGCTCGATATGCTCATCCTAAAAACGTTGGCGCTGGAGCCTACGCATGGATACGGGATTTCCGTGCGAATCGAGCAGATGAGCAAGGGCGTTTTCCGCCTGAATGCGGGCTCGTTATTTCTCGCCATTCAACGACTAGAGAGGGACGGGCTAATCGATGGCGAATGGAAACCCACTGAAAACAACAGGCGGGCAAGGTACTACACCCTGACGGCGAAGGGACGAAAGAGGCTCGACAGCGAAACACGAGAATGGGGCAGGCAAGTGGCCGCAATCGGCAGAATTTTGGAGACCTCGTAGGGAGCGAGCCATGTCTTTGTTCAGAAATTTTGCAACCGGCCTTCGGTCGCTTTTCCGAAAGAACCAAGTCGACCGAGAGTTGGATGAAGAACTAGGCGCCTATTTGGAGATGGAAGCGGCGGAAAAGATAAGGCAAGGCGTAAGTCGTAAGGATGCGCTTCGCGAAGTGCGACTAGAGCGCGGCAGTCTCGAAGTTACCAAGGAAATCGTTCGCTCTGGCGGCTGGGAATTCTTCGTGGAGACGTGTTGGCGAGACTTGCGATACGGCGTGCGGATGCTATGCAAAAAACCCGGCTTCACGATCATCGCGGCCGTGACGCTGGCGCTTGGGATTGGGGCGAACACGGCGATATTCAGTGTTATAGACAGAGTTCTACTGCAGCCCCTGCCCTATCCTCATCCAGAGGAACTGGTCGCCGTGTGGCACACGGCTCCCGGGCTCAACATCAAGGACCTGAGTTCATCGGATTCATGCTACTTCATTTATCGTGAGCAGAGCCGCACGTTCCAGGACATTGGTCTCTATAGGAACGACTCCGTGAACATCACAGGCATGGCGGAGCCGGAGCGGGTAAGCGCGCTCGACGTAACCGATGGCGTCCTTCCGATTCTGGGTCTCAGAGCTACTCTGGGGCGCACCTTCACGCGCGCGGATGATTCCCCGGGCAGCGCAAAGTCCGTGATGCTGAGTTTCGGTTTTTGGCAGCGGAAGTTCGGCGGCGATCGCTCAGTGATTGGAAAAACGATCACTGTCGACGGAGAATTGCGGCAAGTTATTGGCGTGCTGCCGCGGGATTTTCACTTCGGCGGACGGGACATCGCGATGCTCCTACCCTTGCAGCTCGACCGCGCTTACACTTTCCTCGGGAATTTCAGCTATGAATCCGTCGCCAGGCTTAAGCCGGGAGTCACACTGGCGCAAGCCAACGCGGACGTGGCGCGGATGCTTCCAATCGTCCAAAAGAGTTTTCCGATGCCAGTGGGCCTCAACCCAAAAACCCTGGAAGATGTTCGAATCGGGCCAAACCTCCGGACGCTAAAACAAGAGGTTGTTGGGGACATGGACAAGGTTTTGTGGGTGCTGATGGGGGGCGTCGGATTTGTGCTGCTCATCGCCTGCGCAAATGTTGGCAACTTGCTTTTGGTCCGCGCGGAGGGACGTCAGCGTGAGTTAGCCATCCGTGCCGCTCTGGGCGCAAGCAAGGGTCGCATTGCGGCGAGTTTGCTTCTCGAAAGCTTCCTTTTGGCGCTTCTTGGGTCCGCGCTCGGTCTGTCGCTCGCTTATGGCGCCTTACGGGTGCTTGTCGCCACGGCGCCCGCTGGACTTCCACGGATAAACGAAATCGCAATCAATGGCCCTGCCGTTTTGTTCACATTGGTTTTATCGCTGTTTGTCAGCCTACTCTTCGGTTGCGTGCCGGCTTTCAAATATGCGGCGGTGCCTCAGTTGACCGCGCTGCGGGAAAGCGGACGTTCCATGAGCGAGAGCCGCCATCGACACCGGGCACGAAGCGCGCTCGTCGTGTCCCAAGTTGCGCTGGCTCTCGTCCTCCTGGTCAGCGCCGGACTTATGATTCGCACTTTTCGCGCCCTGATCGAAGTCGATCCGGGTTTCGTCATGCCTTCGGATATCCAGACATTCCGCGTTGATATTCCCTACACACAAGTGAAAGAGCCGGAGCGTGTGATGCGCATCGAAGAGGAGATTCTGCATAAGATCGAGGCCGTTCCGGGCGTTTCTTCAGTCAGCCTCTCCATGAGTGTTCCCCTGGATGGGAACCAGACGACCGGTCCAGCCTTCGAAAAGGACCGCACCTACTCACAAGGTGAGCTTCCGCTCCACCGGTTCAGGTTCGTTGCACCGGGCTTTTTCAAAACACTCGGCACGCCGCTCGTCGCCGGTCGCGACCTCACTTGGAGTGATATCTACAACAAGGTTCCGGTCGCAATCGTCTCCGAAAGAATGGCGCGCGAGTATTGGCACGATCCAGCGAGCGCGCTCGGCAAGCAAATTCGCGTGAGTCCCAAAGACGACTGGCGGGAAATCGTCGGCGTTGTGGGGGACGTCCGCGACGATGGTGTAGATAAGGAAGCACCCAGTTCGGTGTATTGGCCTATTCTAACGTCCGAGTTCGAGGGCAATGAACTTGATGTGATCCGCTCGGTGGCCTTCTGTATGCGCGCTTCGCGTGCCGGCTCGGCGAGCCTGATGGAAGACGTTCAGAAAGCCGTCTGGTCGGTGGACTCGGACCTTCCCATAGCAGACGCGCACACGCTCGAATATTACTACTCGAAATCAATGGCACGGACTTCGTTCACTCTCACGATGTTAGGTGTCGCCGGGGGGATGGCATTGTTGCTCGGCGTCGTCGGCCTCTACGGCGCAATCGCATACTCAGTGTCGACGCGCACGCATGAGATTGGCATCCGCGTGGCTCTCGGGGCTGAGCCGGAAGATGTTCTGAAAATGGTCGTGCGAGGAGGATTCAAACTTGCGGGATTCGGTGTCGGAATTGGTATCGCGGCCGCCCTCGTGTCAACACGCTACCTCGCGACCCTGCTTTATGGCATCAAGCCCACCGACCCACTGACTTTTGCCACAGTCGCGTTGCTTCTTATTGGAGTGGCCCTGCTCGCCAGTTACATTCCGGCGCGGCGAGCAACCAAAGTGGATCCGATGGTGGCGCTACGTTACGAGTAACTCATGGCTCTCGGAGAGCCACAACGAAGGATGAAAATGGACCCAGGCACCTATGCTTTGTTTTCAACGCGATAGGCAGCTATTTTCATAGGAGTGAAAACTTATGGCATTTCTACGAAACATTGTGACTGGGCTTCGGTCACTGTTCCGAAAGGAGCAGGTGAACCGGGAGTTAGATGAAGAACTGGGCGAATACCTCGAAATGGCCACCGACGAAAAGATGAAGCAGGGCATGAGCCGCCAGGATGCCCTTCGCGCAGTCCGCTTGGAGCGGGGAAGCCTCGAAGTCAGCAAGGAAATCGTTCGCTCTGGCGGCTGGGAATCCTTAGTAGAGACGTGTTGGCAGGACCTTCGCTTCGCCGCCCGAATGCTTCGCAAGTCTCCCGGCTTTACCGCCGTTGCCGTCCTGACTCTCGCGCTCGGCATCGGAGCCAACACTGCGATATTTACGCTCCTCCACGCGTCTCTGTGGACACCCCTGCCAGTCCGCGATCCTAAAGAGATTTTTCATCTAATGCGCGCCTCTTCGCAAGGCGACTTCGCCGGCGAATTTAGCTATTCCTATCCGCTCTTTCAACAATTCAGCAGAATAGCCTCTCCTTGGGGCGAAGTTTTCGCCACGGAGCGTGTTGGGTCAACCAAATTTGGACTCAATGGAGTTTCTGATGAGCGCGAGGCGGGAGAGGCCGTTTCCGGTAACTTCTTTTCTGTTCTAAACGTGGGGCCAATTGTGGGGCGAGTCCTCGAACCGCAAGACGATAACGTGCTTGGAGGGAATCACGTCGCAGTCTTGAGTTATGCATTCTGGAAGCGCCGCTTCCAATCCGACGCATTGGTTCTCGGTAGGAGAATTCTTTATGACGAGACGCCCTACACGGTCGTTGGTATCGCGCGGCCCGGATTCACCGGAATCGAGCCAGAGGTCTCCGTAGACGTATGGGTTCCTATTACCGCTGGTGCGCTTGACCGGGGATGGCGACCGGACCCGAACATTAGTTGGCTGCGCCTCCTTGTCCGGCTACATGATGGAGTTGACCCAAAGCGGGCTCAGGCCATGTTCGAGGCTGCCTTCCGCACGCACGTTGCTGACGTGCTCTTACCAAGTGCATCGCCGCGCTTCAAACAGATGCTCGAAGCCCAGCATATTACCGTTCGTCCCGCCGCCTCCGGCCTCGCGACTACGGGACGCAAGTATGAGAAACCACTGCTTGTTCTGTTTGCCGTGGTCGGAGTTGTACTTCTGATTTCCTGCGCGAACATAGCCAACCTAATGTTGGCGCGCAACGCCGCCCGTCACCATGAGATCGTGGTCCGTTTAGCTCTCGGCGCCAGCCGCACGCGCATCGCATGGCAACTGTTCACAGAGAATTTGACCCTGTCGCTCTTAGGTGCCTTCGTCGGTGTACTCCTGTCGGTTTGGGGCACACGCGTACTAGTCTCCCTGCTTCCTACATCGCCGCTGCCAATGGCGTTTAATCTCCAGCCGGATTTTGTCGTGGTTGGCTTTACAACTGGGGTTGCGGTCGCGACTGCGATACTCTTCGGCCTGGGCCCCGCATTACGGGCCTCTAGAGAAAAACTCGAGATGACCTTGCATGGCGGGCAGCGCATAATTGGGTCGACCTGGAGCGGAAGGCTTCTCCTCGCTGGTCAGCTCGCGCTCTCCTTGCCTTTGCTAGTCGGTGCTGGGCTGTTTGTCGACACCCTGCACAATCTGAAGAGCAGCGACCTCGGGTTCCATGCCGAGAACGTCGTAACATTTGACCTGTCTTACCCCAAAGGGACAGCCGACGACCGCCTTCACCAAGCATATGCAGAGATAAAACAGCGTTTGGAATCGCATCCCGGTGTGATCGTTGCAAGTTATGGGTCTAGCGTGTACGGAGATGGCGGCTGGTCGGGCGGTGTTGATGTCATCGGGAATCCATCATCCGGAAAAGACAATGACGTGGGGTTGATCTCGGCCGGACCTGGCTTCTTCGAAGCTATCGGCTTGGGACTTTTGCAGGGCCGCTATCTACGCTCCCAAGATCAGGCCGAGAAGCCTCCCGTGGCTGTGGTCAACGAGAGCTTCGCTCGCCACTACTTTGGTTCAAATTCCGCGATTGGCCAGCGCATCAAGCTCGCGTTTGAGCCGCAAGTCATTCGCGAAATTGTCGGTGTGGTGCGTGATGCGAAGCACTATGGCGTGCGCGAGAGGGTATGGCGCATGGTGTATTTACCGACTGGGAAAGGCGACAGTTTTTTCGTTCGCTCGACTCTCAATACGCAGTTGCTGAGCGGGGCCATAAGGGCAGATGTAGCGGCAAGTGACAAAGTTCTGCAAGTCGAGGAACTCCAGCCATTGGAGACAGTCGTAAACGACATGATTTCCCAGGAGCGTTTGACCGCGTTGTTATCGTCAGCCTTCGGGCTGTTGGCTTGCCTAATTGCAGCGATTGGACTCTATGGAGTTGTTGCCTATGGCGTCTCGCGCCGAACGAATGAGTTTGGCATTCGCGTGGCTCTGGGTGCTCAGCGAGGCGATATCCGAACGCTTGTGCTGCGCCAAACGCTCGCAGTAGTCCTCTGCGGCGTTGGAATAGGCATCGGCGGTTCACTTGCTGTAGTCCGCTTGTTGTCTTCGGCGATCAATGGAATGCTCTACGGCATCAAGCCGACAGACATTTCGCTATTTATGGGAGCAACCATCTCTTTGGTTGCCATTGCGTTGCTTGCTGCGTTTCTCCCTGCGCGGCGGGCATCGCGAGTCGATCCGATCGTCGCCTTGCGGTACGAATAATCCGCGCTGTCCGGCTTAGCTCAAGTCTGCTTCTGACGCCGATACTCACTGATTTCGGTAAGTACCCTTTTTCTGCCGCGCATTTTCTTGGGCACTGCTTCGGGCCAAATTCCTGCGCCCGGCAGCTTCGCGGGTTCTGCTTTCACGGCTCCTCCCGAACATGTGACTTGAACCATCGTTTGGCCATTTCGGAAGCATCGGTTGGCCGTTCATCGGCCTGTAAGTCCTGTAAATCCGAACTCCGTCAGAGTGCCCGTTCGGACGTTTGGAGCATCGGTTGGCCAGGAGTACAGAATCGGAAAATGTCCCACCGCGGGCGGTACGGTTCGCGTAGGCGATGAAGTGAGTCTCTAGCGGGCCAGTGAGAATTTCACCTGGATGGTTGTATCGATTTCGACGGGCTCGCCATTCAGGAGCGTGGGCTGATAGCGCCACTGGCTGACCGCTTCGACGGCGGCGCGGGCGAGGTCCGGATTGATCTGGCTATTCAACACTTGCAGCTGGAGCGGCCTGCCGTCCATACCCACAACCGCATGAAGCAGCACAGTACCTTGCACGCCCGCGTCTTTGGCGCTCTCCGGGTAGATGGGCTGCACCTTTGTAATCACCTTCGCCGCTTCCACGTTACCGCCAATGCGAATGCGCGTGGCCTTTGATTTCGCCTCGGCTTCCAATGCCTGTGCGGCTGCTGCGGATTTCGCGGAACCCTCCGCCTGTACATCCACGGTCTCGTTGGTGCTACCGATGTTCAACTTGGCGGTCATCGCGAGGTCGCGGCCCGGATCGAGGACAACTTGCGGCGCGAGGTAGGTGGCAAATCCCGGCTTGAGCACTTTCATTTCGTACTCGCCGGCAGGCAAAGCTTTGAAAACAAAATTGCCATCCGCGTCCGAAGTGGTCATGTCAACGGTACATGGCGGGAGTGCTAGACTCGGCGCGCATGTGTTTGCTTTGTGGTTGGTCATGACGATGGTTGCGTTCGGAACAGCGCCGCCGCTGGGATCAAGGATGGTACCCGTAAATTTCCCGGACAAATTCTGACCCGGCAGGCGCAGGGCGGCGAGCGGAAGGAGCAAGCACAAGGCAGCGACTTTCAGGAGCAGCCCCGTTCTTCGCGAGATTCCCCCGCGGTCTAAATTTGGATTCAGCATGGCGATAAATCTCCTTTCCAGATTCGTTGGGCGGGCAATGGCGAGTGCGGTGGACCAACCGTGATGTGAGTTCTTAAGCGTCCGCGCGAGATCGAGAAGTTGACTAGCGTAGTGGGAAGGCGCGATTCCGGAGAGCAGAACGGCGTCATCGCACGCGCGTTCGCTTTCCTGGCGGAGCTGTGCGGCGGCCAGCCAGACTAGGGGATGGAACCAGTAGATGGCGCGGGTGAGTTCGGCGGAAATTTGCAAGAGCCAGTCGTTGCGGGCGATGTGCGCGAGTTCGTGGGAGAGGACGATGCGGCGGCGGTCTTCGGGCCAATCGGTAGCGTCTGAGGGCAGCACGATGACGGGACGGAAAATTCCCCACGTGAGGGGCATGGCGAGAGAACTGCCGCATTGGAGAAGGCGGACGGAGCGAGCGAGTCTGTGGAACTGGGAAAGTTTGAAGACAGTGCGCATCCAATCCTCGTCGAAGATGGGCTTCGCATGCGCTGAGACCCAAGCGAGGCGCGCAAGACCTGCTGCAAGCCTTAGGAAGACGAAAGAAAAGCCGGGCGCCCAGACGAAAAGAACGGCGATGACAAGTTTGTTGAAGGCTGGAGAGGCGGCTACGGCCTCAATAATGATGGAAGGAATCGCGTAAGAGTTTGAACTCGCTGTATTCGCGTGCGCGGGGCTCCACAGAGCGGCGGCGCTGCCGAGCGCGGAGGAGTGCCACGCGGGAAGCAGCAGCGCGAGGAAAGGAAGCACGAGTAAAGCGAGAATAGCAGCTGCCCAAACGTGATGGCGTAGGGCGGAGGAACGCCGGCGCAGTGCGATTACGGTTGTCAAGGCACACGCGAGAAGAATGGTGGCCTTGGCGCAACACGCGATTAAAAACGTGAGCGCGAGTTCAGAGTTGGCGAGCGTGCTCATGGTCAGCTCTCCTTTCGGCCTTTCGCAATGAGGCGGGCGAGGCGATCGAACTCTTCCGGGGAGATACGCGCGACTTCACCGCCGAGAAGCGCGGCTACGATTTTTTCTGTGGAGCCGTCGAAAAATGTTTCGACAAGATGGCGAAGCGCGGAGCGGCGGGCGACGTCGCGAGGCACGGCGGGAACGTAGACGTAGCGGAGGCCCTGCTCTTCGTGGCGGACGTGTCCTTTTTCTTCGAGCACGCGAAGCTGGGCGCGGACTGTGGAGTAGCTGGGTTTGTCGGCGAGATTCGAGAGGACGTGGCCCACAGAAGCGCGCTCGAGCTTGTAGAGAATGTCCATGATCTGGCGTTCGCGGCGGGAGAGGGCGTTTGGCTTGGGTTTTCGCGTCATGTGCTATTTTCCCAGCAGCTATGCTAGAAAACTAGCAGGATCGCATTTTCGTGTCAAGAGAATTCTTCGGAATTAGATAGTCATTCGAATAGATGGCTCCGCCAAGACGGAGGAAAACCCTGGCCCGGTTCGATGCGGGCAACCGATCACAACACTTAGCACTTGTTGCAAACCTATCTGACCGAGTCATTCCGAGGAGTCCGCCGCGGCGGGCCTCGGAATGACAGCGCCAGAGTCTGTCGCGTGCAAAGTGCCTCACTACCCGTACCCCGCAGTTGAGAAATTTTCCGATTCTGTACTCTCGGCCGAACGATGCATTCAAAGCCAGGGTTTGACGACGGAGTGCGGATCTAAAGGGCTTACGGCGATGAGCGGCCAAACGATGGTTCAAATGCGGCCAAGCGATGCTTCAAGTCACAAACATCACAGGTCCCTCCCATAAAGCACCCGCTCGCCTTGGGAGCAGCGGCCTCTCGCTTTTGGGTGCCCCAGGAAAATGGGGCAGGAAAAAGGAGAAAAATTCATGTCTTATCTATATGTTAAGTGGAATAGCTTCGAGGGTGGTTTGCTCGCCGACGGTTCGGCGATTAAAGCATGATTCGTGTTCTTTGGCCAGTCCCCGAACGAAGGTCTCGGAACGAAGGTCTGCGACGCCGTAGGCGGAGCGTTTAGGCCGCGGTGGAGGGACTGGCCAGTTTCGGGAAGGTTTCGACTCACACTTTCGGCATAGGCCTACGACCAGTCCACGCACAGTTCATGTGAATTCGTCAGGGCGATTAGGGCACCAGCTTAACGGGAGCACGCCAGAAAGCCGCCTTTTGTGCAGTTGGGTCCAGCACCGTCACCTGACAGTCGTACTCCCCTAACGGGAGCTGATTTAGGGCAATGCTGAAGCTGAGGGACATTGTTTTCAGGCGGTCCGCTTCAAGCTGACGCTCCACCGCGAAACCAAACAGGTTGCTCGCGCGCAAACTGCACATGAGGAGAAAGCCATTGCTCACAGCGGCCGGACTGACTCTTGCTGAACACGCGGGTCACGCTAGCTAGGAATCGCCAGCTACCTGCGGCGGGAGAGAGTGCAAATCCTGTCAGAGACGCTTGGGAACCACTGTCGGATACCGTTCGCCTTTAGCAGCCGAAAGCGTCTGTGCGGCGGATTTTGGCTCGCAGAAGCCGTTCGCCGCTCTTGAACAACATCGGGAATTCCTGCGATTTTGAATTTGTTGAACCCGAAGGTCGCGAGGTGCGAGCGTTGCCCTTGCTGTACGTGTAAGGACGTAACGCTGGTGAGAGGGGGAGGCGCTATGCCACTGGTTCTCAAATTCATCCGCAAGTGGAACAGGTGGTACCGCGTTTTGCGCTATCGCAAGGGATTTGGACTGTTGGATTCCGTGCGCTATGGCCTTTGGCTGGCGCATAACTGACCGGAAGGTGCTGTCATGACCGTATCAATTCGCCAGAGACAGGTCAATATCGCGCGTCATCAGCCAGAGGTGAAGTCTTACCGTCAAAAGTGGGAATCCGTAGACCTGATCTTCCGGATTAATGTAGCCTCGCTGAAGGTGAAGATCATGAATCTCCGCGTCATGAAATGATGAAATGATGGCCATCGGCCAAATATGGATGTGAGCTTCTCGCTTCCGACAATTAGCGACGCAATCTCCGACATCGCGGCCTCGTTTCTTTGCAAATGGATTTTCTCTACTCGAATCGTGGGCAGATCCATAGGGTGCGCCGTCCAAGCCCTGCTTCGACGGGGAATTTGATTGTGGCTATCGGTGTGTGTCTTCCGGCTCGGGAGCGAGTTTGGGTGCGGTACGAAGAAACTTCATGAGTCCTTCCCCGGTGGCCTTGCCTGCCCGCTTCTTGAAAAAGTCGGCCGCGGTTTCCACCACTCCAACCTTTTCGGCGACCGCTGCCGCGATCCATTGGTTCAACGACACGCCATCCTCTTTCGCGAGCCGCTGGGCAGCCTTCTTGATGGAGATGGGAAGCTTCAATGGATAGGTAGCTTTGCTCATGGTTTCACCTTCTTTAACAGCTCGCCCGGACGCAGCACAGAAATCCTAAATCGCTCCGCGGGCCCGGCAAAGTCTGCGACGTTATAAGTCACGAGGGCATCCGCCCGGCCATTGATCGCGGCCTCGAGCACCATCTCGTCATTCGGGTCCCGGGACTGCGGCCGCCATTGAAAATGAACTTCGACCGGCTCGATCAACGCGGCTAACTCCGCCAGAAATTCTTCAATCGCCTCGGGCGCCAGGCCATGCGCTAGCCGATGCTCGGGACGCTTCAACACGTCCTCATACTCCAAAAAAAGAGGCGGCGTCGCCAAAGCTACCAGCCGCCGCGTGGCGGCCAACCGTAGAACGGCGTTTCCCGCACCCAATTGGGTGCGAAGTCCGGCGACCACCACCGAGGTGTCGAGAACGATCCTTCTCATGCAACATCACATAGGATGTCACATTGCCCGGGATATTTCAACTAAGATGCCGACGATAGCGCTGTAGGCTGAATCTGGTTAGGATGAACCTATGCAAAACTGGCGTGAGCGAATCAGTATAAACCGGACCGTCTGCCACGGCCGGGCATGTGTCCGCGGAACACGTGTCTTGGTATTCGTCATAGTGGACAACGTTGCGGCAGGTGTACCCCGCGAAGAGATATTGCGGAACTACGCCGCACTGACGGACCAGGATATCGATGCGGCATTGGCGTGTGCGGCTGAGTTGACGCGGGAGGGCACCGTAGATTTACCCCTGGAAATCAAAGCTTGAAGTTCAAAGTCTACGAGAATCTTCCAACAGAATACGCATCGATCCTTCGTGGGGCGGGTTTCGAAGCAAGAAACTCTCGTGTGCCAACGATTCGGTGCTCTCCTAGCGTTGCCGCACGGAAGATCGCGTGTTGATGACGTTGGACTTGGAATTTCGCGAATGTCTGTCGATGGCGGTGGAAAAAGGGGCCAAAACAGCGGTGGTCTGGTTACTTTTCACTCTGCCCCTTTCCCTCTTGGAAGGGGGTGTTCTCTCAGAACGGCCCGCAGCGGTCAAGGGCGCGCCGGTGTTGCGCGGCGAAGCGAACCCTTCACGGCGAGGACCGTTCTGAGATCCTCGACAAGAGGGAAAGGGGTGGCCCTAAATGGACCGCTAAAATGGCCCAGTCGCTCACCGCCTCTGACACGAATGTCCAAGCATACCTCCAAAATCCCATCCTGGAATCGTGTTCTTTCGGCCTGAGCCCCAAGACTAGCCAACGCTTGTTGCTCTTTTGAAGTGCCTCGTCCCTTTGTTCCGGCAACTCTCTCCAAAGAATCAGCTTTGGATTGGCGAGCCGCCCGGTATTGCGAAGAATGACGCTTCGAGACCCGGGGCCTCAATACTGATAAGGGCGAGGTCGGTGGTTCAAGTCCACCCAGGCCCACCATAAATCAGCCAGTGTTCATGCGGTCATCCTCACTTTTCCCGGTTTGCGGACTCTCGCGTAAAAAGCCATTTCCCAACTACTTGCCAAGTTTCCGGGCGAGCCGATATAAACGCAATCGTGACGTTCCGCGCCCCTCGTTGCCAACTCGATCGCGAAAAGGAGGGAAACAGACCTCAGGGTAAGAGTTTTGGTGGTCCAGTTGCCGCCTTTTTGCCGTCTCGACATTTCAGCAAGTGCAAGCGCAACAACTAAATCCTCGTGTTGGGACGTGGCGTACAAACCCAGGACCAGACGATGGCGGCAAACATATTGGGAAGGTCCGCTTCTTGATAAGGGCGAGGTTAGTGGTTCAAGTCCACCCAGGCCCACCATAAATCGCGGGCGAATTGATTAGGCGAGAAGCAAGCCTTGGTCCCAATTGGCCTAACCTCGAAACGTGTATATAATAGCGATATACATGGACCTATGGACGGAGTGCACCGGGTTCAACTGGAATGAAGGTAATGTCAATAAGAATTGGGACAAGCATGGCGTTGCAGATTTCGAGTGCGAGGAGGTTTTCTTCAATCAACCGCTCATTGTTCGACCTGATCCGAAGCATTCGCGACATGAGGCTCGCTTCTACGCGCTCGGCCGCACGGACTCAAACCGGCTGTTATTTGTGGCTTTCACCGTGCGGCGCAAGCTGATCCGGGTTATCTCGGCTCGAGAGATGACCCGCAGAGAACGGAGAATTTATGAAGGCTATCATGAACAAGAAAAACCTGAAAACCCTTCCGACGTTTAGGTCTGAAGAGGAGGAAAGGAATTTCTGGGCGCGCAGGGATTCGGCCGACTATATAGATTGGACGAAGGCAAAACGCGTCGTATTTCCGAACCTGACGCCCTCCGTTCGGACGATCTCGTTGCGCTTACCGGTTACGATCATTGCGCGCCTGAAACAGTTGGCCAACAAACGCGATATGCCTTACCAATCCCTGCTCAAGATGTTTCTTGCCGAGCGTCTGGATGAGGAAGTGGCCGAACAAGGCCGCCGCTGACGATTCGGGCCCTGCAACCAAGGACGGCTGAATGTCCCTCAGGTGCACAACGCTGCACAGGCGATCCAGCAGAAAGAGCCCTCAATGGTACGGGCGGTGGGGAATCCAATGATGCGGACAAACATATGGCGAAGGTCCGCCTCCTGATAAGGGCGAGGTTGGTGGTTCAAGTCCACCCTGGCCCACCATAAATCAAACCTATGTGTCGGGTCGCTCACACGGTCCGACAATTTTACTTCCACGCCTACGGAGCCACCCAAGGCACCCTGCAAGCACCCCAACCGGCTCTTTCGTTGCCCGGCAATCACGGCTATAATAGCCATGAGCACGGAGTGGCCAAATGCGCAGTGTGAATGTGGCAGAACTGAAGAATCAGTTAAGCAAGTACCTTTCATTCGCCAAGGGAGGCGAAGAAGTGGTGATCAGAGACCGTAACCTCCCGGTGGCCAAACTCGTACCGTTTTCGGCGGAAGACGCCGACCATCAAGAACTGGTCCTGGTTGCGGCGGGGAAACTACGTTTGCCCAAGGTGCGACTCAATGTGAAGGAGCTTCTGAAGATTCCAACCGGAAGTGTCAAGGGAAACAAGGCCATGCAAGCCATTCTGGCCGACAGAGAAGAGAAGCGTTGAAGAAAACGACCGCCTTCTGGGATGCAAGCGCGCTCGTCCCGCTGTGTGTTCACGAAGCGGCGAGCCGTCACGCCCAGTCCTATCTGAGAAGATTCGCACCCGTAGTTTGGTGGGGAAGCCTCGTAGAAGTTTATAGTGCATTACTTTCGGTTAAATAATAACCTGTTGCTAATAGATGATACTAACCTAAGACGAACTCGATTCGCTTCTGGTCCAGATGCTGAATCCTGAGCTCG
>Ga0209378_1000107_pt1 | contig 54818 bp, 44 predicted proteins | sample GraSoiAngelo_156_FD_186170 | JGI IMG/M metagenome (GOLD analysis project Ga0209378, IMG submission 186170) | Grasslands soil microbial communities from the Angelo Coastal Reserve, California, USA - 14_1009_13_40cm (SPAdes) (version 2) | ecosystem: Environmental > Terrestrial > Soil > Grasslands ...
GAGTTTCTCGACCTGCGTCGGGGTCATTGCAGACTCCGTCCGCAGCTCCGACCACACCTGGCGGACGTCGCCTTCGGCGCCGTGGCCACGGGCCACGCCGTCGCCCACCGCCTGACGTCCTGAGTTATGATGCGCGGGCCGACGATTCGAAACCGGGAGGAGTCGCCCATGCGTCGACTGAGACAGGCGCTCTTGCTCATCATCGCCACGCTCGCCCTGCTCGCGATGCACGCGGGGGCGGCGCAGGCGCAGAAGAAGACGCTCGTGGTCGCCCTCAACCAGGACCCCGACATCCTCGATCCGACGCTCGCCCGCACGTACGTCGGGCGCATCGTCTTCTCCCACATCTGCGAGAAGCTCTACGAGATCGACGAGGGCCTCAGGATCTCGCCGCAGCTCGCGGCCGCCCTGCCCGCGATCACCGACGGCGGCAAGACAGTCACGATCAAGCTGCGCTCCGGCGTGAAGTTCAACGACGGCACGCCGATGGACGCTGAGGCCGTCAAGTTCTCGCTCGATCGCCACCGCACGCTCAAGGGATCGAACCGCGCCAGTGAGCTGGCGCCCGTGGAGGCCGTCGAGGTCGTCGATCACCTGACCGTGCGCCTGCGTCTCAAGGCGCCGTACTCGCCGCTGCTCGCCCAGCTCACCGATCGCTCCGGCATGCCGCTGTCGCCGACGGCGGCGAAGAAGCTCGGTGACAACTTCGGCACCGCGCCCGTCTGCGTGGGCCCGTGGCAGTTCGCCGAGCGGGTGCCGCAGGACCGCATCGTCGTCGAGAAATCGCCCCACTACTTCGATCCGTCGCAGGCGAAGTTCGACCGGGTGATCTTCCGCATCATTCCCGACGACAACGTCCGCCTCGCCAACCTGCGCTCGGGCGACATCGATTTCATGCACATGGTGCGGCCGAGCGATGCCACCGCCATCAAGCGCGAGGGCAAGTTCGAGCTGTCGAACGTGACGGGGCTCGGCTACCAGGGCATCAACATCAACCTGCGCAACAAGACGGGCAAGCAGAACCCGCCGGGCGACCTCGGCACGCCGCTCGCGAACGACCCGCGCGTGCGCGAGGCCTTCGAGCTCTCCATCGACCGCGAGGCGATCAACCAGGTGGTCTGGGACGGGCTCTACACCCCGGGCTGCACGCCGATCCCGCCCATCAGCGTCTTCGCCGACAAGACGCGCAAGTGCCCGGGGCGCGACGTCGCCAAAGCGAAGAAGCTCCTGGCCGACGCCGGGCTGGCCGGCGGCTACGCCTTCGAGCTGGCGGTCATCAACAACCCGGGCGAGCGCCGCGTGGGCGAGGTGATCCAGCAGATGGCCCGCGAGGCGGGCTTCACCATCTCCCTGCGGCCGCAGGAGTTCGCCTCCGCACTCAAGGACGACGACGACGGCAAGCTCCAGGCGTTTCAGATCGGCTGGAGCGGTCGCGTGGATCCCGACGGCAACATCCACATGAACCAGACGTGCAAGGGCAGCCTCAACGCCACCCTGGCCTGCGACGAGAAGATCGACGCGCTGCTGAACCGGGCGCGTGAGATCAGCGACGTCGATCAGCGGCGAGCGCTCTACCGGGAAGCCATCGACATGTTCACCGCCCGGCGCAACATCATCTACATCTACCACCTGAACTACATCGTGGCGTTCCCCAAGAGCTTCAAGGGCTACAAGGCCGTCCCCGATGGCCTCATCCGTATCAAGGGGACGTCCTGGAACTGATCCGCTAGCCTCCGGCCGTGTTCGAATTCCTGGTCCGTCGGGCCGCGATCTCGATCGTGACGCTGATCGTGATCAGCGTCATCGTCTTCACGGGCGTGCGGATGATCCCGGGCGATCCCGCGCGCGTGATGGCGGGGACCGATGCGGACGCCGCCGGGCTCGAGGAGATCCGCGCGAAGTACGGGCTGAACGATCCGATCCCCGTCCAGTACCTGCGCTGGGCGGGGCTCGCGCTCCAGGGCGACCTCGGCCGCTCGATCCGGACGCGCGACCCGGTGATGACGACCGTGGCCAGGAAGCTGCCGATCACCGTCGAGCTGGCCTGCCTCTCCGTGCTCATCGCGCTGGCCCTCGCGATCCCCGCGGGCGTGCTGGCGGCCGTGCGCCGCAACACGGCCTGGGACCTGCTGGCCAGCGGCGCGTCGCTCTGCGGCGTCTCCGTGCCCAACTTCTGGCTGGGGATCATGCTGATCCTGTTCTTCTCGGTGCGGCTCGGCTGGCTGCCCGCCTCCGGCTTCGTGTCGTTCTGGGAGAGCCCGTCCGGCAATCTGCGGCGCATGATCATGCCGGCGTTCGTGCTCGGCACCGCGCTGGCGGCGGTGCTGATGCGCCAGACGCGCAACAGCATGATCGGCGTGCTCGGGGCCGATTACATCCGCACCGCGTACAGCAAGGGGCTCGCGGGCCGCGCGGTGATCTTCCGTCACGCGATCCGCAACAGCCTGATCCCCGTCGTCACCATCCTGGGCCTGCAGGCCGGCGCCCTGATGAGCGGCGCCGTCGTGACCGAGCAGATCTTCGTGGTCCCCGGCTTCGGGCGCCTGATCGTGGAGGCGGTGTTCACGCGCGATTACCCGGTGGTCCAGGGCGTCGTGCTCATCACCGCCAGCTCCTACGTCCTCATCAACCTGCTCGTCGACGTCTCCTACTCGCTGCTGGATCCCCGCATCCGGTTCGGCGGCGGCTCATGAGCCCTACCTCCGGTAGGACAAGCCCCACCTTCGGCAGGACACACGCGACGGTCGGAGTGCTGCCGGCGCGCGCCGCCGCGGAGCCTGCCGGACGGCTGCGGCGCGGCTGGCGGCGCGTGCTGCGCCGCCCGGCGTCGGTGGTGGGCGGGGTGATCGTGCTCGTATTCGTCGTGCTCGCGATCGGCGCGCCGTGGATCGCGCGCACCGATCCCGTCAAGGCCGACTGGAGCCAGATCCGCAAGGCGCCGAGCGGGGCGCATCCGTTCGGCACGGACGACCTCGGCCGGGACAACTTCGCGCGCGTGGTGTGGGGCAGCCGCATCTCGATGCAGGCGGGCGTCTTCTCGATCCTGCTCGCCATCACCGTCGGCGTGCCCCTCGGCCTCGTCGCCGGCTACTATCGCGGCGCGCTGGACCAGGTGATCATGCGGCTCACCGACGCCTGGCTCGCCTTCCCCTTCCTGATCCTGGCCATCGGCCTCGTGACGATCATGGGTCCGTCGCTCACCAACGCCACCATCGCGATCGGGCTGGGCGCGACGCCCACGTACATCCGCCTCACGCGCGGCCTCGTGCTCTCGACGGCGGCCGAGGACTACGTGCAGGGCGCGCGCGCGCTCGGCGCCGGCGACGTGCGCCTCATGGGCCGCCACATCCTGCCGAACATCTTCAGCTCGCTGCTCGTGCAGGCCACCGTCTCGATTCCGATCGCGATCATCGCGGAGGCGGTGCTCTCGTTCCTCGGGCTGGGCGTGCAGCCCCCCACGCCGAGCTGGGGCACCATGCTCAACGCCGCGCAGCAGTTCCTCGAGTCGGCGCCGTGGATGGCGTGGTGGCCGGGGCTCGCGATCTTCTCGCTGACGCTGTCCTTCAACCTCGCGGGCGACGGCCTGCGCGACCTCCTCGACCCCAAAGATTACTGATTCGCCGGTGGTCGAGGGGTATGGGGGGCCATTTCGTGGCCCCCCATTAAGTCAGTAACCGGTCCGGCGGCTAGCGTCCCGATAGACGCACCAGGGGCAGAGCGGCGCGCCGCCCGGCGGCGAGGGCCGGGCGAGGACGGAGAGCGCCTCCGCGAGGAAGCCGTAGAACGCGGCATCGTCGCGCGCGATCGGCGTCCAGCGCCACGCGCCCGTGACGCCGGCCGGCCCGTCGTTCTCCGCCTGGAAGCCGAGGACGCCGAGGGCGTGGACGGCACGGCCCGGGCCGGCATCAGGCGTCTCGACGGCTTGCGCCCATGCGTGAAGCCGGCGGGAGTGCGCGGGAAGCGCCGCCGGCTCCGGCACGCCGACCACGACTTCGGCGAGCCCGCACGCCTCGCCCTCGAGCCGCAGCACCACGTCGAGGTCGCCGCGGATCACACAGCGGTACGCGCGATCGGGCACCTGCACCGTGAGCGGTGCCGAGCGCAGCGCGTGGCGCCCCACGTCGACGAGCCCGGAGGGCATGCCGTCGGCGATCTTGTCCGCCCGAGCGCCCTGCAGGCCGGACAGGAGCCTGCGTCCGATGAGGCCCGCGGTCCGGTTGGGCGACGATGGGCGCGGAAACTCGGCGGCCGCGGCGAGGTAGAAACATCGGCGGCACTGGTCCCAGAGGCCGAGATCGTTGGGGGCAAGGACCCAGGTGCGATCGGTCACTCGATTTTTATAGCAGAAAAGAGGCCGGCCCCGGTGGAGCCGAGCCGCTCCGCCGGGGCCGGTGGCGCGATGGGCGAGAAACTAGAACTTGGCGCAGTTCCCGTGGAAGTTCAGCTCGAGCCGCACGGTCGCCATGCCGAGCGACAGCTCCGACTTCTGGATCGGGATCAGGGTCTTGAAATCGTCAGTCAGGTAGTAGGCCTGGACGTTGCGCGACGGCAGTTCGCGCTGGCCCCTCACGACCGAGAACGGCAGCCGGAAGGTTCCGCAGAACGCGGTCGGCCCGCTCGCGCCCGTAGGCGTGAACGTGCCGCTGATCTTGCCGAGCGGGCGCTTCGAGAGGTCCATGGCGCCCGTGAACCCGCCGTTCATGACGACGAACTCCGGTGCGTCCGTGCTGTTGTCGTCCTGAAGGACGACGGCGAACGTGCCGTCCACGGTTCCCTTGAACGTGTTGAGCGCGATGTCGTCCATACCGACCGCCGACACGCTGCACGTCTCGGTGCGCGGGTTGGTGACGAGCACCTCGACGGGGCAGAGCGGGTTGCCGACGCGCGCCCAGCCGTACAGCGACGCGTCCGCCTTGCGCCGGATGGCGCCCTCGGGCCCGACGACGTTGCCGGCGGCGTCGAGCAGGTACATGTTCTCGGTGACTTCGTAGAGGACCGCATCCGCCGACTTGACGTCGGGGAGGACCTTCGACCGCTCGGGGTCCGCGTTCGCGCGAACGACCCCGAGGCCCAGCACGCACGCGAGCGCCAGCGCCGTGGCGGCCCGCCGTCTAGTGCCTCTGTTGAGTGCCTCGCCCATCGCGTTCATTTCTGTCTCCATGCCCCTGCCAGGGGACTCCGGGTTGACTGCGGACCCCTTGTACAGCAAGGGCATTGCCAAACCCCTGCATACCCTGCCAACTACGTGTTTCAATTATCTGTTCCGGCCATGAGCGTGCTAACCCAGGCGCGATTGACCGGGTCGTAACTTAACGGCTACGCGACGCCTTATGGCAACCGCTGGTCAGGAACTGATCGGGATCCGACGGTGGAGGAGATCGCGGAAGGCCGAGGGGTCGTCAGTCGACGCGGATCGGGTACGACGCCTCCAGACCGATCGTGAAGATGTTATGGAAGATGGCGGTGCTATCGGTCTCGGAGTGGCTGAAGCGGTACCGCGCGACGGCGCTCAGCCACTTCGTCATCCGGTACGAGGCGGCGACCTCGGCCCCCTCGGTCGTCGTGTCGGAGCGGTCCGTGCTCACCTGGCTCAGGATGGCGCCGAAGACGACGCGAAACGACCGCAGTGGCTCCATCGACAAGTGACCGGAGAGCGCCTGGGTGTCTGACGTCCCCGTCTGGCCGATGATCGGCGACGATGATCGCGAATACCCGAGCGATGCGTCGACCAGACGGAAGAACCGATGACTTACCCCCGCATTGACCTCGGCGCCGAGTTGCGAGCCGGTGATCCGCGGTCCCGCCTCCAGCGTGACCGACGTGGTCGCGGACAGACGTCGATTCCACCCGAGTGTCACGATGTGGGAAAGAGTGCTACTGTTCCCGGCGCCAGTGTTACTGTTCCCCGCGCCGTTGCTCTCGCTCTCGGTGAGCCGAAGGGCATAGGTCAGCGTGCCTGTGTCGACGTGGGATAGCCGCTCGACGAGCCGCAGTCGTGGCTCGTGGGTCGTGCTCGTCACACCTTCGGATTCGCTCTGAAGATACGAATACGCGAGCTCGGTCGAGGTTCGCAGGTCGAAGCGATACACGGCCGAGGACGCGAGGCTCAACTGAGTGCTGTCTCGACGCCCGAGCTGGAGCCCGAGATTCGGGGCGAGCTCCGAGGGTGTCTGGGTCTTCGTGAAGAGCGCACTGAGGCGAAGGGTCAGGGGCAGGGTGGGTATCCACTCGGACTCCAACCCGACCTGGGTTCGATTGAGGCCGTCGAGCTCGTGGTGGTTGGCGAACAGCTCGCCGTCGAGCGAGCTCGTCAACAGGAGCGTGAAGGGCCGGGACCGATATCCTATTTTCCAGCCGTTGGACAGGCGAGTGATGAAGTCGGAGGTGCGGTTCGTGCTGCTGAAGATGTTGTCATCGAACTCCTCGTAGAGACTCAGGGAAGGGATGTAGTACCACCCGGCTTGGGCCCACGCGGTCAGGGGGACTGCGGTGAGCGAAAGGGCCAACAGGCCCGCCACCACCATATGCCGTGGGGACGCGCATGTGCCATCTGGGCAAGGTTTTTCAGAGCCTAGGTGCCGGATGGAGTCCCTACCCTGCTCCTGACCGTCGTATCGGCGGCAACTTTTCCATTCGCCTGAACATGGCGCGGAACCTGCTTCGTTTTCATGTCCCCATATGCGATTCCCGGACAGTATGGCATGAGTGAAGGCTCCGGGCCGTTGTCCAACGGCGGCGCATTCGTCGTCGACTACCCGTTTTTCAAGCTGCTCGTCGACATGGAGATCCAGAAGGCGCAGCGCCTGCGCTATCCGATTTCCCTGGTTGCCATGGAAATGGAGACCCCGCCTACCGAACCGTCCTCGGACTCCCTGGTCCGGATCATCGCTCCATGGGTTCGCGCCACCGATGCGGTAGCCCCCCGGAATGCGGTCTCCGTCGTGCTGCTCCTCATCGATGCCGCCGTGGACAGCCTTGCGACAATCCTCGGTCGTCTGACGACCGACCTCGAAACGGCGCCGTGGTTCGCCGGGGGAGCCTCCTACCCCGAGACAGCCTCCACGGCCGATCAACTCCTGGACCAGGCGACCGGGCTGATGGCCGAGGCGAAACGGAACGGCGGGCAGCGGCTTCACCTTCCGAGCTGACTCGGCCCGTGAAATCAGGCAGGGCCGGACGTGCCGGCTATCCGCACCAACACGTCGGTAAAGCGCGTCAATACGTATGATTTCGCAATGACATCGGTCACACCGAGTTGCCGCGCCTCTGCCAGCTGGCCTGGATTCGCATACCCGGTGATGAGAATGACCGGCAGCGCGAAATCGGTCAGCCGGATCGCCCGCAACACCTCGATCCCATTGATCGTTGGCAGGCAAAGGTCAAGGAGAACGGCGTCCGGCCGGTCGCCCTCGAGATGGCGCAGCCCTTCCTCACCGGTGTGGGAGACGGTCGTCTGGTGGCCCTCGTCGGCGAATGCGCCCGAAAGCAGTTCGGCGACCAGGACGTCATCCTCGATGAGAAGCAGCTTGATTGGGCGCCCTCCTTGCCGCCAGCCGATATACCATGATCGTGACAGATCCTTGACAAATTTTTCAACGTGACAGGGCGACGCTCGTAGGGCATACTCGCGCCTCGTCCCCGACTTTTCAGTTGGTTAACGGGCGAGGGCGGGACATGGAAAGGTCGGACGTCTCGTTGTGGATACCCGTGGATAAGTTTGCACACATGCGCACGCATCTCGTTGGTCGGCAACGGTGACGGAACAGATCTTCGGGACGCCCTATCTCACCGATTTTGCGCCTCGCCTCGAGGGCAGTCCGGCGATGCGCGAGATCAAGCGGACGGTCGAAAGCATCGCCGATACCGACGCCACCATTCTGCTCCGGGGCGAGAGCGGGGTCGGCAAGGATCTCGTCGCCCGGGCGATTCACGCGGCGTCACAGCGACATCAGGGGCCGTTCATCAAGGTCAACTGCGCCGCGATCCCGCACGGCCTGCTCGAATCCGAGTTGTTCGGTCACGAGAAGGGCGCCTTCACCGGCGCCCACCGACGTAGATTCGGTCAGTTCGAGTACGCCAACAACGGAACGATCTACCTCGACGAGATCGCCGAGCTCCCGCTGACGCTGCAACCCAAGCTCCTGCATGTCCTTCAGGATTTCACGTTCGCCCGGGTCGGCGGACACGCGATGGTTTCGGTCGACGCCCGCGTGATCGCCGCCACCAACCGGGACCTCGAGTCAGCGCTCGCGCGCGGGGATTTCCGCGAGGATCTCTATTACCGCCTCAATGCCGTGGAGATCCTCATCCCGCCCCTCCGTCAGCGCAAGGAGGAGATCCCCCTCCTGGCGGCCCGGTTCCTGGAGCTGTTCAACCGACAGTACGGGCGGGACCGGAAATTGAGCCAGGAAACGAGCCAGCGGCTGCTCGAGCATCATTGGCCGGGCAACGTCCGGGAGCTCGAAAACGTCATGCGCCGGATGGTGGTCCTCAGCACCGAGCAGGTCTTCGACTCTCGCGTCGCGGATCGCTCCAACCACGCTCCCCCCGCCGCGCGGACGCCGATCTCCACGGATGGGCTGAGAGAGGTCGCCCGTAATGGTGCGCGCGAAGCCGAACGGAAAGCCCTGGCGGAAGTCCTGGAGCGGAGCAACTGGAACCGGGCCGAGGCTGCGCGCGTCCTCAAAGTCAGCTACAAGACGCTGCTGAACAAGATCGCCGAGTGCGGCCTGAAGCCGCCGCCCCGCCAGCCCTAACACCCCCCCGCTCCGCCTTCGTCCGCGGCGCTGATCGAAGCGCCGGCGTCGCCTCCTCGCCGTCCGACTGGGAAGCGGACGTTCACAGTGGATCCCAAATCACCCATCGACTACGCAGCACCGCTGCTCACCGGTGCACGATTTCCGTCGTCCACCGCACGAGCTTTGCGCGAAAGGTCAGCTATATGTGCACGGTCCTCTCCCGCGCGGCCTCGTGTGGCACGGCGCTTGCGAACCTAGCGCCGTCCGCGTCACCAGAACGCGTTGAGGCGAACACCCGGCCGAAGGAGGCGCGGGAGTGGACGACCAGAGTGTACTCGTGGTGGGAGCGGCGCCAGCGCTACAGGACTATCTTCAGGCCTTCCTTCTCAGCCGCGGCTACCCGTACGTCCTCGCCTCCTCTCCGGAGGAGGCGCTGGACTCACTGGCCCAGCGGAACTTTCGGTTCACGGTCGTCGATCTCGACCTCGACCCGGCGGATCCCGCCGATCTGATCCGACGCCTCAAGGCCCAGCGCGGCGAGCCGGGGCCGGTCATCGGCATCACCACTCGCACCGAGGACACCGGCGAGTTCGACGCGGCCGCGCTCGAGACCGTGCTCCACGCGCCCATTGCGCACGCGGATCTCGACCGGGCCATCGCCGACGCCCCGGTCATGCCGCCGGCCGCGCGGGAGTTGGCCGTCAAACCGACGTCGTCCACGCTCTGGCAGGAGATCGAGCTGTGGCGGAGCCGCAAGATGCGCGACGTCCGCCAGATCGTCAACGAGGCGGCCGCGGTCGACGTCACCGTGCTAATCACGGGCGAGACGGGCACCGGCAAAGAAGTGGTGGCGCGCGCCATCCAGTCGTTGTCGGCACGACGGACCGGAGCGTTCGTGAAGGTGAACTGCGCGGCGGTCCCGCGAGAGCTGCTCGAGAGCGAGCTGTTCGGCCACGAGCGGGGCGCGTTCACGGGCGCCCACAAGCAGGAGATCGGGAAATTCGAGGCGGCCCACAACGGCACGATCTTCCTCGACGAGATCGGCGATCTCCACCCCACGCTCCAGGCCAAGCTCCTCCACGTGCTGCAGGACGGGGTGTTCTCACGCGTCGGCGGAAAATCCACGCTGCACGTCGACGTGCGGATCATCGCGGCCACCAACCAGGACCTCGAGCGAGCAGCGCTGGAGGGGCGGTTCCGGGAAGACCTCTACTACCGCCTCAACGTTGTTCGGGTCAACGTGCCGCCGCTGCGCGAGCGGATCGAGGAGATCCCGGGCTTCATCCAGTACTTCGTCCAGAAATACTCCAAGCTCTACCGCCGGGAGGGGTTCTCGATCCCCACACCGGTCATGGACCGTCTCCTTCAGCATCGCTACCGTGGCAACGTTCGCGAGCTCGAGAACCTGATCAAGCGGATGATCGTCCTGGGCGATCCGCATCTGACCCGGACGTACCTCCCCCCGGTCACCTCCGCCCGCGCCACCCGAACGGACCCGACGGCCGTGGTGTTCGAGGTGTCGCTGAAGGATATCGTCCGCGGCGCGTCGATGGCCGCCGAGCGCGACGCGATCCGCAAGGTACTGGAACAGACCGGCTGGAATCGGGTCCGCGCCGCCAAGGCCCTGAAGATCAGCTACCGGGGTCTGCTCTACAAGATGAAGCGCGTTGGGCTGCGGGAAGAGGCGCTGCCCCGGCGTCAGGCGGAATGGGGGGGAGGATTCCCCGCGTGATCGGCAGGGCCCTCGGTGTGGCGCTCACAGCACTCTTGACCGTGGGAGCTTCGGACCTGTGCGCCCAGGCGCCGAACGCCGCCAACGCCGACCCGGTCGAGGAGTACCGGATCGGGCCGGAAGACACGCTCCTCGTCTCGGTGTGGAAGAACGACGCGATCAGCAAGACGGTGCCCGTGCGGCCGGACGGTATGGTCTCGCTGCCCCTGGTGCACGACGTGAGGGCGGCCGGACTGACGCCCCTGGAGCTTCGCGAGGTGCTCGCCAAGAAGCTGGCGGAGTACATCCCGAACCCGGAGGTGTCCGTGATCGTCACCGAGGTCCGCAGCTTCAAGGTTTCGGTCATCGGCGAGGTCGTCAAGCCGGCCCGGTACGAGCTCAAGAGCCGGACGACGGTGCTCGACGTTCTCGCCCTGGCCGGCGGGCTCAACGAGTTCGCGGCCCGCACCCGCATCGTCATCTTGAGGACGGACGGCAAGGTGATGAGGCGGATCCCTTTCAACTACAACAAGGTCATCGCGGCGGGTGGGGAGCGCGACAATCTCTCCCTCCAACCCGGCGATGTCATCGTGGTGCCATGAGCGCCGCGGCGGCTCGAGCCGCAGTGAGACGTGTCGATGCTTGACCGCATCGTCGGTCTCTGGAGGCGGCGCAAGTGGATCGCCCTGCTCGCCTTCGCCGCTCCGGCGTCGATGGTCCTCGGTCTCGTCACGTCGCTGCCGAACATCTACCGCTCGACCGCGTCGATCCTCGTGGAGCGCCAGCAGGTGCCCGAGGCCTTCGTGCGGCCGACCGTCACCGGCGAGGTGGAGACGCGGCTGCAGACCATCACGCAGGAGATCTTCAGCCGGACCAGCCTCGAGGGCCTCATCACCCGCTTCAACCTCTACGCCCGACTGCGGGCGCGGCTCTCGACGCAGAATCTGGTCGCACGGATGCGCAACGACATCATTCTCGTGATGAAGTCCGACGCCACGAACCCGGGCGGCGCCAAGATGGTCGCGTTCACCATCAGCTATCGCGGGAGCGACCCGGCGGTCGTCGCCGAGGTCACGAACACCCTCGCCGCCCTGTTCATCGACGAGAACCTCAGGGTCCGCTCACGCCAGGCCACCGGGACCGCGAATTTCCTGCGGGCCCAGCTCGAGGAGACCACGAGGCAGCTCGACGTCCAGGAGCGGCAGGTGAGCGACTTCAACCGCAAGCATATGGGCGAGCTGCCGCAACAGATGAACGCGAACCTCGCGGCCATCGAGCAGCTCAGCACCCAGCTTCGTCTCAACAACGACCGCCAGACGCTGGCCCTGGCCCGGCGCGAGGCTCTCGAGCGTCAGCTCGCCGACGTGGAGACGGCGCCGGCGATGGCCACCACCTCGGGCGCGCCGGATACGGCGGCGACCCGCCTGGCCCGCCTCCGCAACGAGCTGCGGGAGCTGCGCACCCAGTACACGGAGAAGTACCCGGAGGTCGCGCGGGTCAAGGCCGAGATCGCCGCCCTCGAGCGCGAGCAGAACGAGAAGAAGTCAGACGCTCCCAGCGAGGCGGCCGCCCCGACGCCTCAGGACCCGTCGATCCGTCGCCTCAAGGCGGCGCTGACCGAGGTCGACGCCGAGGTCAAGGCGCTCCGGAAGGACGAGTCCCGGTTGCAGGCCGCGACCGCGCGGTACCAGGCGCGCGCGGACAACACGCCGCTGCGCGAGCAGGAGTTCCAGGAGCTGTCGCGGAACTACCAGACCACCAAGGATCACTATCAGTCGCTCCTCAAGCGTTACCAGGAGGCGCAGCTGGCCGAAGACATGGAGCAGCGTCAGAAGGGCGAGCAGTTCAAGATCGTGGACCCCGCCGTCGTCTCCGACCGGCCGGCCGCCCCCAACCGGTCCCGATTCCTGCTCACTGGACTGATCCTCTCGCTGGGTCTGGCCGCCGCCGCGGTGGTGCTGGCCGAGCAGCTGGACACGTCGTTCCATGCGATCGAGGAGCTCCGAGCCTTCACGAAGATCCCGGTGCTCGTGGGCATCGCCGGCATCGCCACCCGCCGGGATACCGTGTTCCGGCGGCGGCGGTTCCGGCTGGCCACGGCCCTCGCCATCCTGGTCGTGCTCCTCCTCGCCGGAGGATCGCATCTGGCCGGACGAGGGAACGCGACGCTGGTGGCGCTGCTCTCACCGGGGGGCTCCTGAGAGCACCAATGAGCCGACACCGCGTGGCGACCCTCGACGAGTGTCTCGTGAGCCTCGTGGCCCCCCACTCGTACGAGGCCGAGCAGTATCGTGGCCTCCGACACCTGGTGGAGCAAGCCCACCGCACGTCCGCCCTCTCGGTGCTCGCCGTCTCCAGCGCGAGCGTCGGGGACGGCAAGACCACCACCGCGATCAATCTCGCCGGCGCCCTCGCGCAGGCGTCCGATGCCCGCGTGCTCCTGATGGACGTCGATCTCCGCCGCCCCGCGATCGCAGAGCGCCTCGGGGTCGAAGAGGGGCGCCACGGGCTCGTCGACGCGATCCTGAGTCACGACCTCAAGCTGGCCGACGTGGCCAGACCGTGCGGGCCGCTCAACCTCGCGGTCGTGACCGCCGGCGTCTTCTCCGACATCCCGTACGAGCTGCTGAGGTCCCCGCGACTCGGCGACCTGCTGGAGCAGGCGCGTCGCGATTACGACTACGTGGTGCTGGACACGCCACCCCTCGTCCCGATCCCGGACGCGCGGGTCATCAGCAAATGGGTGGACAGTTTTCTCCTCGTCGTCCGCGCCAACACGACGCCGCGCAGCCTGCTCGAAGAGTCGCTGAACCTGATGGATCCGCCGAAAGTGCTCGGCCTCGTGTTCAACAACGACGAACGGCCGCGCACCACGTACCACGACTACTACGCTGGAAGTGGGCGTCACAACAAGGGAGGGGCGCCGTGGTGGCGGCCCTTCGCGAAGATCCGCTCGGTGTTCGACCCGGACGCCGCGGGCCGACGGCGCGCCGAACGCCGCAGGGAGATCCGATGATCGGGGGATCCGCGCCGTGGCGCTGACCCTCGCGCTGCTCGAGGGCGGCCTGCTCTTCACGGTCGTGCTGTTCGTGATCGTCGTCTGGACGCATCCCCTCCTGATGGGCTGGATCGACGTCGCCATCTTGTTGATGCAGAGTCTGGCGATCTGCGCGTGCTGCATCACGGCCTTCTACTACAACGACTTCTACAACCTGCGCGTCGTCAAGAGCTTCCGGCCCTATGCGGCCCGGGTCCTGTCCTCGTTCGGTCTCACCTTCCTGCTGCTGGCAGGATTCTACGCGCTCTTTCCGACCGCGAAGATCGCCGACGGTCCCTTCGTCTCCAGCTTCGCGATCATCGTCGGTCTCCTGCTTCCCTTTCGCGCGGCGTCGTACGCCTTCATGCGGAGCCATCCATTCCGAGAGCGTGTGCTGGTGCTGGGCGCCGGCGGGCTCGCCGCCCGGCTCATCCGGGAGATCGAGAGCCAGCCGCATCTACGCTACGCCATCGTGGGCGTCGTCGACGACGATCGCGCCGCCGGCAATCTCCGTCGCCTTCTCCGCGGCCCGCTCGAGCACCTCGACAAGATCGTGAAGGACCTCGAGCCCGACCGCGTGATCGTCGCGCTCTCCGAACGCCGCGGGCGGTTGCCGCTGGGCCCGCTGTTCGACGCGCGGCTCGACGGCGTCGTCGTCGAACACGGCGTTGAGGCCTACGAGCGGCTGACGGGAAAGGTCGCCATCGAGGCGCTGACGCCGAGCAGCGTCATCTTTTCGCGCGACTTCCGCAAGTCACGCCTGGAGAGCGCCGCCGGTCGCGGTCTGAGCCTGCTCGTCGCGCTGGCGGGACTGATTCTGGTGGCTCCGCTCCTGGGCCTCATCGCCCTGGCCATCAGGCTCGATTCCGGGAGCCCGGTGCTGTTCGTCCACGATCGGGTGGGTCTGCGTGGCCGCCGGTTCAAGCTCCTCAAGTTCCGGACGATGCACCGGGCCGGAGCGGACGTGTCCGACTGGACCCGAGACCAGACCCATCGTGTGACGCGTCTGGGGAAGTGGCTGCGGCGCTTCCGGCTCGACGAGCTCCCCCAGTTCGTCAACATCCTGCGTGGCGACATGAACCTGGTGGGGCCCAGGCCACACCGGGTGACGAAATACGAAGCGTTCCTGGAAACGATCCCCTACTTTTCGCTCCGCTCCGTGGTTCGCCCGGGCCTCACCGGGTGGGCACAGGTGCGGTACGGGTACGCGAGCCGGCTCGACGAGGAGACGGAGAAGATCCGGTACGACCTCTATTACGTCAAGCAGCTCTCGCTGGCCCTGGACCTTCGCATTCTGTTCGCCACCGTGAAGATCGTCCTCTTCGGCCGCGGCTCGCGGACGCGCCCCCGCCGCGACGAAGAGGTGTTCGCAGAGGGTGTCAGGACTGTTTCGCCTCGCGTGAGTTCCGTCGCGAGGTGAACACAGCCGAGTAGCAACGCAGTCGGTCGAGCCCTGACAGAGGGGCTCGAACCGAAGGGGGCGAAGCCTTGTCAGGTACGAGGAGCACGCTCGAAGAGCCTCGATGGGCGGCGGACGATCCGGTCCGCCCGCAGATCACGGGCGCCCGGTGGTACGCGCTGTGGACGCGGAGCCACTGCGAGCAGCTCGTGCACGACCAGCTGGCCGCACGGGGCTTCAGCCTCTTCATTCCCAAGATCGACGTGTGGTCGCGTCGCGCCGGACAGCGACGGCTGATCCAGACCCCGATGTTCCCCGGCTACCTCTTCCTCCATCACGCCCTCGACAAGCACAGCGACACCGAAGTCCGGAAGGCCCGCGGCCTGATGGCCATCCTCGGTGAATCGTGGACGTGTCGGGCCGTGGTGCCGGACGAGGACATCGAGGCGATCCAGAGGCTGCTGCACAGCGGGCTCCCCGCCCGGCCGCACCCGTATCTCCGCGAAGGCCAGCGAGTGCGGATCACGCGCGGGCCGATGGCCGACGTCGAGGGAATCCTGGTGCGCAGCAATTCCAGGAAGGGACTGCTGGTCATCTCCGTCGCGCTGCTCCGGCGGAGCGTGGCGGTGGAAGTCGACTGCACGATGGTGACGGCGGCCTGAGCCATGTGCGGGATCGCCGGTAAGGTCTACCTGGAGCCGCATCGCGGCGTCGAGCCCGACGCCCTCGCCGCGATGTGCCAGGCGCTCGTCCATCGGGGTCCCGACGACTACGGGGTTCACCTCGACGGCAACGTCGGCCTGGCCATGCGGCGCCTGGCCGTGATCGACGTCGACACCGGCCGGCAGCCGATTCACAACGAGGACCGGAGCGTCTGGACGGTCTACAACGGCGAGATCTACAACTTCGCGGAGCTGCAGCGCGAGCTCGAAGCCCGGGGTCATCGCTTCTACACGCGCACGGATACGGAAGTCATCGTTCATCTCTACGAGGAGCAGGGCCTCGACTTCGTGCGCTCGCTCAACGGCATGTTCACCATCGCGCTCTGGGACGCCGCCCGGCGCCGGCTCGTCCTGGCCCGCGATCGGCTGGGGATCAAGCCGCTGTACGTCGCGCAGCTCCCTGACCGCCTCCTCTTCGGCTCCGAGATCAAGGCGCTCCTCGCCGATGGCCTGCGTCCGACGGTGGACGTCGAGGCGCTCAGCCTCTACCTGTCGCTGCTCTACATCCCGGCTCCGCACACGATCTACCGGGAGATCCGCAAGCTCGAGCCCGGCCATCTTCTGGTCTGGCAGGGCGGGCGGCTCACCGACCACCGCTACTGGGACCTCGCGGAGATTCGACCGGCCGCACGCGACCTCCGTCCGGCTGCGGTGTCGGCGCAGCTCCTGGACCTCCTCACGGACGCCGTGCGACGGCAGCTGGTCTCGGACGTTCCCCTCGGCGTCTTCCTGAGCGGCGGGCTCGACTCGAGCACCGTCGTCGCGCTGACGCGGCGGGTCCACTCCGGCGCCGTCAAGACGTTCTCGATCGGCTTCGACGATCCGTCGTACGACGAGCGCGCGGCGGCCCGGCTCATCGCCCGGCGATTCGAGACGGACCACACCGAGCTGACCATCACGCCCGACGTCGCCGACCTCGTCCCGAAGCTCGTGAGCCACTTCGACGAGCCCTTCGCCGACGCCTCCGCGATCCCGACCTACTATCTCTCGCAGCTCACCCGACGCCACGTGACGGTCGCCCTCGGCGGGGACGGGGGCGACGAGCTCTTCGCGGGCTACGTCACCTACCAGGCCGACAAGCTCGCGCGGCTGTACGAGCGGCTGCCGGGGCTGCTCACGCGCGGACTCATTCCTGCGGTGGTGCGGCGGCTGCCGGTCTCCGAGGGCAAGGTCAGCTTCGACTTCAAGGCGAGACGCTTCATCGCCGACGCGCTGCTGGAGCCGGGACGCCGGCACTACGCGTGGAAGGCCTTCTTCGACGACAGCCTGAAGCGGGACGTCCTGTGCGACGACGTCCTCGCCGGTCTCGATGGCCGTCTCGACGCCTTCCCGGTCTACCGCCGCCATTACGACGAGGTCCCTCACCACGACCCGCTCAATCGATTTCTCTACGCCGACACGCGGGTCTACCTGCCCGACGACATCCTCGTGAAGGTCGACCGCATGAGCATGGCCCATTCCCTCGAGGTCCGCGTGCCCCTGCTCGACCACCGGGTCGTGGAGTTCATGTTCCGCCTTCCCGGCGTGCTCAAGATGCCCGGCCTGGCGCTGAAGCACGTGCTGAAGCGGACGATGCGTGGCCTCCTGCCCGACGAAACCCTCCGCAAGCGCAAGGGCGGGTTCAACGTCCCGATGTCCGCCTGGCTCAAGCAGCAGCTCCGGCCGCTCGTCGACGAATACCTGTCCCCGGCCCGCGTACGGCGCGACGGGTTCTTCCGGCCCGAGACGACGTCGCGGCTGGTGGTGGAGCACATGACCGGCCGCGCCGACTACAGCCGCAACCTGTGGGCGCTCTTGCTCTTCGGCGTGTGGCTCGAGCAGGCACGGACCTCCGGAGCGAGCGCGGCGACGTCAGCCATCGCGGCGGGACTGACACCATCCTTCGCCCTGTGCGCCCCCGCCACAGGTGTGATCCGCGGATGAGCGTGGTCGGTGACGGCGCTCACGCCACCGTCGTGTGCCCGGGGTTGGAAGCGGCGACGGTTCCGTCGGCGCTCAAGGTCGTCGCCCTGGGAGGCGGGACCGGCGTCCCGCTCCTGCTGAGGGGATTGAAGGACGTCGTCTTTCCACACGCCTCGCCCTGGCGCCCGGCGGCCGATCGGGACCGGATCACCGCGATCGTCACGACCGCCGACGACGGCGGCAGCTCGGGGCGCCTGCGCCGCGCGTACCGGGTCTCGGCGCCCGGCGACATCCGCAACTCGCTCCTCGCGCTCTCGGGCGCGGACCGTGCGCTGGCCTCCCTCTTCGACTTCCGCTTCGGCGGTGAGAACGAGATCGCCGGACACAGCCTGGGCAATCTCATCCTGGCGGCGTTGACACACCTCGAGGGTGATCTCGGCCGCGCCGTGGATCGGGCCGGAGAAATCCTCGGTATCCGCGGCCGGGTGCTCCCGTCCACCCCCGCGGAGGTCACCCTGACGGCGGAGTTCGTCGATGGCTCGTGCGTCGACGGCGAATCTCGCATCGCCGCGGTGCGCCGACCGATTCGACGGGTCCGTCTCCGACCCGAGGCGGCGCCGGCCGCGCCGGCGGCCGTGCGCGCCATCGAGGCCGCCGACCTGGTGGCGATCGGACCGGGCAGCCTCTACACGAGCCTGATCCCCGTGCTGCTCGTGCGCGAGCTCACGGAGGCGCTGGCGCGCTCGCGGGCCCGGGTCGTCCTCATCATGAATCTGATGTCGGAGCCCGGGGAGACCGACGGCTATGGCGCCGTCGACTGCCTCACGGCGATCCGGCGCCACGCGCCGGACGCTCCCATCCACGATGTGTTGCTGAACACGGCTCCCATTCCGCGCGATTCGCTCGAGCGTTACGCGGCTGACGGCGCGATGCCGATCCGCGTGGACATCGAAGCGCTCCGTGCGCTGGGGTGCCGATCGATAGCGCGGGACGTCCTGGGGGACGGCCCGAAAATCCGCCACGATTCGCGAAAGCTGGCCCGGGCCGTCCTGGAGCTGGCCACCGAGGTGAACGATGAGTGAGTCACGTCTGGCCGATCGCATTCGGAACGGTTCCGCCCGCGTCACCGTGATCGGGCAAGGCTACGTCGGCCTTCCACTCGCGGTGGAATTCGCCCGCGCCGGCTTCAACACCACCGGGCTGGATACCGACCTCGATCGCGTCATCGCGCTCAACGCCGGCCAGTCGTACACCCCGGACGTCGACAGCGAACTCCTGAAAGCGGTGATCGAGGCGGGCCGCTACGAGGCCACGTCCGACGCCTCGACCCTCGAGCGCAGCGACGTCGTCATCATCTGCGTCCCGACGCCGCTGCGGAAGTCCAAGGATCCCGACATCTCCTTCGTCGTCGCCGCCGCCGAGAACGTGGCCGCCCACTTCCGGCCCGGTCAGCTCGTCATCCTGGAATCGACGACCTATCCGGGAACCACCGAGGAGCTGCTCCTGCCGATGTTCGAGGCGCGCGGCGCCCGCATCGGCATCGACTTCTTCCTCGCGTTCTCCCCGGAGCGCATCGACCCCGCCAACGGGAAGTTCGGCCTCGCCGAGATCCCCAAGGTGGTGGGCGGCGTCACCGCGGCCTGCAGCCAGATGGCGGCGTTGCTCTACAGCCAGATCATCAAGCGCGTCCTCGAGGTGTCCAGCCCCAAGGTGGCGGAGCTGGCCAAGCTCTACGAGAACACGTTCCGCAACGTCAACATCGCCCTCGCCAACGAGTTCTCCCTCATGGGGCGCCGCCTGGGCGTCAACATCCGCGAGGTGATCGAGGCGGCGGCCACCAAGCCGTTCGGCTTCATGCCCTTCTATCCGGGCCCGGGGGTCGGCGGTCATTGCATCGGCATCGATCCCTTCTACCTCGCCTGGAAGATGCGGCTGAATGGCTACGAGTTTCGCTTCCTCCATCTGGCCGACGAGATCAACCGCGCCATGCCGGTCTACGTCGTCGAGCTGGTGGCCGAGGCCCTGAACGGCCGACGGCGCTGTCTCAACGGCGCCAGCGTCCTGGTCCTCGGCGTGGCCTACAAGCGCGGCGTCTCCGACATCCGCGAATCGCCCGCGCTCGAGGTCATCGCCGAGCTGCAGCACAAGGGCGCGCTCGTCTCGTATGCCGATCCGCACGTGCCGTCGCTCGACGTGGAGGGCACGGTGCTGAAAGCGGTGGAGGTCACCGACCAGCGGCTGGCCGCCGCCGACTGCGTCGTGATCCTGACCGACCATGCCGATTTCGACTATCGCCAGATCGTCGACGTGTCACGGCTCGTCGTCGACACGCGGAACGCCACCTGGGGCCTGCAGCCCCCGGCCGACCGCGTGGTGACGCTGTAGGTGGGGCGCCGATCGTGAGGATCGTCAGCGTCGTTGGGGCGCGCCCCAACTTCGTGAAAATCGGCCCGCTCATCCGCGAGATGCGGCAGCACGCCGTCATCACGCCCGTGCTGGTGCACACCGGCCAGCACTACGACGAGGCCATGTCGCAGCAGTTCTTCGCGGAGCTCGACATCCCGGCCGCCGACCACAACCTGGAGGTCGGGTCGGGCTCTCACGCGATCCAGACCGCCGAAGTCATGCGCCGCCTCGAGCCGCTGCTGATCTCGGCACGCCCCGACGTCGTGCTCGTCGTCGGTGACGTCAATTCGACCCTGGGCGCCGCCCTCACCGCCGTGAAGCTCGGGATTTCCGTCGTCCACGTCGAGGCCGGCCTGCGCAGCTTCGACCGGGCGATGCCGGAAGAGATCAACCGCGTGCTGACCGACGCCATCTCGGACCTGCTCTTCATCACCGAGGTGGGGGCCCGAAGGAACCTGATCCGTGAAGGCATCGCGCCGCGGAAGATCCACTTCGTCGGCAACGTCATGGCCGACGCGCTGCTCGCGTCCAGGCCGCGCTGGCGAACCTCGTCCATCGTCGACCGCCTCGGCCTCGCCGGGACGCCGTTCGCCGTGCTGACCCTGCATCGACCGGCCAACGTCGACGATCCGCGGGTCTTCGGTGATCTGCTCGGCGCCCTGCGCGAGATCGGTCGTCACATTCCGATCGTCTTTCCCGTGCACCCTCGAGTCACGTCACGGCTCGCCTCGGAGGCGACGGCGCCGGGTTCCGGCCGCGGACTCATCTGCCGGCCCCCGCTCGGCTACCTCGACTTCGTGGCGTTGATGAGCCGGGCGCGCCTCGTGCTGACCGATTCGGGCGGCATCCAGGAAGAGACGACGATGCTCGGCGTGCCCTGCCTGACCCTGCGCGACACCACGGAGCGTCCCGTCACGGTGACCCACGGCACGAACCGTGTGATCGGGACCTGCGCGAAGACGATCGTGAGCGAAGCCCTCCACACCCTCGAGCATCCGCCACGCCCGGTCGCGCCACCCCCGCTGTGGGACGGCGGCGCCGCGCGTCGGATCGTGCAGATCCTCCTGGCGGAGCGTCTGGCTCGTCGCGCCCGGGCGCCGGAGTCGATGGCGCCGGCCCCGGCGCTCTCCGGAAGCGGCGCATGAGCACGGCGCCGACTCGGGCCTGGTGGCAACCGGATGCGACGCCGGCGAACGTCACGGCGACCGCGGGGTCGGAGCGGGGGGACGTCGCGGCCTCGGACAGTCCGATTCCGTTCTGGGCCCTGATGGCCTTCACCGCCATCATGCTGTTGGCGCCCCAGAACTACTTCCCCGTCCTCGCCACCTTCCGGCTCGCGTTCCTCGTTGCCGGCGTGGCCATCGGGACCTACGTCTACGACCGGCTCCGGCGCGGGCAGCCGCTCACGATTCTCGCCCCCGAGGTCCGCCGCGTCGGCTACCTGCTCGCCTGGGTGCTCGCCACCATGCCCCTGGGCCTCTGGCCCGGCGGAAGCTTCGGCGTGCTCGCCGACCTGTACTCGAAGACCCTGGCGATTTTTCTGCTCATCGCCAACACCGTGAACAGCGTGGCCCGGCTCCGGCTGATCGTCGGAGGGATGACACTGATGGCGGTGCCGATCGCCTTCACCGGCGTGAAGAACTTCCTCTCGGGCGCGTATATCTTCGGCGGGGACAGTCTTTCGGCGGCCCGAATCACCGGCTACGAGTCCGCGCTGACCGCCAATCCCAACGACCTCGCGCTGATCCTCAATCTCATCATCCCCCTCGCCATCGGCCTCGTCCTGATCACGCGGCGGCCGCTGCTGCGCGCCCTGCTGCTCCTCAGCGTCGGCCTGCAGATCGCCTCGGTCATCGTGACGTTCTCGCGGGCAGGCTTCCTGAGCCTCGCCACCATCCTGGGGACGTACTTCTGGACGGTCTCGCGGAGGCCGGAACGCGGGTGGGCCTACGCGGCGCTGATCGTCGTCGTCAGCGCCCTGCCGCTGCTGCCCGCGAGCTACCTCACGCGTCTGTCGACCATCACCAACATGGAGGCCGACGCGACCGGCTCGGCCCAGGAACGATACGCGCAACAGGTGGCCGCGGTGCACTACGTGCTGGCGCACCCCATCGTCGGCGCCGGGTTGGGCATGAACATTCTCGCGATCAACGAGACCGGTCTGTCGCCCGCCTGGATGAACATCCACAACGTCTATCTGCAGTACGCGACCGACCTCGGCCTTCCTGGCCTGACCCTCTTCCTCCTGATCTTCCTCGGGAGCATCAAGCGCGCGCACCTCGTCCAGCGTCGCACCGCCGCCAGCCCGGAGTCGCGCGACCTCTTCTATCTCGCGGCCGGGGTCAAGACGAGTCTGCTGTCCTTCGCCATCTCCGCGTTCTTCTCGCCGGTGGCGTACCACTTTCAGTTCTATTACATCGCGGGACTGGCCGTCGCCGTGATGGCCGTCCACGAGTCCGGAGCGCGCCCCCCGGAGCGCGGTAGGAGATAGGGCCGTGCCACCTATTAATCTCTTGAAGTTCTTGCCCGTCCTCGCCGAGGGAGGGACGGAAGGCCAGGTGATGAACCTGGTCGACCGGCTCGATCTCTCGAAATTCGCCGTCCGCTTCGCCTGCTTCAATCGCACCGGCCGGTTCCTGCCGTTCCTCGAGGCGCGCGGCATCCCGGTGACGCCGTACGCCATCAAGCGCTTCTACGATCTGAGAGCGCTGCGGCAGCAGGCGCGGCTGGCGAACGACATACGCCGGCACCGCGTCGAGATCGTCCACAGCTACAACTTCTACGGCAACGTGTTCGCCGTCCCGGCCGGCCGGCTCGCCCGCATGCCCGTCGTGGTGGCATCCATCCGCAGCATGGGCGAGATGTACACGCCGCTTCAGCGGCGCGTGCACCGATACGTCTGCCGCCTGGCGGACTGCGTTCTGACGAACGCCGAGGCGATCCGACAGTCGCTCGTCGCCGAGGGGTACGACGCCGCGAAGATCAGGGTGATCCGCAACGGCATCGACGTCAGAAGCCTCCGAGGCACGGCGGACGGTGGGCCGCGATTCCGGCTGGCCTTCGCGCTACCGGCGGACGCTCCGATCGTCGCGGTGCTGGCGCGGCTCGGCACCATCAAGGGTCTCGAGTACTTCCTCGAAGCCGCCGTCGGCGTCGCCCAGCGCTTCCCGCGCGCGCGCTTCGCGCTGGTGGGCGGTGGGACGTTCATCAAGGACGGCCGTAAGGAGCCGCGCGACTACCGGCGCGAGCTGGAGGCGATGGCGCGGCGTCTGGGGCTTGAGGGGCGCGTCGTCTTCACCGGGGTACGGAACGACGTCGCGGACGTCCTGTCCCAGGTGGCGGTCTCGGTGCTGCCCTCGCTCAGCGAGGGCATCCCCAACACCGCGCTCGAGTCCATGGCCGCCGGCGTCCCCGTCGTGGCCACACGGGTCGGAGGCATTCCGGAAGCCGTCGAGGACGGGGCCACCGGCCTGCTGGTCGCTCCGCGCGACCCGGCGGCTCTGGCCCGGGCCATCGGTCTGGTGCTCGAGGACCGTGACCTCGCCTGGCGGCTCGGCCAGGCCGGCCGAGAGCGGGTCATCCAGCATTTCGGGCTCGACGACATGGTGCGACAGACCGAGGCCCTCTACGCCAGCCTGCTCGAACGTCGCCGTGCGACGGGCTCGCTGGCGCCCCGGCCTCAGGAGGCCCGTCCGTCGCTAGGCCGCGGTGACGGGAGGAGTCATCCCATCCCTCGAAGCATTTACCACGTGTTCGCCGACGCACGGCGACCGGGAGAGGAGTTCGTAATGGAGGCAAAGCCGCTGACTCGTACAGCGCCGATGCAGGAACACATCGACCGCGCGGTCCACGATCTCCTCGCGTCGTGCCCGGATCCGGAACGGCTCACTGCCGACGAACGGCGCGGGATCATCGCGCGCTACAGCGCCGTGCTCGAAGGCAACTTCATCTACTGGATGACCGGCGCCTACCTCGCGGTCGCGTCGGCGGAAGCCCACGCGATCATCCAGGACAACCTTCGGGAAGAGGTCCGAGACAACCATCCAGGGATGCTGCGAAGGTTCGCCATCGCCGCTCACGCCGTTCCCACGGATCTGGATTCGTTCGCCGTCTATCGGCATCTCGAGAACGTCCGCCGCTTCGTGGGACAGCTGTCGGCCGTCAAGATCGTGCTCATGATGGCCTTCTTCGAAGGCTTCATCACGCGCTTCATGCCCTATCTGGCGGACCTCGCCAAGCGGCAGGGCTCGTCGGAGTACGAATACACGGACGTCCACGGCGTCTGCGACGTCGTCCACACGCAAGAGCTCTTCCGCGCGCTCGAGGCCGAGATGGCGCTCGCGCCCGACCTCGAGCCGGAGCCGAAGCTGCTCACGGGCGTCGAGCTCCTTCGAGCACTGATCCAACGCATCATCACCACGGGCGTCGGGGGGTCATGATGGCGACGACGGTGTCGGTGCGGTCCACGGTCACCGCTCGGTTCGCCGAGGTCGCCAGAGAGCAAAAGAAGACGCTGGCGCCGCTGGCCGACGATCTCGTGCTGCTGGACTCGGGCCTCGACTCTCTCTGCCTGGCCATCATCGTCGCTCGGCTCGAGGATGCGCTGGGAACCGACCCGTTCAGCTCAGGCAGCGCTGCCGAGTTTCCCGTGACGCTGGGCGACTTCATCAGGCTCTACGAAGATGCCGCGCCGTAATTGGGGCTCACTGTGGAGTCCCGTGAGGGCCGTGGAGTACCCCGACCGCACTCGTTGCGGCGCGGATGCGAGCGTCCCAGTGGGCAATCTGCTTCGACACGTGAATCTCAGCGGTCGGGTTGCCGAGAAAGTCAGCTGACGTGGCGTCCGGAGGCAGAAAAGAGATGACAGCCAGACGCGGCCAGATCCCACCAGGACCGGAAGAGGAGTACAGCACGACTCAAGAGCTTTTGGACTGGCTGGGCCATCAGTTCAAGCAATTCGGAGACATCTATAAAGCGTCGATCTACGGCACCAGCGTGTACGTGATCAGTGACCCGCAGTACACGCAGCACGTACTCGTCGAAAACTGGCAGAACTACGTGAAGGGGCAGGCCATCAAACGTGTTGCCTTACTTCTCGGCAATGGCCTCATGGTGAGCGAGGGCGAGTTTTGGAAAAGTCAGCGGCGGATGATCCAACCCGCGTTCCACCGCAAAGCGATTGGCGCCTTGATCAAGGTCATGACAACAGCCAACAGCGTGCTGCTGAAGAAATGGGAGGAGGCAGCGCGAAAGCGAGAGAGTGTTAACGTCACCCACGACGTCAGCCACATGGTCCTCGAGGTGGTGCTCGTTTCCATCTTTGGAGACGACTACGAGCAGGTCAGCTCGCATTTCAATCTCCTCTCCGAAGAGTCGGCGCGCAACATGGAGTTCGCCGGTGCGTTCAGATCTTTGGGAAAGATCATCCTGCAGGTTGCCGACCGAAGGCGGAAAGAACACGCCACGTTCACCGACATTCTTGGCATGCTCATGGAGACGCGCGACCAGCACAGCGGCCAAGCGATGCCGGATCGCCAACTGATCAACGAGGTCATGACCCTCATTGTCGCCGGACACGAAACCACTGCCAGCGTCTTGAACTGGACCTGGTATTTGATTTCCCAGCACCCCGACGTCGAGGAGAAGCTGTCGAACGAACTCAACAACTTCCTCGGGAGCGAGTTCCCTGAGCTTGACGATCTGGCGAGATTCGCCTATACGCGGCAGATCATCGAAGAGTCGCTGCGCTTGTATCCAGCCGGCTGGCTGATGACGCGCAAGGCGCTGAAAGACGACTACCTCGGTGACTATTTCGTTCCCGCCGGAACCGAAATTTATATTCCACCCTACTTCGTCCAGCGGCACCCTTCCCTCTGGGAGGATCCGGATCGCTTCAATCCAGATCGCTTTAGTCCCGAGCATTCACAGGATCGACATCGGCGAGCGATGTTTCCTTTCTCCGCGGGCCCGAGATACTGCATCGGCGAGTCATTCGCCCGGATGGAGATGCAGATCCATGTAATGATGATCGCCAAGCAGCTGCGGCTGCGGTACGTTCAAACAAGGCCGCTCGAGCTCGACGCCGGCGTCAATTTGCGCAACAAATATGATTTCATCATGACCCCTGAACTCAAAGGGATAGCAGATCGCTGATTCCGCTCTCGCAGCTGCGCTGGGAGTTGATCCGCTCAGTGCCTCCGAAAATGCTGACTAACTGTGACCAGGGGCCACTTCATCATGTCTACGAAGATGCCGCACACTGACGGCGGCTCGCTGTGGAGCACCTTGAGCGCCGCGGGGCACCGTTCCGACCGCGCTCTCTGGGGAGCCGATGCGAGTGTCACTTTGAGCGATCTGGTCCGGGGGTCGAGTCTCGGAGGTCGGCTCGAGGAACTCCGCGGGTGCTCAGTACTCGTCACGACCAGGGATCAGCTCTCGGCGGCGCTGGCCCTCATCGAGCTCGATGCCGTCGCGCGCCGACTCGTTCTCTGCCCTCCCGATCTGCCTGCCGAGCATCTGCCATTCGTGGCGGCGACGGCGGCGGTGGATGCACTCGTGTCCGATCAGACGGCACCCCGCGGTGGGGCTCCAGGGATTGGAACCGTCGTTACGTGCACCCCGAAGATCGCGCCGGCAGCCCGCGAGCGGACGGAACGATACCAGACGGAATGGATCCTCCTGACGTCCGGGACGACGGGCCGGCCGAAGATGGTCGTGCACACGCTGGCGAGCCTCTCGGGAGCGATGCGCGGCGGGAGGTCGCCGGGCGACCCTGCCGTGTGGAGCACGTTCTACGACATCCGACGGTATGGCGGCCTGCAGATCTTCCTGCGCGCGCTCCTCGGCGGAGGCTCGATGGTGCTGTCCAGCGCCCAGGAGTCGACCGCGGACTTCCTGATCAGAGCCGGCGCGCACGGCGTCACCCACATCTCCGGGACGCCCTCCCATTGGCGGCGCGCCCTTATGAGCCCGTCCGTACGACGGATCACGCCGCGATACGTCCGGCTGTCGGGAGAGATCGCGGACCAGGCCATCCTCGACCATCTCCGGGCCTTCTTCCCGAACGCCGGCATCACCCATGCCTTCGCGTCGACGGAGGCGGGTGTGGCCTTCGACGTCGGTGACGGCCTCGCGGGCTTTCCGGCGAGCCTGATCGGGCGGCAGAACGCGGACGTGGAGATGAAAGTCGAAGACGGCTCGCTCCGTATCCGTTCCGCGCGCACGGCGAGCCGCTACCTGGGCCACGAGGACGGTCCGCTCGCCGACCGCGACGGCTTCGTCGACACGGGCGACATGCTCGAACGCCGCGGCGACCGCTATCACTTCGTCGGCCGTCGAGGCGGGATCATCAACGTCGGCGGCTCGAAGGTTCACCCGGAGGAAGTCGAGGCCGTCATCAATGGCCATCCTCACGTGAGGATGTCGCTCGTGCGGACGCGAAAGAATCCCATCACGGGCGCGCTCGTGGTCGCCGACGTCGTGCTGAGGGAGGAGCCCGAGGCCGCGAACGGACGGGTGGCGGAGCTCGAGCACGAGATCATGCAGCGCTGTCGCGAGACGCTAGCCCGGCACAAGGTACCGGCGGCGATTCGCTTCGTGTCGGCCCTGGCCGTGACGCCCAGCGGCAAATTGGTGCGTCACGATGCGTAACGTGATCGTGACGGGCGGCAGTCGCGGCCTGGGTCTGGGCCTCGCTCGCCGGCTCACCCGAGCCGGCTATCGCGTCATCGCGCTCGCCCGGAAGGAGACCAACCAGCTGACGCTGGCGATGGAGGAGGCCGAGCGCGCCCACCCCGGATCGTTCCACTTCGTGCCGTTCGATCTGGCCGAGACCGCGGCGATTGCCACGCTCGTCAAGTCGCTGCGCAACGCGCACGGGCCGATCTACGGGCTGGTCAACAACGCCGCCGTCGGGTTCGACGGCGTGCTCGCTCTCATGCCCAACGCGCAGATCGAGCAGCTCGTCCGGATCAACACGCTCTCGCCCATCGTCCTGACGAAATACGTGGTGCGCGCCATGATGGCCGACGGCGGCGGGCGGATCGTCAACGTCGCGTCGATCGTCGGCTTCACCGGATACAGCGGCCTCTCGGTGTACGGCGCGACCAAGGCCTCGATGCTCGGCTTCACGCGCTCGCTGGCGCGCGAGGTCGGGCGCATGGGCGTGACCGTGAACTCGATCGCCCCCGGTTTCCTGGACACCGACATGACGCATGGACTCGACGACGAGCACCGCCAGCAAATCGTGCGGCGCAGCGCGCTGCGCCGCCTCCCGGAGGTCGACGACGTGGCGGGCGCCGTCGAGTTCCTGCTCGGCGACGCGGCGAAGAGCATCACGGGCACCGTGCTCACGGTCGACGCGGGCAACACGGCATGACGACCATCCGCGAGCACGCGCCCGGGTCGGTGACGATCCGCGACGGCGGACCGGCGGCGCGATCGGCCGGCCCCACGAGGGTGTGGCTGCGCGCGCTCGAGCTGACGGCGCCGATCACCACGACGCCCCATCGGATCCTGCCGGCGGTGATCGAAGAGCTCGCCGAGCGATTCGCGGAGGCGCCGGCCTTGCTCTCCGAGGGCGAGTGCCTGACCTATCGCGGCCTCGCGACGCGCTCCAACCGATACGCCCGCTGGGCGCTCGACCGGGGGCTCGTCAAGGGGGATGTCGTCGGCCTGTTCATGCTGAACCGGCCCGAGTACATGGCGATCTGGCTCGGCATCACCCGCATCGGCGGCGTCGTTGCGCTGCTCAACACCAACCTGTCGGGGGCCGCGCTCGCGCACGCCGTCAATCTCGTCGCGCCCCGGCACGTCATCGTGGCCGCGGAGCTCCTCGAGCCGTTCACCCGCGCGCTGCCGGACCTCGCCGGCGCGCCGAGGATCTGGGCGCACGGCGATGGCCCCGGCGACTTCCCGCGGATCGACGGCGACATCGAGCGGCTCGCGGGCGACGCGCTCGGCGCGGCCGAGGCGCGGCCGACAACCATCGAGGATCGTGCGCTCTACATCTATACGTCGGGCACGACCGGCCTGCCCAAGGCCGCCCGGGTCAGCCACGCTCGGCTGATGCAGTGGAGTCACTGGTTCGCCGGCATGATGGACACGCGCGCCAGCGACCGGATGTACAACTGCCTGCCGATGTACCACAGCGTCGGCGGTGTGCTGGCGACGGGCGCGGTGTTGGTGGGCGGCGGCTCCGTGGTGATCCGGGACAAGTTCTCCGCCCGTCAGTTCTGGCCCGACGTGATCCGCTGGGACTGCACGCTGTTCCAGTACATCGGCGAGCTCTGCCGGTATCTCCTCCACACGGAGCCCGCGCCCCACGAGACGCAGCACGGGATCAGGCTGGCCTGCGGCAACGGGCTGCGGCCCGACGTCTGGAACGACTTCAAGACCCGCTTCCGCATTCCCCAGATCCTGGAGTTCTATGCCTCGACCGAGGGCAACGTGTCGATGGTCAACGTCGAGGGCAAGCCCGGGGCCATCGGGCGCATCCCCGCGTTCCTCGCGCATCGATTCCCGGCCGCCCTGGTGCGATTCGACGTCGCCAGGAACGAGCCCGTCCGCAATGAGGCGGGCTTCTGCGTGCGCTGCGCGCCGGACGAGGTCGGCGAGGCGATCGGCCAGGTGCTCGAGGAGCCGTCGAACGCGGGCCGGCGATTCGAGGGGTACACGAGCGAGGAAGACTCCGAGCGCAAGATCCTGCGCGGCGTCTTCGAGCCGGGGGACGCGTGGTTTCGCACCGGGGACCTCATGCGACGGGACGCGGACGGCTACTTCTATTTCGTCGACCGTATCGGCGACACGTTCCGCTGGAAGGGCGAGAACGTCGCGACCTCGGAGGTCGCGGAGGCGATCTGCGCCTTCCCCGCCGTCAGGGAAGCCCACGTCTATGGCGTGGCCCTTCCCGGGACCGACGGCCGGGCCGGTATGGCCGCGCTCGTCGCCGACGCCGGCGCCGGGCTGGACCTGGCTGCCTTCCGTGCCCACCTCGTGCGCTGTCTGCCCGACTACGCGCGCCCGCTCTTCCTGCGCATCCGGAGCGCGATGGACGTGACGGCCACCTTCAAGCACACCAAGAGCGAGTCCGTCCGCCAGGGCTACGACCCGGCCGGCACCGACGACGCCATCTACTTCGACGACCCGGACCGCCATGCGTTCGTCCGGCTCGACCAGACCACATACGACCGCATCCAGCGCGGCCGGATCCGTTGGTAATCGGCATGGCCGTCCCCGCGGAGGTGAGCAGATGAGAAGCGAGACGATCGCCATTCATGCGGGGTACGACGTCGATCCGACGACGAAGTCGGTGGCCGTCCCGATCTATCAGACGGTCGCCTATGCGTTCGACAGCGCCGACCACGGCGCCGCCCTCTTCAACCTCGAAGTCGACGGTTTTCGGTACAGCCGCATCAGCAACCCCACGACGGCGGTGCTGGAGCGGCGCGTGGCCGCGCTGGAGGGCGGCGTGGACGCGCTGTGCGTGAGCAGCGGGCAGGCGGCGCTCAACTACGCGGTGCTCAACGTCACCGGGCTCGGCACCAACATCGTCTCCGTCCCGCAGCTCTACGGCACCACCTACACCCTGTTCGCTCACCTGTTGCCCAGCCAGGGCATCACCGTCCGCTTCGCGGAGTCCGATCAGCCCGCCGCCATCGAGGCCCTGATCGACGACGACACGCGGGCGGTCTTCTGCGAGAGCGTCGGGAACCCGGCGGGCAACATCTGCGACCTCGAGGCGCTCGCTCGCGTGGCCCACCAACACGGCGTGCCGCTCATCGTCGACAACACGGTGGCCACGCCGATCCTCTTGAAGCCGATCGACTATGGCGCCGACGTCGTGGTGCATTCCTTGACGAAGTTCATGGGCGGTCACGGCACCACCCTCGGCGGCATCATCGTCGACGGCGGGCGCTTCCCCTGGCGGGACCACGCCCGCCGGTTCCCGATGTTCAACGAGCCGGACGCCTCGTATCACGGCCTCGTCTACGTCAACCATTTCGGGGCGGCCGCCTACATCGCGCGCTGCCGCAGCGTCTATCAGCGGACGACCGGCGCCGTGCTGTCGCCCCTGAGCGCGTTCTTGTTGTTGCAGGGCATCGAGACGGTGGCCCTGCGGGTCGAGCGCCACGTGGAGAACGCCCGGCGCGTCGCCGAATTCCTGCGCGGCGATCGCCGGGTCGAGTGGGTCAATTACGCGGGCTTCCCGGAGAGTCCCTACCACGCGCTCGCCCAACGCTACCTCGGCGGCCACGCCTGCTCCCTCATGACCTTCGGGATCAAGGGAGGCTTCGAAGCCGGCAAGAAGTTCTACGACGCGCTCGGGCTCGTCAAGCGGCTCGTCAACATGGGCGACGCCAAATCCCTCGCGTGCCACCCCGCCTCGACCACCCATCGACAGATGTCGGCCGAGGAGCAACGCAAGGCCGGGGTGCGGCCCGAGATGATCCGCCTCAGCGTCGGCATCGAGCACATCGACGACATCATCGGCGACCTCGATCAGGCCCTCGACGCGACGGGATCCGACCACGGAATGCTGGCGGCCGATTAGCCGTGGCTGATCCCGGGGAGGAACTCTGATGCCTATCTGTTTGGATCGAGAGTCGAGGCCAGGCCTGTTCGCGGGAGCGGACGGCCTGCCCGAGAATTCACCGGTCGAGTTCCATGAACCGGATCCGAACTGCATCACGATCGGCCTCATCAACAACATGCCCGACCCTGCCCTCCAGTCGACCGAACGCCAGTTCGTCGCTCTGCTCGGCGCCGCGGCTGACGGCATCGTGGTGCGCCTGAAGCCCTACGCCTTGCCGGACGTTCCGCGAACGGAGTGGGGCCGAGACTACGTGAGCCGCTTCTATTCCCGGCTCGACGATCTGTGGGACAGCCACCTCGAGGGCCTGATCGTGACCGGGACGGAACCCCGTTTACCGAACCTTCGGGACGAGCCGTACTGGGGCAGCCTGATCCGGGTCCTGGAATGGGCCGAGGACAACACGCACTCGACGGTCTGTTCCTGCCTGGCCACGCATGCGGCGCTGCTGCACCTCGACGGCATCGACCGGCGTCCGCTCAACGACAAGCGCTTCGGCGTCTTCGAGTGCGTGCGAGTCGCCGACCACCACCTGACGGCCGACGCGCCGGCCCGACTCCGGATGCCGCATTCCCGCTGGAACGACATCCCGGAGGACGCCCTGAGCGCGTGCGGCTACGGCGTGCTCACGCGCTCGGACGCCGCGGGCGCCGACGCGTTCGTGAAGGAGCGAAAGAGCCTGTTCGTCTTCTTCCAGGGCCACCCGGAATACGAGGCCCACACGCTGATGCTGGAATATCGGCGGGACATCAAGCGCTTCCTCACGGGGGAACGGGAGACCTATCCGTCGATGCCGCAGGGCTATTTCGACGAGGCAACCGCGGCCGCCCTGACGGCCCTGCGCGCGCGCGCGCTGGCGGACCGGCGCGAGGAGGTGCTCGCGGACTTCCCGACGGCCCTGGCGGCGGCGACCGTGACCAACACGTGGCGCTCGACCGCGACGCACGTCTATCGCAATTGGCTCACGTACATGTGCGCGCAGAAGGCGCGACGAGCCGGGTGAGCCGCCGTGGCGTTTGACGAGATCCGGAGCGTCGCGGAGAAGCTCGCGGCCGAGATCGCGGTCGGCCCCATCGTCCCGTCGGTGACGCCGCAGGAGATCCGCGGTCACCTGGCCGCGCGCTACGATTTCAGCAAGCCGCTCGACCTGGACGAGGTCGGCGCCGACGTCGAGGCGATGCTGCGAACGTGGCAGGTGCACGTCACCCATCCGCGCTACTTCGGCCTCTTCAACCCGAGCGTGACGCCGGCGTCGATCGTGGCGGACACGCTGGTGGCGATGTACAACCCGCAGCTCGCGACCTGGCGGACCTCGCCGGCCGCGAACGAGATCGAGCGGCACACCCTCGCCTGGCTGGCGAGCAAGTTCGGCCTTCCCGCCGGCGCCAGCGCGAGCTTCACGAGCGGCGGAGCGGAAGCGAATCTCTCCGCGGTGATCGTCGCTCTGACGCGGGCCTTCCCGAGCTACGGCGAGCACGGCCTCAAGCATCTGCCGGCGCCGACGATCTACGTCACCACCGAATCCCACCACTCGTTCAACAAGATCGCGCACATGACGGGGCTCGGGCGCCGGGCGATTCGCACGATCGCGACCGAACGGAATCTGACGATGGACCTGCGCGACCTCGCCCGGCAGGTCGCGGAGGATCGTCGACGCGGATTCGCGCCTTTCATGGTGGTGGGCACGGCCGGGACCACGGCCGCCGGCGCGATCGACCCGTTGCCGGAGCTGGCGCGTTTCTGCCGGTCGGAGAATCTCTGGCTCCACGTCGACGCGGCGTGGGGCGGCGCCGCGATCCTCTCGCCCCGCCTGCGCGGCCATCTCGCCGGCATCGAGGCCGCGGATTCGATCACCTGCGACGCGCACAAGTGGTTCTCGGTTCCCATGGGCGCCGGGATGTTCTTCTGCCGGCATGCCGCCGCCGTCGGCGAGGCGTTCCACGCGGAGACCTCCTACATGCCGGGGAAGACCGCCGGGCCGGCCGTCGATCCGTACACGGCCTCCGTGCAGTGGTCCCGGCGGTTCATCGGGCTGAAGCTCTTCCTGGCCCTCGCGCACCACGGCGAATCGGGCTACGTCGAGATGATCGAGCACCAGGCCCGCATGGGCGACCTGCTGCGCGAGTCGCTCGCGAGCGCGGGCTGGCAGATCGTCAACACGACGCCGCTGCCGCTCGTGTGCTTCACGCGGGACGGCCTCGACACCACGAAGTTCCTGGCTGCGCTGTACCGCCAGCAGATCGCGTGGATGTCGGAGGTGCGACTCGGTGCCGGCGCGCCCGTGCTGCGCGCGTGCATCACGAGCTTCCGCACAACCGCGTCGGACATCGAGGACGTGGTGGGCGCGATGAGCCGGATCATCCAGGGGTAGACCCACGCCGAGCCTCTCCTCGCGACGAGCGAGGAGCACCCACTCGTCGGTGTGCGACGAGGATGCGACGACACCCGGAGAGCTCGATGCCCAAATCGATCGTGATGGCCACCGCAGCCACCGCCGACCTCGACCCAGCCCCGATCCCGACCAGTTGGATCCTGGAGGGCACGCCGGAGGCGACGAGGAAGCAGTTCGTGAGAACGGACGACCGCAACTCCTACATCGTCGCCTGGGACTGCACACCCGGGCGCTTCACCTGGCATTACAACGAGGACGAGACGCTCGTCGTCCTCTCCGGCGAGGCCTTCATCACCACTGAGGAGGGCGAAGAGCGCCGGCTCGCCCCCGGCGACATGGCCTTCTTCCCGGCCGGGACCTCGGCGATATGGCGCGTTACCAGGCGCATCAGAAAGGTCGCCGTCGTCCGCCACACGGTGCCGCTGTCGCTGGTCTTTGGCCTGCGCGTCTGGAACAAGATCCTCCGGGTCGTGGGACTGACGGGCGGATCTCCGTTGATGCTGAACTTGATCGTCGACTCGGCAGGAATGCTGTGACTCCGCTGACTACGCGACTTCGTCCCGGCGACCTCGTGGAAGTGAAGGCGCCGGACGAGATCCTCCAGACGCTGGACGTCGACGGCACGTTGGACCACCTGCCCTTCATGCCGGAGATGATCGAGCTCTGCGGGAAGCGCTTCTCGGTGTCCAGGCGCGTTCTGAAGACCTGCTACACGGGACTGAACCTGTACGACGCGATGCGGAGGTTCAGGGGCGATGACGTCGTCACCCTCGATGGCGTCCGTTGCTCCGGCGCCGCGCACGACGGCTGTCAGAAGGCGTGCCTGATCTTCTGGCGCGAAGCGTGGCTCCGCAAAGTCGAGCCGGCGGCCGTCCAGCCCAGGGTGGAGCCGGAGGCTCGCCAGCGGCTGCGAGCCTGCCTCAAGACCTCGACCGGGCCGCAGACGTACTTCTGTCAGGCGAGCGAACTACTGAACGCAACCCTCGACGTGCCGCGGCGGGAACAGCTCCGCACCTGCGTCAGCGAAGTCCGTGCCGGCAACCGCACGATCCTCGGGATGGCGCACGGGATTGCGACATGGCTGTACTGGAAGATCCGCCGACGGCTTCGTGGTGAGTACGCGCGGGGACGCAGCGCGTCCACGCCCGTGGCCGGCCTGAATTTGAAGGCTGGCGACTGGGTCGAAGTGAAATCGATGGCGAGCATCCGCGAGACGTTGAACGAGGCCGGCTACAACCGCGGTCTGTACTTCACGCCGGACATGCGCCGGTTGTGCGGCGGTCAGCATCGGGTCGATGGACGGATCGACAAGATCATCGTCGATGGGACGGGAGAGATGCGTCAGCTCCGCAACACCGTGCGTCTGGAAGGGTCCGTGTGCGGATGTGACGACCTGAAGCTGGGCGGGTGCTCACGTTGCGAAGTCAGCTATTGGCGAGAGATCTGGCTTCGCCGGGTTCCATCGAGATAGTCGACAATGACCCACCGCGTGAGCCGCATCCGCCCGTTCGTCCTCGGCGACGTTCCGCGCGTTGCCGAGTTGCACGAGAGCATTCTGGGCGGGAGCCGTCGCCTCAGCATGGAGAACCGACGACGGTATCTCGGCAAGGTGTTTCTCGAGAACCCCTGGTACGACGACACCCTGCCGTCCTTGGTCGCCGAAGAAGGACACGGCCGTATCGTCGGATTCCTCGGAGTGCTCCCGCGAAGGATGTCGTGGAACGGGCGGTCCATCAAGGTCGCGATCGGCTCGCAGTACATGGTCGAGCCTCACTATCGCGGTCTCACGGGACTGCTCTTGCAGAAGGCGTTCCTGTCCGGCCCTCAGGATCTCTCAATGACGGACGGCGCCAGCCACGAGTCGGTCAAGCTCTGGAAAGCCGTCGGCGGCACCGACTCGCCACTGCACAGCATCCACTGGACACGTCCGCTCCGCCCGCTGCGCTACGGCCTCTCTCTCGTGAGCCCGCACGCACCGCTGGCGGCAGCCGCCGCCGCGCCGTTCTGTGCCGTCCTCGACGCGGTCGCCACGCGCCTGCGCCGGAGCCCTTTGCGGCCCACGACGTCAGCGTCGGGAGAGGAGCTGACGGTCGACGCGATCGTGGACTACTCGCAGCAGTTCCTCCAGGGCGCCGCCCTCCGACCCGAGTACGACCGCGGATCGTTGAAGTGGCTGCTCGAGATGGCCGACCAGAAGGTGTCGTCGGGGGAGCTCCGCAAGGTGCTCGTCCGCAACGCCGACGCCGAGATCATCGGCTGGTATCTCTACTACCTCCGGGCGGGCGGCAACAGTGAAGTCCTCCACGTCGCCGGTCGGCCCGATCACCTCGGTGCGGTGCTCGACCATCTCTTCTACGGCGCGTGGCGCGACGGCGCGACCGCGGTGTCCGGGAGGCTCGAGCCGAGGTTCTTCGACGAACTCCGGGCCCGGCACTGCCTGTTCCACGGCCGCGGATCCCCCGTGCTCGTCCACTCGCGCCGGCGCGAGCTGGTCGACGCCGTCCAGCGCGGCAACGCGCTGGTCTCGCGACTCGATGGCGAGTGGTGGATGTGCTTCCAGGATGGTGGGAGCTGACCATGTGCGGAATCAGCGGCGTTCTCGAGCTCGATCCGCGACGTCGACCGTCCCGCGAGGGCCTGCATCGGATGGCCGAAGTCCTGAGCCATCGGGGTCCGGACGAGGAGGGATTCTACGAGTGCGGACCCGTGGCATTCGCGCACCGGCGGCTGAGCATCATCGACCTGGCGGGCGGCCAGCAGCCGATGGAGACGCCGGACGGCCAGGTGTGCGTCAGCTACAACGGCGAGATCTACAACTACCCGGAGCTGAAAACCGAGCTCGAGCAGCGGGGCCACGTGTTCCGCACCCGGTCGGATACGGAAGTGCTCCTTGCGCTCTACGTCCACGAAGGGCTCGAGGCCTTCGCGCGGCTCAACGGGATGTTCGCGTGCGCGTTCTGGGACCGCCGGGCGTCCCGGCTGGTCCTCGTGCGCGACCGTCTCGGCAAGAAGCCCCTGTTCTATTACCGGGACGCTCAGCGCGTGCTGTTCGCCTCGGAGATCAAAGCCCTGCTGGCGTTCGGGGGCGTCGAGCGCACGGTCAATCTCCGGGCGCTGCACGAGTATCTCGCCTACGGCTACATCGTCGGCGAGCAGGCCATCCTCGAGGGCGTGCATCGCGTGGAGCCCGGTGAGACCGTGGTCGTCCACGCCGGGCACGTGAGCCGCCGGCCGTACTGGCGGCTGCGCTTCGAGCCGTCCCCGCGCCCGCCCGGCGAGGCCGAGGCGACCGAGCAGGCCACCCAGCTGCTGCGCCAGGCGGTCAGGCGGCGAATGATCAGCGACGTCCCGCTCGGCGCCTTTCTGAGTGGCGGGCTCGACTCCAGCACCGTCGTGGCGCTCATGGCGGAGCTCTCGTCGCGCCCCGTGAAGACGTTTTCCATCGGCTTCGAGGAAACGGACTACTCGGAGCTCGAGGATGCTCGCCGCGTGGCACGCCACCTGGGCACCGATCACCACGAGATGATCGTCAAGCCGGCAGCGCTCGACGTCCTGCCCGATCTCGTCTGGCATCTCGACGAGCCGTTCGCGGACTCCTCCGCGCTCGCCACGTATTACGTGTGCCAGGCGGCTCGGCAGCACGTCACGGTGGCGCTTTCCGGAGACGGCGGTGACGAGGTGTTCGCGGGCTACGTGCAATACCAGCAGCTGGACCAGTGGCGCCGGCTGCGTCGGATCCCGGGTTGGATCCGCCGCGGCGTGCTGCCGTCACTCAGTCGCGCGGTGCCGTTCACCTGGCCGGGCTGGAACGCCGTGTATGCGGCCGGCCGACTCGGGGACGACGGAATCGCGCCGAACGTGGGCGTCTACCCGTACATCCGCGACCAGCTCGTCACGGACGAACTCATGGCCCAGCTCGACGGATACGATCCGTTCGAACGCTCGCGGCGGCTGACGCGAGAGGCCGGACGGCTCGACCCCGTCAGCCGCTCGCAATACCTCGACACGCTGCAGTACCTGCCGGCCGACATCCTCACGAAGGTCGACCGGATGAGCATGGCCAACTCATTGGAGGTGCGGGCGCCCCTGCTCGACTACACGCTGGTGGAGTACGTGGCGACCCTGCCCGTCTCCCTCAAGCTGCGCGGGACGCTGAGCAAGTATCTGCTCCGGAAGGTCGGCGAACGGCTGCTGCCCGCCGCCACGCTGACGAAGGCCAAGCAGGGCTTCGGCATTCCGAAAGATCTCTGGTTCCGGAAGACGCTCCGGCCCTTCGCGGAGGAGATCCTGCTCGACCGGCAGAGTCTCGCGCGCGGCTATTTCCGCAAGGACGCCCTGACGCGCATGCTGCGCCACCATGCGACGGGCCGGCGCGATTACAGCACGTGGATCTGGTCGTTGATCGTGCTGGAGACGTGGTGCCGTCTCTTTCTCGACGCTCCCGCGGCCGGAGTCGCCGGCGCGTGGCGGGGCCCGCGCGGATGAACACCTCCCTCGCCCGCAACGCGCTCTGGCTCATGGCCGCCAAGACGGTGGTCTTCGCCGTGGCCTTCGCGCTCCCCCTGGTCCTCGTCCGGCACCTGAGCCAGACCGGGTTCGGGGTGTACAAGCAGCTCTTCCTCCTCGTCGGCAGCGCCCTGACGATCCTGCCCCTCGGCTTCGTGATGAGCGGCTTTTACTTCCTGCCTCGACATCCGACCCGGCGATCCCGCGTGGCGTTCAACATCCTGCTCTTCTATGTCGTGGTCGGCGGCCTGGCGGCGCTGGTGCTGCTGTGGCAACCCGCAATCCTCGAGGCGCTGTTCCACGACCCGACGCTGGCCGCGCTGGCCGGCCCCGTCGCGATCCTCGTCTTCCTGATGGTCGCCTTCTCGTTCCTCGAGCTGCTCGCGCTGGCGGACGCCGACGTCCAGGCCGCGTCGCTGCTCATCGTGATCCTGACCCTCACGAAGACGCTGCTGCTGGTGGGGGCCGCGCTCGTCTTCGCGTCCATCGAGGCGCTCGTCTATGCGGCGATCATTCAGGGTCTCCTGCAGGCGGCGATCCTGCTCTGGTACCTCACGACCCGGTTCCCGGGATTCGGCTGCGGGCCCGACTGGTCGCTGATGCGGGCGCAGCTCGTGTACGCGATGCCGCTCGGCACGGCGGCCATCCTCTCGGTCGTCCAGGGTGACCTGCCCAGCTACTTCATCGCGCACTATTTCGACGCGGCCACATATGCCATCTACGCGGTCGGATGCTTCCAGCTGCCCTTCCTGTCGATCCTGAGCGAGTCCGTCGGTTCCGTCATGATTCCGGCGGTCAGCCGCCTGCAGCTGGAGGGCAGGGCGTCGGACATCGTGCAGCTCAGCGCGCGCCTCATGCGGGTCATGGCCGCCATTCATTTCCCGCTCTGCGCCTTCCTCCTGGTCGCCGGCCGCGAGTTCCTCACGGTGTTGTTCACGGTCAGGTACGCCGACAGCTGGCCGATCTTCGCGATCAACCTCGCGCTGATACCGCTCGGCCTCCTCACCAGCGTGTCCGATCCCGTCCTCCGCGCCTACCCCGAATACATCCCGTTGCTGCTGCGGCTCCGTGTCATCATTCTCGGCGTCCTCGCGATCGGTGCGTGGCTCGCCGCCTCGCATCTGATGCTGGTCGGCGCTGTCGTCGTCGTGGTGGTGGTCAATGCGCTCGACCGGGTCGTCCTGGCTGTCGTCCTGGGACGCGCGCTGAACGTCTCGTGGCACGATCTCCCGCTGCTCGGTGACGTCGGCAAGCTGGCCGGCGCCGCCGTGGTGGCCGGCCTGGGCGCCGCCGCCGCCCGCGGCCTCGTCGGTGGCGCCGGGCCACTCGTGGTCCTCGCGACGAGCGCGGCCGTGTTCGCGGCGGTCTATCTGCTGTCGCTACTGGCACTCGGCGTGCCGACGCCGACGGAGCGGGCGGCGGCCCGCGGGCAGGTGGATCGCGTCCTGCAGCGCTGCGGGCTTCGGCGGAGTCCCCCGGGCCTGCGCGGGATCCCCGGCGAGGGAGCCCCGTGAACGCCCGGCCCAGGATGAGGCCCGCCTTCGTGGAGACGCCGGCCGACGACACGATCGTGGTGCAGCGGATCGAGGACACGGCGACCTTCCAGACACTGCGCCAGGAATGGAACGAGCTGCTGCAGGCCAGCGCGTCCAACTGCGTGTTTCTCACCTGGGAATGGCTCTTCGCGTGGTGGCGCAACCTGTCCGAGGGCCGCCGTCTGTCGCTGATCACCGTGCGCCGAGGCGGCCGGCTCATCGCGATCGCGCCGCTGGCCATGCGTCCACGCTCGCTGAGCCGTCTGCTGCCGTGGCCGTTGCTGGAGTTCCTGGGGACCGGCCTTGCCGGCTCCGACTATCTCGACGTGATCGTCCGGCGCGGTCACGAGCGCGAGGGGCTGGCGGCCGTGGCGGACGCGCTCGCCGCCGCAGGGGCCGTCCTGGAGCTCAGCCACGTTCCCGCGAACGTCAGCGCCGCCGCGCAGCTCGCCGGCGACCTCGCGCGGCGGCTAGGCTGGACCGCCTCGGCCTCCAGGATCAACGTCTGCCCCTTCATCAAGTTGTCCGGCCACTCCTGGCCGTCGTACCTGGCCTCGCTCGGCTCCGCCCACCGGTACAACGTTCAGCGGCGGCTCAAGAACCTGACGAAGCAGTTCGACGTCCGTTTCGAGCAGGCGACCTCGGAGGAGCAGCGCCGCGAGGCGCTGGAGCTGCTCATCGACCTCCACAACCGGCGCTGGAGCGAGCGCGGGGGCTCGCAGTCGTTCGCCACCGCCGCGCTTCGGGCGTTCTACGACGACGTGAGCCGATCAGGCCTCGAGCTCGGCTGGCTGCGGCTCTTCATCCTCCGGCTGGATGGACGACCGGCGGCGGCGCTCCATGGCTACCAGTACGGCGGGGTGTTCTCCTTCTACCAGGCCGGCTTCGATCCCGCGTTCGCCAAGCAGAGCGTCGGGTTGGTCACGATGGCGCTGGCGATCAAGAGCGCGATCGAGGAGGGCGCCGACGAGTACGACCTGCTCCACGGCGACGAGCCGTACAAATACCAGTGGGCCGACAAGACGCGTGACCTCGAGCGGATCGAGCTGTTCTCGCCATGCGTGCGAGGGCAACTCTCCCGCCAGGCGCTGGGTCTCAGCCGCATCGTCCGGCGGATGGGTCGTCGCGTCTTCGGCAACGCCCTCGCCGACTGGATCGTCGTGGCGGCGGCCCTCAGCGAGTAACGCATCCCCATGACCACGCATATGGGCAGGCAGATCGTCTACTGGCTTCTCGTCCTCAGCGGGCTCGCCTGGCTTGCCGCCCGTCTGAATCGGCGGAAGGTCCTCGTCCTCGTCTACCACGGCGTCCACGCCGGGTGCGCCGAGCCGTTGCTGAACTTCGACGGGATGCACGTGCGGGCGAGGCGGTTCGCGCGCCAGATGCAATACGTGTCACGGCGATACCGCGTGGTGGCGCTGGACCGCCTCCTCGAGCCGGGCCAGGCTCCGACACCGGACCGACCGTGCGCGGTCCTCACGATCGACGACGGGTATCGAAACATCCACCGGGTCGCCTTCCCGATCCTCAAGCGGCTGCGGCTGCCGGCCACCCTGTTCGTGCCCACGGGTTTCATCCGGGGTGGGCGCGGCTTCTGGTGGGATCGCCTGCGCCTCATCCTCGGCGCCGCGCAACGGCCGACCCTCCGGTTCCGGATCGAAGGGACGGAGCGCGTGTTTCCGATTCGAACGGTGGAGGAGCAGCGGGTCGCGCTGGCGGCGCTGTCGGACGAGCTACGGCGCCTGCCACGGCCGCGGCGCGAGGAGGCCCTGTGGTCGCTCGCCACGACGCTCGACGTGCCGCCGGCCGAGGGCGGGACCTTCGCCGAGCCGCTGACGCCGGCCGAGATTGGCCGAGGGGGGCGTCACGATCGGCAGCCACGGGGTCTCGCACGACTCGTTTCTCCTTCTGAGTCGCGACGCGCTGGCGCACGAGTTGACGGAGTCCAAGCGCCGTCTCGAGCAGTGGACGGGTACGCGCGTGGACTGGCTCGCCTATCCGCACGGCGAGTTCTCCGCCGGCGTCATGAAGGCCGCGCGGCGGGCCGGCTACCGGGGAGCGGTGACGACGATCGAGGCGCTCAACGACGAGCGCCCCAACCCTTACGCGCTTCGGCGCATCGGCGTGCACGACAACATGACCCTCGCCCACTTCATCGTGGCCACGTCGGGACTGCGAGACTTCGTCCTCGGCGTGGTCGCGGCGGGCACGCGGCTCTGGAGTCGCGCGCCGGCTCCGCAGCCTCGCGGCGTGGCCTGACCATGTGCGGCATCGCCGGAAAATACCGTCTCGACGGAGCGCCAGTGGATCGGCGGCTCCTCAAGCGCATGGCCGGCGCCATGCTCCACCGCGGGCCCGACGACGAGGGTTTCTACGTCGACGGACCGTTCGGAATGACCATGCGCCGGCTCTCCATCATCGACCTGGGCGCCGGTCACCAGCCCCTCTGCAACGAGGACGGCTCGGTCTGGGTCGTGTTCAACGGCGAGATCTACAACTACGTCGAGCTGCGAGACGAGCTGGTCGCGCGCGGGCACCGATTCAAGACGGCCACCGACACGGAAGTCATCGTGCACCTGTACGAGGACCTCGGCCGCGACTGTGTGCAGCCCCTGCGCGGGATGTTCGGGCTCGCCGTCTGGGACGAGCGGACGCGGACGTTGCTCCTGGCCCGCGATCGACTGGGCAAGAAGCCGCTCTACTATTCGCTGCGCCCGGGGCGGGCCCTCGTGTTCGCCTCCGAGCTCAAGGCCCTGCTCGAGGACGCCGCCGTGGAGCGGGACGTCGACGTCGAGGCGCTGGACCGTTACGCCAGCCTGCTCTACGTTCCGTCGCCCGCCTCGATCTTCCGGGACGTGCGAAAGCTGCCGGCCGGTCACACCCTGGTCTGCACCCCCGAGGGCGCCAGCATCCACCGGTACTGGGACCTCCCGTTGCCCGAGCCGGAGCCCCGGCCCGACGCGCCCGAACGCTTCCACGAGCTCCTGACCGAGGCCGTCAAGATCCGGCTGCGAAGCGACGTGCCGCTCGGCGCCTTCTTGAGCGGCGGCGTGGATTCGAGCGCGGTCGTCGCCACCATGGCCAGGCTCCTGAACCGCCCGGTGGTCACGACCTCGATCGGCTTCGACGACGGCGACAGCGAGCTGCCCTACGCGGCCATGGTGGCGCGTCACGTCGGCAGCGAGCACCACCCACGGATCGTGACGGCGCCGTCGCCGGAGCTGATCGAGCGGCTCGTCTGGCACCTCGACGAGCCGTTCGCCGACTCGTCGGCCGTCCCCACGTACTTCGTCTCCATGGCGGCGCGCGAGCACGTCACCGTCGCGCTGTCGGGCGACGGCGGGGACGAGCTGTTCGCGGGCTACGGCCGGCACCGGGTGGAGGCGCTCGAGCATCGGATCCGACGGGTCCTCGGCCCCCGCGCCGGTCGCGCCGTCGCCCGGGCGGCGGCGCGGCTGCCGGTCGGCACGAAGGGACGCAACGTCCTCCTCGACGTCGGCCTGCCGGCCGAGGACGGGTGCGCGCGAAAGTTCTATTTCACGCCGGAGGTGCCGCGGCTCAAGGCGCGGCTCTACAGCGCGTGGCTGCGGGCGGAGACCGAGAAGCTCGATCCCCTCGCGCCGTTTCGCCGTGCGTTCCGGCGCGCCGAGACGGCCGACGCCGTCAATCGAATCCTCAACGTCGACGTCGCCACGTACCTCTGCGACGACATCCTGGTCAAGGTCGACCGGATGAGCATGGCGCACTCGCTGGAGGTCCGCGCGCCGCTGCTCGACCACAAGCTCGTCGAGTTCGTCGCGACGCTTCCGGCCGCCTGGAAGCTCAACGGCGGCGGCTCGAAGGTGCTCCTGCGCTCCGTGCTGGACGGCATGGTCCCGCGCGCGGCGTTCGACCGGCCCAAGCACGGCTTCGTCTCGCCGATCGCCGGCTGGCTGCGCCGTGAGCTGGCCGGGTACGTCGAGGACACGATCTGCTCCCGCCGGGCCCGCGAGCGCGGCTACTTCGACCCCGCGGGCGTGCGAGCGCTGTGGGCGGCCCATCGCAGCGGGCAGGCGAACTTCGCGCACGAGATCTGGATGCTGCTCATGCTGGAGCTCTGGCACCGCGCCTTCGTCGACCGCGGACGCCCCTAGGTCGGCTCACCATGCGCCCCAACGCCAACAAGGTGCTCATCGTCGGCAACTACCCGCCGCCCTACGGAGGGCTGTCCGTGCAGGTGTCGGTGCTCCACGGCTTGCTCGCGGGCAGCCATGGCTACGCGTGCCGCGTCCTCGACATCGGCGAGGGCCGCCGCCAGCGCCGGCCGGAGTGCCTCGGGGCGAGACATGGCCTCGACTTCGCGGCCAAGCTCCTCTGGCACGCCGCCGGCCAGTGGATCCTTCATCTCCACACGAACGGCCACAACGTCAGCAGCTGGCTGGGTGCGCTGGCCTGTGCGACGGCCGGGCTGCTCAACGGGCGCAAGACGGTCCTGAGCCTGGGCTCTGGCCTCGCGCCGGACTGGATCCGCGACGCGGGCCCGATCATGCGCGGGGTGGTGCGACTCACGCTCGCGCTGACGGGCGTCATCGTCTGCCGCAACGCACGCTCGCGCGCCGCCATCGCCGCGCTGGGCGTTCCGGCCGGCAAGATCGTGGTGCTCTCGGGCTTCTACGGCCTGGGCCCGACCGAGACCACCACGGTGCCGCCGACGGTGGAGGAGTTCCTGAACGCGCATTCCCCCGTGATCGGCGCCGTCGCGTCGATCGGGCCCGAGTACGGCCTTCCGCTCGTCGCCGAGGCGGCCGCCCGCCTGCGAAGCGCGTATCCACGACTCGGGCTGCTCCTCATGGGGCCGGCGGGATTCGCGCGCGCCGACCTCGATGGGAGCCTGCTCGTCGCCGGCCAGCTTCCGCACGACACGACGCTGGCCGTGATGCGGAGACTGAGCGTGTTCGTCCGCCCGACCTATTTCGATGGTGACGCGTCGTCGGTGCGCGAGGCCCTCGCCCTCGAGGTGCCCGTGGTCGCCAGCGACACCGACTTCCGGCCGGAGGGCGTGATCGTGTTCCGGCGCGGGCACGTCGACGATCTCACCGACAAGCTCGCCCAGACACTCGGCGCCGGACGTTCCCGGCCGCGACCCGGGCCGGCAGATGCCGGCTCGTGGCCTCGTGTTCTCGCGATCTACGAGCGGCTGTCGCTCAAGGGAGACCTCGCATGCTGATTCTCGGGATCAACGACGGCCACACGGCCGCCGCCTGCCTCTATCAGGACGGACAGGTCAGAGCCGCCATCCAGGAAGAGCGCCTGCGGCGGATCAAGAACTGGGCGGGCATGCCGACCGAAGCGATCGCGGCCGTGCTGCGGATGACCGACACCCGTCCGGAAGACATCGACGTCGTCGCCCTCAACGGGCACTGGGCCGCGTTTTCGATGACCCGAGAGCAGCTGATGGAAGAGTACCGGAGGATCAACGACGTCGACGTGTCGGTCCGTCGCGGTCTTCGGCGCGCGCTCAGGCGCGTGGCGCTGGCGACCCCGCTCTACGCGCGCCAGCAGGGACGGCGCCACGCGGGGCGGATCCGGGAGCTGGTGCGGATGGGGATCCCGGCCGAGCGCGTCGTCTGCGTGGATCATCACACCGCCCACGCCGCCGCTGCCTACTATGGTCAGGCCAACTTCGACGACGACATCCTCGTGCTCACGTGCGACGGCGCCGGCGACAGGCTCTGCGCGACGGTCAGCGTCGGTCGGGACGGACGGCTCGAGCGGCTGCACGCCGTGGACATGGCCGACTCCATCGGGAACATCTACGCGATGGTCACCTACCTCATGGGCATGGTGCCGCTCGAGCACGAGTACAAGCTCATGGGGCTCGCTCCCTATGCCGACCCCAAGGGCGTCGAGCAGGTCTACGGGGAGCTGAAGCGGCTCATCCGATTCGACGCGCGCAACCCGTTGGGATGGGAGCGCGCCGGCGGGTGCCCGGAAACGTACTGCTCGTATCGGTTCTTCCGCCAGCTCCTGGATCGCAAGCGATTCGACGCGATCGCCGGTGGCGTGCAGAAGTTCACGGAAGCCGTGCTGCTCGAGTGGGTGAGGAACTGCATCCGTGAGACCGGACTGCACCGCCTCGCTCTCGGCGGGGGCGTCTTCATGAACGTCAAGGCCAACAAGCTGATCATGGAGCTGCCGGAGGTCCGGGAGCTGTTCGTCTATCCGTCGTGCGGCGACGAGACGAACGCCATGGGCGCCGCCTATGCGGTGTACGCGCAGAAGGCGGGGACGGCGAAGATGACGCCGCTGCGAGACCTCTACTGGGGTCCCGAGTTCAGCGACGACGAGATCGCGCAGGCGCTGCGGGGTTTCGAGTTCCGGGCGCCGGTCCGCTACGAGCGGGAGGACCCGATCGAGCCGCGCGTGGCCCGGCTGCTCGCCGAGGGACACGTCGTCGCCCGCTTCAAGGGGCGAGAGGAGTTCGGCGCGCGGTCCCTCGGCAATCGCTCCATCCTGGCGGACCCGCGCAACACCGAAGTCGTCCGCGAGATCAACGAGGCGATCAAGGCCCGGGACTTCTGGATGCCGTTCTGCCCGTCCGTGCTCGCGGAGCGATCGGCCGAGTACCTCGTCAACCCCAAGGGCGTTCGGGCGCCCTACATGATCCTGTCGTTCGACACGACCGAGCGCTGGACCGAGTTTCGCGCCGGCCTCCATCCCTTCGATCGGACGGCACGGCCTCAGGAAGTCTCGGCCGAGTGGAATCCCGACTATCACGCCCTCATCGAGGAGTTCCAGCGGCTGACGGGCGTCGGGGCCGTGCTCAACACGTCGTTCAACCTGCACGGCTTCCCCATCGTGAGCCGGCCCGAGGATGCGCTCGACGTCCTCGACCGCTCGGGCCTGCGCCATCTCGCCATCGGCAACTGGCTCGTGTCGAAAGTATGACGCTCGTCTCGCCGATGCGCCGGTGGCCGGGGGCGCTCGAGCCCGTGTGGTGGGCGGGGCGGGCGCTGTGGCGCGAGGCGTTCGGCTTCCGGTTCGCGTATCCGCTCGAGACGGTGGCCGCGGCCGGCTACCGCGACTCGCTGCACTACTACGTCTACAGCGAGCGATTGTTCTTCGACGCCATGGAGCTCGACCCGCAGGGCGTCCCGGTCCAGCGCTCCCGGACGTTCGGCGAGAGCTACAACCCGGCCTACGTGGCCTGGTACGGCCTGGCCAGCCTGGAGCGCTGGCTCCGCAGCGCGGATCGCGACGGCTTGACGGCGTTCTCTCGACAAGTCGACTGGCTCGTGCACCATGCCGTCCGCCGGGACGACGGCGCGGTCGTCTGGCCCTACACGTTCGACTGGCGCGAGGGGCGCTGCGAGCTCAAGGCCCCGTGGATCTGCGCGATGGCCCAGGGCCTGGGCATCAGCGTGCTCGTCCGGGCCCACCGGCTGGGCGGCGGCGAGCATCTGCTCGAGCTGTGCCACGCCGCCACGCGCGTCTTCGAGAAGAACGTCGAGGACGGCGGCGTCCGGACGCTTCAGCACGGCCACGCGCTGTACGAGGAGTACCCCGGCTACCCGCTGCCCCGCGTGCTCGACGGCTTCCTCTTCAGCCTGCTCGGCCTCTGGGATCTCGCCGCGCAGACGGGAGAGCGGTGGGTGTATCAGCTGTTCGCGGACGGAATCGCCGGATTGGTCGGCTCTCTCGATTTCTGGGATTACCATCGGCGCTGGAGCTGGTACGGCTCGCACGGATATCTGTGTCCGCCGCATTACAACAAGCTCAACGCTGCTCTCCTTCGCGCGTTGAGCGACGTGTCCGGCGAGCCGATTTTGCGCGAGCGTGCCGAGCAATGGGACTCGGCGCGCCGCGGAATGCTGACTCGCGCCGAGGTGTACCTCGCCTTTCTCGTCACCAAGAACCTGTCGCGCGTGCGACATCGGACGTGGCGGGCCACGACGCCTGCCCGCGTTCGCGAGAGCTCGAGCTGACCCATGTGCGGCATCGCGGGAATCGTCAAGCGCGACCCCAGGGAGACCGTGGACGAAGCGCGTCTCAAACGGATGCGCGACGTGCTCCGCCATCGCGGGCCGGACGGCGAGGGCCTGCTGCTCGACGGGCCGGTCGGACTCGGCCACCGCCGGCTGGCGATCATCGACGTGGCGGGCGGCCACCAGCCCATGGCCAACGAGGACGAGACCATCTGGATCGTCTACAACGGCGAGATCTACAACCACGCCGCGCTGCGCCCGGGCCTCGAGGCGCGGGGCCACCGCTACCGGACGCGCAGCGACACCGAGACGATCGTGCACGCGTACGAAGACGATGGCGAGCGCTGCGTCGAGCGCCTGGATGGCATGTTCGCCTTCGCGCTCTGGGATCGGCCCCGGGGGCGGCTGCTCCTCGCGCGCGATCGGCTCGGCATCAAGCCGCTGTACTACACGTTCACGCGGGACGAGCTCCTGTTCGCGTCGGAGATCAAGGCGATTCTGGCCGCCCTCCCGAGCCGGCCGGCGCTCGACGCCACGGTCGTTCCCGAGTTCCTCGCCACGCGCTCGGTGTCCGGAGCGCAGACGTTCTTCCGCGACGTCGAAACGCTGCTCCCCGGGCGGACGCTGACGTGGTCGGTCGGGGAGGGGATCCGGACGCGCCGCTACTGGCAGCTGCCGGCCACGCTCGACGAGGCGCCCGCCGGCCTCGCGGAGCGTGCCGCGTGTCTGCGCGAGCACCTGACCGCCGCCGTTCGCAGCCACCTGATGACGGATGTCCCTCTCGGGCTGTTCCTCTCCGGCGGCATCGACTCGAGTGCGCTGGCGGTGCTGATGGCGGGAATGGTGCGCGAGCCCGTGCGCACGTTCTCGGTCGGCTTCGACGAGCCCGGCGCCAACGAGCTCGCCTGGGCGCGGCTCGTCGCCGACCGGATCGGCGCCGAGCACCGCGAGGTGACGCTCTCGCCCGATCAGTTCTTCGAGGCCCTGCCGCGGCTCATCTGGCACGAGGACGAGCCTATCGCCACCCCGGCCAGCGTCCCCCTCGCGTTCGTGTCGCGCCTCGCCCGCGACCACGTCAAGGTCGTGCTGACCGGCGAGGGCGCCGACGAGCTGTTCCTCGGTTACAACCGCTACCGGATCGCCGCGCTGAATCACCGTCTCGGCGGCGTCTGGGACGCGAGGCTTCCGGGCGGGGTGCGGCGGCGCATCGCCGGGCTCGCGCGGGCGATGCCGGCACGTGTCCGGCGGTATACCGACGCGACGTTCCTCGCGCGACCGGCGACACCGCGCGCCCTCTTCTTCGACGCCTTCGCCGTCTTTCCGGCGGCGTGGCAGCGCGACCTCCTGGCCGACGCCGCGCTTCGCGCGCGGGATCCCCATGCCACCGCCCTCGCGCATTTCGAGGACGCGCCGGGCGGCTTCCGCGACCGCATGAGCCACGCCGATCTCCAGACGTACCTGGTCGAGCTGCTGATGAAGCAGGACCAGATGAGCATGTCGGCCTCGATCGAGAGCCGCGTGCCGTTCCTGGACCGCACGGTGGTCGAATACGCGGCGGCGACGCCGGGGCGGTTCAAGCTCGCCGGCTGGCGGACGAAGGCCGTGCTTCGCGAGGCCGTCCGCGACCTCGTGCCCCCGTCGATCCTCACGCGACCCAAGATGGGATTCCCGGTGCCGCTCGATCCCTGGTTCCGCGGCCGCTTCTGGCCGGTCGTGGAGGAGTTCGTCCTCGGGCCGCGCGCGCTGCGCCGCGGAATGTTCGTGCCGTCCGAGCTGCGGCGCCTCGCAGAGGAGCACCGCTCGGGCGCCGCCCACCACGCCGAACGCCTGTGGCTCCTCGTGAACCTCGAGATCTGGCAACGCATCTTCCTCGATGGCGAGGACGTCACCGTGGCCGGGGGAGCGAGGAGCGGATCGTGAGCGCCCGTGTGCTGGAGTCTCCGCGTCCTCTGCTCGTTGCGACCGGCGCACGCCCGGATCGCCGAATTCCGTCGCTCGACGGCCTCCGAGCGGTGTCGATCGCCCTGGTCGTGCTGGGCCACCTCTGCGGCACGTCGGGCTTTGCGCTTCCCGGCAGCTTCGCCAACACCCTGGCGCTCGGCGAGCTCGGCGTGGGGGTGTTCTTCGTGATTTCCGGCTTCCTCATCACGAAACTCCTGCTCGAGGAAGCGGAGGGGACGGGTCGAATCAGCCTCCTACGCTTCTATCTCCGGCGGACGTTCCGGATCTTTCCGCCCTACTACGCCTTCATTCTCGTGCTCATCGTCCTCGACGCCGCGCGCTGGATCACGCTCTCGTCCGGAGATCTCGTCCACACGCTCACGTACACCGCGAATTATCACGCGGGCCGGTCGTGGAACGTCGGGCACGCGTGGTCGCTCTCGGTGGAGGAGCAGTTCTATCTGTTGTGGCCTCCCGTGCTCCTCGTCCTCGGGCGATGGGGAGGTCTGCGGGTCGCGCTGGCCTTCATCGCCGCCGCCCCGCTGGTTCGGCTCGGCCTGTGGACACTCGTCCCGGCCGCCCGCGACACCGTCGGCGTCAGCTTCGAGACCGTGGCCGACGCCATCGCGATCGGCTGCGTGCTCGCGCTCGGCCGCGAATGGCTGCATCGGCAACCGCGCTACCGCCAGCTGCTCCGGTCGCGCTGGCTCATCCTCGCGCCGGTCGTCGCCCTGCTCGCGGGCCTCCTCGCCGAGTTGCCGCGGCTCGACTTCCTCTTTGGATTCACGCTGCGCAACGTATGCATCGGCCTGTGCATCGACTGGTGCGTGACCTATCCGACGGGCCGCGTGGGCCGGATTCTCAATTCACGCCCGCTCGTCTTCGTCGGCGTCATCAGCTACTCGATCTATCTCTGGCAGCAGCTCTTCCTCAACAGGCACGTGGTGGCGGCCCCCACGAGCTTTCCGTTGAATCTCGCCCTCGTCGTTCTGGCGGCCCTCGCGTCGTACTACGTCGTCGAGCGGCCGACCTTGCGCCTGCGGCAGCGCATCGAGGTGCGCCTCTTCGCCGGTCGGCGCCCGAATGGATGAGGCGCACACCCACCATGCGCTACCCCCTGCTGTTGGCGGTCGCGGGCGCCGCCGCCGTGGCCGGCGTGTTCACGCTCAGCGTGTGGCCCGGCTCGACGACGCCCTCGCCGGTGGCGCCGGTCCCGCGCGAGGGCGACTGGCTCAATCGGCACACCGAGTTCGTGGCGCTGGCTCGGCGAGGTGATGTCTCGATCGTGTTCTTCGGTGACTCCCTCACCGATCACTGGCGCGACACCGGTCAGGCCATCTGGGCGAAGCACTTCGAGCCGCTGGGCGCCGTGAACTTCGGCATCGGCAGCGACGGCACGCAGAACGTCTTGTGGCGCGTCCAGAACGGCGAGCTGCCCCCCGACGGCGCCGAGGTGGTCGTGCTGCTGATCGGGACCGTGAACCTCAATCCGCCCGATGCGCGTGCCGACGACGTGGCCGATGGGGTCACGGCCGTGGTGCGGGAGATCCGCCGACGGTCGCCGCGCACCAGGATCCTCCTGCTCGGTCTTCTTCCTCGCGGGGCGCGGCCCAATCCCGTCCGCGACAAAGTGCAGGCGGTCAACGCGATCATCGCCAGGCTTGCCGACGACGAACACGTCCACTACCTCGACCTCGGCTCACGCTTGCTCGGGGCCGATGGAACGCTCCCGTCCGACGTGGCTCCGGATGCGGTGCATCTGAGCGCGACGGGATATCAGATCTGGGCCGATGCGATGCTGGGCGGCCTGCGCCACCTGCTCGCCCGGGACGCCCCAGGGCGCGTATGAAGATCCGCCTCCTCGACGCTGCAGACGTCGCGCGCGTGCTGTCCGATCGCGACCGTCTCGCCGAGTGGGAGCAGCTTGCGCGCGCCTGCCCGTGGACGACGGCGTATCAGACTCCAGCCTTCGCGCGAGCGTGGTACGCGGTCTATGGGCCGGCTTTTGCGCCGCTCATCGCCGAGGGGCGCGCACCGAATGGGGCGCTGGTGGGACTCCTGGCCCTGGCGCTCGGCCGACGGAACCAGGAAGTCGTCGCCGTCGGCGCGCCCCACGCCCCGTATCAGGGCTGGATCGCCACGCCGGCCGCGAGCGACTTCATCCTCGGTGCGCTCGCGGCCTGCGGTCGTGAGCTCTCCGTGGACCAGCTCACGCTGCAGTACCTGCCCAAGGGCACACCGCTGGACTGGATGCATCGGAGGCGTGGCGGCGTTCGGCTCGCGATGCGCGCGGTCAGGCGCGGCCTCGTGAGCCTCGACGGGCTCACGATCGAGACGTCACTGCAGAACGATTTGAACGGGGCCCGACTCCGGCGGCTCACCCAGCACGGGCCCGTGCGCCTGGAAACCCTCAGGACGCAGCGCGAGCTCGAGGCGGTGATCGGCGAGATCGCGGCCCAGTGCGATCTGCATCAGGCGGCACGGACCGGTGGCAGGCCGTTTCGCGACGACCCGCGGACGCGGCAGCTGTACCTCACGATGATCGACGAGCCCGGCCTGTTGCACGCCGCCGTGCTCAAGATCGGTGACACGGTGGTGGCCTCGCACCTCGGCGTCATCAACGGCGCGTCGGTCTCGCTCGGGCTCGTCACGTGCTCGCCGGCTCACGCCGCTCGTTCGCCGCGCGAGCTCCTTCTCTTGTTGCTCGCCCGGCAGCTCTACGACGAAGGGTACCGAGTGCTCGACCTGAATCCGGGTGACGATGAGGCCAGGGATCGGTTCGCGACCCATTTCGACCGCGTGCACGCGCTCACGGTCTTTCTTCGACGGCGCGCGTACGCGAGGCACGCCGTCGCCGGGCTGGCCGCGCGCGCCCCACACCGCACGGGCATCGATCGGACGGGCGTCGTGAGCCGGGTGTCCGAGATGCGCAGGCGCCTGGGGTCGCAGGGGCTCACGCCGGTGCTGCTCGCCGCGCTCCAGGGCCGGCTCGCGCGGGGCTGGTCGCTGCACGAATTCCGGATGTACGGCCTCCCCGCGTCGGAGGTCCCGAAGACCGAGAGCGGCGCAGACCTGCGGCGCGATGCGATCGACGACCTCCTCCTCTATCGCCCGGTGTCGGCGAACGAGATGACGCTGAAGGACTTCCTCGCGGAAGCCGTGCGGAGGCTCGAAGAGGGACAGCACGTCTACACCTTCGCGGCCGACGGCGTGCTCCGTCACTACAGCTGGCTGATCGAGCGGACCGAACGCGCGGGAAGCGACTTTGGCCACGCGTTCGCCCTCCCGGGCCCGGCGGCCGTCCTCTGGAGTGACTACACGTGGCCGGACGCCCGGGGTCACGGCCTGCAGACTCGATCGATCCACCGCCGGCTGCGGGACGCCGCCGCCGCCGGTCACGCGAGGATATTCATCGGCGTGCGCGCGGAGAATGCGGTGTCCAGACACAACATCGAGAAGGTCGGCTTCGGGCACTGGGCCAGCGGGTGGGCCGAGTACCGGTTTGGACGTGTGAAGCGCTGGATCACGTACGCCCAGATGGGCGCGGCCCCCGAGGCCGCGGCCCTCGCCGCTCAGCCCGCGTGGAAGTGATCGCGCAACTGCGATGGCTGTTCCTTTCTCTCGTCGCGCTTCCGCTCGTCGTCCGGCCGGTCCCCGTCGCCCTCGCGACGGTTCCGGACGGGGCCGTGACGAACGATGAGAGCGCGAACCACCAATTCGAGGTGAACGTGACTCGTCTAACACGGCGTCGCGCACACGGCCGCACAGACGATACGGCTCGCTGGATCGATCTCGACTTCGAGACCGCGATCAGCTTTCTCGGCGACGAGTGGAGGCCACTCACCGAGATCCCAGAGGCGCCACCGACCGGGAACCCGCTGTGGCAGCGGGCCTACTGGCGCGCCTTCCAGGCCCGGGGACCCGCGCCCCGCGTCCATGCCCTCTGCGAGGATGACGGGGTGACCGCAGTCATCCCGGTTCGACCGACATGGCGCCTCGTGCGCCAGTGGTCATCGGGTGTCACCGGGCACACGCCATACTGGATGCTCGCCCTCGCGCCCTCGCCGCACGTCGCGGTCGCGGCCCTCGAGCACCTGATGGCTTCCGCCCAGATGCTGGACCTCGGTCCGCTCTATGCCCGCGCGGTGGAGACCGACGCACTTGCCCGGGCCGCGCACGAGCGGGGGTTCCGCGTCTCCCAGGATCCGCGCGGCGCTGATGCCGTCATCGACCTCCCGGCATCACCGGCCAAATTCCAGCTCGCCCTGAGCCGCAAGCTCGTCGGCAACACCTTCCGGGCACAGCGCCAGCTCACGCGGCTGGGACGCCTCGAATTCGACGTCATCACCGGCGGGGCGGGCCTCCGAAATGCCCTGGCGGAATGCTTCACCCTCGAGACGCTCGGGTGGAAGGGGCAGCGCGGTGCTCCGATCAGCTCACGGCCCGACACCCTCCAGTTCTACACGGAGCTGGCCGAGACGTCGGCGGCGGCTGGCCGTCTGGCCCTCTACACGCTGCGTCTGGACTCCACCCTGATTGCCTTCGAGTACTGCCTGCGACACAACGGCCGGATCGACCTCCTCAAGCTGAGCTACCATCCCGACTTCGGCCACTACTCGCCGGGCAACGTTCTCCGCTTCCTTCTCCTCGACCAGGAAATCAAGTCGGGAGACACGCGCAGCTACCACATGGGTCTGGTCAGCCCATGGAAAGCGCGGTGGGCCACGCGGCTCGAGCCGCTCTGCAGACTGCGGATCTACGACCCGGGCATCCGCGGGACCGCGGCGTACTTGGTCGACACCTGGACCGGGCGCGCCCGCCACCGGGCCGGTCTCCTCCGCTCCGCGTGGCGCCGGCTCCTGGGCCGCTGGCGGGCTGCCTGAGCCACACGATGGACGATCCGGCCGTCAGCGTGGTCATCCCGACCTACAACCGTGCGCGGCTCGTCTGCCGCGCCATCGACTCGGCGCTCGCC